>JABAOH010002393.1_pt1 | contig 41681 bp, 34 predicted proteins | sample 7062181 | NCBI WGS metagenome assembly JABAOH01 (sample SAMN14538630, study PRJNA623070) | marine sediment metagenome | biome: marine biome [ENVO:00000428]; feature: marine pelagic biome [ENVO:01000023]; material: deep marine sediment [ENVO:00002113]; isolation source: pool of 5 deep marine... | reverse complement strand
CCAGCAGGTACGTTTACAGCTGTCAGAATGTTGCCTGGGTTTTTGGATAGAAGCTCCAGACCGATAGCTTTTACTCCAGCTCTTGTTGCGTCGCCCAAGATGCGGTGATGCTCAAAAAGCTTCTCCAAGCCTATTGATTTAATAATATCCAGGGCTTTTTTCTGCTGGATTACGAGCGAAACAGCAGGAGTATACGGAGTTGTCTTTTTTTCCAAATTCTTTTTGTATTTTTTGGCGTCAAAATAAAATTTTGGCAGAGTTGATCTTTCCACTAAATCCCACGCCTTGGAACTGAAAGAAAGGTAAGCGAGACCGGGAGGAATCATGAATGACTTTTGGGAGCCTGCAACCATAACGTCTACTCCCCATTCGTCTACAGGACAGGGAGTAGCACCAAGGCCTGAGATTCCGTCAACGACCAGGATCGCATCCGAATTAGCTAAAACCTCTCCATATCCCTGAATGTCATAAATTGTACCTGAAGACGTTTCAGAAAGGGTGGAAAAGACTGCCTTTGTTTCGGGATTGGACTTTAGTTCATCTGCAAGCTGGTCTTTGGTGAACGGCTCACCCCATTCCAGAGTAATCTCCTTGACATCTAATCCATAGCACCGGCAGATTTGACTCCATCTTTCGCCGAATTTTCCCCCGTTAAGAGTCATCACTTTATCGCCCGGACTGAGAGTACTGGTAACAGAAGCTTCCATGGCTCCTGTTCCCGAAGATGTTAGAACAAAAACATCTTGCTCTGTTCCGAATACATACTTTAGCCCGTCAATCACTTCCATAAAAATACCTGAAAATTCAGGGGTTCTATGATGGATTATAGGATTTGCAGCTTGGGAAAGCACCTCTTCAGGAACAGGCGTAGGACCGGGAGAGAGAAGGTAATATTTTTTTATCATATGAGTCCTCCTTTTAGTATTATAAAGCGGGTCTTTCCCTATGAGATATGATGTCTCACAAGGAATGATTCATATAAAATAATTAATATCTAGAGAGACGAATAATGACAGCGTAAATCGAATAAATTGGGATAAACTCAACAATTTAAACTAACAAAATTTTGGTTTTCAGTCAATTAAAGTTGTATGAGTATTTCTGTCAGCAGAGCCGTTCTCTCTATGAGGGAGGAGAGAATAAGGTGTTCATTTTCAGCATGGATTCCATCTCCGTCAGGACCCAAGCCATCTAAGGTAGGGATTCCTAAGCTTGAGGCTATAGAAGCATCAGAGCCCCCTCCAGCTTTGCCCGTCTCAAGTTTCATATCCAAAGATGAAGCAATATTTTTGACTTCTGAGAGGAGATCCGTCGAAGCTTCTGTTTTTTCCATAGGAGGCGTGAAGCTCTCGATAGAGAATTTAATTTTAGCGCTCTTGAGGATTGGCTTCAGTTGCTTCAGAGATGTGATGAGTTTTTCCTTCTGGGCTCTCTCCCAGAACCTTATATCCAGAATAGCCCAGGCCTTCTCAGCTACTATATTCGGTTTTTCTCCTCCTCCTATCAAGCCGGTGTTTATTGTCATCTCTTTTATCTTGAGCTTTTGGATTCGGGCAAGCTGCAGCATTAGTTCATCGATGGCATTGGTCCCTTTCTCAGGAGTCCCGGCATGAGCCGCTTTACCTTTGGCTTCCAAGCAGATAACAAGGCGACCTTTTCTTTGAATCTTTAATGCGCCTCCTGGAAGCGAAGGTTCAAGACAGAACACATAATCTGATTTTTTTGATAGGTTTCGAATGGCATCGTAAGATATATCACTCCCTATTTCTTCTGCTGAATTAATGAAAACGGTTATTTTCTTTTTCGGCTGGATATTTAGCTCTTTCAGTGCCCTTAGCGAATATATGGCCATAACGAGGCTAGCCTTCATATCCAAAACTCCGGGTCCGAACACTTTATTTTCAGAAACATAAAAGGGCATTTTACTAATCTTTCCCACGGGCCAGACTGTATCTATATGAGTAAGGATTAGAATCTGTTCTTTTTTCTCCTTAAGGCCAGATGAAGGATACTCAGCAAGATAAAACGCACCTAACTCTTTTTGGGGAAATCTAGTTATTTTGGCACCAGCTTTTTTTAACTCATCGATGACATAAGAAGAACAAGCATCCACAGCCTTTTTCTCTCCAGAGGGAGATTCAAGCCCGACTATTTCTTTTAGAAGACGGATCATCTCTCCCTGGCGAGATTTAAAGTAATGAAGGAAATCCATGATCTCTCCTTCTCCTTGTGGTTACAAATGTATCATATAAAAGGAAGACGCGCCACTTTTTTATATTTTGTTGGGGTTTTATTCATCAAGCCCGCACTTCCGGTAAAAAGGGGACGGGCCATTTTTCTATCTTCGGTGCCGCTCTTTTTGCGCCCTTCTTAAGTCTCATATCCAGACCAACAAAATAACACCGCTCTTTCTTATTTAAACAAAGATTTGGCCTTTCTCAAAAACTCGCTAGCCTCTCTAAAAATTCTCCCTAAAGGTCGCTGTCCAAGTTTGATCGCTTGGAAACGGCAAACCTCATGGCAGCACATGCAGTGTATACATAGGCTCTTATCTATCCAAACAAAATCCCCATCTAATCTCGCAGCTTCTTTAGGGCATATGTCCACACACTCCATGCATAATGTACACTTATTCGTACTAATCTTTGGAGTGAGCTTTAGCTGGCTTTGGACAAGACCGTGAAGGAACGCGGGGATTTTTCTTTTCATAAAACCGACAGCAACAGCTGAATGTTTGAAATTCCTGACCTCAACACGGCTGATGCCTTCTCCCACAATCTCTATCTCCTCGATTTCGCCAGTCCCTAAGCCCATTTCATGGGCGTTCTGAGTTGTAAAGATATTCATAGGATTAAAACCCACGATTTTTGAGGCAACAGCATCAACAGCCACACTATCTTGAGAGGCAAGGATGAGTCCGACTCTTTTAGGACTTCCTCCAGATGGCCCCTCGCCCTCCATGCCTACTATCCCGTCCATGATGGTCAGGTGCGGTGGAGCACAGGAAAAAATATCTACAAGCATCTGGCTGAAAATATCACTCCGTTTATACAGGCCATGATAATCAAGACGAAGTCCATGAGGAATAATACCGAACATATTTTTAACAGCCCCTGTGAACACAGTAAGTGAATGGGTTTTTAATTTGGGAAGATTCAGGATATAGTCTGCTTCATGAAGAAAAGGAGAAATAAGGGCATTCTTTAAAATTTGCCCCTTGCAGCTAACTTCTCTAAATCCTCTTTCCTTCAGGCTAACAAGGCGCACGCCGAGATCATTGCAGACCTTACGGTAGCCTGAGAGTAGGAAGCCATCTTTTTCCTTTGAATGTATGTCATCCCCGACTGTGATCTTAAGATCAAGTTCTAACATAAGGCGCAAAACTTCTTTAGTAAAGTACGGATGAGTGACAATAGCATCATCTGGAGATGAAGGGGGAGAGAGATGATTTATTTTAACAAAGACTTTGCTTCCGGGCTTAATGATGTTCTCTAAACCGCCCAGAAGAGACAGGTTCTTCTTCAAGGCAATGTAAATCTCTTCACCATTATAATCCGAAACTCTTACGATTGAGACCTGTGCCTTTTTCATTTTTTTTTATTATATGCAAGAAAAGACAGAAAGGCGAGGACATAGAAGGAAGACATCCCAAAATTCTCCGCGGTATGACAGATTACTTCCTCATCGTTGAAAACGATATAATCGAGACGGAATGATGAGGATTGACAAGGAAGGAGGAGTTTATTACTTTCTAGGCTATGAGCATCTACATCATCGCAGGCGGAGTTTCATTAATCATCTTAATCTTTTTTTTCTTTCTTTTTGCGCTTTACAGTCTTCTGGAGAAAGAAAAGAGAGCACTCGGGCGAAGTAGTATTGTCTTCTTTCTTTTAATCATTATTGGTCTTATTTTTTATCTTGCTGAATACACGTTAAAAAATTGGCTGTTCGGCATCACCTTTGTGTTACTATTCCTGTACCTGGCAATCCTGCTGTTTTCTCCCTTAAAAAGAAAATCAACAGAAATCGTAGGGGACCAGAAAAAAGTTGATGAAAGAGATGTTATCTTTACCCGTTTTGAATACGAGGAGGGGACTGAGACTTATGAGGAGTATTATTCGAGAAGACCTGAATACAAAAAGATAGATGATGAGATTAGAAAGATTCCAGATATCCTCTCTCTCCCTCATCTGAAAAAAAATCCGATTCTTAACTCTCTGGCATCAGCAGAGTTTGACTTTCTCGAACACCAAATAACCCAGGTGAGCGGAAAAGAAAACAAAGAGAAATCTCAATTATCACCATCTGAAAACACTCGAATAATAAAGGAGATTATAAAATATTTAGGCTCTGATCTTTGCGGCATCTCTTCTTTAGATCAAACTTATGTTTACTCCCATGTAGGGAGAGGACCAGAACACTATGGCGAGGAAATAAACCTTGAACATAAATACGCCATTGCTTTTGCTTTAGAGATGGATCTAGGGATGGTTGCAGCTGCCCCTAAAGAACCTGTTATAGTTGAAACAGGGAAGAAATACGTTGAAGCAGCAAGAATATCTATAATAGTTGCTGATTTCATCCGCCGCCTGGGATATCCAGCCAGAGCCCATATCGCAGGAAGCAATTATCAAGCCATGCTGCCTCCACTCGCCTGGCTGGCTGGATTGGGAGAATTAGGAAGGCTGGGGATTCTCATAACCTCCAAATACGGCCCCAGAGCGAGGTTGGGACTTGTTACAACTGATCTTCCTCTAGTTGTGGATAGATCAAGAAAATTGGGCATTCAGAATTTTTGCCAGAAATGCCAGAAGTGCGCCAGGAATTGTCCAGCCCAGGCCATTCCTTACGAAGAGAAGACAGAGGAAAACGGAGTGATGAAATGGGTGCTCAATCGAGAGGAATGCTATAAATTCTGGAGAAAAGCAGGAACTGACTGTGCTGTCTGTATTTATGTCTGTCCTTACAGCAAATCGGACAATGCCTTCCACGGCCTTATCAGGAAAATGACGGAAAATTCTTCTGCTGCCCAGTCCTTTTCAATCTGGGCTGATGACCTTTTCTACGGACGGATTCCCCTTCGCAGAAAATCGCCTCTGAGATAAGGTTTGATTTTTATTATGTAGGGGTTTGATTTATCAAACCCACATTTTAAGAATGCAAATAAATGAGTTGATAAATCAAACCCCTTTAAAAAGGTGGGCTTGATGAATCAAGCCCCTAAAGATGAATCAAGCCCCTACAAGATAAACACGTGGATTTGATGAATCAAGCCCCTATAGAATAGGCTTATTGTATTTTTTTTCTCCAAGGGGAGACCACATCCCATAGCCTTCTTCATGGATCCGGCATTTGCCTTCAGATGTCCAGCGGAATCCTTCGTTATAGCCGAACCATAGGTATTTATCACCGCCTCCATTCTCGGTGGTGATGATATAGCGAGCAGCTACATTTCCGATTCCAAGCACTTTTCTCCCTGGTAAATCCGTATCTCCTTTATTTGCGTCAAAAGGAATCCAGCCATAAGGTGGCAGATAAACTTCAGTCCAGCGGTGATAGACATCATCGAAGCTGGCATCATCTCCACGGCGGCTTACTGCACCCACATAGCGGATGGGAACTCCCAGAGTTCGGCAAAGAGCAATCATAGAATAAGAATATTCTGAGCACGAAGCCGTACCTCGTTTAAGAACGGTCGGAGCTGGATTCCAGCCTCCCAGCGGCTTGAGGTTATAAGTCAAGTGATTTCCGAGATAATCATAGATGCGGCGGGCAATCCAGTAAGGATTTTTCTCCTTTCCAGCGATTTTTTGAGCAAGATTCTTGATATAAGGATCATTGATACGGTATTTATCCCCGTCTTGAGTATATTTTTTTATTATTTCTTTAGGGATGTCTTCCAGGCTTCCTATTTTATCCGGATAAATAAAGTACTCCGCAGCATATATTTTTGCATTCACTTTCCAGCCTGGTTTGACGACTGAATTGCCTTTTAAATCTTTGAAATTAAAATGAGCAATTTTCTGTCCCCAGCTATCTTCGATTATCTCACCTGGTTCGGGATCAAACTGGACAGGTTCCAGCAGAGATTGATTGTCGCGGATATGAGGAATAGGAAGGTATATATCTAGGGTTTTTACTGTTCCTGGGCCATAGTTTCGAAATTCTTTTATAAAATGAAGGGACATCTGGCGCTCATCCCACTTGGAGAAAATATCTTTGCTGAGAACATCTATCTTGTATATCTCGTCATTTTCATAATCGACATTCCAAAGCACATTATCCCCCCAGGCTAAGCCATAAGCGAATGGACCATAGGCGCGCAAGGAAGAAAGACATAATCCATCAGAAGGATTAACCAAATAAATTCGGTCTTCGCCCCTATCCGTTACCCATAAGTATTTGCCGTCATAAGCGATACCCGCCGGCTCTCTCGCCGGAGAGGGAAAATTTTGGACCATCATCCCGTCCTCCGGGGAAACCTTGATCAGGAGATCTCTTCTGTAGTCAACGATCCAGACGTACTTTCCGTCCCAAGCAAGATCACGGGGATTAGAACTGTTTGATTCCAGGATTAAGAGAGCTCTTCCGGTTTCAGGATCTAACAGGTACATGTATTTCTCCCCAGAATCAATATGCCAGAGATGCTTGCCATCCCAAGCCAGCCCTTCAGGATGGTGGCCAGGGGAGTCAAAACTTTTAAGAATTTTTCCGCTTTCTGGGCTTATCTTGTAGATTTTATCCGTAAAATTATCTGCAAGCCACAGGCTATTCCCGTCAAATGTTAAGCCTGTAGGACAAGGTCCGGGTGTTTTTATGATTTTTTGGATGTCACCAACTTTAGCTGAGGATAAAGATGAAAGAAGAAAAAAGATACAGATGCCTATGATTATCTTTTTCATGAAAACCTCCTTTTAGTACTTTTACCCTTCCCCAATTATAAAAAAAAGAAAAACCTTTAGCAAAAAATTTCAACCTTTTATTTTAGGCAAGCTCTTCGGATTGACAGTCAAGCTTTAAATAATATATGGTTAAAAAAATCAATCCAATATGAAAGGAGAAGGGAATGGATACAAGTCGTAGGCATTTTCTAAAAAGCATTGGCCTGGGCATCGGAGGTCTAAGTGTTTTTGGCTTAGCCGCAAAAAACGCCCAAGCTGAGCTCAAGAAAAAATTAGCCAGCATAAAAGATTCATCTCCAGCAGAGGTTGCTCAGGATGAAGATTTCTGGTTCTACGTTCAGCAGGCTTTTAATTGTGACCGAAGCATCATCAATCTCAACAACGGAGGCGTTCATCCAGCCCCAAAAATTGTCATGGATGCTGTTCACCGCTATCTGGATTTTGCTAACGGCGCCCCTGTTTATAACTCCTGGCAAGTCCTTCGGCCCAGAAAAGAGCTCATAAGAAAAAAACTGGCTGATACCTTCGGCTGTTCGGCTGAGGAAATTGCCCTCACCAGGAATGTGACTGAGGCTATGCAGATTGGCCTCCTCGGCATAGATCTTGAGCCGGGTGATGAAGTACTGACGACAACCCATGACTATCCTTCCATGAAATACGCCCTTTTACAGAGAGAAAAAAGGGAAGGAGTCAAAGTCAAGATGTTTCCATTTCGCTATCCGCCAAAAAAAATAGAAGACTTGGTTGATGCTTTTAAGAAAAATATTACACCCAAGACGAAACTCATCGAAGTCTGTCACATCACCAACTTGACAGGCCAGATTTTTCCGATTAAAGAAATCTGCCAGATGGCAAGGAAGCGGGGAATAGAAGTAGTGATAGATGGAGCTCACGCTTTCGGACACTTCGATTTCAAGCAGAAAGACCTTGACTGCGACATCTACGGTGCCAATCTCCACAAATGGATGATGGCTCCGATAGGCACAGGTTTTCTGTATGTAAAAAAAGAAAAAATCAAGAAGATATGGCCTCTTTTTCCTTCTCTTGATCCTCAAGGTGATGACATCAGAAAATTTGAGAACATCGGGACCCACCCTGATTACTTGGAGCTTGCCATAGGTGAAGCCTTGGCCTTTCATCATGGGATTGGCGGCAAGAGGAAAGAGGAGAGAATGCGCTATCTAAAGAATTATTGGGCAAAAGCTCTTGAGAAGCTTCCAGGCTTAAAGATCCTAACCTCTTATGACCCAGAACAGGCTTGCGGCATAGGGACTTTCACCGTAGAAAATATGGATCTGAGTAAACTAGTTCAGGTTCTTTTTCAGAAACATAAGATCTACATAATCACAGTCGGAGTTCCTTCTTTTGAATTGGAAGGCGAAAAGATCACTGGAATACGCGTAACGCCAAGCATATACACGACCCTGCGCGAGTTGGATACCTTTATCGAGGCAGTTTCCTATTATGTAAGAAATGGGCTTCCTAGCTGAAAAAGAGTATGTTTACTTTGAAATAAAGGGGACAACCTGTAAATGAAACTTGATTTATATAAGGATCTCGCTTTGATCAGGAAGGAATTTCCTATCCTGGAGCGCTGTGTTTATCTCATCAGCAATTCGTTAGGAGCCGTTCCTTCGAAAGCGCTGGAGAATCTGAAGAAATTCTATAAGATGTGGGTAGAGGAAGGCGTAAGTGCCTGGCAGAAGGAATGGTGGGACCTTTCGCGAGAAGTGGGAGATCAAGTAGCTCGCTTCCTGGGAGCAAATGAAGATGAAGTGACCATGACGCCAAACGCAACCCACAGCCATTGGGTAGCTCTATCCACCAAATTTCTTGCCCAAGACAAAAGAAGAAAGAAGGTTGTCATGACAGACCATGACTTTCCTTCTATGATCTACGCCGTTTCAAAAATCTCAGACTTCAAGGGCTGGAAGCTTGAGGTAGTGAAAAGTAACGGCAAACCAGGAATCGACGTCGAGGATATTTTAAAACGAGTGGATGATGAAACCCTGTTTGTTTCCACTTCCCATGTCTATTATAAATCAGCTTATATCCAGGACATAAAAAGGATTTCTGCCAGGGCACAAGAAGCGGGTGCCCTGACTCTTATCGACGGCTATCATGCGCCGGGCATCATTCCAGTGGATGTCAAACAGCTCGACGTAGACTTTTATATCGGAGGTTGTCTTAAGTGGCTCTGTGGAGGACCGGGAAATGCCTTCCTGTATATAAGGCCAGAGCTCTCCGAGAATCTACAACCTCAGTTGACTGGCTGGTTTGCTCACAGACAGCCTTTTCTGTTTACTCAGGAGATGGAGTATGCTAGCGGAGGACAAAAGTTCATGTCTGGCACCCCGCCAGTACCCTGTCTTTACACTGCAAGGGCCGGAATGGACATTCTGGAAAAGATAGGAATTCCTGAGATAAGGGATAAATCGCTCCACCTTACTGAGTCGATTATAAAAAAAGCCAAAGAGAGAGGATATCACCTTTTCACACCCGAGGAGAATAATCTCAGAGGAGGATCAGTCTCAATCAGCTTGCCTCATGCTTTTCCAGTTAAACAGGCCTTGGAGAAGCGAAGCGTCAAAGTTGATTTCAGGAAAGCGGATGATGAAGGACCAGATGTCATAAGAGTGGGCCCTCACTTTTACACCAAAGACGAAGAAATCAATATCTTATTCAGAGAAATCGACTCTGTTTATGCTTCCGGGGAATTCAAGAAATTCCCAACGAAAATAAAACACGTGACCTGATTCAAAAGTAAAATGAAAAAATTTTCACAGCGGAATCTCTTGGAAGATTCATTGTTTTTAATGAGTTCTGCTCTTTCTCTGTCACCCAGTTCATCCCGCTTTAGAGAAAAGGCTTTCTTGGAAAGTAAGGAAGGCCCGAAAGAATACCCCTCTTACCTCGAGCTTGAGAAGAAAGCGATGCTTTCTGAACGCGTAGAGAAATTATACTCAATATACGAGAACTGCCATCTTTGTCCCAGAGATTGTCGTGTCAACAGGAAGGAAGGACAAGTAGGAAGATGCCAGGCCACCTCGAGGGTAAAAATTTCAAGCGCTACACCCAATTTTGCTCAGGAATCTCCTCTAGTAGGGAAAAGCGGGTCTGGTGCCATATTCTTTTCCAACTGCGGATTAAGAAGTGTTTACAGCCAGGATTATAAAATTAGCATCGAAGGAGATGGAGTAGAAATATCAGATCAAAGATTGGCTGAAGAGATGATAAAACTCCAAAAAAAAGGATGCCACAATATAAATCTTGTCACTCCCACTCACTACGCGCCCAACATTGTTAGCGCCATCCAAAAAGCTATTTCTCTAGGTCTGAGAATTCCTGCAGTCTACAATACACGCGGGTACGAGAGACTTGAAACTTTACAGCTCTTGGACGGCATAATTGACATCTATGTGCCTGAGTGCAAATACATGGATTCTGAGGAGGCCGGGAAATACTCAGCCGAGGCATACAATTATCCTCATCATGCTAAGCTTGCCCTTAAAGAGATGTACCGCCAGGTCGGCGACTTAAAGTTAAATCAGAGAGGAATTGCCATAAGAGGATTGATGGTGAGGCATCTAATCCTCCCCAACAGAATAGCGGGAACAGAGAAGTTTTTAAAATTTGTTGCGGAAAACCTGCCCAAAACCACCTACATCAATATTATGGATAATTATAAGCCTGCCTACCAGGCAATGGAGTATCCTAAAATCGCACGAGGTATCAGGAGAAGCGAGTATGCTGAGGCCATAAAATGGGCCAAGAAATACGGCCTTACTCGCATAGCAAGATAGAGTAAGAAATAACGGAAAAGACCTGAAACTTACCCAAGGATTTACGGTGGGGGGGATGTCTAAAATACACTGTTCCCGGGAGTTCGTCTAGCTCTTAGAATACAACCAACAAACATGTTGATTTAGTACAAGATTTACCTTAAATTAATTATTGATAGACATTTATGCTCACAAGATTAATGTAATGAAAGCGCGAAAAATTTTTCTGTATGCTCTGATTTTGATAATCCTCTTTGCCCAGGTAATTAAGGCTGAAATAGACTACAGGTGGAAGGATGTTTACATAGGAGCTTTGGAGGCGAAGGCCTGGGCTGGCCTTGTTCTTGCTCCGAACGAAGAGAGCGTTTTTGCTTTTCGAATCCAAATCGAAAAAGAGAACGAAGTTGCAGACGGAAATGACATTTTCTATCTTGTCTCTGAAGTTGGCCCTCATTCTCCTGACTATACCTATGCAAGGATAAAACTGGACTTGAGCCTTCCATTTAAGAGGGGAAATGAAACTCCAATTCTTATAAAACCTCCTTCAAAATCAGATACTCTAGTTTTAGAGTGGTCACGTCAGGATGAACGAACAGCTATTGGACGGATAACGACTCCAGCGAATGTAAAGATTAATCTTGTTCATTATTTCCCCTGGGACTATGATGGGACATATCTCATTCTTCCTGATGGGCAAATAAAAGGAGAGAGTTCAGTTTCAAGTAAATTTCATTATTTGATCTGGACAGATAGAAAAGGAGATCTAATCTCAGATTCTCCTGGTGATGAATTGGTTTTTTCTTACTCTATGGAAGAGAATAGAGCTTTATATTTTGTGGCGGTAGTAGGGGAGGAAGAAAGGATTTTGAGCAACCGCATCTATCGCTACAAAAACATAAGGGCAATAGATTCCATGTTGGAGGAGGAAAGAAACAGATATAGAGGCAAAAGAGTAAGCGTTGAGGGACTCTATGAGGGTACAGCAAAGGCAATCACGAATAATCTATTCTGGATGATGCTCTATCAGCCTGGCAAACACAGACTTTACGCACCAGGAGGACGTGGGAGGATTTTTTCCACTCCGGACGGCAATCCTGGTCATTGGACGATATTCGACTGGGATTCATTCTTTAATGCTTTGGGGGCAGCTGTGGAAAGTTCGAAGCATGCAAAGGGTATCTTAAGAGCTGTCTTGGAAACTCAGTACCCTAACGGAAATATCCCAAGCTGGAGAAGCCGGTTCGGTGGGACACCCGACAGGTCTCATCCTCCAATAGGTTCATATGTTGTTTTGAAACTATTCCAGAGGTTGGGAGATTTGGAGTTGCTGAGATATGCTTATCCTTTTCTTGTAAAATGGCATTCTTTCTGGAAACACGAAGAAAACAACGGAAAGGTGCGTCGGGACGGAAACAGAGATGGTCTCCTTGAATGGGGAACAGATATAGAGTTTTTATCTCAAAGTGTCCCTCCTTGGGAAGAAAATGTTGAAGGAAAAAAGCGAGCAGTGCGAGAGTCTGGGCAGGATGATTTGCCTAATTGGGATGATGCTCCCTTTAATCAGGATACGGGAACATTAATCATGAACTGCATCGACCTAAACAGCCTCTATGCTCTTGATGCTTGGTGCCTGGCTGAAATTGCAAATATCCTTGATAAAAGGGATGATTATGACAACTACTTCGCTGAATACGAGACCATGAAAGAGCTTATAAACGAGCACCTTTGGGATGAGAGAGAAGGATTCTATTTTGATCGTTACTGGGATGGAAGATTCTCATCAAGAAAAGCAGCCTCGAATTTTTATCCTTTGCTTGCAGGAATTCCAGATAGAACGAGTGCCCTACGAATGCTCAGACATCTCCTCAATCCTGAAGAATTCTGGGGAGATTTCGCAATACCTACTATATCTCGTGATGATCCCGCTTACAAAGACCAGCAACGCTGGAGAGGTGCAATCTGGCCTCCGACGAATTATTTAGTTTATCAAGGTTTAAAAGCGTATAATTTTGATGCCATAGCCTCTGAACTAGCCAAAAAAAGCTCTGACTTGTTCCTCCGAACCTGGGATAATTTTCAGCTTTGTCCAGAGAATTTTGATTCAAGAACAGGAGAAGCAGGAGGACAAAGGTATCAGAGTTGGGGTTCTCTTTTTGCATTAATTGCCCTTGAAGAGTATTTAGATTTTACTCCCTGGGAGGGTTTTAGGTTTGGGATGATTGATCCTGAGGAAAGAGGTAAGCTTTCCAGAATTTCTATCCAGGGCCGCCACTATGATGTGGAGATTTCATCTAAAGGAGTCAAGCTAAGAGAAGAGGGCAAAGAGATTTTGAGGACAAAGGGAAGCGCCGTATTTCGCCACTTTCTCTATTCTGAAAAAGAAATCTCGTTTGATGTGATTACGTTAGAAAGAAGAGAGATAAGGATTCAATTTCTTACCAAGGGAAGATATGAACTTTTAATAGATGACGAGACAAAAAAGGTGTTTAAGGGCGGCCGGGTGAAGTTTAGAGTTCCCGAAGGCGAACATTCTGTTTTGATTCTTCTTTTGGAAAAGCAGGATTAATATGAATAGCCCTCAATCCTTTCTATTTTTTCGCTTCTAAATAGGCTCTTTTTAACGTATCACCTCTGACACCTTGTCTCAGAGCCTCCAGAGCCAAGATTTCTTCAGGAGCAATATTACCCAGGCTTACGTTAATCCCCAGACGAAGGATCAAAGCCTGCTGCTGATTTTTCAAGGGAGCTTCCCACATCAAGCAATTAGTATCTTTGACACCAGCAATGATGTTGTCGACTTCGTCTTGCCTGATCTCTCCCTCCTTGTCAAATATTCCTACAGCTTTCCCTGCCTCTCGTGCTTCGATTATAACCTTAAAAGCCCCGTTTTCCATATCTTCTCCTATCAACTGGTGAACAAGAGAAACGGGAAGAACTTCTTTTGGATCTTTTTTTCCCACTTCGGTGATGACTTTGAAACCCTTGTCTAATGATTTTTTTATGGCATCCTGTCTTGCTTTTCTATTTATCTCGATCGTTCCATCAGAGACTTCAATCGCAGAAAATCCAAGCTCTTTGGCTAATTCCAAGTATTTGCCAAAGACCTTTTGCCAGATTGCTATCTCCAGAAAAGTGCCTCCAGGCATGACATCTATATCAGAAGAGGTGATCATCTCATTCTTTTTGCTCAGAAGGTCCTTATCATAAAAGGCAGAGGTTCCGAAGGTGAGCTTGATGATATCGATGTAGTCGCCCCCGACCTGAATTAAATCTTCGAGCCGATGAAGACCCATGCCTTTATCAATAACCATAGTTACGCCCGTCTCTCTGGGCTTGGTCGTTCTCCCTTCTACGGGCATCCTGATAATATCTTCCCATGCTTTGCTCATCTTTTTCTCCTTTTTGGTTTTTTCAGGGTCAGACTTTGTCATCATACTGAGAATTGGTCTGTATTTTATTAGTGAACATCACCTCACGATAAAGTCTGACCCTATTTCAAAAGATCTCCCCAGCAGTCATTTGGATTTGAGAGAACAGAAGCAATTTTAGTGATTGTCTTGTGATGGACGAGCTTGGTTACATATTTTAGCCTTGCGATGGCCATCGGTTTCTCATCAAATCCCAAAATTGGTATTTTATCGTAGAGAATGACATCCTCTGCTATTTTCTGGGAGATGTTATCGAACAGGGCTTTTGCAGCTTTTTTCTTATCCTCTATGAGATTCATGATAAAACCTTTTCGTCCTTCTTCAATCCGAGGAAACAATATTACGACAGATTTGGGAGTTTCTAGCCTTTCAAAGTCAGTTTTGTAGGCTGAAAGATCAAGGGCGATCTTTTTCTGCCATTCCTCACCAGCCTCCTGAGTTTCAATTTTTGGTAAGAATTGAGGAAAATTATACATCAAGGTACCCAGTCTCACGTTATCAACAAGTGAGCCCATAAACCATGATACTGAATCCTTTTCCATTCGGAAGTGGACGGTTTCTGTGGAAAAGAGTTTAAGCCCCTTAGCTAGGCCACTGAGAAGATAAACGGTCTTTCCGCTTCCAGCTCCTCCTAGAACGATAAACATTTGATCTTTCTTTTCTTGGTAGAGAGCGCAGGCGTGGAAGTTATAAATCCGGTGCTTTCTTTCTAGTAAATAGAGAACATATCTATAAAAAAATCCTTGGTTTCCCCACAGACTGAATCTCAAGTCCGAGGCTTCTCGAGTGAGCTTGAGAAATGGCCCTCTAAATCTGGCTTTTTCTCCAGAAAACTCAAAAGAAGGTTCCTCCATGGATTCTTCAATGATGATATATCCGTCAAGGCCCGCTGAGTATGGTATGCTCTCAACATCCTTAAAATCTGTAAGAAGGGACTTGACTTCTGTCTTGAGCGGAAATTGAAAAAGAAGTTTTTCTCGATTTGATTCAATCCCGATTTTTGCTTTTAGAATCTTTATCCCTGCCTTGTACACGACTTTTTCCTTGTGCAGTCTTGATAGCTACATGATACAAAATAAAATTTAACTCTACAATGATTTGATACGAATGGAATGAGAATAGAGTGCTGGCTGTTGGGGAGAAAATAAGCAAAGGGGAAAAGGAGGATTAGATCCTGCCCAGCCAGCCTAGCAGGGTCATTAAGTTTAGTCGAAAAAAATCAGAAAAAATGGAAAAAACCCTGCTTATTTGATAGCAGTGTGGATGGCAGAAACACCTAGGAAAAGGGGACGATGAGTGACTTGGGTAAATCCTGCCTCATTGAGTACCGAGGAAAATTCCTCGGGAGGGAAAAAACGGGGGATTGTATAAGCAAGATATCTGTATGCTGCTCTGGAGCCTGAGAGAAGAAATCCCAATTGTTTTACAGTCAGATTAATATAGAGATGAAAAAGCTTCTGGATAATTTTCATAGAAGGCTGGCTTGTTTCAAGGTTTACAAAATATCCTCCAGGCTTAAGCACACGATGAAACTCTCTTAGATGAGCAAGCAACTCAGGTTTATTAGGATATATGTTTCGGGTAGCAAAAGAGATTGTCACCAGGTTAAATGTCATATCAACAAAAGGCAAACGCCCTGACTCAGCAAGGACAAAAGAGAGGTTTGGGATTTCTCTTTTTTTAAGGGATTTTGCTATCATCGGCTGACAGAAATCGACAGAAACAATTTTTACTTCTTTATCCGCCAGTCTTGAGAGATTAAGGGCCATTTCACCAGTGCCGCTGCACACATCCAGCCATAGAAAGCCTTTGGCTTTGATTGCTTCCCGCGCTGCTTTTCTTCGCCAAAGAATATCTAGCCCAAGAGTGAGGACATGATTAACAAGCTCATAAGTTTCTGCCGCTTCGGCAAATATTTTCTGAACGCCTTTTCTCATCCATTACTCTCTTAATTTTCTTTAAAGGTTCAATTAGAAGTTTATTTATTGAGATTATAATTAAGGTGGGTTTGATAAATCAAACCCCTACAAAATATAAACCAAGCCCCGGCAAAGAACATTTTCCGTCTTTTCTCTTTTCTCGGCTTTATTAATAAAGCCATTAATATTAATAAGGTGGATTTGATAAATCAAACCCTTACAGATGAATCAAGCCCATACAAAAGACAAAAAAAATCCAAACAAAATAAAAAGTGGGATTGATGAATCAGGCCTCTACATAGGAAAAATTAGACCCTTTAATATTTGTAGACCGGCATGTTTTTTTTTGTTAGAATACTCTGCTCGTTGAGACGGGGAAGGTCAATAATATTAAATTTTTATTGAAAGGAGGAACATGAAAATCAAAAAAAATCGTTTATTAATCTGTCTGTTTGTGGCCATTCTCTTTTTCGCATCCACCTCCTCAGCCCCAGTTACTCCTACCTACGCTATTGTTAGCTGTAAAATCATTCCTGTTACAGGTTCACCAATAGAGAAAGGAACCATCATCATCCGCGATGGACTTATCGAATCCTTAGGACCCCAAGGGAAGATTACAATTCCAGAAGATGCTGAGATAATCAAAGCTGACGGACTGTTCGCCTATCCAGGCTTGATTGATTCCCATACAAATCTCTTTCTCGAGCCTCCGAAGGAAGTGCCAAGAAGACCTGGGGCTAGGACAACAACGGCCACTGATCCACGGCAAAAAGAGAAAGCCCAGCATCCTGACTTAATGGCTGCAAAGCTTTTAAAACCCAAAAAAGCTACTGTATCAGACCTGCACAAAATCGGAATAACCACTGTCCTGGTTGCACCTGAGAGCGGAATCTATGCTGGTCAGAGCGTTCTGTTGAATGTCAACGGAGAAAAGGCAGAACCGATGGTTATCAATAGTCCTGTTGCTCTCCATGTGAATTTTACTACAGCGAGCGGGACTTATCCCTCCAGCTTGATGGGAACAATGGCTTTCCTCAGACAGTCTTTTCTGGATACTGAGCATTACTTTTCCCACAAATCTCAATTTTCAAAATCGTCTCGAGGCCTTAAACGACCTGAATATAATTCTTTCTTAGAGGCTCTTTCACCCTATGTAGTTAAGAAAAACCCTATCTTTTTTAATTGTGCCAACTTAGAAGACATCAAACGAGCTCTCAGACTTATCAAAGAATTCAAGCTCAACGGCTTTCTAACCGGAGCAAATGAAGCCTGGAGAGTAGCCGATCTACTTATCAAGAATGCTGAAGTTCCACTTCTGGTCTCCCTCGATTTCAAGCCTCCCTCCACAAGCTCTTATATTAAACAAGGGGAAGAACTAAAGAAAAAAGCAGAAGAGGAAATCTATCCAGCCAATGCTTCAAATCTGCATAAGAAAAGATTAACCTTTGCCCTTACCTCGCTGGGATTAAAAAAACCAGATGAAATTCCAAAAAACGTCCAAAAAGCTGTAAAAGCAGGCTTACCCAAAGAAGAAGCTCTCAAGGCTATGACCATCATCCCCGCCAAAATCTTGGGAGTGAGCAGTTTTCTGGGAAGCCTTGAACCTGGAAAAATTGCCAATGTTATTCTTACTACTGGTGAAATCTTCGGTGAAAAAACTAAGGTGGAGAGGGTTTTTGTTGACGGTATATCCTTTGGAATCAAAAAGCCAGCCGAGGGAGAGAAACCTGCAAAAGTGAATATCGCAGGAAGATGGAGCGCGAAAATCTCAAGTCCTATGGGCCAGTGGGAATCAACTATCGAGCTTGAACAAGATGGAAACGAGATTAGCGGAAGAATCTCAACGCGCATGGGCAGCTGGGAAATTAGAGACGGAATTTTAAGCGGAAATGAACTCGCTCTGTCTATTTCGGCCACAATAATGGGCGAGGCGATGAATCTGTCTTTCAGCGGAACTGCAGAAAAGGACTCTATAGAAGGAACAATCACGGTCATGGAATGGAGTATGGAGCTGAAGGCAACAAGAATCCCAGACGGAGAATTTTAAAGGAGAAAGAGCCATGAATAGAAAAACTATTGGTTTCATATTAGGGATGAGTCTGCTGGTTTTTTCGAGCCTTTCCTTCGGACAAGACCTCCTGATAAAGAACGGCACCATACTGACGGTTACCAAAGGGACAATACCCAAAGGAGATATTCTTATCCTCAAAGGCATCATAAAGCAGATTGGAGAGAACATAAAAGCGCCTAAAGGAGTGAAGATCATAGATGCGTCAGGAAAATATGTTATTCCCGGGATAATCGATTCTCACACTCATATAGCCCTCGCTGGAACAAATGAAAGTGCGGAAGTGATAACCGCTGAAGTCAAAATGAGCGATGTTCTCGATGCTGAAGACCGTTCCATCTATACTGCGATAACAGGTGGAGTTACCATGGTTCATACCATGCACGGCAGCGGCAATCCTATAGGAGGCGAGAACGTCGTTATCAAGACTAAATGGGGAAAGACATGGGAAGAAATGATCGTTCATAGTGCTTACAGAACTTTGAAATTCGCCCTGGGTGAAAATGTCAAGAGGTCTAATATTCCTACTGTGGGAGCCCCTCGATATCCACAATCCCGCATGGGGGTGAATGCCATTATCCGCCGCGAGTTTCTAAAGGCGAAAAACTATATGGAACAGTGGGACCGGTATTTAAATGCAAAAAAATCCAAAAAGACTGCAAAGAATTTGATCGCGCCTCGAAAAGATTTAAGGATGGAGCAGCTGGCAGATGTGCTTCGCGGGAAAATGGTGGCCCGTTGTCACAGTTATAGAGCTGATGAAACTCTGGAATTCATCAAACTCTCAAAGGAATTTGGGTTCAAAATAATTTCTTTCGAACATGCATCTGAAGCTTTCAAAATAGCCAAAGAACTCGCTAAAGAAAAAATTGGAATCTCTATTTTTCTGGATAACTGGGCTTATAAAGTCGAAGCTTCAGAAGGAATCGCCTACAATGCTGGTTACTGCACCAAAAACGGGGTGCTTGTTTCCATAAATTCTGACAGTGGAGAGAGAATCAGGCGGCTGTTTAACGATGCGGCCAAAGCCATGAAATATGGCGGCCTCTCTGAGGAGGAAGCAATAAAGCTGGTCACCATAAATCCGGCCATCCAGCTTGGTGTAGAAAAGATTGCCGGCAGCCTGGAAGTTGGAAAACATGGAGATATTGCCATCTTTAACGAGCATCCTCTAAGCGCCTATACCCTTTGCGAAAAGACAATTATCGAGGGGGAGGTCTATTTTGACCGAGCTCAGTATCTAAAAGAGAGAGAAGAAATGGAGATGAAAAAGAAAGAAGAAGAGAAAAAGAAAGAGAAAAAGGGAGGGACAAAATGATCAAGAGAACTTTCGTCTTCGCGGTAATTCTCATCATAAGTGTTTCCTTCTGCTTGACTCAAGAAAAAAGTCCCGGCGTTATTGCTATAAAAGGAGCGAGCATCATCCCTGTTGTAGGAGAAGATATAACTGACGGGATAATTCTTATCAAAGACGGATTAATCGAAGCTGTGGGAAAGAACATAGCAATCCCTGCGGGCGCAAAAATAGTCGATGCCAAAGGACTTTTTGCCTATCCAGGCATGATCGATGGCTCATGCTATCTGGGTCTCCAAGAGATAGGCTCTATTAGGGCAACCGTTGATTACAAAGAAACGGGCAGATTCAATCCCCAAGCAAAAACCGTTGAAGCTCTGCGACCTGACTCGATGCATATCCCTATCTCAAGGTCAAACGGGATTACGACAGCCCTTGTAGCTCCTTCTGACGGTCTCATTTCAGGCCAGAGTGGTTTGATCAGACTGGTCGGCTGGACTCCTGAAGAGATGGTAATAAAAAGTTCAGTCGCCATGCATATCCAGTTTCCTCCCTTGCCTCGTTTAAGGAGGAGAAGGGAAACACAACCTCGAGAACAGGCATCCAAACAGATTACAGAATTGAAAGAGATCCTGAAACAGGCTCGCTATTATCAAAAAAGAAAAGATGCAGCCAAGAAAAATCTGGGGCTTCGTTTGCCTGAGTTTGATGAAAAATTAGAATTTCTTCTTCCCGTGGTTAGCGGAGAACTTCCTGTTATGATTTCAGTTCACGCTGAAAACGATATCAAAGCAGCCATCAAATTCGTTAAGGAGGAAAAGCTCAAAGCTATACTCTATGGTGTCACTGACGGATGGAAGGTAGCTGAGGATATAAAGAAATCAGAAATTCCGGTTATATTTGGCTCTCTTAATACAGTACCCTCCAAGTGGGAAGACGGCTATGATGCTTTTTACAGGAACCCAGGAGTACTAGCCAAAGCAGGAATCAAGTTTGCTTTTTCCTCAGATAGTGCAAGCTTAGCTAAGGATTTGCCCTGTCATGCTGCAAAAGCCGCCGCGTTTGGCCTGGACAAAAAAGAAGCACTCAAGGGAGTAACGATCTACCCTGCCCAGATATTTGGTGTGGATAAGATGATGGGAAGTTTAGAAAAGGGAAAAGTAGCTAATATTGTCCTTGCAGATGGAGACATACTTGAGTTAAGAACCAACATCAAGCATGTTTTTATCGATGGGAAAGAAGTCAGTGTATCCAGCATATACACCGAACTTCTAGAAAAATTCAAGAAAAGATAAAAAAAAGAGTACGGTCGCGTCTCGATTTATAAAAGCGCTGCTTTCTCTGTATTATCTTTTTCTTGACAGCGTGTTCTTTCTTTATTATTAGATATCATTAAAAGTAGGAGGAGATATCATGAAAAATAAAATTTTCCGTTTCAGTATTTTCTTATTATTGGGAGTGTTCTTTTTTACCGGGCTGAATTTTTCAGCTCAAAAAGAAAAACTCTTCAACTATGACGTAGTAATAAAGAACGCAAGCGTATTTGAAGGGTCCTTAAAACCTGCATTCAGGGCGGATGTGGCTGTTAAGGACGGCATGATAGTTAAAGTTGAAAGGTCTATCAAAGGATCAGCGGCTAAAGTGATAAACGGCAAAGGACTTTATGTGACTCCAGGTTTTATCGATCTTCATACGCATGTCGATAGAGGAATGTATTTTGCAGAAAACAGAGCCTGTCTCAATTACCTAAAACAGGGAGTGACAACAGTTATCGTCGGCCAATGCGGTTCCAGTGCCTGGCCAATTTTCGAGAAAGCAGAAGACCTTATGAAGGTTTGGTCAGAAGAAGGAATCGGGCCCAACGCGGCTTTACTTGTCGGACATGGAACACTACGGCAAATTGTGATGGGCATGGAAGAAAGAGAACCGACAGCAGATGAGCTGGAAAAGATGAAGGCTCTTGTAGAGGAAGCCATGGAACAGGGAGCTTATGGTCTCTCCACAGGCTTGATTTATGAACCGAGCTCCTTCGGAAAAACAGACGAAGTCATAGAACTGGTGAAGATCATCGCTCCCTACGGCGGAATCTACCACAGCCATGTCCGGGATGAGAGGGATAAACTCCTTGAAGCAGTAAAAGAAGCTGTTGAGATTTCAGAGAAATCAGGTGCTCCTGCCCATATATCACATTTTAAGGTTATGGAAAAGAGGAACTGGGGTCTTGTCAAAGATGCCTGTGCCATCATAGAAGAAGCAAGAGCCAGAGGAATTAAAGTCACCGCTGATCAGTATCCTTATCAATTCTCTGACGGCTATCCCTACAGGAGCCCGATTCCGAGATCAGCCTGGCTGGGGATTGAAGAAACAGAAGGCATGGAAAGAGTAGAGACAGAAAGGTTGAGATCAGAGGATAGTGAAGCGATTTTTGATCATCTCAGGGATTCTCATTTGATCGAGCTCTATAAAAAAGTTACCCCTTATTATCCTGTCTCTGAACGCCTTCTGCAGTTTCTCAACGAAATTCCCAGAGATAGGCTTGTAAGGCTTGTTTCCAGAAGTCTAATCAGCCTTGGAGATTTCAGAGGTCCAGGTAATACGAGAGAAAGAAGCAAGTTTTTAGCAAGGATGGCAAATCCAGAAGAGGCTCAGAAGATTCGCGAACAGATCAAAGAGTACATAGATAACGTTACAGGCCCGGAAAGTTTCGTTGTCGCTATCTGTGTGGAGAAAAACCTTGAAGGAAAGTCCCTAAAACATGTCGCGGCCATGAAAGGAAAATCAATAGAAGATACAGCTATAGAGCTGGAGCTTATGGGAGCCAGGTGCGTCCCTCTCCGGATGGGCGAAGAAGATATCGAGTTTATCATGAAAAAGGACTATGTGGGCACAGGAAGTGATGGAACTGCTCCGCCTTACGGCATAGGACTCACTCATATCCGCTCTTATTCTACGTTTCTTCATAAAATTAAAAAATATGCTCTTAAGCGAAAAAGCGTATCCGTTCCCCATGTTATTCGATCACAAACCTCGCTTCCGGCTGAAATCATGAACTGGAATGACAGGGGTTGGATTAAGAATGGATACAAAGCTGACATAGTTGTCCTTGATCTGAATAATATAAAGACCGGAACTTCTATTTCTAATCCCCATGCCTACAGCGAGGGTGTTAAATATCTGTTGATCAATGGTGAAATAGTTCTAGACGAGGGGAAATGGACAGGAAAGCTTCCCGGCAAAGTCATCAAACTAAAAAAGTAATAGAGGCTTGATTTATTGTAGGAGTTTGATTCATCAAACCCACCTTTTTTAATATAAAGGTCTTATAAATAAAACCTCCAGAATAAATGCGGATTTGACAAATCAGATCCCTGCAATTTAATATTGTGTTCCTTAATTCCAAAACCAGAGGTGATGTCCATGTTTATCAAAAATAAAAAGAAGCTTTCGGTTTTTTCTCTAATTTGTATTCTCCTCCTTCCTGTGTTTGTCTTCTCCCAGGATCATTCTTATCTTGTTGATCAAGACCTTTTGGATATCATTCGAAATGAAGTTTCTGGGGAACGAGCTTGGGATATGGCCTCTAAGATTTCGCGCTTCCATCGTATTAGAGGAGGAGGAGAGGGCTCAGATTATAACCGCTGCGTTGAATACTTAGCTCAGGAACTAAGGAAGATTGGGCTAAAAGAAATAAATATCAAGAAATATAGAGCTGATGGCTTTAAGAAATACTTCCTTTGGAGGTCTCCTGTGGGCTGGAAGGTGAAAGAAGCTGAGCTATGGCTGGTGGAGCCCAGGAGGGAACTTATTGCTCGCTTTTCAGACCAGGCCGTGAGTTTGATGCCCTATTCTCAAGGCGGTGAGGTTGAATCCGAAGTAATCTACGTAGGCAAGGGGAAATCAGATGCCGATTATAAAGGAAAAAATGTCACAGGAAAGCTTGTCTTTGCTGCAGGAGGCAAAGGTTCTGAAGTTCACCGTCAGGCGGTTCTAAAAAGAGGTGCCTCGGGAGTTATCGTCGGGCCTTCAGATAGGGAAGACCGTCTTCAGTATCCAGATTTAATCGAGGTTTACCGCCTTTCTCCAAGCGGGGAAGAAAGAGAAAAAACAAGATTTGGTTTTGCTCTGTCCAGAAGGCAAGAAAAAGAGCTCCTCTCTCTGTTTGAATCAGGAAAAAAGGTAATAATGAGAGCAAGAGTGGAAGCAGAGCTTTTCGACGGAGACATGCCTGTGCTCGAAGCCAAAATAGTCGGAAAAGAATTCCCGCTTCAGGAGATCATCATCATGGGACATCTCGACCATTACAAGCCTGGTGCTAATGATAACGCTTCTGGCTCGGCAGGCATGTTTGAAATGGCAAGGAATATAATATCGCTGGTTGAAAAAGGAGATATTCCTCCCTTAAAAAGGACCATTCGCTTTCTCTGGCTTCCTGAAATGCATGGAGCCGTGGCATATTTGACAGAACATCAAGCATTAAAAGAAAAGGGAATTTGCGGCATGAACCTGGATATGATTGGCGAAGATTATGCTCTGTGCCAGGCTAACTTCAATCTTACCCGTTCTCCATATTCTGTTCCCGGATATATAAACGATGTTCTTATAAACCTCCTGGGCTGGCTTGATGCCAAGGAATTCTTTTCGCCTAGAGGAAGCAAACACCGCTTCAATTTCCGCGTTAGACCCAATTCGGGTGGTTCTGACCATGTTATGTTCAATGATTCTTCTTTTTCAATCCCTACGCCGATGCTGGGTCATGGTGATGTATTTCATCATACAAACATGGACACGCCAGATAAATGCGATCCCACAGAGATGAAAAGAATAATCAGCCTAGCTTTGGCAGCAACTATCTTGCTAGCTAATGCAGACGATGAGGATGCCCTCAAAATTGCTCGAGAAGTCTATGCTCAGGCAAACCTTAGGATGATGCAAAGAACACAAAAATCAATCCGACTCCTTCATCAGTTTGCATCACATCCTAATACTAGGGAAGATATAGCAGAGCTTCAAGCAAACATCGCGAACTATCCGCGGCTCCTGGCCCAAATCGAGGCAGCAAACCTGAGGGAGGTTAAGGAGCTCTGCAAGGCCAGTACAGTTAAGAAGGCAATAGATGAACTTATCGCAGGTTTGGATTCTCAAGTCTCCCAAGAAAACGATAAAATCAATTTCATGTACAATCTTTTTCTCAAGCGTTACAAAATAGATAAAAAGAAATTCCAACCGAATAATCTTTATAAGAAAGCATCAGCAATAAGGCCAAAAAGGCTTTTTAAGGGCCCTCTTCCTTGGGACTATTTAAGGGAAAAGCTTGATGAGAAAAGTTACAGCTGGCATGAAAAAATTAGAGATATGGAGGGCGGAATCTCCAGGTCTAAAGCACCCGAAATTATAAATCTCATGGATGGAAAACGCACCCTCCTGGACATAAGACATATCGTCTCATGTGAGTACGATGAAACAGATGTAGAATTTGTTCTGCACTATGCTGAAGATCTAATAAAATTAGGACTAATAGAATTTAAATAAAAAAATCAAGGCCCCGTTTATAGGCACCTATCTAATTACAAATAACTTTTTTGCCAGCACAGACCTTTTTAACAGGTAAAAAACTGAAATAACGCCTCCAAGAATTCCAATTAGAATAAACGGCGAATTTATCCCAAACCTGTCGGAGAGATACCCGGCTGCAAGGACAACTATCGCGCCGGTGACCATCTGAACATTGGCAGCAAGGCTAAAGGCTTGAGCTTGATTTTCAGGTGAAACATCAGCTCCAACAAAGGATTGAAAACTCGGATAGACAAGGAAAAGGAAGGCCCCAAAAAAGAATAAACTCACCAGAGCCAGCTCTTTCGAAGGAGCTATCCCCAGTACAAAAAGAAATAAAGTTGCACCGATGAATGCAGAAACAGAAATTTTCAACCGGCCTAAATGCCGGCTTAATAATCCAAAAAGATAGGTCATGACTGTTCCGACTCCAATCCATAAGGCAAGATAAAGACCAGTTTGACCCAATGGAATCTGAAATCTATGGTTGAGTAAGGAAGGAGCATAAAAAACAGTCGTTCCCCAGCATGCTCCTCCAAAAACAAACCCAGGAATATAGATTTTAATATTCTTCAGTGTTTTCATCCATGATGAAAAGTCAGGGTTGGAAACCTCCTCTCCTAAAGTTGAAGTTTTTCTTACAGCCAGGAAGCTTATCGAGCCGAGAAAAAAGGCCATGCCAGCCCAAACTAAGAGCGGCACTTTCCAGTTAAAGTTCTGGGCAAGATAGCCAGAGGATACAAAGGCAAGAAAGACCCCAAGATTTCCTGAACCACCTTGGATGCCCATAGCAAAATCAATTCCCTGGCTCGGATGAGATTTTGAAACCCAAGCTAATCCCACGGAATGGTAAAAACTGGTGAAAACTCGCATTGTTAGATAGATAAAAAGAAGAGTAGCAAAAGTAGAAGATAATGTTATTAGGGAAAGCGTTAGGCAAATTCCTATGTAGCTGACGAGCAGCATGAACTTGTGTTCGACCTTGCCAGAGATATTAGCAATAATAATCTGGAAGAGCAAAGTAACAAGAAGCCCCAGGTTTGACAAAATACCGATATGGAAATATTTTTTGATAATAAACTGCTGGGTGTAGAGAAGAGGAAAGATCATCGGGATAGTGACAGTCGCAGCATCATTGAGTGCGTGGAACAGAGAAGCAGAGAAAAGAACTTTATTTTTCATCCCTCATGAAAGAAAGGGATTTATACTAAACATCCCTTGGTTTGTCAATTTGATAAAGACGAGGATAACATTTCCATCAAATAATTAACCTATCCCTTGTATTCTTTTCCACAAATAAGCAGCCTGTTCCGTTTACTTCAGCTTATTTTGACATAAAAATATGGACTTATAAAATTTGTGTTGATTCCGTTTTATAAATTGAGTAACTTAGGGAAAACGATAGATAAATCATAAGGAGGCACGATGAGAGATAAACTTTCAAGAAGAGATTTTCTCAAAACAGGAATTGGTATCGGAGCAGCCTCGGTGCTTACGGCAGGAAAAAATTTAGCTGTGCAACAGAAAAAAGAAGGAAAGATGTGTGTAGTAGCCAGCGGGAATGGTTTAAGAGCCACAGAAAAAGCCATGGAACTTCTCAGACAAGGAAAAGATCCGTTGGATGCAGTTATAGCCGGGGTTAACATTGTTGAAAGCGATCCAGAAGATAGGTCAGTAGGTTATGGGGGTCTTCCTAATGAGGAAGGCGTTGTCGAGCTTGATTCTTCAGTGATGCATGGCCCCACCCATAATGGCGGTGCAGTAGCCAGCCTTAGAAACATAAAAAATCCATCCAAAGTGGCCAAACTTGTCATGGAAAGAACCGACCATGCGCTCCTTGTCGGAAAAGGTGCCTTAAGATTTGCTAAGGCCCATGGTTTCAAAGAAGAAAACCTGCTCACAGACGAAGCTAGAGAGAGATGGCTCGAACGCAAGGAAACACTCTCAGACAGAGATTACTGGTTTGCCCCTAAGACCGAGGAGCTAGAAAAAGAATTGGAATCCTATCTTAGTTCCCATGGAACTATAAACTGTTGTGCCATTGATGCCTTAGGCAATCTTGCTGGTGTGACAACCACCAGCGGATTCTTTTTTAAAATACCGGGAAGGGTAGGGGATTCGCCGATTATTGGAGCCGGCCTTTACGTTGATAACGAGATCGGCGCAGCAGGCTCGACGGGAAGAGGAGAAGCCAATATCCTTAACTGCGGAAGCTTCCAAGTCGTCAATTTCATGAGCAAAGGTCTATCTCCGGAAGAAGCATGTTTCAAAACTTTAGAAAGAATCGAAGAGAAATCAAGGCTTCTTCCTCATCTTTTAAACGAAAAAGGCCTGCCTCGATTTGGCCTAAGCTTTTATGCCGTTAATAAAAAAGGTGAATACGGAGCAGCTTCGATGTGGAGTGGTCGTGAGGAAGTACGAAAATTTGCTGTCCACGACGGAAAGGAAAATAAACTGAAACCAATTCCTTATCTTTATGAAAGAGAAAAGCAAATATAAATTAAGAGATATTATTTCCTGTTTTACCCCGCATATATGATAGCCTCATTAGGTGAGGAGTCAACATTCATCAATGCTCTTCTAGGATGTTAGCTTGGTAACCCTGCTTCATGAGTTTTTTGACGATGTTTTCAGCTGATTTCACGCTTCGCGCTTTAATTCTTACCCTGTAAAAAGTATCAGAAGAAGTTTTTACCTTTGAGATATAGACATTCCTGTGGTTCTTCTGGAGCTTCTTTTTGAGGGCTTTTGCGTTTTTCTTACTGCTAAAAGACCCAACCTGAACAGAAAATTTTTGTGAAGACTTTTTAGGTGAGTATTTTTTTAGCACCTTAATCTTAACAGGTGCAACTCCTGTAATATCCATACCCAACTTCTTTGCGGCAGCATATGATAAATCTATGATCCGTCCTTTTACAAAAGGACCACGATCGTTTATACGGACAATGATAGATTTTCCGTTGTTTAAATTTGTTACCCTGACATAAGTTCCGAACGGAAGAGTCTTATGCGCCGCTGTTAGAGCATGCATATTGTAGATCTCTTTATTTGAAGTGAGCTTTCCGTGAAAATCAGGCCCATACCAGGAGGCAAGACCTTTCTGGACATTTCCAGAATGGAAATAACTTTTCCCCGCACAAGAGCTAAGAAGGATGACTGAACAAAGAACAGATAATAACCTCAGCTTTTTAACTTGGATATTGGACATGATGAGTTCGTCCTTAAAGCAGACAGGCCTTGTTCTTCAATCCTCCAAGCGCTTAAAGAATATCAAAGTTTCTTTAATCTTCCTTGAAAATAATCTGAAGTTTTACGCTTATTCAACTCTCTCGTCTTAAAATTAACCACATTCCTGCACATTATGTCAAATCAACTGGCATATTTCTGGATATATGTTTTCTTTTCTAATAGAATAAATCCTCGTGAAAAAAGCAATTCATCTTGTAAGGAGAATCTCGGTTCTCGATCAATTTTTGCGGAGATAGATGAAAAAGATACTATTTTTTATTCCCGCTGCCTTATATTACGCCCTTATATTTTATTTGTCTTCAAGGAGCTATGATATCAAAATCGATATTCTTTTCTTTGATAAAGTAATTCACATTGTTGAATTCGCCCTTCTGGGTCTCTTCCTTTCCTTCGGCTATTTCATGAGTTTGAAATCTTCCCTCATGATGCGGGCTGTGTTAACAATTTTCACCGGAATTATTCTTGGAGGCTTGGATGAATTCCATCAATATTTTATCCCCCGCCGTTCCATTGAATTCTTCGACGTTATTGCAGATGCAGTAGGGGTGCTTAGCGGATTTTTGTTATATTATTATTTTTCAAGGTCTGTGAAGGGGAAGATTTTTACAGAAAAATTATCAAAATTATGAACATAAAATAGACCATTAAGATATAGAATCAAACAGGGGGCTGCAGAAGAAAAGGTCCTTTATTCTCCATCCGCAGTTCCAGGAGGAGTGAATATTCTCTGTCCAAGCTCCTGGTCAAGCATAAACAAGCCGCTGCGATCCTCACCCAGCAATCTAAGCCTTTGCACAATCTCATCAGCCGATGACTCCTCCTCAACTTGTTCAGCTACAAACCACTGCAAAAAATTATTAGTAGCATGGTCAGTTTCAGCTATAGCGAGAGTAACCAGGTCATTTATCAGACCTGTAACCTTTTGCTCGTGCTCGTAGACTTGTTCGAAAGCTGCCAGCGGAGAATCCCATTCTGCTGATGGTGCAGAAATGGATGTCAAGTTTACTCTGCCAGCTCTTTCATTGATGTAATCATAAAATTTCATTGCGTGGGCTAATTCCTCTTGAGCTTGCACCCGCATCCAATTGGCAAAACCTTTTAGGCTTACTGACTCAAAATAAGCAGTCATTGAAAGGTAAAGATAAGAAGAATAAAGCTCTGCATTAAGCTGTTTGTTTAAAGCATCTTGTATTTTTGCTTTTATCATATTAATTACTCCTGTTTTTATTGTTTAACCTTAAATCCCGATTCCTTCAGAACTTATTTCCTTTTAAAACCTCTGTATTGTTTCTTCTGTGGATAAACCTCAGCGAAGTTTATGGATAATGTTTTTTTTACTTCCTTCTTTTTCTGATTATTCGAGATTTCAGTCAAAAATCCTCCTTACTCGTTGAAAGATTTGCCTAATTCTATGTTTATGTAAAAGCTATAGTTTAGATTGTGTTCTGCTTATAATCTCTTTTCCCTTTTTATTAAGGATCACCAATTCTCAGCTAGCAATTCAAAGTATGCTTTGGCATGGGCACAGGCAGGACATTCATCAGGCGGCTCGTTGCCTTCAGAAATATACCCGCAATTGCCGCATTTCCATTTTACAACTTCTTCTCTTTTGAAAACCAAGCCGTTATTAACATTGTTAAGAAGCCCCAAGTATCTTTTCTCATGCTGCTTCTCGGCAACTGCGATAGATCTCATCGCCTCAGCAATCTCAGGAAATCCCTCCTCATCAGCTGTTCTTGCAAATTCTGGATACATAGTCGTATATTCGTAATTCTCTCCTTGAGCCGCCTCTTTAAGATTATCCTTAGTGTCTCCGATCACTCCAGCGGGGAAAGAAGCCTGAATTTCTGCTTCACCGCCCTCTAAGAATTTAAAGAGCCTTTTTGCGTGTTCTTTCTCGTTATCCGCTGTTTCCAAGAACAATGCTCGAATCTGTTCATATCCTTCCTTCTTTGCTTGTGAGGCAAAATAAGTGTAGCGATTTCTCGCTTGAGATTCTCCGGCAAATGCGGTTAAAACGTTTTTTTCTGTCTTTGTTCCTTTTAAACCATTCATTTATTTCTCCTTCTTTATTACTTTATTTACAATATTTTTAATCTTTGCTTCCAATCTCCACTTTTAACTCTACTTTTTCTATCAAGATTCAGGCATCATGAAGAGCTGTGGCCTTTTGGCTTTGTCCCCAAATTTTTATAGCAATTTTTACATATGCCCTTGAAGTATCCGTGCACTTCATCAATTCTATGTCCCGATACTGTTCTTTTCTCTCCTAACGCATAACCGCATTTAAGATCAATATCTATAATTTTCCCGCATATTTTACAGAGGAAATGGTGATGGTATTTTGTATCAAAGTCATACCTAGCTTCGGTTCCCGTAATAATGACTCCAGAAACCAGTCCTTTTTCAAGAAAGTTATTCAGAGTGTTGTAAACGGTGGTTAAGGATAGGGTAGGAATTTCCTTGAGGAGCTCTTCGTAGACCATTTCAACAGTAGGGTGGTTTTTCAAATTATTACTCAGGTATTCAAGAACCTTTAGGCGCTGGAATGTGGGCTTTATGCCTTTTTCCATTAGCCTGTTTTTTAATATATTCATATTTGTAATCATTTCTACTTTGTAATGATTATAATAATTATAAATGGCCTTGTCAAGAGAATTCTAATCAAGGAATTTATATTTAAATGAAATGTTGATTATCCCTTGAAGGATGCATTTTATAAGGGCTATTCTGTACAGCTTATAAAGAGCCAAAACCATAAAGCTCTTAAAAACTTATTTTTTAGATGAAATGTAGAGAACGCCCTGGGCAATGAAGCAAGTCTATCTTAGAGAAATTTTGTTAATTTTTCTTTTAAAATTGAGAAAGCCTCTTTTGGACTAGAGCAGTAGAAGAAAAGTTTAAGGTCCTCTTCAGAAATTGTCTTGTATTTTAAAAGTTCCTTAAAGTTGATTATCTTCCGCCAGTATTCTTTCCCATAAAGAAGTATGACTAGATGATCTCGAGAAATCTTGTTTGTCTGGACTAAGGTTAGTGTTTCAAAAACCTCATCGAGAGTACCATAACCACCAGGGAAAGCGACCACAGCTTTTGCTCTGTACACCAGCCAAAATTTTCTCATGAAAAAGTAATGGAATATAAAAGAAAGTTCAGGAGATGCGTATGGATTTAGGTATTGTTCCTCAGGAATAGATATATTCATGCCTATAGATTTTCCTTCTGCTCGATACGCACCCCTGTTTGCAGCTTCCATTATGCCGGGTCCTCCTCCTGTACATATCACAAAATTTTTGCCCTTTTGTTTTAACTTTATGGCCCATTTGACTAGGTTGTAAGAAAGTTCTTCTGCTTCCCAATAGTACTTCGTCAATGGAGAATCTTTATCCTCAGGATTGGCCTTTGAAGAACCAAGAAAAAGTATGGTATTGTTGACCTTCCATTCATTCAACCTCTTCAGAGGTTCCAAATACTCACTTAAAATCCTCAAAGTGCGGGCTTCACGAGATTCTAGGAATTTCGTATTTTCATAAGCTCTTTTTGTTAACTCACTTTTTTTCATAATAACCTCGTTCTAAAATCGGAACAAAATTCTATCTGAATTGTAAGATTAAAACAAGAATTTTCAAGGTTAGATCATTTTTTCGTTTCGATAAAAGCGGTAATTTAATGCTTGCTGTATTTTTTTTCATAGGATATCCTGTTTCTTTGAATAAGGCATCCAAAAGATGTTTTTGTTTGAAACGAATGTTGAATTTGAAAAACTGGTTAACAAAACTGCAATCCTATGTATAAGTTGGAAAATTTTCATTATAAATGCATAAAAGATAAAAAAATGATAATTGATATTTTGAGGAACGGGAAAAGTGTTTGATCTTTGGAACGCGATAAAAAAACATAGATTTGAAGAAGAGGTCAAAACAATCGAAGAAGAAATAAACCGATCAAAAAGATACAATTATACTTTTGGTATTTTTGTCGTAGATATGAGCGAACGCGCCCCAAGGGGAGTAAGCAGGTTACTGCCCGGTAGGGCTATTTCCTTTCATTTAATAAGAAAATACATCCGTGGTTATGATAAGCTGTTTGGACCTTATTTCAGGAGGTACTATATAATCCTTCCTCAATCAGATAGAAACGGACTAAATGCAGTCAAGCAAAGAATTCATTGGCTCGCCGAAGAAAATGGTTGGGGAGAATTGAGCATAGGCGAGGCGCTCTATGATGAAGACGGTAAAAGTGCCCAAGCGTTATTAGATAAGGCTATAAGCAGATTATCTGGATAAAACTCCTCAAAAAAAGATTATTCTCGGCAAAAAGCCTCAAATCATAAATGCTTTAAAAGTCTAATTCCGATATTTTGACTTCATATATATCCTGTGCTATCTATACAGAAGTCCAAAGGAAACGAAATGGCGAAAGGCCTTGAAAGTCTGTCGGCTAAAGAATATCCTGGGCGGATAATTATAATCGGAAGAGATATTACCGGTAAGAAAGAGGTAGTTATCTATGCCATAACAGGAAGGTCTGCTTCCAGCCAGGCGAGAAAAATGGAGATTAAAGATGATGCCATTTGGGTAAAGCCCACAGACGAAGAAACGCTAAAAAAAGGAAACAAGGACTTGCTTGTCTATCCCGCCATTTTACTAGCCGATGGAATCGCTGTGAGCAACGGTAAGCAGACAACGGATATAATAACAAGCCTTGGTCAAAGTCAGAATCCCGCAGAAGTGTTAGAATTGGCCCTCAGTGAATGGGATTATGAGCCAGATGCGCCCATCTTTACTCCCAGGATAAGCGGCTGTATTCTCCCCCAAAAAAAGGCTGCCCTCAGCATAATAAAAAGAGCGACTGATGGCTCTTCGATAAGAAATATCTTTGAGATTCCCTTAAAAGCTGGAAGAGGAAAAATGATCTCTACCTATGAAGGAGTGGACAAGGATCCAGTTCCCGCTTTTGCAGGAGAGCCGATTGACGTCAAGATCAAAGAAAAAAAGGCCGATGATATGGCCGAGGCAGTTTATGATGCTCTGGCGCCTGCATCTGGCAAAAATGACTATAGGGTGTCTGTGGTCTGTGTTTTCTCCGGCAATATTGACCTAAATGAATATGAAATATATATCATAAACAAGCATGAAAGGACGGGGAAATAAGATGGATAAAACAAGCAAAGAAGACAGAAAACAATACAGGACTCCAGTCAAAGAGGAATTTCCTGATACATTTCGCTTTGGAAGCCAGAAGTTCAAGAAAAAACTCTCGATGAGGTACGGAGAAAATCCTGGCTACGCGGCCGCCTTTTACTCAGAAAAAGGGGCCTCCGGCCCAAACATGGCAACCATGGAAGTCCTGCAGGAAGGGACAAAGGGGCTGAGTTATATAAATATTGGAGATATGGATCTTGGCCAGAGGCTTGTAAAGAAATTAACAGATATTTATGAAAACTCGCTAATCTGTGTCCTGGTTAAACATGAGATGCCAAGCGGTGTTGCTAGGGGAGAGGCACCAGAAGAAACCTTTGAAAAAGCATGGAATTGCGACTCTCTTTCTAACTTCGGAAGCGTCAACGTTTTCAATTACAGGATTACCAAACAACTGGCAGATCTGTTGGTGGAAAAAGGCAGGAATATCGAGGTTGTCTATGCTCCTGATTTCACATCAGAATCCCTTGAAGTTTTGGCGTCAAGAAAGCCCTTGAGGGTAGTAAAAATGGCGACTTCTCTCGACACAAAGGCCTCTGACAATGGATTGGAATTCAAAAGAGTAGCTGGTGGTCTTTTAATTCAAAAGAGGTTTGATTCAAAGATTACATCTTCAGATTCTGTTGATATTGTTTCAGAAAGAAAACCCACTCCTGAAGAGATCGAGGCAGCCATTTTTAACTGGAACGTCGCCTGCTTTACCCGGTCTAATGCCATTGTTATCGGCAAGAAAGATAAAGTGCACGGAATTGGCTCAGGACAGAGAAGTCGAATTGATGCCGCCGAGACGGCTATCAAATACTCAAAGCGAGGCTATGGACCTGAAGGATGTGTTATGGCATCCGATGCTTTTATTCCTTTTACAGACGTAGTCGAATTAGCAGCCCAGAACGGGATAAATGCTATAATTTACCCTTTGGGTTCAATAAGAGATCAGGATGTCATTGATAAGGCAAATGAGCACAATTTAGCTATGATCATAACCAGGAAGCCTGGAGAAAAGGATAGCGAGCGCTGTTTCCTGCATAGATAAAAAGATTTGGCGTCGGCACTCGGATTTTGACCATTAATCATCGCATCAGAAAAAGAAAGCAGAGCATCAAAGCACCAGTTTTTTAATCTTGAGTTCTTAAAGACACGAACTTCCCTCTGTTTTTTCTGAACTTTCTGTATATTTCCATTTGAGCTTGACTTTAAGTAATAAAAGAATATAATGAAATGCTTTTCAGGCCGATAGAGAATATAATAAATTATAAGAGGCAATAATAATTCTATTAATAATAATCTTTTTGATTCATATTCATATCTAAAAGGAGGCATCATATGAAAAAATTTACCGTAGAAGAATTGCTAGCCAAAGCTGAACAACCCTCTAAAGATGCTATGCGGCTTCATCCTTTCTACAGGGGCAAAATAGAGGTCATTCCCAAATGCCGGATAAGGGATTTTAATGATTTTGCCATCTGGTATACTCCTGGAGTCGCGGCTCCGTGCAAAGATATCCAAGCAGATATAGAAAAAGCATATGAGATGACCAACAAATGGAATTTTGTGGCTGTGGTCACAGATGGATCAAGAGTTTTAGGCTTGGGCGATATCGGCCCTGAAGCCGGCTTACCTGTAATGGAAGGCAAAGCTTTACTCTACAAGTATTTAGGGGGAGTCGATGCTTTTCCTATCTGCCTTGATACCAGCAATCCTGAAGAAATCATACAAGCTGTTAAATGGATCCAACCCACTTTTGGAGGAATAAACCTTGAAGACATCTCTCATCCAAAATGCTTTCATATTTTAGATACTCTGAGAAACGAGATGGAAATTCCTGTCTGGCACGATGACCAGCAGGGAACCGCCTGTGTTACAGTGGCCGGCCTTCTCAATGCAGTCAAGATCGTCGGAAAGAAAATGGAAGATATAAAAGTCGCCTTAATCGGAGCAGGCGCGGCTAATATTGCCATCGCCAGGCTCATCGTAATCGCCGGCGTTAAGCCTGAAAATTTAATAGCTGTTGACTCTAAAGGAATCCTTCACAGAGACAGGGAAGATAGAGAGATTTTAAAAACAAAATACAAGGAAAAATGGCATCTCTGTGAAACAACAAATCCAAAGGGAATCAAAGGAGATATCAAAGAATCCATGGAAGGAGCTGATGTTGTTATTTCTGCTTCCAAGCCAGGCCCTGGAGTTATCAAGAAAGAATGGGTAGANNAAAGAATGGGTAGAAACAATGGCTGAAGATGCCATTGTGTTTTCAGAGGCCAATCCTATCCCTGAAATATGGCCTTGGGAGGCAAAAGAAGGCGGAGCAAGAATCGTAGCTACTGGACGTTCTGATTTTCCTAATCAGGTCAACAATTCACTTGGATTCCCTGGAATCTTTAGAGGAGCGCTAGACATAAGAGCTACTAAAATCACAGATGAGATGTGCATTGTAGCTGCCGAAGAACTGGCAAAGGTTGCTGAAGATAACGGAATAAACGAAGATTATATTATTCCCAACATGGACCAATGGGAAGTTTTTCCAAGAGAAGCTGTTGCAGTCGGCTCAAAAGGAATCGAACAAGGTGTTGCCAGAGCTAAGGCTAGTACTGAAGAACTTCTAAAGAGCGCCGAAGCTATCATTAAGAGAGCTCGAGAAGAAGTTCAAAATATGATGAAAGAGAATTTCATCATAGACCCTGACGAAAAATAATAATTTGTTGGGGTTTGATTTATCAAACAAACGTTGTTTTTGCAGGGGCCTAATATATTAAATTCGGAATTTTACATTGTGGGGCTTTATTTATCTATAGGGGCTTGATTTATCTTGTATAGCAGTTTGATTCATCAAACCTACCTTATTAAAAACTATAAATTAATTCATATAATATAAACCCAACTGAGAAAAAAAGTTGGGAAATCGAAATATCTATAGTCCAATTTTCACCAGATCTTTATGATATTACCCCCTAACCAAATAAATGAACAAAATACTTGACAAAATTATACTCAAGTTTTATATTATATAGAGACTAAAATAGGAGGTATAAAATGGCAAAAACAATTGGTATCGACTTAGGAACAACAAATTCTGTTGTTGCCGTAACAGAAGGCGATAAAGCTATTATTATCGAAAACGAAGAAGGAGGACGCACAACTCCTTCTGTTGTTGCTTTTAACGAAAAAGGCGAAAGGTTGGTCGGCCAAGTTGCCAAGAGGCAGCGCATAACCAACCCTGAAAATACTATCTACTCCATAAAAAGATTTATGGGGCGTCGCTACAAAGAAGTCCCTGAAGAAATAAAGCAGGTGCCCTTTAAAGTAACACAAGCATCAAATGGAGATGTGAGAATAGAAGCGCTCGGTAAGAAATATGCCCCTCCCGAGCTATCGGCTATTATTCTTCAAAAACTAAAAAAAGCTGCTGAAGATCATTTAGGAGAAAAAATAGAAAAAGCAGTCATAACTGTCCCTGCATATTTTAATGATAGCCAACGAAAGGCAACCAAGGATGCAGGAGTGATTGCTGGACTGGAAGTTGAGCGCATCATCAACGAACCCACAGCCGCAGCTTTAGCCTACGGGCTGGATAAAAAGAAAGACCAGACTATCGCTGTTTACGATTTTGGGGGCGGTACTTTTGATATTTCTATCCTTGAAGTCGGAGAAGGTGTTGTTGAGGTCAAATCAACAAACGGAGATACTCATTTAGGCGGAGATGACATTGACCAGAAAGTACAGAACTGGCTTGTAGCAGAATTCAAAAAAGAATCAGGAATAGACCTCTCTAAAGACAAAATGGCTCTTCAGAGGCTAAAAGAAGCTGCTGAAAAAGCAAAAATGGAACTTTCGACAACAATGGAAACCGAGATAAACCTTCCTTTTGTCACCGCTGACTCTTCAGGTCCGAAACACCTTTTGATGAAACTCACCAGATCCAAATTAGAGCAGCTTATGGATGACATTATTCAAAGAACTGAAGGCCCATGCAAACAAGCTCTTGAAGATGCAAACCTGAAACCAGGGGATATAAACGAGGTAATTCTGGTAGGGGGGTCCACCCGAATTCCAAAGGTTCAGAAATTAGTTACAGAGCTTTTCGGAAAAGAACCTCACAAAGGCGTTAATCCTGATGAGGTCGTGGCAGCAGGAGCTGCAATCCAGGGAGCAGTTTTGACTGGAGATGTAAAAGATGTTCTCCTTCTGGACGTAACTCCGTTGACACTTGGCATTGAAACTCTTGGAGCTGTCTTCACCAAGATGATCCCGCGCAACACAACAATTCCTACCAAAAAAGCCGAAATATTCTCTACCGCCGCAGATAACCAGCCAAGCGTAGAAATTCATGTCCTCCAGGGAGAAAGAGAGATGGCAGCCGCTAACAGGACATTAGGTAGATTTCATCTAGATGGAATTCCCCCGGCTCCGCGAGGCATCCCCAAGATCGAAGTAACTTTTGACATCGATGCCAACGGAATTCTTCATGTCAATGCTAAGGACATGGGAACTGGAAAACAACAGGCTATAACTATCACCGGTCATAGTGGATTAGAGGAAAATGAAATAGAAAATATGGTCAAGGATGCAGAAACCCACGCTGAAGAAGATAAGAAAAAAAGAGAAGTAGTAGATGCCAAGAATCAAGCAGACCAGCTGGTTTATAGCTTAGAAAAGTTATTAAGGGAAAATAAAGACAAAATCCCTGAAGATGAAGCAACTCGCGTTCAAACTGAGATTGAAAACACCAAGAAAGCTATCGAAAGCGATAATCTGGAGCAAATAAAACAGGCAGTTGATGCACTTTCTCAGGTTTCGCATAAATTGACAGAGATGATGTATCAGCAAGCTACTCAGCAGCAGGCTCAGCAGGGCCCCACCCAACAGGAAGCATCCGATGACCAAACATCAGGCCAAGCATCGTCAGAAGGTCCATCCGAAGAAGAAGTTATTGATGCAGAAGTTGTTGACGAGGACAAGAATAAGAAGTAAGCTTATTAAATTCTGATCTAAAGCTAAGATATCTTAGCTCCTCTGTTTGCGATAAGGTCAGGGATGGATAAGGACTACTATAAAACACTTGGTGTTGATCGCAAGGCGACTCTATCTGATATAAAAAAAGCCTACCGGAAGCTTGCCCGAAAATACCATCCAGACCTCAATCCGGGGGACAAAACTGCTGAAACGAAGTTTAAAGAAATCCAAGAGGCTTATTCAGTCCTAAGCAATCCCAAGAAAAAAAGCCAATACGACCAGTTCGGATTTGTCGGAGATGCACCTCGAGGAGGACCACAATACCAGACATATACGTCTGGCTTCGAAGGTTTCGATTTCTCTGGTTTTGGCACGTCCTCGTTCAGAGATTTCTTTGATAATATCTTTGGAACGACCGCTCAAAAGACTTACCAAAGGGTAGAAAGAGGTGAAGATCTACATTACACGATGAAAGTTGGCTTTATGGATGCCATCAACGGTCTGAGGACGAGGATAAAATTGACTCGGATGGTAGCCTGTCCTACATGCAGCGGAACTGGCTACACACAGAAAGGCGGACAACAAGCATGTCCTGCATGTGGAGGGAGCGGCAGTTCGACGGTCCAGAGAGGTGCTATGAGATTTTCAGGGACTTGCCCTGCCTGTGGAGGAACGGGAAAAACTCCAGGGCAGGAATGTGTCACGTGCTACGGGCAGGGCTTTATTCAAAAGACTGAACTCATAAGTGTCAGAATCCCTGGTGGAGTCAACACTGGTTCAAAAGTCCGTATTCCTGGAAAGGGGAATGCAGGAAGAAGAGGAGGCCCTTCAGGCGACCTTTTTATCACTATTGAAGCTGACTCCCATCCTCTCTTCAACCGGGAGGGATCGAATATCTATGTTAAGATACCCATAACGGTGCCTGAAGCTACTCTGGGAGCAAAGATTGAAGTTCCTACTCTTGCTGGCAATACGACCATCAAAGTTCCTCCTGGTACAAAATCTGGTCAAAAATTCAGAATAAGGTCTAAAGGCGTTCCCGTGCCTGGGAAAAAGGTGAGAGGAGATCAATTTGTTGAAGTATCTATCGTCCCTCCTCCCTTTAATGATGAGAGAACAAGGGAACTCATGAGAGAACTCGAGAAAATCTCTCCTCAGAATCCAAGGAAAAAGATGAGGATTCATTAAAATGAAAGAGAAAAAAGAGCCAAAAAATTATTATCATATAAGCAGCGTTTCAAAAATGTTCAATATTCACCCCCAAACTCTTAGGCTGTATGAGAGAGAAGGCTTGTTAAGACCTTCTCGAAGCGAGGGAAACACTCGATGCTATACAGACGATGATTTAAAACAACTAGAAGTGATCCTTAACCTTACGCGGGATTTGGGAATCAATCTTGCTGGCGTGGAAGTTATATTGAATATGAGAAAAAAAATAGAACAGATTGAAGCAGAAGTGAATTTGTTTTTGGAATACCTAAGAAAAGAGTTTTTTGAAGGAAAGGAAGATGAATTTGAACTCAGAAAAAAAAGCCTGGTCCATATAAGCCAGGCTAAGATCATAAAAATCGAAAAAGAGAAAGAATGAACGGAAAGTACAAGGGCTTTATCGATTTTAAAAACCTAAGGGTTTACCTGAATCAGATATCCAAGTTTCCGGCACTCTCTCAAGAAGAAGAAAAGCAATTAGGAGCTCGCATCCAGAAAGGCGATAAAAAGGCGCTTAAGGCATTAATTGAGTCGAACCTCAGATTTGTCGTTTCCTACGTCAAAAAGTACAAAGGAATGGGAATAGGCATGTTCGACCTTATCAACGAAGGAAACCTTGGCTTAATTGAAGCAGCCAAGAGGTTTGATCCTGGCCGAAACGTTAAGTTCATATCCTATGCAGTATGGTGGATTAGGCAAGCTATTATTCATGCTTTAACCCGCTATTCTAGAGCTTATCATCTCCCTCAAAAACTATCTGATAAAATATCAGACATGAAAAAGAAGGTTGCTGGGCTCAAAAATGAGTTGGGCAGAGAACCGACAAGAGAGGAAATAGCAAAAAGAATGGGAATTGAAAAAGACGAGGTTGAGGATTTGGAAATATTAGACGGAAAGGATGTTTCCCTTAGCGATAAATATTTCGAGGAAGGCGTGGAAATGGAAGATAGGATACAGGACGATCTGAGGCCTTCTGTTGAATACCAGATAATCAAAAGCTCTATCCAGCAACAAATAAGGGATATGTTAGAAGAATTGGATGAGAAAGAGGCAAATGTAATAAGATTAAGATTCGGATTGGATGACGATGAGGCTCGTACTCTCCAGGAAATAGGAGACATGCTGAATTTATCAAGGGAAAGAATAAGACAAATTGAGCAAAAAGCCATGAGAAAGTTGGCTCGCTCTCGAAGGCTTCAACAACTCAGAGGATATTTAAACTGATGCCAGAAACCGCATGCTCTCTTTGTCAAGGAAGTGAATGGATTCTGGAGGAATCCGATTCCGGGACCGTGGCAAAACGGTGCAAGTGCTTCCATGAACGGGAGAAAGAAATCCTTCTCGGTCAAGCCCAGATCCCGAAAAGATACAAACACTGTACCTTTGAAAACTTTGAAGAACACAATGATTCACACCGCGATGCCCTAAAGATAGCCAAAAAATTTGTCAAAAACTACCCGGTGCAGGATATTGGCCTTCTTTTTCAAGGACCCTGCGGAGTAGGGAAGACGCATCTGGCGGTTGCTATAATTAATGAGTTGGTCACAAAGAAGAACATCCCTTGTTATTTCTGTGATTTCAGGAACCTAATAAGGAATATCCAGAGTACTTACACGCCTGATTCCTCTTTAACTGAGTCAGAAGTATTAGAACCCGTTTTTCAAAAAGAAGTTCTTGTTCTTGACGAATTAGGGGCAAAGAGGACTACGGCATGGGTCGAGGAGACTGTTTTCTACATCATAAATCATCGATATAACAATAAAAAAGTAACTGTTTTTACTTCAAACTACATAGATAGTGGTGAAGTTGAAGAAGACATGAGAGACCAGCGCTTCAAACGAACTGATGATTCTCTGGTGGATAGAATTGGAGTTCGTTTAAGATCAAGGATTTATGAGATGTGCAAAATTGTGGAGATAGTGGGGGATGATTACCGGAGAAAAATAAAACAGGCCGGCTATCGCTTTTAACCTTATTTCCTTCCTTTATTTAATCAAAACTTCCTGGGAATGCGTTGATATTCTCGATGAATTCTGCTAAATTAATGACGACTTGCTCCTCGGTAGCTCAATCGGCAGAGCGGGTGGCTGTTAACCACTAGGTTGTAGGTTCGAGTCCTACCCGAGGAGCCA
>JABAOH010003672.1_pt1 | contig 41697 bp, 39 predicted proteins | sample 7062181 | NCBI WGS metagenome assembly JABAOH01 (sample SAMN14538630, study PRJNA623070) | marine sediment metagenome | biome: marine biome [ENVO:00000428]; feature: marine pelagic biome [ENVO:01000023]; material: deep marine sediment [ENVO:00002113]; isolation source: pool of 5 deep marine... | reverse complement strand
TCGGTCGATTTTCCCCATGTTCTGGAGCCAGACGTCCTCGTGGCCATGGCCCAGGGAGTCTATGACCGCTTCGTGACAGAAACCAAGCGGGGTGGCCTCGTAATCTACGACAATCAACTCGTAAAGCCAAAGGATTATGGTCTTCATCATAAACCGATTCGTGCGACCGAAGTGGCCATCCGAGAGTTCGGCAACAAGCAGGTTGCCAACATTGTGATGCTCGGCGCTTTGACGACCCTGACTCAAGTTGTCTCTCGGGCCGCTATGGAATCGGCGGTTTCGAACCATGTTCCACAACGATTCAGAGAAATCAATCTCCGGGCAGTCAGAAGGGGGTTTCGATTGGGAGAAACCCCGAGCTAAAGCAGAAGGGATCCTCTCATGGTTGAAGGGTGGATAGAAAAGCCTCTAATTGAGGAAACCAAGTGCAACCGGTGTAAGGTCTGTGGTCTTCTCTGCCCCGACTTGTGCATCACCAGAGATACCGTCACGGACAGGATCATCATCGACTACGAATACTGCAAGGGGTGTCGCATCTGTGCCGCTGTCTGCCCCAAGAAGGCGATCACCATGGTTCTCGATGAATAGCCGTTTCCCTCGCCCGCTCTCCCCCGCAGATTCCTGCGAGATATCGCTCGAGCGCTCAGAGTTCGCAGAGTAAGAAGCTTGATGCATTAGATTTCCGGCCTGATTTTCTGAGATGAAAAATTAGGCCAGGTAGTCTCCTCTGGATTGGCCCCTCACCAATCCAGAGGAAGTTCCCTCTGAGGCTCTGCGTGCTCTGTGAGAAATTGCGGAACCGGCCGATTTGCTGCGATACTTTTGCCTAAAAATACTGATTCACGCTGCGTGGGCTTCCCACCGCCTCATCTTCCCCGTTCAATCTTTGGGTTGAGCTCTTCTCTGAGCCAGTCGGCAAATAGATTGATGCCCACGACCATTAGGAGCAAAGCACCGCCTGGGAAAACCACAAGCCACCACATGCCAGCATAGACATAGTTCTTTCCAATGGAAATCATCATCCCCAGGGACGGTTCGGTAAGGGGGACCCCCACACCGAGAAAGCTCAACGTCGCTTCCAACATGATGACTACTGCTAAATCCACAGCCATGACGACAAATATCGGAGGAATGGCGTTTGGAAGGAGATGCCTCAAAAGGAGTCTGACGTCCCCCGCACCCGTTGCCTTCGCAGCCATGACATAGGCTTCCTCTTTGACTTCAAGGACACTGCCACGCATGGTTCGTGCATACTTGACCCAGTCTGCAACACAGATGGCAAGGATGACGATCAGCACACCCCGCTTCCTGAACAAGCCCAGGAGGAGAATCGCCATCAACGTCGTGGAGAAAGAAAAGAAGATGTCAGCCATCCGCATGGTTACCGAGTCCAGTTTTCCTCCATAGTATCCGGCCAACAACCCCATGACCACCCCAAACGATCCGGCAATGAGCACTACGCCAAATCCGACAATCAGGGAAGTCCTGCACCCATAGAGAATCGTGCTCAATATTCCCCGGCCCTGGTCATCGGTTCCCAGCAGAAAGGGACGTGTCCCCCCCTCCATCCAAATGGGAGGTGTCAAGAAATGCTCGAGGCTTACCTTCTCAAGATCATAGGGATTCTGAGGCGCAATCCATGGGGCCATGAGAGCGGCAAGGATGAATAAGACGAGAAGAAAGCTCCCTACCAGAGCCGAGGGATCATGACAAAAGTCATGGAGGATCTTTGATTTGAGCAACCGATCATTCATATCGAATCTTGGGGTTTAGGAAAGCATAGAGAATGTCCACGATAATGTTGATGGTCAAGATGATCAATGCGGCCAGCATGATGTACGTCACAATGACAGGGTTGTCGGTCTCGTAGATTGAGGTCAACAACAGGTTTCCCAGTCCTGGCCATTGGAAGATCGTTTCGGTCACGATGGAGAAGGCGATCAATTCTCCAAACTGGAGGCCTGTCATGGTGACGACCGGGATCAAGACGTTTCTCAGGGCGTGCTTGAAGATCACCTTTCTCGGAGGGAGGCCCTTGGACCAGGCTGTTTTGATGTACTCTTCGGTGAGAACCTCCCGCATACCTGCTCGAGTCAACCGGAGCAGAACGGCGAGTTGGTACATTCCGAGGGTAAAGGCTGGAAGAATCAGATGGGTGACGCCACTCCACGTCAAGAATCCTGTCCGCCAGAAGCCAATCCTCACTGTGTCACCCCGCCCAAATGGAGGCAGAATCCCAAAATAGACGGAAAAAACCATGATAAGCAGAATTCCTGTGAGAAAGGTGGGGATAGAGATGTTGAAGAGCGAGCCCGCCATGATAAGACGGTTTCTGAGGGCATAAGGCCTCAGAGATACCAAAACACCGAGGCCAACTCCCAAAACAAAAGAGAGAAAAATAGCCGATGAGGCAAGCTCCACAGTGGCGGGAAGACGTTCAAGAATAAGACCTAGCACTGGGGCCCTGGCCACATAAGACTTCCCAAAGTTACCCTGGAGGGCATTGACGATGAAACGGAGGTACTGCACATAGAAGGGCTTGTCCAGACCAAAGGCCTTCCTCACCTCCTCAATCTCTTGCTGTGTGGCATACCTTCCTGCCAGGGTTAGGACGGGGTCCCCAGCATAGCGGAAGATAATGAAGCAGATGAAGGAAACAGCGAGAAGAACGACGACCCCCTGGATGAGCCTTCGCGTAACGTAAGTGAACATCTCTCAGAAAAGGCGGGCTCGGAATTATCCCGAGCCCGCCTTCCTCCTCTAAAACCTACCTACTCTTTGGAGATCTCCTTGAAAACGATCCATCGGTCAGGTCGCGGTGTGAAGCTGATCCCCTTCCCCTTCTGAATGGCATAGATATCCTGCTGGTAGTGGAGGGGAATCACCGCAATCTTGTCGACCATGGCCATTTTGTTTAGGTCTCGAAGGACCTTTTCACGCTTCTCCCGGTCGGCTATGTTGGCGGTGGACTGGAGCAATGCATCCATCTCGGAATCACTGAAATTGGTCCCGTTCAGGCCGCCAAAGCCCTTTTCCGCATCCCGGCTATGGAGCAGTTTGAAATAGGTCCGGCCCATATCAAAGGTGCCGTCAAACCATCCAATGAGATAGAACTCGAGCTCACCCCGGGCGACTTGTGGGAAGAAGACGGATTTGGGCTTCACGTCCAGATTTGCTTTGATCCCCACCTTGGCCAGATATTTAGCCACGGCTTCGGCGATCTGCTCATCCTGGACATACCGGTCGTTGGGACCAGACAGAGTCACCTCAAATCCCTTCTCGTACCCGGCGTCTTTCAGAAGCTTCTTGGCCATCTCCGGGTCGTATGGCAGCCGGGTCAGCGTACCATTATACCCAATGGTCGGCGGATCTGGGATCTGGGCCGCGGGTGCTGCATGGCCCCGCATGATCTTCTCGATGATCTCATCCTCATTGATGGCCATATACATGGCCTTCCGCACCCGGATATCAGCCAGTGGACTTCCTGGCTTGTTACCCAGGGCCAGAAAGATGGACCTTCGGGCCGGGCGGGCGACCACTTCGAGTTTCGCATTCTGAACGACTTTTTCATAGAGTTCAACGGGAACGCCTGATGCCACCTCGGCCTGGCCAGAGACGAGGGCGGCAAACCGGGTCGACGACTCGGTGATTGGTCTCAGTTCAACATTCTTTAGAGGTGGCGCTCCTTCCCAGTAGTCCTCATTAGCCTCCATCTTGAGGTATGACCCCTTGACCCACTCGACAAACCTGTAGGCCCCAGTCCCGATCGGCTTGAGGCCGACATCTCCCTGATCTCTCGCCTCTGTTGACTCCTTGTCCATGATGTAGATCTGATGCATATTGTTGACAAACCAGGGAGTCGGCACTTTCGTCTTAACAACGACGGTGTAATCGTCGACAATGTCGATCGAGGCCATGTTCTTCCCATCGGTCGTAAACTCCGATACGTCCGGATTAGACAGCCGCTCGAAAGAAAACTTCACGTCCTCGGCGGTAAAGGGATTGCCATTGTGGAACTTGACCCCCTTTCTGAGATAAAACTTCCACGTCATCAAGTCGGGGTGCTCATACCTCTCGGCCAGGGCCGGAACCAGCTTCCCCTCGGCACCTTTCCGCTGCATGAGTCCCTCAAAGAAGTTTGCCATCACAGAGAGGTTGGCATCCGCATCAGAGCCATGGGGATCCATCGTCCGGGGTGGCGTGTCCACCGAAACCACAATGGACGACGCCGCGCGAGCATCCCCCACAAGACCCATGAAGGCTCCCATAAGGATCCCTGCGAGAATAAAAGCAAGCGTCTTCTTCATTTGTAACCCTCCTTTCTGTTTCATTCACTCGTTTTTTCTTTGTGCCAGAGAGATTTTCACCTCCTTTCTTCTCCCAATGAATTCAAGAGACCGAAGTCGATGATTTTCCGGTCTGAATCAATACAGGTAGCATGCAACATAGTGATGGCCTCCAATGTCTTTCAGTACCGGCTCAGCCCTGTCGCAGTGATCCATTCGATAGTGACATCGAGGATGAAAGTGGCACCCCGGTGGTGGCTTGATGGGGCTTGGAACATCCCCTCCCAGAATGACTCTCTCCCTGGCCTTTCTCGGATCTGTGGCTGGGACGGCTGAGAGAAGGGCCTGGGTGTAAGGGTGCTTGGGGTCGGTATAGAGATCCCGGTAGGAGGCCATTTCGACAATTTTTCCGAGATACATCACAGCGATCCGATCGCAGAGATGCTCCACGACGGCCAAATCATGGGCGATGATAATGTATGAAAGCTGGAACTCCTCTTGGAGGTCGATCAAGAGATTGATAATCTGGGCTTGAATGGACACGTCGAGAGCCGACACCGGCTCGTCCCCGATGATGAGCTGAGGGTTTAGGGCAAGAGCGCGGGCAATCCCGATCCGCTGTCGCTGCCCGCCACTGAACTCATGGGGATACCGGCGACCCTGTTCAGGGGTGAGGCCCACCTTTTCCAAAAGATAGGCGATCCTTTCTTGCCTCTCTCTGCCCCGGTACACCCCGTGAATATCCATGGGGTCACCGATTATCTGATTCACCTTCATCCGGGGATTGAGGGAGGAATATGGATCCTGAAAGATGATCTGCATCCGCCTTCTCAGAGACCTGAGATCGGATTTCGTCATCTTGGTGGTATCCATGCCTTCAAACAAAACCTTTCCAGAGGTGGGTTCAATGAGCCTCAAGATCGCCATGCCCGTCGTCGTCTTCCCACATCCGCTTTCGCCCACCAGTCCGATCGTCTCACCCCTTTTCAGGTCAAAGGATATGCCGTCGACGGCAAAGACGGAACCGACGACTCGAGAAAAGAGGCCCTTCATGATAGGAAAGTGGACCTTCAAATCAGAAACTGTGAGAAACTCTTCCATTTTAAGTTTATCAATCGAATGCTTACTGGAAAACGCCCACGCCGCTCATCCCACTAAATTTCTGACCCGTTCTAAGCTGGTTATTCGAATCTCTAAACTCTCCGCCTGCGACGGATCAGACAATAGAGATTCGCCCCTTCGGGGACACTTCCTTCGCCAAGACGGGTTCCCCAGAAATCACGTGATGTTCGCTCCGTGACCATTGTCCGTCAAGGACTAGACAGCCAACCTAAAAAAGCCAACAACGGACCCGATGACCATCGCCGAGATCGGTCAATTCAGGTGCCTGTTCCTGGCAGACTGCCATGGCATCTGGACATCGGGGATAGAAGCTACACCCAGCCGGCAGTTCATAGAGGCTTGGGACAATTCCCGAGATTTCCTGGAGACGTTGGCGACCCTGTTGTGCCCTCTGGCCTAACATGGGAATTGATTTCAGAAGACCTTTTGTATAGGGATGCTTCGGTTCCTCGAAAATGCCAACGGTCCGAGCCTCCTCCACCACTTTGCCGGCGTACATCACTTCGATTCGCTGCGCGATTTCAGCAACCACCCCCAAATCATGGGTAATCAGGACNNGTAATCAGGACAATCGCCGCTTCGAAATCCTCCTTGAGCTTCAGCATGAGATCGATGACCTGAGCCTGAATGGTCACGTCCAAGGCCGTAGTGGGTTCATCGGCTATCAGAATCTCCGGATCACAGGCCAGCGCCATGGCAATCATCGCTCGCTGGCGCATCCCTCCTGATAGCTGATGGGGATATTCATGAACGCGCCTTTCCGGGGAGGGGATCTGTACCATTCTCAGCATCTCGATGGCACGATTCCAGCTTTCCTTCTTGCTCAGTTTCTGATGGAGCACAAACATTTCGGAAATCTGATCCCCAATCGTAAAGACCGGGTTTAAGGAGGTCATGGGCTCCTGAAAGATCATGGAGATCCGGTTTCCTCTTATCCGCCGCATATCAGCCATGGGCAGGTCGAGCAGATCGGTTCCGTCAAAGTCGATCCTCCCATCAACAATTCGTCCCGGTGGCTCTGGCACGAGACGCATGACCGAAAGGGCTGTCACGCTCTTGCCACATCCCGACTCTCCGACCAGCCCCAGGGTTTCCCCTTTTTTCAAATAGAAGCTCACGTCATCGACGGCCTTTGCAATGCCCTCGAATGTGAAGAAATAGGTCTTGAGTCCTTGAACATCAAGGAGATGGGAGTTTCCATTCATCGTCTCTATTTCCTACACCCGGCACATCGGAGAGGGACGCGATGTATCCGTCGGGAGTGTCTGTGCCACGCCCGCCCTAGATCGATCTGTGCCAACGAGGTTTCTTACTCAATGGCTCACAGGTTTCAGTTCACCTGTCTTGGCTCACGGAGTACCACTCGCCCCCGCCTTCTGGAGAACGTTCGAGGAGAGAGACCAACGACGATATGGCTGGCATCGATTTTGATGATCGGAGGACGACGGCAAGAAAGCTCTCCCGTTGAAAATGGCTGCCCCCAAATTAGCAGAGGATCCCTAACAATGTCAAGAATAGCAGCCATTGCGACGGACCTTTCTTTCCTGTATAGTCTAGGGCACCTGCCACCATAACCGGGGCATGTCTCGAGATTGTGACGACAGTAAACAGCTGACGAGGTTATTCAGCACGGGGTTGACGGACTGGTTGCCTCAAGTTGCCTATCCCAAACCTCATCCGAAGGGATCTTCAGAATCTCACTTTATGACCGATGCTCGTCTTCCAAAGAAAACAACTCCACTCTATCAAGGCCATCATGTTTGACATGGATGGGACCCTTATCGATTCCATTGATGTCTACCATGAGATCATAAGGGACATCATGGATTGTCTCGACATGGAGATGACCCTCTCCAGAGAAGAACTCTTTGAGAACCTCAGTCAAGGGAAAAACCTCTCTGACATTTTCTTTCCTGCTCATCTAAATGATCGGGAAAGGGCGGTTGAACAGTTCAGAATCTTGGCGATACGGGCGTTCAAGAAGATTTTCGCGGAGGGCACAGTGGAACTTATTGATGGCGTCGACCACCTCTTTGAGGAATTAAGTTCGAGGGGGTTCTCTCTGGCTATCGTCACATCATCGTCGACCGAGGTTATCCTTCCCTACCTGAAAACACGGAAACTTGAGCCCTATCTGAATTGTGTCGTCGGGAGGAAGGAGGTATCCCGGTTGAAACCTTTTCCTGACCCCCTTGTTAAGTGCATGGGGATCCTCGATGTTGAACCGAATCAATCGGTCTACGTCGGGGATTCGGTCATCGACATTCAGGCCGGGAAAGCGGCGGGCACCTGGACTGGCGGGGTTTTAACAGGAACCTCCGATGTGGAAAGCCTCAAGGCGGAAGGTCCGGATGTCATTCTCGATACTGTGGGAGATTTACTCTCGATTCTCTGAAATGGTTCGAAAAAGAGCGCTCTTCGATGCTCAAAAGCGCCTACTACCGTTGCCGTTTTCAGCGGCCAGTTGCCTCCTACTCGACCCTTTCGAGGGTAACCGTGATCCGCGATGGTCTGATAAGAGAGATCCGTGTCCCGAAAGGCGTCTCAACGCTTCCTTTTGAGATCTGAACCAGATTATCCCCAATTTGGGAATCTGACAAATCGACAAACACCGAAATATCTCTCGAATTCAGGTTCCTGATCTCATTTCTCGGACCTTCCACCCTGATAAAGACTTCCTCGAGTGCTCCGGCTTTGATTCCCATCCCTGTCGGCACATTACGGTATTTCAGAGGAGCAGTGAGGCCCACATCGAGAGGCTGCCTTCCCACAAATAGTATCCACGCCAGGACCACAATACCAAAGGCGATCATCTTAGTTTTCCAGTAGTGAGTTACCCATGCCCGGACATAAACAAGAAAACTTCTCTGATTTCTAACCTCCGCCCCCATTTCTCGTTCTAGTGTCTCTTTGAGTCCCGCTGGGTTGGGGAATGGCTCTATCCTCCCACTTTGAGCGAGGGAAACAGACCGGTTTTCCTCAGAAACGACCACGCCCAGGGCGTCGCATCGTTCGGTTAAACCGATGGCTGCTCGATGCCGAGTCCCGAAATGTTGGGGAAGTCCTTCCCGCTCAGTCAAAGGGAGATAGGATCCCACGACACTTAGCCTGCCCCCCCTGATGATCGCCGCCCCATCGTGAGCTGGAGATCTCTTTTGGAAGATACTCGCCAATATCTCCCGACTTATTTCTCCGTCGAGCCGGACCCCCTCCTTCATCAAGCGGTCCACCCGATCATGCCTTTCCAAGACGATGAGGGCTCCCAGGTTTTCTTTCGCCAGCTCGAAAGCAGCACCGACAATCTCTTCCATGGTCCGAGTTCCTGATTGAGATGGCTTCCCAGGAAAGAACTTTATGGGATTAACCTTTTCAAGAACTTCCCTAATTTCCGACTGGAATAAGACGATCAACAGAATCACGAAGACCTGCCAGAGAATCTGAAAGACCCGTGTCGTGAGAAAAAGTCCGAAGGTTCGCGCGACAAGATAGAAAATGCCGAGAGCCATGAGGCCCAAAAAAGCCTTGAACGCCCGTGTTCCCTGAAACCAGGTGTAGAGCTTATAGGCAACTACTGTCATGAAGAGGATATCGATGACGTCCTGCCAGGCAAGTTCGAGAGAAGATCCAAGGTATTGAAGGAAGCCTTCCATCTAGGGGCTCATCATCTGTGTGGGTATGAACATTTTGTATCTGAAGATTGTGAGAAAGTCAAACACCCTGCAAACAGGGGACGTTCAAACCCCGTGCCAATTGTAATCGATGATATTACTCAACCTAGAGGGGAACAGGCGGCTTCGGGTCAGACGGTCTGGCCCAAAGTGACGAAAAGCCAGAAGAGAGCCACACCATAGAAACCGATGAGACCAAGCACGTAGAAGACGAGGCGGGGTTCTCGGGGGACCATTTCCTCTCGGTCTCGAGAACAGTTTTTGTAGATCACCAACAGAGACCAGAAGACTCCGGCAACAACCAGAACGAGCTGGAGGGGCCAAATGACATGGAAGCTTGCGACTACGGTCGGCGCACCCGCTAGGTGCTTGGAGAACTGCACTGACAGCCTATCAGCACCTGGAAGGTACCGCAGCTGGTTAGCAAAGTGGCCACAGAGGGCCAGGGGAATGAAGGCGAAACTGTATCTGGCAAAGTGTGCTGGATTTCTCCTGTGGTTGCTAAAAATAAACTTTCCCGACCAGAAAACAACCAGGGAAAAGAAGACTGTGAGGGTGATAAGGGCTGTGAATGTTGCCATTCCAGAACCTGGGAGGAAAGGGAATAACTCCCGAAGTGAGAACTCGAAACCATGCAGATCTGGAAGAACAGCGGCAAAAACGAGGGTTGCCAAAAGGATCGAAAAAAAAGCTCCACCAGCAACGGGTTTCCGAACATTCCAAAGCTCTTCCCCCGGGGGTCTCAGATTAATCTGAACGGCATTGTAGGGACAGTTTTTGACACAATAAGTACAAACCCTGCAGCTCTGATTCTCCTCGAGGAAAAGGGCATGTCGGAACATAGGACAACCGTCCACCTTCCCCCCCTTGAAGCATTCGTGGGTCTTGCATTGATTGATGCAGACATCGGCGTTAGCCCTAACCTCCAGTACCGAGGCCATGGCGTAGATCCCGCACATGTTGCCTAGGGCGCAAATGTAACGACACCAGACCTTCCGGTCAAATATCACACTCATGCCGATAGCACCCACCGTAATACCCAGAAGGACGTAGCCGGTAGCGCGAGGGAAACTGTGAGCATCGGTCACCCTTTCAATCCATAGGATAAAAACAAAGAGAAAAGCGGGAATCCACATCTCGGTTTTCTTGAAGAAATTCGGCAATGGAAGTCGAAAGCTCGCAAACCGTTGGATGAATCCAGACGTCGCGCCGATCGGACAGATAGTGCACCAGCTTCGTGCCGCAAAAAAGCAAAAGAGAAAAAGGGAAGGCCACCAAATGGAGAGAACGAGGATGTTTCCCAGGTTTCGATAGGCGTCCTGATTACCGAAGAAAAGGAGATAGAAAACGCCGGCGAACAGAACAACAGTGAATGCACGTACGGCAATCGGATAGAATTTACTCTGGAAATAGGCCCAAACGTATCGCTTCTTCAGCAGGTTGTATCGTGCCCGCATGGGACGATAGGGGAGACCCAGATAGATCTGATCCCTTTCGATAACACCATTGGTCGCAAGGATAAACGCCCGCTCGACCACATTCTCGAGTTCGGCTACGTTCCCGGGATAATCGTAGCTCAGAAGGAGGTTCATCGCCTCGGGGCTAATGGTTTTAGGTCCGGTTCCGTTCCGCCTGGCCGCCTTAGTGATAAAGTGGTCCACCAATGGCGATATATCCCTCTTCCGATCTCTGAGAGGCATCATTTGAATGGTATTCTCGTTGAAGGTCTTGCATAACTCCCCATAGAATTCACCACGCCGGGTCATCTCTTCAAGATCTTTTTCCGTGGTAGCAATAACTCTGACATCGGCCCTGAGAACATTGTTTCCCCCCAGATGCCGAAATTCACCACGGTCAAGGAATTCGGCTAGCATGCGCTGAGTGTCCCGAGGGAGACGGTCCACATTTTTCAGCAGAAGTGTTCCTTTGTTGGCAAGCTCCAGATACCCCAACCGACTCGCAGTTGCAGTTGGAATAGCGCCTTTCTCGTGTCCGAAAAGTTCCGAACCCCAGGCTTCTTGCACAAGATTCTCGCAGCTTACGGGAATAAAGGGCTCGTCCCTCCTCGAACTCCCTTGATGAATCTTCCTTGCCACGAGTTCTTTGCCAGTTCCCCGTTCACCCCAAACCAAAACTGGTCGATCGTGAAATCCTTCCGCCTCAATGAGCTTCAAAATGGCTTTGGTCTTATTCGATTGGCCGACGAGCTCGCTGTATTGAAACTCCTGTTCTTGAGACAGAAAACGGTTAAAGGCCAGCTCTTTATCCCTGGCCTCCATGACCTGGTCCCTCACTTTTCGGAGTTTTTCGGACAGGACATTGACGAAATGACGGTTAATGGCCGGATTTTCTCTCAAAACCTCATCAAAATCCATCTTGAAGAGAACAAAAACTTCAGTATCCTCCATCGCACGGGTGGTTGCCGCGCTTGGCTCCCCGGTCAGGAGAGACATTTCGCCAAAATAGTCACCAGGAAGATACTCGGCCAAAGGGATTTCCGCGCCCTCTTCGTTGATCTCTAGGGCTTGGACCCGCCCTGACTTCACCACATAGAGACATGCCACGGGGATGTTTCGCTGGGTAATCATAAATCCTCTGGGGATGTTCTCAACCGAGAGTCGGGACGAGATCTTCTGTCTTGCCTCAAGAGACAAGGGTTGGAATAGAGGTACCTTTCCCAAAAACCTTGCTGTCTTTTGTAATTCCATGGAAACCGGATCCACCTTGGTCTAAAGCTTCCAGAAGAGTATTATACCTTGACCCCTCCCAAGACGAAACCCGTAAGATGATCGCTCACAGATTCCTCTCTTGTCAAGTCACACTTGACACCTTTTGCCCTCCCATGGTATGAGAGTGACAACATTCGACGAGGAAATCGATCGAGACCCGTGGAGATCGGCAGAAAACTCAAAGATGTTAGAAGACTCAGGGGCGTATCTCTCCGAGCTTTAGGAAAGCGGGTTGGGGTTTCGGCTAGTTTCCTTTCCCAGGTGGAACAGGGCAAGTGCCAGCCTTCACTGGAGACGCTCAGCAAAATAGCCGCCGCCCTCGAGGTCAAAGCCGATTATTTCCTACGGGACGAGGAAAAAGCGACCAAGGAAGTACTCGAAGTCAAATTGCCTAATCGACTCGAGTACCTCTCCGTCGTCGCGAGCCTCGTCACGGAGGCATGCAGAGTCCATCGAATCCATCGGGAAGATGTAGAGGACATCCTACTTGCCATCGATGAGGCGTGCACCAACATTATCAAGTACGCTTATGAAGTTGGATCATTGAGGGATTTTACGATTCGTCTCGCTTTTGATCCTGGGATGGTTTCCATTAATTTCGAAGACAGGGGGACACCCTTTAATCCACTCAATGTCAATTTTCTCAATCCTGAACTCGCTAGGAGCCGCCGAAATGTCAAGGGGATGGGTATCTATCTGATGAAAAAGGTTATGGATAAAATGGAATACCGTTATAGTGTAGAGCGTGGAAACTGCTTGACCCTCATCAAGAAGGTGTCAGATCCCAGCGGGAGTCAGACATGAAAATTGAAACGGTTGATCTGAGTCGCAATAACATTCATCTCGTCAAGGTGGTGGGCCGATTGGACGCGGCCTTTTCTGCCCAGCTTGAAGACGAGATAGATCAAGTCCTTAAAGAGACAAAGAAGATCATTATGGATTTTTCGGGCGTCACCTATCTTAGCAGTAGTGGGTTGAGAGTCTTACTTTCAGTTAAGAAAGAGACCGAAGATCAAGGGGGACTTGTACTGATCAATCTCGCCGACATTGTCAAAAGGATCATCCAGGTTGCCGAACTCGATAATTTCCTCCTTTTGGCTGACTCCGTCGATGAAGCCATGAAGATTCTTGAAAAAAAGACTGCCTCGTCTGCACGAAAATGAAACCCTTTAGCCTTAGCATTTCCAAAAAACTTCTCGTTCTTTTTCTGGTTGCCGTTTTACTCCCACTTTTTGTCGTCACCATAGTCACCCTAAGCCTTATTGAATCGACCACGAACCAATATAACCTGGACGAAATCAAAACCAATCTTCGGGTAGCATGGGCTGTCTACGATTCGGAGATGGGAAGAATTCTTGATGGAACTCGAGTGATATCTTCCCTGCCCACCGTTAAGGAGGCCATCTTAAGGGACGATGTCGAGGCCATGAGAAAGAAATTCCTTATGGCGAAGGCGACACTCGATGTCGATGTAATCGACGTTATTGGAGCCGACGGGAAAATCCTATACAAAACGAACAACTACTCGGACCAATATTCTCTTGCGCCTCTGGTCAGAGAGGCATTAAAAGGCAGTATAATCGCATCAACCGAGGTCCTTTCTTCCCGAGAGGTGGAGATCGAGGATGATAGGCTCTTCACCTATACAAAACAGTGTACTATCTTTTACCGATATACACCCCGGGCGCGGGCCTTTCGAGTCGAAAAATCGGTGATGGGTATGGCCATGGTAGCGATCTATCCCATACTTAGTGACTACGAGGTCGTCGGGGCGATCATGGCTATCAAGTACCTCGCTAGGAATTACTCGATAGTCGACAGAATCACTAACACGGTCGGTGAGGGAACCGCCACTATTTTTCAGAACGACGTTCGAATCTGCACTAATGTCATGAACCAGAACAACAGAAGAGCAATCGGGACACAGGTTTCCGAAGATGTGTATAACCGCGTCATCCAAGATGGCAAGCCCTGGAACCAACGCGCTTTTGTCGTGAACGATTGGTATATCTCCTCCTATGAACCCATAAAGAACCACGCAGGAGAAATCATCGGTATGCTTTATGTGGGGACAAAGGAGAAGTTCTTCATTCCTCTCCGAAGGTCCATTGTCAGCCAGATCTATCTCATTGCAAGTGGGGCGTTGGTAGTGAGCGTCTTTCTCTCTCTTTTTTTCTCCCGGACGATCACGCGCCCCATCCTTCAGATCATCCAAAAATCAAAGATCATTGCCAAAGGAGACCTGGAGACGAAGATCGATGTCGCGCGACGAGACGAACTGGGAGACCTAGCGACTGCTCTGAACCAGATGACGGCACAGCTCTTGGAGGTGCGAAAAGACCTGCTGGCGAAGAATCGGATGGCTCGAGAATTGGAGATTGCATCGACCATCCAGAAGAGGTTACTTGTTGAGGAGTTTCCGACGGTTATTGGGCTTGATTTTGCCAGTGAGAGCGTCCCCGCGACCGAGGTAGGGGGAGATTTCTATGATTTCCTCAAACTCGCCGATGGAAAGAGCCATGTCGTTATCGGCGATGTCGCAGGAAAAGGGATGTCTGCGGCCATGTTTATGGGGATTGTGAGAAGTATCATTCGTGCCGAGAGCACCGAATCCGCTGATGCCGCTGAGGTCATGAGAAAATCGAATCGACTGGTCTGCCTAGATGCGAAATCCGGAATGTTTGTCACCGTCTTCTACGCCACTTTTGACGAGAAAACAGCCATGTTGGAGTATTGCAATGCCGGTCATACTTATCCCCTCCTTTACGACCCAAGGACGGAGATGTTCGAATACCTCAATACCGAGGGTAGACCGCTCGGCATCGCCAAGGAAAGTACTTATAAATCCAAGACCCGTCGACTCGAGCGGGGCCAGATCGTGGTTCTCTTTACGGATGGAATCGTAGAGTCTGTTGATGCGAGCAAGACGCCCTTCGGTGAGGAGCGTATTCGAGAGGTTATTGCAAAGTCCTCCGAGGCTTCTCCTAAGGAAATTATCGAGAGAATCAAGGAGGCCATCACGACTCATTCTGAAAAGGCACCCCAGTCTGATGACATGACCCTGATTGTTCTCAAACGTTTATGAGGGATGGGGTTGTCTTCGCTTTTTCAACCTCAAAGGCCTTGGAACCTCAACGGATTGTTGCCCAACCCCTTTTTCTTGCTTTGTCTGATGAAAGCGGGAAAGGGGTGAGCAGAAGTGCTTTCAAAGGATTCGGGCAAAACCGGTGTCAGCTTCAACCCTCCAAAGGAATCTCCAGGACCCTTCGATCTAATCAGGCTCTTCTGTTCTCATTTCTTAAGCATCTTTTTGTAGCCTCTCTTCCTTGTTTGCACTCCGGTCTGTTGAGGGAGCGACGGCGTTAATCTCCTCCCATTCCAAAGTATGTTGGTGTTTCATCTGATCCTCCGGGATGTAACCCGTAATTTTCGACCAATTCATGGGGTACACGTCGGGATCGAACATGACCGAGTAAAAGTGCCAGACGAGAATTGTCATGCTGGCAAGAACCGCTTCATAAAAGTGTATCACCCGGGCAACGTTAATACCCCAGACCGGGAGGTATAGAGAAAAAAACTCATCATACCAGAGGACGAGCCCTGTCAGGGTCATTACAGCAGTGCCCCAGATGGCACCGAAGTATTCTATTTTTTCGATATAACTATAGCGCCCGAATTTCGGTGCCTCCTTCGACAGCCCTAGGTCATACCTCATGAGACCGATCATGTCCCTTGCGTCTTGTCCGTGAGGCAGGAGGGCTTTTATTTGGTCCCGACCCCGCGTCGTGAAGAAGACGTACAGGATATGGTAGATCCCTACCAGAACCGTGAGGACTCCAGCAATCCGGTGGAGAAAACTGCGCATTGGACTGGCCGGTTCACGGAAGAAAATGCCAACCCACCAAGCATCGGGGAATTTCAAAGCAAAACCAGTGACCACGAGAACGATAAAACCGACCGCAAGGAGCCCGTGCTGGATCCTTTCGTTGACGGTCAATCTCAGATAGTATCGGACACCGGCCCTCTTCCGCGAAGCCAACCATTTCCTCACAAAGTCGACCCCTCCGTGGAAGTACATGAAGATGACGACCAGAGCGATAAGGATCACATAAAAAACCCTGACATAGGAAGCAATCAGGTCGCCTATCGGGCCTCCCCGCTCAAGTGTCGGGGTAAAGTGAACCGGAAACCGCGCAAAATTCTCGGAGGCCCCCGGGTGGCATTTGCCGCAGGTTTTCACGAGATTGTCCTTGTAAATCATGGATTTTGGATCTCTCGAAGGACGGATGTCGTGGACACCGTGGCAACTGGCGCAGTTTGCCGCAACCACATCGCCTCCTCTCTTGGCAAGACCGTGATAACTGTCGAGGTAGGACTTCACCTTCAGAGTGGATAAACCGTATTCTCGAGTAATCCTCTCTGCCCCATGACACTGTGGGCAAGTCGTCAGAGAGATCCTCTGCTCGGCTACCGAAGATTCCGGATCAATGGGAGCACGGATGCTGTGAATGCCATGGCAGTCCGTACAAACTGGAGAAGCCGATATTCCACGGGCCGCGACCACCCCGTGGATGCTATCGGCGTACTCCTGGTAAGCGCTTTGGTGACATTTCCCGCAGGTCGCGGCCACGTTTCCTCGCGATATTGTCGAATCTGCGTCCAATGGACTTTTCAGATTGTGACTGCTGTGGCAATCGCTGCAAATTGCCGCCCCTTGAATTCCTGCCTCCACCGCGCGCCCGTGGACGCTGTTCTTATAAATAAGACCCGGGAGGATCCGTCCGGGAAGACCTCTGTGCTCCTGCACGAAGGCCACATCGCCGTGGCATCGGTCACAGGTCTTTTCCAAATTCATCGGGTATGTGCGGGAGCTCGGGTTTTCTCTGGGTAGCACTTCATGAGTACCATGGCAGTCTGCACAACGGGCCGAATCGGTCACACCAGCCCGGATTGCTTTTGCATGGACGCTCTCCGAGTAGGTTTTTTCAATTTCACTATGGCACAATCCGCAGTTGACAGGGCCCAGCTCGGAAGGATGTTCTCCCTCGACATCTTCCAGGTCCCTGTGGCACGCCACGCAGGCGATTTCAGCGTGGACTGATCTCTGAAGGGCCGCTCGATCAACGTAAAGCAAGATCTCCGCATCCCTTGTAGATTTCTTCAGACCCCTGTCACCATGACAGTCGTAGCAGAAACGATCATCAGCAGCAGAGGCCAAGTTGAACAAGACAAAAACGATGCTCGGAAGCATAATGAATAAGACAAGGAGTTGGCTCGTCCATCTGCTAGGGTGGGTGGTTTTCATCATTGGTAGCCTCCATGATGATACATTTGTTAATTTATACTTAACTCTTGTGATAATTTTTACATATTCTCCCACAATGGTCAAGCCTTTTTTGCACATACAAATCAGCGGATCCGTCCACAACAGGGAGAGGTTGGGATGGCAATTAAGACCCTTCTAGACAGATGCAAAACGGCCACAACTCATGGTCACGAACCGGTCCTTCCGGAGGCACTCACTGAAACATCTTCCTTTAAAGCGTGCCGGATTTGTGTTAATATATACTTAACAAATATCGAACGAAGAGAGCCAGAAGAATGAGAATTTCTTTCGGAGGCAGTTCTCGGTCAACACCAACCCTCGGGACAATCGACCGTTTTCACTGGTTGGTCGGTTTCCCTCCTTTGCGACGGCTCTTGGGTAGATCCAGCATGTCGTGCGCTCGTTGCCACAACAACCACCTAGAGAGGGCAATGGCTCTCCCTGAAACGGATAGAAACCATGGAGCCTCCTTGCCATGGCTATGTCGTTCTCAGGTTCTGGCTTACTGGCTTCTCTTGGAGATACTTCGGATCTGGCTCGGCCTGGAGCCTCACGCCCTCAAAGGACTTCTATCGGAGAAACAGACTCGCCACCTGATCTTGAATTATCTCCGAGGCTTCGGCAACTTTGGCGCGACGATTCCTCAGCCAACGGGGGCACCCGTCATTCTCGTATGGGAGATTACCCGATCTTGTAACCTTCAATGCATCTACTGCCACGTTGATGCGAACCAAAATCCACTCGACGATGAACTCACAAGGGGTGAAAAAATTCGACTCGTCCGGCAGGTTGCGGAGGCTGGAACAAACGCTCTGATGATAGCTGGCGGCGAACCACTAACCTCTCCCGACCTCAATGATGTGATTCAGGAGGCCCATGTGAGAGACCTTTACACCGTCCTCATCACGAACGGGACGCTTCTCAGCCCTGAAAGAGCGCGCTCTTTGAAAGAAGTTGGTCTCGATTATTTGAAGGTGAGTATCGATTCAGTTTCTCCGGAAACTCATGATTCCCTGCGTGGGAACGGATGCTGGGGGAAAGCCATAACAGGCGTCCAGAATGCCATTGCAGCAGGTATCGATACCGGGATTGCCATTACGGCAACTCAGGTCAATTTCGGAGGAATTCCGAGCACAGTTCAAATGGCTAAGGATCTCGGCTGTAAGAGGATTATTATCTTCAATTTTGTACCCAGTGGACGTGGGTTCGATAAAGCGGGACTTGACCTCGATGGTGAAAAAAGGAAGAAAATACTCCATCTTCTCACAAAGGAAACTCGATCTAAAATCCTTGGACAGAGTCCATTAGAAATATCCACCACGGCGCCTCAGGGACCCCTCATTGCTGATACGGTACTCAAGGAGTTTTCTCTTAACCAGCTGATCATTGGGACAATGAACCTACTTCCCTACGGGCGAATCCAGGCTGGAGCCGCCTTCTTTTCTCGGGGATGTTCGGCAGGCATCACGGTTCTCTCGGTTGACCCGAACGGTTTTGTAAGGCCTTGTGACATGCTTCCGTTGAAGATTGGAAATATTCGGGAGAAGGATCTCATGGAAATCTGGACTCAAGACCCCGTTTTAAGGGCCCTAAGGGACAGGAAAAACCTCAAAGGGCGGTGCGGAAACTGCTCCGCGCGCGACATCTGTGGAGGATGCAGAGCCCGCGCGTACACTTACTTTGGAGACGTTCTCGGCCCAGACCTGAATTGTTTCAGGAAAAACTCAAGCCCTGAGAGCGCTCATTATCGCCGCGAGAAACTCTAATTCACAATTTGGCTACACTTCCTGAACCTTTGTAACTCGATTTGTCTTAAGCCGGTACCACATGACTCTGACAAGGTAACCAATGCACAATCCCAATAGACCGACCACTGTAATGACGAGACCACCGTGATACATAAACTGGCCAAAAGTAGAAGCTCTAACAAATTCGCCACCGGTTAGCGACCGTAACATAAGGAAGAGGAGATACAGGACTACGAGAAGAAAAAGGCTGTAAAAGGTCCACCACGATACTTGTCTTATCTTGTTGAGAAGCGTCCCCTTTTCGTCGTTCATTCTGATCATCTCGCAGCCGTTGTCCTTCCGCCTTCCTCCATCAAGAGTTTGTCAACCTGATCAAGCATGTGAGTAGTCACATCGGCCACTTCTTGGGCGTATTCAGGGTTATGTGCCGCCCTTCCCATCTTCAGCAGATTGAAGTTATGTTCCGCATCGCCGAAAAGCTTTGTGAAAACAAAGGTGTGCTTTCCCTTTCTTTCCAGATCCTTAATCTCCTTCTTAATAAGAAGAACACGAGGTTCCAGATCCCTTATCAGAGAGTCGGCTGTATTACTCCACTCTGAAAGAACTTCTCCGTACGCATTGTCATGACATTTGACACACTCGGCTCTAACCTGCTCAACACCTGAGTCCAGTCCATCCAAGATTCCACGGTGGCAATCTCGACATCCCAAAATGTCGACCTTGAACCAGGGCGAGTCCTTCACCCCGATGGCTGTCTCGCCGTAGAAGACCTTTCCGACATCTCCGTGACAGTTGAGACACTTCACCCTTCCCATTCCCTTTCCGTGATGGCAAACATCACAAGCACTGATGCGCGTTTGGCCGTGGTTCGACCTTGTCGAATGGCAGTCGGTGCAGTCCATGTCCGAGAGGTGAGGACGATGACGGAAGGCCGTTTGGCCGAATGGGATCGACTGTTCCTCGATTCCATCATGGCAGAGAGAAGTACACGTGTACCGTGTCTGGGCCTCCTTCGGTTGGTAGCCCTCTCTCAGAAGAGCCATTGCCTCTTCCGTACTATTCCGGGCATGATTCAAAAGCTTAATGGCATACTCAATATTGTGTGTGCCCCTTCCCAAAAGGACAAAGGAGAAGTTGTGACGGGCCCCGTTGAGCAGACTCTCTGCTCTCCGAATATCCTTCTGAGCAGAGGCCCTCTGTCTTGCCTCATACAGTTCGGTCTGCACCTCATAAATCCGCCGGTTGAGATCGTTTTCCAGCTCCATGATGATCTTTTTCCAATTGAGGATCATCCTTTCGGTGCCCGGCCCGTGGCATTGAACACAGGATTCACCCAAGGCTTTTTCTGTGAATCGTGTTGTAAAAAGTGCAGCCTCCCCCGCCTTTTGGCTCTTATGACAACCGGTGCAGTCTATCCCGGTGAGAAACATTTTATCCGGCGTCTCGACAACACCAATACCACCTGTACCGGCATACATCTCCCGGGGGCCGAAGTGGACATTCTCGGGATGGCATGTTCCGCAGCTCCCTGAAAAATCGGCCACCGTCGGCATCGCGCCAATTTCATGCTTGATCTCTGTATGACACCTGTAACACTCAACTTTGTGGTCGGTCACATGCATCCGATGAAGGTACTCGGACGGATATTTCGTCTGCAGAAGCTCTGGCTCGCCGTGACACTCGACACATTTCGATTCGGGGACTGCTCCGTCTCCCTTGTTAATCCCCCTATGACACTCTATACAGAGGACGCCTCGCTCAATGTATTTCTTGTGGTTGAACTTGACGCCTTTTACATCAAGATCACCCTTCGGCTGAACATGGCAGGAACCGCACTCAGCACAAGAAAGACAGTACTCCTCACCCTGAAGACCTGCCTTGTAGAAGTGGCAGATAAAGCAATCTGCTTCTGTGACGGTGAGATGTGCGCCTTGGACAATCTGGGCATGACAGCTTGTGCATCGAAGCTTTTTCCCTCTCCTTAGTTCTTCAAGGTGTTTTCCATGATTGAAGGCCACGTTCTTGAAGATCATCTCTCGTCTGAGATCGTCTTTTTGATGACATCCCCCTTGGAGGCATGCGGCGTCGCTGATCTCTGCATGGGGCTTGGTTGGCCCCTTCCCTGTGATAAACATCACCAGAGAGACCTGACCATCCCGCCACTTTCCTTTGAGATGGTTGACGAATCCCGGTTCGTAGTGACATTGGGCGCAGTTTGCGAAATTGTGTGTTGACGCCTTCCAGGAGTCCACGTAAACCTTCATGTTGTGGCAGAGCCCACAAAAGGTTGGAGTCTCCGAGAATCTATAGCCGAATACGACTAAGAAGGCCAAAATGATGAGACTAAGGGAGAGGAAGGCCAGAAGCCCCTTTTTGTGTTCCCTGGTTCCTCTGTACGTCTCTCGCCAGAAAGCCAGCCAGAAGTTGGTAATATACTTCCACAGATCAAAAATCAGACGAAAGTATTTCTTGACCCAGTCTCTCATGATCGTCCTCCCCGGTAACGCCTCGCTGTCGCCGACCGTCTTGAGACGGCACGATAGCTTGGGAGAAATCCTGTTAGGTTGTCAGCCAATGATAATTCGGTTCGGTCAGAAGAATCTCTTCCTCTGAGCTACCCGAAAAATCCCCAGAGAATGAGGAAAATAGAGATCGTGCCAATGAAGATGCCGCCAAACCCAAACAACTGCCCCCAGAGGTATGTCAGCACGCTGGGATGCTTCGCCTTGAAGGTAAAAAGCCTATTCTCAGACACCAAACGATCGTAGTGGCCTGGTCGGTCGTCAATGAACTCGACCTTTGGGAACCTTCCGGTAAAAATTCCCACGTCCATGGGGAATTTCTCGGGACGAAAGTGGGTGTTGAAGAAGTGAACGGTGAAAATAAACCCAGAGGCCAGAAGCGCTTCGTCAGAGTGAACGATGAGGGCCACATTGAAGATCCATCCCGGCAGAAAAATCGAGAAGAAGTCGGGAAACCAGAGCATCAGCCCTGACAGTCCAATAGCAAACATCCCCCAGAAAACCGCCAGAAAATCAAACTTCTCCCAATAGGTCCACCGGTCGAATCTCGGCTTTGGTCCTTTCCCAAAAAACCACTTGACCATCCCAGTGATGTCCTTGACGTCCTGCCACCTGGGAGCTAGAGAATCAGGGCCAAACAATCGCTTCAAGGGTCCTCCTTTCACATCCCTTCTAAAAAAAATGAAGTAGACGACATTGACCAAAATTGCAGAGAAATAGGCGAAGGTCACGACGGCGGAAATCCGATGGATCAAGCCAGCATTTGAGATTCCACCGAAGAGTTTGACTAATCCCCTGGCCCATTCCGCATGGGAAAACTTCAAAGGCAGGCCGGTCAAAACGAGGAGGAGGAAGCTCACCATCATGACAAAATGAACGGTGATATCGAAATTGTCGAATCTACGATAGATATCCCCTGATTTCTCTACATAAGGCGGGAGGAATTCCCCGGCAGCCCACATCTTTCTCTTTTCCCGGTATGCTTTTTGCCACCAGAGGAAGGAGTGTAGCCAGAAAACGCCAAACACCCCCACCAGAAGGGCGGTCATGAAAACAAAGGTCCAGTAAAGGACAGGGTAGTTCTCCTTATCGTAATGGTCCGCATGAGCGATCCATTGGACGAAATTGGCATTCGCATTGGCATGGCATTTCACACATGTCTCAACGAGGCGCGGCTTCGAGATCGTGGACCTCAGGTTGTCAGGATGGAGGATATTGTGGAATCCGTGGCAGTCCGCACAACCAGCAACGAGGGTGGGATATCCTAGGTACTCAACTTTCCCATGGTAGCTCTCTTGGTAGGTTTCATTGGCAATGAGAAGCACGTTGTTGCGCTTCATCATTTCCTTGTCGGCGTGGCACTTCTGGCAGACCTGGGTGTGAAAAAGACGTCGAAACTCGACCCGCTCTGGTTCTTCGCCTGATAATATGGGCGTCTTGTGCAGTTCGTGGCAATCTGAACAGACAGCCGAATCTTTGTTGCCTGCTAGAACCGCCTGTCCGTGAATGCTTTCAAAATAGCCGTCATCTTCATGGCAAATGGTGCACTTTTGGATGACCCTCGCCTTATTCCCCTTCCAGGCGGTTATCTCATGAATTTCGAAGTGACAGTCCTGGCATTTGACATCATTAATAAAATGGGCGCTCGCATAGTGCTCTGCGCCCTCGACCTTGTGACACCGATGACAGGTTACAGCCTCTGCCTGGATCCTGGCCCCAGCCACGGTATGCTCGTCGATGTCGGTGATGTCCCAATGGCAACTGTTGCATGAATTCGCGCCATGGACAGACCGGACAAACTTCACCTCGTTAACATTATCGTGGCATTCGAGGCACTTCGAGTTGTCGATGCACTCGAGACAGTATTCCCTGTCCCGAATCTTGAATCTCTTCTTTGCCTCCTCGACCTCCTCTCCCAATTTCAATGTCTGGCCCTGGCAGACTTCATTGACGAGAACAAAGGGTAAAAGAGAAAACAAAATTGCCAAAGCAGGAAGCCTGATCCGTCTCCATCTCATGCCTCGTTCTCCTTGTCCCCCCACGAGCAAGGAACCGGGCAGGCTCTTTTCAGAGCCTGCCTAGAAAGACTTCACTGGAGTTGGCCAAGAATAACTTGACCCTATTAGAACTTACCGAGAATCAGAAAAGCGATGATCAAGGTATAAATCACCAATGATTCGATCATGGCCAGTCCGATAATCATCGGCGTCACCATCTGTCCCGCGGCACTGGGATTTCTGGCAATCCCTTCGAGGGCCGAAGAGAGCCCCTTCGCCTGACTGATGGCCCCCCCAAGGGTAGCGATGGCCATTCCGAATCCAGCACTGAGAACGATCCACATTCTGGCCTCCCCGGTCGCCCCTGCCGCCTCTGCACCGGCTTCAGCGGCCAGGGCTGAAACAGCAAAGACAAGAGAGGAAATCGTCCCAGTGAATAAAAATACAACCGCTTTTTTCAGCATCCACAACCCTCCTTTCTCTACTGGATTTTGAGCGTTTCAGTGTTCCGTGTGTTCGACCGCTCCAGAAAAATAAGCCATGGACAGGAGTACAAAAACCAGGGTCTGCACAATACCAACGAATATCCCCAGTACCATCACCACAATCGGAATCAGAAACGGCATAAGTCCGAAAAAGATGACGAAGACCGTATGGTCACCCATAATATTCCCAAATAGCCGAAGGGATAGAGAAAGGGGCCGGGCGAGATGCCCGATCATCTCTATAGGAACCATGAGCGGAGCCAGCCACCAGAAGGGTCCCGTGAAATGCTTCAGGTATTTGAGGCCATGCTCTCTCAACCCGTAATAATGGGTGAGGAAGAAGACCGTCAAGGCACACGCGGCGGTCGTGTTGAGGCTATCGGTCGGTGGATCAAATCCGGGAACGACACCCGAGAGATTCGAAAAGAGGATGAAAACCACAAGGCCGCCGATAATAAAAAGGAAATCCTTTCCCCTCTTCCCCATGTTCGTTTCAAGAAGTCTCAAAACACCCTCAACAATCAGTTCGAGGATGTTCCGAAAAGTCAGTCGATCATCAGGAATGACGGCGTCCTTGCTTTTCTTGAGCTGGCGGTGCCCAAGCAGCGCCAGCAGGATAACCAATGCCATGACCAAAAGGGCATTGCCCACATAGGGAGGTATGGTCTCAGGCATCTGCCCTAGAAAAGGAAGATTCCCGAGGTTCGGAAGCCTGATCCTATCAAGCCCGATCAGATGGATCCAATTGATCCCACCATGTTCCATAATAGGCTACCGCTCTCTCTTGAGGAGGCCTGTAAGGCCCTCCACGCAGATGGCAATAAAAACTGTCGAGAGGCCAATCACAAAAGCCACTGGATTGAGATCGAAGAGGATTTTCCTGAAGTAAATCACGGCACAGGGGATGGCGAGAAAAAATAGGAGCTTAAGGATGTATTCTCCCACCAGGGCCTTCTTGCCGTCTTTCTTCCCGGCCATCAGTCGCTCTACAAGGCGCCGCAACCAGTGGAAGTTAACAATGACGATGAGCCCTCCGAGAGCAACCCCAATAGTGATGGAGAGGGAGAGGAATAAGAGACTTCCGGCACAAAGGGCGATCACCACGTAAAGGCTTGTCCTCTCGATGGAATCAATTCTGGTCAGTGTCCAAACAGCGTTCATTCCTCTTCCTCACCTCGAGAGCCCTGTTCCCTCTGCATCTCTTTGACCAGCCGAAAAAGGGCTCGAAATCCGGCGATCACACCCAATATCAGGAAGATCAAGGCCATCCACGGTGCCGTACCAAGATACCTGTCGAGAGCCAACCCAATGATAAGTCCTATGGCCACCGACAGGCCCATCTGAAGGCCGATGGCACCATAGTGGCCCATCAAAGAGACCAGTCTCTTTGCACTGTCGCTCTTCAATTCATCCAGAAGCCCTTGATATCCGGAACATTTCCTCGCTTACAAATAACTCGAGGAGCATGTGATTTTATTAACATAGTCCCTCAGTGGTGTCAATATTTTTATGGCCGATCTCACCCAGTTTCGTAGGCGCCCATGTCCTTGAGGACCACGCGCGCAAAGAGGGCTACGCAAACCCACCATGGGGCGGGCGGTCCGCTGAGTTTCCCAGCAGTCGTGGACGGAAACAAGAGGGCAAACGCCTATTGACCGTAGCGTTCCTTGTAAAACCTCTGGATCCTATCCAGTTGCTCCTTGGTCATGCCCTCCTTGTACCAACGGTGTTCATCCCTGGAGTACACGTGTTGATTGAGGATTCTATCCGCCAATTCCTTTCCTGCCACTTTCTCTGCCTCAGGGAGAAAATGGAGATAGAAATTCTTGGCCACGTCATACAACCCGTGCCACCATGCGTAGTCAGGACCGGACATCGAGGCTCCGTGGCGAGCCCGCCGTCCCTCGTGATGCCAGAGTTCCCAGTAAAACCAATCGAGGGGTTCGTCGAAATTCGCTGGTGTCAACTTTCCCGCCTCCATGAGTGCTTTTCTCACCTCAGTGGCTGGCTTGGCGAATTTCTCATTGTACAACAGGACCAACTCATCAAACTGTTTGTAGAAACCTTCGACAAATGGTGGTCCGTGGCACTGGTAGCAGACATCCTTCATACGCTCCCGCTTTTTCTCCCAATCATCTAATTTCTTGGAGATCGCAGGCCGGAGGGTCCAGGAAATCCGCTGGCCCACATCATGGGTGACACCCTTGTTCGGCGTCGCGCTCATGTGGCACGTGGCACACGTGGGGGCATCCACATAGTCGACCCCTACGATCCATGTGTTCCGGTCCAGATTGAGCTTATCCTTGAAAGCCCGGTAGAGAATTCCATGTTTCGATTCCTCGTACACCTCCTTTTGGGGGTGATCCGGGCCCAGATGGCATTTGCCGCAGTTTTCTGGTTCCCTAGCCTGCTGCTTGGAAAAACGATGCCTGGTATGGCAGGCACTACAGGTCCCTGGAACCCCATCAGGGTTAATCCGGCCTATTCCTGTATTGGGCCACGTGGTATGATCGAGCTTTCCGTCCTCGAGAACCTCGATCTTCGAACCGTGGCATTGGCGACACCCAACAGCGACCGCGGCAGGCCCGCCTACCACCTCTCCAAGATAGTTGTCGAGAGTGTTGAGAATCTGCCCTGCCTTCGCATGGTGACTCTGGGTCATCTCCCTTACCTCTTTCTCGTGGCACCGTGCACAGTCCTTCGGGGTCACAAGCAGGGCAATCGTATATCCATTGTGGTCCATGGCATCGACGTCGCCTTCTTCTGCTTTGTGGCAATCATAGCAGTTTACCCCCTCTTGACCCATGGCCCCCTGACGCCACTGCTCAACGAGGGAGGGAGACAATTCCTGATGGCACTCAATGCACACTTTGCCTTCCGGAGAGCCCCAGGGCGTGGACGAGAAGACTCTGGATTCACCGTCTCTTGTAGTTAATAGCAAGGAACCTAGGAAAACGACAATGACGAGACAGAGGACCTTCTTTTCCATAACGGATCTCCTCCTTGATATAGAATCTCCTTGGATAACAGATCTATGGCCGTCCGGTTGTCATTAACGAAGTTCCCCGTTTTGCGGGAAAGTGAATACTTCCCGCTCGCGAGCATTGATGTATTTCGTGAAATTTACATACCCCCACCCATATGTCAAGAGCAAATCGTGGTCAGGTCTCAACATTTGACAATTGGTTGAGGTTTTGGTAGACATGGTGGGCAAAAAGCTTGTCAGGAGAACCTAATTACCATGGCAAGGCCCCTTCGCGTTCCATATCTAGGCGCCTTTTGCCATGTTACCTCCTGAGACAATGAGAGAAAACCCATCTTCCAAAGGTCCAGAGACAGAGAGAGATTCCTTTCATACCTGAGATCCGCAGACCAAGGATACGGGGCCATCACCCACGTATACTGCCTGATGGAAAATCATCACCATCTTCTCGTGGAGACGCCCCATGGCAAGGTCTGGCACATCCTCCATTACATCAATGTAGCCTACACAACCGACTTCAACATTACGATGGAGCAATTTGGTCACCTCTTTCAGGGCAGATACAAGGCCATACTTGTCCAGAAAGATACATACTCGGGAGAGCTCTCAAGATATATCCATCTAAATCCAGTCCGGGCGGGACTGGCGGAGCGCCCGTCGCACTACCGCTGGTCGAGCTATCCCTAAATCGGGATAGCAAAGAGACCCCTTGGCTAACCATTCGACTTATACGCGGATACTTTTGGCCAGGATGAGATCTCAACATAAAAGAACTACCAAAGGTCTATGGAGGACCCCTCTGAAGGAGGGACAAAAGACCCGCTCAGAGGGGTTTCTGCCACGACCTTTTTGGACAGTTCGGGTTTTTCGATTGGGTTAAGGGGAAGATTGGTGGTTTTAATGCCTCTGACACACGGGATGTGCCGGCCCTGAGGAAACTTGCTGGAGAAACGATTATTGGAAGAGAGAGCTATCGAGGAGTTGCTCCGTAGAGATCATGCGCTCTTCAAAAAGTTCTGTCTATATGTGATTCAACAGCACGGAGGATTTTCGCTCAAACAAATCGGGGTTCATTACAGCCTGACAGGCCCAGCAGTCAGCCAATCTAACGGGAGGCTTAGGCAGACAAAACTGGGCGGTAGAGATCTGGAACAATTACTGGATCGCATTGTTAGAAAGATCAACGCTGTTGAATGCTGAGACCTGACCCCAATTTATCTTGACAAAAAAACCTAAAGCATGTTATATCGATGTTGTTAACAATTTCACAAATTCACGGCAGCCCTCCTCCCCCACCTTCCAGAACAAGAAGGGCCGGCCGCTAACGATAGAGGTTAAGAGACAAATCACTGATTTTTCTGCTTGACAAACACGATGGAATTTCGTAATCATGTAGGCTTCTCATCCTGTTTATTCTGCGGCTCTCCCATATGGCAATCAGTGGGATCCCTCCCGCCCAAAAGTTTTCCAGGGAGACTTCTTGCGGTGGAAGGACAGGGGATCAGAGGCACGGCTGCACGTCATGGTTAGCTTTGATCCCTCGCCGGGGATGCGCACAAAAACCTGGGGTTAAAGTTCAGGAGGGGAGGTAGTGAATAGAAAAGGGATACTCATTGTCGTCGTTATTGCCGGTTTTGTTCTGGCAGGTTGGGCTCTCATCGGAGCGGCTCGAAGTGGAAGAACGAGCCAGCCTATCGCCTTTAATCACAAGCTACACAAAGAGGCGGGGTTGGAGTGTGTCAATTGTCACGTTTATGTCGAGACTGAGCGTTACGCAGGCAAGCCAACGCTCCAGACCTGTTTGGAGTGCCATGAAGAGGCGATGACCGAAAGCCCAGAAGAGGAAAAAATCCGGCAATACGCCAAAGAAAAAAAAGAGATTCCGTGGAGGAAGATTTCTCGGACAGCGGACCACGTCTTCTTCACCCATCAGAGACATGTGGTCGGGGCCGGCATGGCGTGCGCCACCTGCCATGGAAATATTGGTGAAACGACCAAGTCACCTTCAAAGCCACTGAAGACCCTGAGCATGGATGACTGCATGGATTGTCATCGGAAAAACGACGCCAACAATGACTGCCTCGCGTGCCACTGGTAAACGTTTAATCTGGAGGAGAGATCCGTGTTGACTCTATCGCGACGACATTTTCTGAAGCTTTTCATGGGAACCGTGGCCGGACTTTCGGCGGGCTGTACAGATTTTGACAAGATCGTGTCCGGTAGGCTGTCGCCATCGGAATGGGAGACTCCGCTGGAGGAGTGGATCCCATCCATCTGTCAACAGTGCCTGGGAGGGTGTGGCCTCTTGGTTCGGGTCGTTGCTGACAAGCCCGTGGGGGTGATTGGAAATCCACTCCATCCCATTAACAGAGGCGGTGTCTGTCCAAAAGGCTTAGCAAGTATTCAATCCCTCTACGACCCTGATAGGGTGCAAAACCCCCTCAGGAGAGTCGGGGAGCGGGGTGAAGGGAAGTGGGAACCGATCAGTTGGGAGGAGGCGACTGAGCTCGTTGTCGATCGGCTTCGAGAACTGAAACAGAAAGAGCTCACCCACTCCTTAGCTATCCTTGGCGGTCAGTTTCACGATTTGAGAGACCCCTTTATCCGGCGGTTTGCCGAGGCTTATGGGACACCGAACTATATCCGAAACCGGTGCTTTGCACCTGACGAGGCTGCGAAGGCCCACTTTCTCATGCAGGGGGTTACCAGTCCCCTGGGCTATGACCTGATGAGTGCCGGGCTGATTCTCTCTTTTGGCTGTAGCCTCCTCGAAGCATGGGAATCACCAGTTTTTCAGCTGAGGGCGTTCGGTCATATTCGTCAGGAAAGACACGGTAACCGTGGAGACATCTACATAGTCGACCCACGGTTTTCAGTGACAGCCAGCAAGGCAGACCACTGGATTCCTATTCGCCCTGGCACCGATGCTGCGCTGGCTCTGGGATTGGCCTATGTAATTATCCAGGAACGGATCTATGATCTGAAATTCGTTGAGAGGAATACATCTGGTTTTGAAGACTGGGTAGATAAAGATGGAAAGCGCCATATGGGATTCAGGACCCTGGTCCTCAATGAGTATAATCCGCTGAAGGTCTCAAGTATCACAGGTGTCCCGGTCAAAACCATCTTTTCTCTAGCCAGGGCTTTTGCAAACACCAGGCCTGCCCTGGCCCTCGGCGAGAAGGGTCTCTCTTACCATCCCAATGACATCTACACGAGAATGGCCATCCACAGTTTGAACGGCCTCAGTGGAAGTTTGGGATCTACTGGGTGCATGACGATTCAATCTGATGTTCCATTGTCACCGTGGCCACCTTTAGAGAAGAGCCAACAGGCACAGCGGGCCACGACGCAGCCAAGAATCGATGGTGCCGGTCAGGGAAAATACTTTTTGGCGACAGACGCGATCGAGAAATTCCCTGAACAAGTCCTCGCGGACAAACCCTATCCTGTGGATACGCTTCTTCTCGTTCATACGGATCCGCTTTTCTCCCATCCCAGGCGTGAGAAATTTGTCGAGGCCCTTCGAAAAATCCCTTTCATCGTGAGCTTCAGCCCTTTCTTTGACGAGACATCGCTTTACGCAGATCTCATCCTGCCAGATCACACCTTCCTCGAGCGGTGGCAGGGAAGCCCGGTGCGGCACATTTCCGAATCTACTTTTTTCAGCCTTGGAAGGCCGGCCACGAGTCCCCTCTATCAAACAAAAGACACAGCCGACGTTCTCATGAATGTGGCCAAGAGGCTCGGTGGCGGCACGGCCAATGCCTTTCCCTGGAAAGACTGGGAGGACTTGCTGGTCCAGACCACAAAGGGGCTTTATGAGTCCGAAGAGGGATACGTCGTCTCCATACCAGAGGAGGAGGCCTTCCGACAGTTTCTGGAAACAAGCGGATATCGAGTCCGGAAGACCAAGTCTTTCGAGGCATTCTGGGACGCCCTGTCTGCAAAGGGGGCGTGGTGGGACCCGAGTGGCTCCTCGACGAAGATCAAAGATCTCATTCAAACCCCCACGGGCAAGTTTACCTTCTATTCAAATCTTCTCCAGGAGCGAATGAAAAGAGCCGCCAGCGCGTCGGGGGGGATGAAACGCTTGCTGACTGAACTCGGGCTGAAGGCGCGGGGAGATTACCTCTACCTGCCTCACTACGAAACTGTAGCTGAGCACAAACCTGATGAGGCTTCATTTACCCTGAATGCGTATCGCCTCATGTCCATGTCAGGGGTCACCGCTTCTCAACCATGGCTTCAGGAAACACTGGCCCCGCACGTCAGTGAGACGTGGGATAATTGGGTAGAAATCAACGATGAAAAGGCAAAAGAGATGAAAATCGGAGATGGTGACACTGTGTGGCTCGAGTCATCAAAAGGAAAAATCCGGCTAAAAGCCAAAACGAGTCCGACAGTCCCTCCAGAAATGGTTCACATCCCTTTTGGCCAGGGACATCGTGCCTATGGACGGTGGGCGAAAAACCGCGGCCCCAATCCCAACGATATTATCGTCAGTCTTGACGACACCTTGAAAGGCTTTGGAGTCCTCGCAGGCACTCAGGTGAGAATCACGAAAGGGTAAGATACGAGGAGGATAGAAACACATGGCGCTCTGGGGAATGATCATTGATTTGGACAAATGCACAGCCTGTCAAGCTTGCATGGTTGCTTGCAAGAGTGAAAACAATGTCCCCTTTGTTGGAAAACAGCAAGCCCAAAGGGGTCGGGTTATCAGTTGGCTCGACATGATCACCGAAACGGAGGGGGAGTATCCTGAGGTTCACACAAAATTCATTCCCCGCCCCTGCATGCACTGTGACAAGCCCCCCTGCGTGAAGGTCTGTCCCGTCTATGCGACCTATCGGAACCCCGAAGGGATCATCGCCCAAATCTGGGATCGCTGCATAGGGTGCCGGTTCTGCATGGCTGCCTGCCCTTACAACGTGAAGTATTTCAACTGGCATCAGTACCGAATCCCCAAAACAATGGAGAAAGGATTGAACCCCGATGTGTATGTGCGAGAGTGGGGTGTGGTCGAGAAATGCACCTTCTGCTCCCATCGCCTGCTAAAGGCCAGGGACCGAGCGGCTGCCGAGAAGAGGGAAATGCATGCGAAGGAGTACATTCCGGCCTGTGTCGAAGCCTGTCCGAGTAACGCGATGTATTTTGGTGATTTGAAAGATCCGGAAAGTACGGTGTCAGAGCTCAGCAAGAGTCCTCGAGCCTTTCACCTTTTGGAGGACCTGGGAACCGAGCCAAAGGTGATATATCTTATGGAGGGAGAACGGCATGCACTCCTCTAGTCATCGCCTGAACTTTGAGGAACATACCACCTTATTTGAGCCGATCCAAAACCCCAAACGGAGCGTCACGATATTCATGGGCATCCTCCTGGCACTCAGTGCATGGGGCGCTTTCTGTTATTTTCTCCAGTGGCGTTATGGCCTCGGTGCCACGGGGCTAAACCAGCCCGTCTTGTGGGGTTTCTACATCACAAATTTCGTCTTTTTCATCGGAATCAGCCACGCTGGAACACTGATTTCGGCCATTCTTCGAATGGCGCAGGCTGAATGGCGTCGACCAATAACTCGAATGGCCGAGGTGATCACAGTCGCCGTTCTTTTCATCGGTGCCGCGAATATCCTTTTCGACCTCGGCCGGCCACACCAGGTTTACATCCCCCTCCTTTACGGTCGATACCAGTCGCCTCTCCTCTGGGATGCCACCAGTATAACGGCGTATCTCACCGCGAGCAGTGTCTTCCTTTACATCCCGCTGATTCCCGACATAGCCATCCTTCGGGACCATTTTGCCCACAGGAAATGGCTCCACCGTTTCTATCAGGTTCTCTCCTTTGGGTGGAATGGAAACCCGAAGCAGCAAAAAGTCCTCAACGTCGGAATTGCCATCATGTCGGTGATGGTGATCCCCATCGCCGTATCGGTCCACACGGTCATTTCTTATATCTTCTCCATGACGGTTCAGCCGATGTGGCACAGTACGATCTTTGGACCCTATTTCGTCTGCGGTGCTATTTTCTCCGGGATTGCCGCCCTCATCGTGATGATGGTCGTTCTCAGGAAGGTCTATCACCTCGAATCGTATCTGAAGCCCATCCATTTTAGGCATCTGGGAACACTTCTCTTGGTTATGTCCCTTCTCTGGTTCTATTTCACTTTCAGTGAATATCTGACCGGCTTTTTTGGCCATGAGCCGTCTGAGATGCGGGTCTTCTGGTCAAAATTTACGGGTCCCTATTGGCCCTTCTTCTGGACCATGGTTCTCTGTAATTTTTTTATTCCCGTTATCACATTGAGTTTCAAAAAGCTCAAAACCATCACCGGGGTCCTTATCGCCTCGATTGCCGTGCTCGTCGGGATGTGGCTGGAGCGTTTTACGATTATCGTTCCTACCCTCGCAAATCCCCGACTGCCATACTTTTCCGGTATATACTTTCCCACGTGGGTCGAGTGGGGGATCTTGACAGGATCTTTCTCCTTCTTTGTGTTTCTCTACCTTCTTTTTTCGAGATTCTTCCCGATCATCTCCATTTGGGAGGTTCACGAAGGGAAAGAAGTCGGGTTGCAAGAAGTGGAAGAACGGATCAAGAGCTACCTGCCGGAGCCAGCAGCGGGTACATCGACCTCATAGGGACGGGGGAATGAATATGACAAGTCAGTGGAGTTGGAGCGAAAAGAAGATCTTCTTCTGGCAAGTCGTTCTATTGGTGACTTTTTACACCTTCATCTTTGGAATCGTCATCTGGATCATAAGACTCATCTGGCTGTCCTGGCAACTACGGGACGTGTTTTCCGGTTCTATCGGGATCTCCCTTGTGGCCATGCCCCTTTTTCTATTTCTCCTAGCGGTTTACAATTATGTGTTTTGGGGAATTCTTCTCAATCGAGGCCAGAAAAAACGAGGAGGAAAGGGTTGAATACAAAGCTCATTACTCGGACGGCTATCGTTATCTTGGCAATTCTGGTGGTCCTGTTTGGCAATGCTTGGGTTTCCGTGGCCCAGGAAAATCCCGAAGGGGAGAGCCCCCTTCCCATCCCGGAGAACCCCGCTGAAGGCTTTCGACTCTTTTACCAGAAGGGATGCATGGAGTGTCATGCCATCGGCGGTTACGGGGGGGCGGCGGCTCAAGATCTGACCAGGGCCGTGACCGAACAGAGCTTCTATGGCATCGCTCAGATGATCTGGAATCACGTCCCGAAGATGAGCGAAAAGTATGAGGAGGAAAAAATCACGTGGCCGACTATCACTTCTGAAGAGATGGCCAAGTTGATGCCTTTCCTCTCCTATCTCAATTTCTTTGACAAACCAGGAGACGCGGAGGAAGGCGAAAAAGTCCTCTTTCGAGACAAATGCGTCATGTGCCATCGAGTCGGCAAAGTGGGGATCGTTAAGATAAAGCCCCTCGATGAGTTTAAGAAGTATCCCTCTCCGGTTTTTTTCGTCACTCGCTTCTGGAACAGCGGCCGAGAGATAGGCGAGGTCTCGCGTGGGGAAGGCATTGAGCTTCCCCAATTCGGCAAGAACGATTTGATGGATATCATCGCATACATCAAGAGGAGCGGTTCTGAGGAGATAGAGGAAGAGAAGATCTACCTTTCTCCTCCCAACCCGAAACAAGGGCGCAACGTTTTCTTGGAAAAGGGCTGTACAAAATGTCATTCAGGGGGAAGCGACCCTCGTGAAGCCTTTAAGGGGGTTGCTATTGGTCCCTTTACACACATCGTAAGGCGAATGCTCAATCATAGCATGTGGAGTCATCCTGATAAGCCTGACATGCCAATGACCCCGGAAGAGATGTCAGACCTGGTCAGTTACATCTATTTTCTGAGCTACTCCGGTAAACCTGGGGATCCCAAAATTGGAAAACAACTCTTTGTGGAGAAGCGCTGCGCCCAATGCCACGGGGCACGTGACGCCGGAGGCGGTTTCGTTCCTGAATTCGCCACTCCCTCGAAACTGGAGTCGCCTTTGGATGTCTTGAGTGGAATGTGGAATACTGCCCCTGAAAAGATGAAAAAGGAGATGCTCGAGGCAGGAGTCCCCTGGCCTCAATTCGAGGGTGGGGAGCTAGCTGATCTTTTTGCGTACGTTCTCTCGGCACAGAAACGATGAGTTCGGTTCCCGGGAAAGTGAAACGTAGGCGGGCGGTGGCCCTATCGGGAATCCTAGGTCAATCAGAAAAGACAAAGGTCAAAGGAAACAGGACCAGGGAAGGCAATTCGACTATCTATTAGCCTTTTGCCTTTAACCTTGACCTCCTCATATCGGTGCACCTGTGAGTGACAAAGGCAGCCTGAGAACGCCGGAACATATTCGCATAATCGCACCTGTCCACCTCGCTCAGAGATAAGAGAATTCCCCACAGGTCAGGAAAGTGCTCACACACATACTCGTCGACCTCTGGATTTTTGGGACTACTCGAACCTCGATGAACCTTGCGAGAGGTCCCAGAAGGGTGTTAGCATTCCTTAGTTTTTCTTTCCTGGAAGTTCCGCGTTCGAACGTCACCGTTACCCGTCCAATTCAGTCAGAAACCCTATAGGGAGTGGAGATCAAGAGGTCTTGAGCAAAGGAAAAGAAAATGACCTCTGAAACTTTCAGGGTGAAGATCCCCGACGAACAGTGGTTTGAGGAGAATATCGGATGCGAGAACGCCTGCCCTGTCAACACGAACGCCCCAGCCTACAACACGGCCATCATGAGAGCCGATTTCGACAAGGCTTTCGAGATTAACAGGGCCGATAATCTTTTCCCCGCCATTTTAGGGCGAATCTGCGTTCACCCGTGTGAAGAGAAATGTCGCAGGGGAATTCGATTTGATCGTCCCATCTCGATCTGCTCCCTAAAGCGTGCGAGTGCAGACTACCGGATCCAACCAGCGGAAAGAAAATACCTGGATGCAACCAGAAGGAAAAGGAAAAAGAATAAGAAGATCGCCATCATTGGGGCTGGACCTTCGGGCCTTGCTGCTGCGAACGACCTCGCACGGATGGGGTACCAGGTGGTCGTCTTCGAGTCTCTCCCTGTCAAAGGGGGGATGCTCAATGCCGGAATCCCTCCATACCGTCTCCCTCGGCAGGTCGTGGAGGAAGCCTTCGAGGAGCTAACGTATCTCGGTGTTGAGATCAATATCAATACTCCCATCGGTCAGAACATAAAACTAGAAGACTTAAAGAGGGATTATGACGCCGTCTATATCGCCGCTGGCGCCCACAAGGCGGAGAGGTTGAAAATACGGGGCGAGGAGTTTGGCGGGGTGATCCACGGCGTGACTTTCATGCGCAAAGTCAACCTGGAAGAGAAAGACCTCGAAGTGGGTAAACGGGTGGCTGTCATTGGTGGCGGAAACACCGCCATCGACACGGCCAGATCCTCTCTTCGGTTGGGCGCCGAGAAGGTCCACATCTTTTACAGAAGAACCAGAGCAGAAATGCCCGTCGATGAAAGGGAGTTGGAGGAGGCCGAGCGTGAAGGGATAGACATACACTACCTGACTTCACCTGTCGAAGCCTTGACCCAAGACGGCACCAGGGTCAGCGGTATTCGATGTGTCAGAAACAGGTTGGGAGAACCCGACGCCTCAGGCCGAAGGCGCCCCATTCCCATCAAAGGATCCGAATTCGAGACCCCCTGCGACATGGTGATCCCGGCTGTGAGCCAATCTCCAGACATCTCGTTCCTTCCTGAGGAGATCGGGCTGGAGATATCAAAATGGGATCGATTGATTGTCGATAGGGAGACCTTTCAGACTAACCTCCCCGGGATTTTCGCCGGCGGGGACTTCGTCACGGGTCCGAGGGACGTGATTACAGTGATTGCAGACGGGCGTAGAGCGGCCGCTTTCATCGACCTCTTTCTCTCCAAGAAGAAGAAACGTCGAATAAGAGAGGCATTCTTTGTTCCAGTCGATGAGGTGGCTCTTGAACGAAATCTCGAGAAGATTCCAAGGCATAAGATGTCAACTCTTCCCATAGAGAGGAGAAACTCCCTTCACGAGGAAGTCGACTTGGGATTCTCCAGGGAGGAGTCGGTCGAAGAGGCGAAGCGTTGCCTCCAGTGCCATATCTTCACGATCTTCGATCGGACCAAATGCATCCTTTGTGGAGGATGTGTCGACATCTGCCCCAGATATTGCTTCAGGATGGTCAAGCTGAATGAGATAGATGGAGATGACGATCTTCACGAATTGGTGAAGAAACTCACCGGGGTATCTCTGGAAAAGATAAGAGATAGAAAAGGAGAATTCCTCGACCTGAGCACCGCAATGATCAAGGAAGAGTCAAGGTGCATCCAGTGCGGCCTCTGCGCCAAGAGATGTCCCACAGGTGCCATCACAATGGAGATGTTTCACCGGAGAAGAGCCCTTTAGGGAGACGGGATTGACGTCTTCTAATTCTCCGGCAAGGAGGAACGAGTGGAGGTGAGAAGAAAACTGTTCGAGAGGATTAGCCAATGGAGGCTCACCAAATCGATTTTCAGGAGCGGACTGCCTGACACCCCCCTAAAGAAGTCACTTCTCATGTACAACAACTTCTTCCTCCACATCTTCCCGGTGAAGATCAAGAGACATGGAATCAAGTTCACGTTCACCTACTGCTTGGGGGGGATCTCCTTCCTTCTTTTTCTCATTCTCACTGTCACGGGCGTCCTCCTCATGTTCCTCTACGCACCAACAGTTGAGCGGGCTTATCACGACATCAAGTTCCTTTCAGTGGGGGTGTATAATGGCCAGATCTTGAGGAATCTCCACCGTTGGGCTGCCCATGCCATGGTCCTGACCGTTTTTCTCCATATGATCCGAGTGTTCTACACCCGTTCCTATAGACCACCCAGAGAGTTCAACTGGGTCGTCGGCGTCCTCCTTCTCGTCCTGACCCTTGGACTGAGTTACACCGGTTATCTTCTCCCATGGGATCAACTCGCCTATTGGGGAATCACCGTTGGGACAACAATTGCCGCCTACACGCCCTTGATCGGGGACGAAGTCCGTTTTTTCATGTTGGGCGCAGACGAGGTGGGCCAACCTGCGCTGTTGCGGTTTTATGTGATGCACTGTGTCGTCCTTCCCCTTTTGGCCGGGGCCTTTATGGCCATCCATTTTTGGAGAATTCGAAAGGATGGAGGAATCTCGGATCCACTGTGAGTGTGGGGGTTAGCCATGGTTGAAGAGGAACAAGGGAGAAAAGACGAGGTCTTCGAAAAAGCTCCTGACAAGACCTATGGACTGATGGAACTGGTTGATGGAACTTCTCCACTTGTTGAAAAGAAACCTGAAGACCTAATCGATACATGCCCTTTCTACATCGTTCCTGCGACCTTGTGTGTCTTGGCGGCCACACTGGTCTTGCTGATCTTTTCCTGGCTCGTCAACGCGCCCCTCGACGAGATGGCGAGCCCCCTGATAACTCCGAACCCCGGCAAAGCCCCATGGTATTTCACTGGAATTCAGGAACTTATTCATTTCCGATGGGCCCCTCCTGCTGTGATGGGGGTCATCATTCCCGCCATTATCGTAATCTGGCTTTTTTTCATTCCCTACATCGATACAAAGAAAAAAAGGACCGTCCTCCTTGTCCTTTTCACGCTCTTTGTCTTCGGCACGGTGGTTCTTACCGTAATCGGGTCCTTGTTTCGGGGTGCGAACTGGACGTTCGTCGTGCCGTGGGGATAGAGGCTACACCACGGCCATCCTTTTTCTGAGCAAAACTTGAATAGGTAGAGGGACATGATGGCTCAAAATGGTAAGGGTATTTCCAGGAGGACGTTGATCGGTTACGGGTGGATTGGCGCGGCCGCCATTGTCGTGGGGGAGTTGATTGGGGGGACTCTCGCCCTGCTATGGCCGAAAGTCAGAAAGGAAAAGGCAAAAAAGCTCCTCGTGGCTGGAAAGATCGATGAATTTAAGGTGGGACAGGTGGTTCTCTTCAGAAAGGAGAAGGTCTTTATCAATAGGACAGAAGAAGGGCTGTTGGCCCTGTCGGCAATATGCCCCCATCTTCGCTGTGTGGTTCGATGGACAGAGCCAAAGAACGCATTTGAGTGTCCGTGCCATGGGGGGGTATTCAACGACCTCGGGGAAGTCGTCTCTGGGCCGCCACCGAGACCATTAGATATCTATGAGGTCAAGGTTGCCGGGAACAAGGTCGTCGTCGACACGAGCAAGGCGATCCAGCGAAAGGAATTTCGCCGTTCGCAGCTAATTTTGGTATAGAGAGAATAGATATGGAGAGGCAGATTCTTTGGTGCTTCGTTCTCACTCTGGCCTTAGCCATTTTCCTCACGGTCTACTGGATTTTTGAGCCCTCCCGGCTGAAGGCCACGGCTGAAAGGATGCGATTAGAAGGAGCGGAGAGAGGAAGGCCCCTTTATCTGACCCATTGTGCCGATTGCCACGGGAAAGACGGCGAGGGAGGTACTGGAATTTCCCCTCTGAATTCGAAACGATTTCTGGAAGAGATAGAGGATGACGTTATTTACAAAATAATCGAGAGAGGGATCCCGCAGACAGGCATGGCTCCCCTGGCCGACACGGAAGGTGGCCCTCTGAACAGGGAACAGATTGAGAATCTTGTCGCCTTCATTCGGGACTGGGAGTCAACTGCTCCGGTCCTGGAGGAGGTTCGAGGAGAAGAAGTGGAGCAGGAGGGGGCAGCCTATGTTGGGTCTCAGGAGTGTCTCGACTGCCATGAAGGAATAGACGAAGAGTACATAGCGGCATGGAGGAACTCCCCGATGACGACCATGGCCTACCTCCGGATCAAGGACGATACCGACAAAGAGACGTGTTATTCATGCCACACCACGGGATATGACGCTGAAACCAAAACCTTTGTGGAAAAGAATGTGGGCTGCGAGGCCTGTCATGGACCTGGGGAGAACTATCAGGCAATGATGATGGGTCCAGAGGCCGAAAAGGGGGGAGAGATCGCCAAGAAGAACGCGAGGAAATCATGCGTCGCGTGTCACAACCCGCACGTTCCGACAGAGATTCATGCCGAATTGGCCCGAAAGGGCTCATAGAGCCATCGAATCTGGCTGTCGATAATTGAGATTTTTTGACGTCAAGGATCTCTCAGAAAGTCAGTAAGTTGCCGAGTGTGCTGATCTCCTCTATAGCCCGGTGAATAAGGCATTCGTCGCCTAAAGAGCCTCACGAAATCAGATCGGTGTAGCAAGATTTCTTGGTATGGCACTCATGAGAACCGCACGTGTTCTGTTCATCATTTCCTGTTTCATCATTGCAATCTCGGCAGGATTGGGTAGTGGGAGAGCTGAATCCTCCAAGGGTCTATGGCAGGAGAATCCTCTTTTGATCGGGCTTATCCCGGAACAGAACCTGTTCAAACAGGTTGAGCGTTATGAGCCCCTTGCGGACTATCTATCTCAGAAATGCGGGGTGGAGATAAGGCTAAAGATTCTCACCCGATATGGGAACATTGTGAGTAACTTTGTTTCCTTGGGCATGGATGGTGCCTTTTTCGGAAGTTTTACATATGCCCTCGCTCATATTAAACTTGGCGTGGAAGTGCTGGCAAGGCCTGAAGGCTTAGATGGGACATCCACCTATCACGGCTTGATTTTCGTGAGACAAGATAGCGGCATCAAGAGCATAAGGGATATGAAGGGAAAAACATTCGCATTTGTCGATAGGGCAACAATGGCGGGATATCTGCTTCCCCTGGCATACTTCAAAGAGCACGGCATCTCAGACTACGAGACCTATCTTAAGGAGACCTATTTTACGGGAACCCACGAGGCCGCAATCTATGATGTTCTGGACAAGAAGGCGGACGTGGGAGCCGCAAAGAATACGATTTACAAGAGGATTTCAGACGCAGATAGCAGAATAAAAAATGAATTGGTGATACTTGAAAAATCTCCAAAGGTACCAGAGAATGGTTTGGCAGTGCGGAGGAATCTGGACAATTCCCTTAAGCAAGATCTGAAAGCGGCACTCCTGCGCATGCATGAGGACCCAACTGGCAAAGAGATATTGAGAGATTTTGGCGCCAGACGGTTTATCGAGACACGGGATGAGGATTACAAACCGGTCTTCAGATACGCCAGAGAGATAGACCTTGATCTCGCCACTTATGATTACGTGAACCAGTAATGAGAAAGAGAATTATCATTGGCTTGAGCATCTTTTCCTTAATATTCCTCATCGGTGGGGTGTATATCATCACCACAATCGAGAGAGCCACAACAACACTCAATAACCTCATCAGACTTCATCAGGTGGAAATCCTGAGAGAACACCTTCTGATCCAGATCAAAAATGTCCAATCAGACCTCAACTTGAAGAACACCCGCTATGCAATGGGTGTCGATAATATCGTCTTCCACGTCAGGAACATGGATCGGGTGATTGAAGCCTGTTTTGAATGCCATCATTCTGAATCTATAATGGAAAGTCTCACTGATTTGAACACCTTGACCGAGAAGTATAAAGGTGCACTGAGCCGAGTTCTGACCATCAGTGCAAATCTCGAAAGGTTAGAAAGAGAAGAAGACGCCGCCTTCAGGATCGGACAGGATCTCATAGAAAAACTCAACACAATGATCGCGTTGACACAGATGAGACTCGAAAAAAAGACCCAATCGACCTTCACGGAGATTGCCAATACCAAATCGGTGCTCTTCTTTCTCCTCGCAATTGGACCACCTCTAGCCATCGGTCTGGCCATTGTTTTCACACGGGGCCTGACAAAGCCAGTCACCGTGCTCCGCACCGCGACACGACGGCTGCAGGGCGGCGACCTAGACCACAGAATAGAAGGACTAAAGGATGAATTCGGAGAGGTGGCAGCCTCTTTCAA
>JABAOH010178872.1_pt1 | contig 41699 bp, 29 predicted proteins | sample 7062181 | NCBI WGS metagenome assembly JABAOH01 (sample SAMN14538630, study PRJNA623070) | marine sediment metagenome | biome: marine biome [ENVO:00000428]; feature: marine pelagic biome [ENVO:01000023]; material: deep marine sediment [ENVO:00002113]; isolation source: pool of 5 deep marine... | reverse complement strand
GACAGGTAGAACGCATACATCTGGTAGGTCGCCGCGGGGCAGCGATCCGGGATCGCCGCCGACAGGGCCCGCGTCAGCAGGTGGATGATCACCTCGGCAACGTAGCCATAGGAATCGCAGGGCGCCGGGTACTCGGCGCTGACGATGGAATTGTGCGGGGCCGTCACGACGAGCGGCCGCAGGTGGCCGTCGTTGGTCGCGTCGAACGGCATCGTCAGGTATTTCATCACCGTGCCGCAGAGCGCCGCCGTGCCGGTCAACGGATGGTTGATCGGGCCGACCGCCGCCGGGTCGGAACCGTCGAAGTCGATGTGCAGCGTGTCGTCGTCGACCGTCACGGTGACGGCGACCCTGCAGCGATGCCCGGCACGCACGCCGTCGTTATCCATGTAGCCCTCGGCCCGCCAGCTGCCGTTCGGAAAACCCGAGATCTCCTCGCGCATGCGCTTCTCGGACTGGTCGAGGACCTCGCGCAGCGCGGTTTCGACGTCCGCCGCGCCATATCGCGTGCACAGCTCCTGGTAGCGCCGTACGCCGGTCTGGCAGGCGGCGATCTTGGCGTTGAGATCGCCTTCTACCGCAGCGGGCTGGCGCACGTTGTTCAGTATGAAGCGGAAGAAAACCTCGTTGCGTTCGCCGCCATCGTAGAGCTTGTCGTGGGAAAAGATCAGGCCCTCCTGGTGAACGTCGGTCGTCGTCGGGCACCAGCCACCCGGGGCAGTGCCGCCGATGTCCGCCCAGTGGGCCATGACGGACGTGAAACCGACCAGCTCGCCGGCGCAGAAGATCGGCACATACAGGGCGACGTCGCTGATGTGGGTGCCGGTGTCGTAGGGCTCGTTCGCCAGGATGACGTCGCCCTCGCGGAAACCGTCCGCGCCGAACTTGCGGATGCCGCTCTGGATCGTCGGCGGCAGGCAACCGAGAAAACCCGCGAGCGCCGCGCCTTCCGAAATCAGCTGCCCGAAGCGGTTGGTCATGACGACGCCGAAGTCCTGCACTTCGTAGATCAGCGGACTGTGCGCGGTCTTGATCAGCGTTGTCTGCATCTCGAGCGCCGCGGCGCGGGCCGCGTTCCGAATGACCTGCCGGGTGATCGGATCGATGCGGCTCATGTCGATCTCGTCATGCGCAGGTTGCCGAAGTCGTCGACTTGCAGCGCCTGGCCGGGGAGCAGCAGGATCGTGGTCGACCACTCCTCGATGATCGCCGGGCCGGCGATCGCGCTGCCGGGAGCGAGCTGCTCGCGGGGATAGAAACTGCAGGCACGGGTCTCCTTCAGGTCCGCCATGTAGATCTCGCGCTGTCCCGATGCCGCGGGCGCCGTGCCGCCCGGGGCCAGCCGTGACATCGGCGGGCGATCGATCTTGCCGCTGGCGACCAGCCGCAGGACCACGAACTCCAGTTCGTGGTCGGGCAGCGCATGCGCATAAGCCTGTTCGTAATGGCGATCGAAGCGCTGCCGCAGCCCGGCGAGCGACGGGTCGTCGACATCGCCCTCGGCCACCGGGACGCGGATGGTGTGTTCCTGGCCGAGGTAGCGCATGTCGGCAAAGCGCTCGAGCGAGAGTCCGTGACCGCCGACCGTGTTCGCTTCCAGCCACGCCTTCGCTTCGGCTTCGAGCTGCTCGAATTGCGCCTGCAAATCGGCGGCGGAGACCTCAGCCAGCGGCGCGACGAAAGACCGGACCACGTCCTCGCGGTAGTCGGCGTTGAGCAGGCCCCAGGCGGAAAAGACCGCCGGATTAAGCGGCACGATGGCCTGCTGCATCTCGAGTTCCCGCAGCAGGTTTGCCGCGAACAGCCCGCCGCCGCCGCCGATGCAGACCAGCGCGNNCCCCGTTCGACGGTGATCTGACGGACTGCATAAGCCATGTTGACGGCAGCTATGTGCACGATGCCGGCGGCTGCATCGGCCAGCGACAGGCCGAGCGGACGGCCGACCTTTTCCCGGATCGCGCTTTCCGCCGCCGGCACGTCGAGCTTCATGCGCTTGCCGAGGTAGGTCCCGGGATCGAGATAGCCGAGCACGAGCTGGGCGTCGGTAACGGTGGGCTCGCGCCCGCCCAGGCCGAAACAGGCAGGACCGGGATCCGCCTGCGCGCTCTCGGGGCCGACCTGCAGGCCGCCCTCCTTGTCGATCCAGGCGATGCTGCCGCCACCGGCGCCGACCGAGATGATGTCGATCGTCGGCTGCAGCACCGGCCGGCGATTGAACCTGGCGCTGCTGCTCTCCAGGTAGCGGCCCTCGTGGATCAGCGAGACATCGAAAGTCGTCCCGCCGACGTCCGCAACCACCGCATTGCGGACGCCGAGTTCCTCGCACAGGCGCAGCGCGCCGATGACGCCGCCGGCCGGACCGGACTGTATGGTCCTGACCGGCGCCTGGCGGGCGATGTCGGTCGAGGTTATGCCGCCGCTCGACTGCATGACGGCGAAGGCGCCCTGGTAGTTGCGACGTTCGAGGCTGCTGTCCAGCGCTGCGAGATAGCGATCCATGCGCGGCTGCGTGTAGCCGTTCAGCACCGTGGTGTTGGTGCGCTCGAATTCGCGCCATTCCCGGACGATGTCGGAGGAGATGGAAACCCGCGCGCCGGGAAATTCGCGACGCACGATGTCGGCCATCGCTCGCTCGTGCGCCGGATTGACGTAGGCGTGCAGAAAACAGATGGCGACGCTTTCGACGTCCCTGTCTTGCAGCGCACGAACGACTGCGCGCGCCTTCTCCTCGTCCAGCGGCGTGACGACCTTGCCTTCGGCATCGAGTCGCTCGGGCACTTCGAAGCGCAGTTCCCGCGGCACCAGCGGCGGCGGCGGCTGGTAAAAAAGATCGTAGATGTCTTCCCGGCTGCCGCGACCCAGCTCGAGGACGTCACGGAATCCCTGGGTCGTGATCAGCCCGACGCGGGCGCCGTTCTCCTGGACGATCGTGTTGATCACCATCGTCGAGCCGTGCACGATCATGCCGAGTTTGGCCGTTTCGAGGCCCAGTTGTTCGGTCCCTTCGAAGAACTGTTCCTCGAGCGCGCCGGACGAACGAACCTTCTCGATCGCCACCTCGCCGGACTCGGGGTCGAGGGTAACGAAGTCGATAAAGGTGCCGCCGACATCGACGGCGAGCCGCCTGGCATTCGTCATTTTTTTATTGCCGCCGGTCGCAGGAAGGTATGCATTCGTGTGCGCTTCCATCCTAGTATTGACAGCCACCACCTGGCAACACAAGCACGGTTCCGGATCGTGAACGGCGGAGAGCAGCACCCGGTCGACGCGGATTTCATGCGCGGGCCGGCGCCGCTTGACCGGGCCGTCGGCTGGTGCGGGATCGCCATTGTTATGTTTGCGCTCGGCGCGCGAATGCGCTCAGGGTAAAGGCCGCTGGATTCGTTCGATGAACATGTCGATAAAACGCGGCCAGTCGAGTTCGTATTGCACGTTCATCTGCTCTGCCGCTTCCGCCCCCGGCCAGGGCTCGCGCCCGCCGACCGAGGTGCCGTAGCTGATGCCGTGATTGATGTCGACATCGACATACAGGCGCTCGCTGGTGACCAGCGTCGGGTCGATGATGCTCGCGACGGCAATCTGGTCGTACATGAACCACGAGCGCTCGGGCTCGATCTCGAATCGTTTGCCGAGCGTCTCCCTGAGCAGGTCGGTCAGGGGGTTCTTCACCGCAACCATTTTCTCGTACCAGTCGCGGGTCAGCGCAGACTTCCGCGATACGTTCAGTGGCGAGAGTTCGACAGGGATGCCGGAGCGCAAGGTCACCCGCGCCGCCTCGGGATCGACCCAGAAATTGAACTCGGCGTTCGGCGTGACGTTGCCGGCGCCGTCGGGCAATGCTGCGATCGCGCCGCCCATGATCACGAGTTGTTTTACGCTCTCGGCAAATTCCGGCTCGGCGCGGATGGCCTGGGCGATATTGGTCAGCGGGCCGATCGCGACGATCGTGAGCTCCCCGGGCCGCGCCATGACCGCGTCGACGATAAAGGACACGGCCGACTGCGACTCGGCGCGTTTCTGCGCAAAGCCGCCGGGCGGCTCGGGCGGCGGCTCATTCGAGTACCAGTTGCCATACTCGCGCACGGCAAAATCGCTTTTCTCGTGCACCAGCGGCATGTCGGCGCCGACGTAAACCGGGATGCCGGCCTGCCCGGCGATCTCGAGCATGCGCAAAACGTCTGACGTCGCACGCTCGACGCTCTCGTTGCCGGCGACCGTGGTGACGCCGACAATCTCGAACTCCGGCGACTGCAAAGCGAGCATCAGGGCCATGCTGTCGTCCCAGGGCGGCATGACGAAATCGGTGTCGAAAATGATCGGGATACGCTCGTCCGCGATGGCATTCGCGAAGGCAACGAGAATGACGAGAACACTTGCACGGGCAATCCGCTTTGTCATTGGCGACCCCTGGATCGGCTGTTTTTTGTGCGGGATGACCGGTACAGTATATCGGCTTTCACCAGTCCTGCTGCGGATCCCGTTACGACAATAACAGCAATGCATACCGCATCCAGAATCCTCATGATCCTGCTCGGCACGCTCGTCCTGATGTCTTGCGGCGGTTCCCGGGACGCTGCGGATTCGACGAGCGAAGCCGTTCGACCGACCGTCGCGTTGATCATGAAGTCGCTCGCCAACGAGTTCTTCGTGACGATGGCCGACGGCGCTCGCGAGCATCACGCAGCGAACGAACAGCAATACGAATTGATCGTCAACGGCATCCGCAACGAGACGGATCTCGCGCAGCAGGTTGCCCTGATCGACCAGATGATCGCGTCCCGGGCAGACGCCATCGTCGTCGCGCCGGCCGATTCCAGGGCGGTCGTCCCGGCGCTGGCGAGGGCGGCCCGGGCCGGCATCGTGATCGTCAACATCGACAACCGGCTGGATGCGTCGATCGTCGAAGAGTATGGCCTGACGATCCCCTTCGTCGGGCCGGACAACTTCGCCGGCGCGAAAATGGTCGGCGACTATCTCGGCGAGCGCCTCGCGCCCGGCGGCCGGGTCGCGATCCTCGAAGGCGTGCCGACGGCGTTCAACTCGCAGCGGCGGACCGCCGGTTTCGTGCAGGCGATGAACGACGGCGGCATGAACATCGTCGCGCAGCAGAGCGCGCAGTGGGACCAGACGATCGCGGTCACCGTGGCCTCCGGCATCCTCGTCCAGCACCCCGATCTCGACGCCATGCTCTGCGCCAACGACAACATGGCGCTCGGCGCGGTTGCCGCCATCTCGCAGGCCGGGCTTGCGGAACAGGTGACCGTCATCGGCTTCGACAACATCTCCGCGGTGCAATCGCTGATTCGCGACGGCAGGATTCTCGCGACCGTCGATCAGCACGCCGACCTGCTCGCTGTTTACGGCATCGAGTATGCGCTGGAGGCGCTGCAGAACGGCGCCGAGCTCGACGATCGCAATACCCCGGTCGACCTGATCACCGTCGACGCCCTGGACTGAGCTCGCCACCCGTGGACGCTGCCCGCCTTGCCATCAGGAATCTCGGCAAGACGTACAACGTGGCCGTCCTGAGGGACGTCAACCTGGCGCTCCGCCGCGGCGAGGTGCATGGGCTCGTCGGAGAAAACGGCGCCGGCAAGTCGACGCTGATCAACATACTTGCCGGTCTCGTCGCGCCGGATTCGGGCGACATTTCGCTCGATGGCCAGGGTTACGAGCCGCACTCCGCGGGAGACGCATTCGCGGCGGGAGTTTCCTTCACAGCCCAGGAACTGAGCATCATCGAGACGCTCAGCGTCGCCGAGAACATCGGCCTTCGGCGCCTGCCGTCGCGTGGCGGCGTCATCCGGCGCAGCGCGCTGCAAGATAACGCTCGCCGATTGCTGGACGAGGTCGGCCTCGGCGACATCCCGCTGGATACGCCTGCAGGCGAGCTGAGTCTCGGCGAACGGCAGCTGGTCGAGATCGCGAGGGCCATCGGTCGCGATTGCCGCATCCTGATGCTCGACGAACCGACAGCCGCGCTGACGTCGCAGCAGGCGGCAACGGTCCACGGACTGATCCGCTCGCTCGCGGCCAAGGGCAGCACGGTCATCTATGTCAGCCACCGCCTCGACGACGTCCTCGACGTCTGCGACCGGGTAACCGTCCTGCGAGACGGCGTCATCGTCTCGACCCATGCGTCATCCGCGCTGGACACGGCAGGGCTGGTCGCCGAGATGAGCGGTGATCATGTCGAGGTGGTCAGCGCCGAGTCGCCGCAATGCGGTGCCGGGCAGCTGGCGTTGTCCACGAGCGGACTCCGCACCCGGCAGCTGCCGCACGCGATAGACCTCGAGCTCCGCCCGGGCGAGATCGTCGGCATCGCGGGACTCGCCGGCGCCGGTAAGAGCGAGTTGTTGTCGGCGCTCTTCGGCCTCGACGGGAGAACCTCGGGGCAGGTTCGGCGACATATCGATAACGAAGTCACAGAGATTCGCGAACCCGGCGGGGCTGTGCGCGCCGGCATCGGTTATCTCGGCGAGGACCGGCGGACGATGGGCATCTTCCCCGGCAGGTCGNNGCGCGGAACGGATGGACGGCGAAACGCTGCGGGAGCGGCTGTCCATCCAGTGCGATTCGCTGGCGCAGGACATCCGCGAGCTGAGCGGCGGGAACCAGCAGAAGGTGCTGATCGCGCGCTGGCTCGAGTGCGGCGCGGAAGTGCTGCTGCTGGACGAGCCGACCCGGGGCGTCGACGTCGCGACCAAGTTCGCCATCCACGCGCTGTTTACCAGGCTGGCTGGCGACGGAAAGTCTTTACTGATCGCGTCGAGCGAGCTGGACGAACTCATGGCGATCTGCGACCGGATCCTGGTCATGTCGAACCGGCGCATGGTCGGCGCGTTCGACAGGCGTGCCTGGTCCGAACAGGACATTCTCGCGGCGGCTTTCAGCGAGTACAGCGGTCGCGGCAATTCGAGCGGTCACGCACGGACGGCCCGGTCGTGAAGATCCTCGAGACCCTCAGGAATCATGCCGAAGAGAATTTTATCGTTCTCGCGCTGCTCCTGCTGATTGTTTTCTTCGGCGTGTCGTCGGAAAACTTCTTCTCCGTCGTCACCTTCACGACGATACTCAATCAGCTGCCGGCGCTGACCGTCGTCACGGTCGGCATGACCCTGGTGCTGATCGTTGCCGGGATCGACCTGTCGGTCGGTTCGGTGCTCGGCTTCTCTGCAACCGTGATCGGCGTCGCCGTCGTCGGCTGGGGACTGCCGTTGCCCGTTGCCTGCCTGGCGGGCGTGCTGACGGGGCTCGTGTGCGGCGCGATCAACGGCGCCTTCGTCGCGGGTTTCCGGCTGCCCGCTTTCATCGTCACGCTCGGCATGCTGGAGATGGCGCGTGGCATGGCCTACATCGTCAACGACTCCCAGACCGTCTACATCGGTGCGTCCATTCAGCAGATCGCGCTTCCGTTGCCGGGGATCGGCGTTTCCGCGGCGCTCCTGATCGCGCTGCTCGTCGTCGCCGCCGGCCAGTTCCTGCTCACGAGGACGGTGATGGGACGGCATCTCGTCGCGATCGGCAGCAATGAACAGGCGGCCCGCATGTCGGGGATCGACGCCCGGCGTTACCGCCTGGTCGTGCTGAGTCTTTCCGGCGCGCTGGCAGGCCTCGGCGGCATGTTCAATGCAGCCTACCTCGGTTCCGCCGATCCCAACGCCGGCATCGGGCTGGAGTTATCGGCGATCGCTGCCGCCGTCATCGGCGGGACCAGCCTGATGGGCGGCCGCGGTTCGGTCCTCGGCGCCTTCGCCGGCGTGCTGATCATCTCGATACTGCAGAACGGACTTGCGCAGCTGGGCGTATCCGAACCATCGAAGCGCCTGATCACCGGCGCCGTCATCATCATCGCCGTGCTGATCGATCGCTGGCGACAACAACATCGCGTCGACTGAGACCAATCCCGATCAGTCGACTTTGAGGGTTCTCCCTGCGCCGTCCCCGGGATAGACGCGGGCGTTGGCGCCGGGATAGGCGTAGCCGTTGATGAACACCCGGCGGTAACGGTCCGACGTATTCTCGAAACTCGCATGCGCCGTGTAGGGGCCGAAGAACAGCGTGTCGCCGGCCCTGGCGTGAACGGTCACGGCATCTTCCTCGCGAAACTCGGGCGGCGTCTTCGTCCGGTAGTCCGGCTTGTCGTAATCGTGGTCGCCGAAATCGACGCGGCCCCAGCGTCCGCTCCCGGGGATGAAACTCAAAGGCCCGCTGTCGTCGGTCATGTCGTCGAGCGCGATCAGCGTCTGGACGAAGCTGCCGCGGCCGTTGACGTCGGTCCATGTGCCGCGCCCTTTGTCGCGATGCTGGATGTCCTGGTGCCAGCCGAAGATCACGCCGTCATTTGGACGTTTGAAATGCGCCTGGCTGAGCAGTTGCTCCAGGGTGTCGCTGCCGAGGAGCTGCGCGGCAGGCGTGGTCAGCCTGGCGTCCTCACCAATCTGCAAAAGATATGGCTGTGACCCGCCTGCCCAGACGACGCGCTTGATCACCTGCTGGCCGTCTTTTTCGCCGAGCACGAAATACGAGCCATCCAGCATGCCGGTCGCGGACAAGCCCGACGCCATCCCCTCGAGGCGGTCGAAACAGCGACACATCCGTTCGACTTCGTCGGCGCTGAACAGGCCGGGAAGCATGATCAGTCCGACGTCCTCGAATTCGCGTACCTGTTCCGTGGTCAGCATCGTGCGGGTCCCTGCTAGTAATTGTCGATCAGTTCGAGGATGCGTCCCTGGGTCTCGCGGATACCCGCAAGACCGTCGACCACGAACCGGAAGTAGAACAGTCGGTGCGCCAGCAGCCCTTCGAGTTCGCTGGTCGCCCTGAGCCGGACGGGATCGCCGGAAATGTTATCGATGTCACTGCGCACGAGCGACATCAGGGGCTCGTATTCAAGCGCTTTTCCGAGCCGGAGCTGCTTCGAGAGTTCGGGGACGAGCTGCATGACCATGAGCTCGCGAGTCAGCGTTTCGTCCTCGCTGGTATCCGCCAGCTGTTGCCGCCAGACCGCAATCATATTCGTCAGTTCCGGACTGTCGATCAGCTCGATGTCTCCGGAAGCAATCGCCGTCTGCAGGGTCGAATCGGTCGGACTATAGGTCGGTGAACCCAGCAAGCCGACCAGGATTCCGTAAGGAAGCTCGAGTTCGTCGCCGATCTCCACCGCTCGAACCCGGTCGAGAAATTCCTGGNNNCATGCGCGCCTCCGCGTCAGCGACGCGCTGTTCCCACCAGGCGTCTATCGCAAACGCCAGCAGGATGCTGGCAACGATTGCCGTGCCCTCGACGAGGATTCGGTTCCAGCTCGGGTTCTGCATCGGATGCTCGCAGCGTCGCTCGCTTGGTCAGGGGCAGGCGCAAATATAATGCGGTGCGCCATTTCCAGCGTCAATCAGACGTTCGGCAGCGGGTCCTTACGGCGATCGTCGACCGGCTGGCCGGCAGTCCTGGCGCATTCAGCGTCGGCGGATGCCGGGCGACGGCGACTGATGCGCAGCGACAGGATCCAGGCGCTCCAGCCGCAGCAGCCGAAGCCGACTGCCAGGTAGACGAACGACAACCAGTAATCGAAGCCCAGGAAGACGCCCGAGGCCATGAACAACAGGCCGAGAAGCAACCAGAACTGCGGCAGACGCTCGTAGATCGGGGTGGGTATCCACATATCGCACCTCACAACAAGCTGTGGGGAGTAATGACCATAAATTGAACGAAAACGGGGAAAAGTGCTGCGAGGCGCTTCACAGTCTCGGCATTCGATACCGACTTGGCGCCCGGACCGGGAGCGGTGTCACCGATTCCGGGAAGCCGCAACAGACTGCGCGCCTGATGCCGCTTGCGCGGTGGGCCGTCGGGAACGCGCCGACGGCGTTCTCCCGGCAAGCGCTCGAAGGCGCCATTCCTTCGCTTGCCGGTTCGCTTCATACTGGCGCCGCTCGGCAATGATTTCGACTGACTGGAGGAAAACGCATGACTGCCACCAATACCGCGCTTGCGACGCGGCGCTCGCTGCTGACCGGACTGGGCTGTGCCGCCGCCGGCCTTGCCCTGGGGACGACGGCGGACGTCGAGGCACAGGAGGAGATGCCCGCATTCCAGCCGAAGCGGCATCCGGAAGACAGCTGGCTCAACGACATGCCCGGCGATCACCGTGCGTTTATCGACGCCTCCCGGCCGATGGGCGGCTCGGAGGCGCTGCAGTATGCGAACAATATCCTGACCGCCCACACGAGAACCTACGGCGGCGTGGAATCGGACTACGCGATGATCGTCTGCTTCCGGCGTTTCGCGACGCCGTTCGGTTACGGGGATGCGGTATGGGCGAAGTACGGCGCGATATTCAATCGCCTCGTCCCGTTCCCCGATCCGGCAACGGGTGAACCATTCGCGGTCAATCCGGGAAATATCGCCGGGCGGATGGATCTGCCGAATCGCGGCAACACGATCGATTCACTTGGCGAGCGCGGCGTGTACTTCGTCGTCTGCGACGCGGCGACGCGCGTCATCTCCGGTTTACTGTCCCGGACCGTCGGCGGCGAGGCAGAGGACATCTACAAAGAGCTGATCGACTCGGCGGTCGCGAACAGCCAGTTCGTCCCGGCGGGCGTGCTGACGGCGACGCGGTCACAGGAATTCGGCTACAGCCTGCTGGCCGCCGGCTGATTGGTCCGCAATCGAGCGTCCTCGATCAGCCGAACTTGGAGAGAATCAGGCTCGTGCCGTTCGAGCAGGCCTCGCGCGATATGACGCCGGTCTCCGCCAGCTTGTAGTGCGCTTTCATCTCGGCACGCAGGTAATTGGTGTCGTTGACCTGGATGTTTTGCTTGGCGCGCTCGATGGCCCGCGAGATCTCGCTGACGAGCGCTCGCATCTTGCGGATGCAACCGAAAGAGGCGGACAAGCGGGTCACTACCGCGCAGCCGCTCGTCGTCCTGAACAGAAACACTTCCTGGCTCCGGTAGACGAACATCAGCAGGCAGATCACCGCTACGGTGGTCGCCAGTATCGTCGCCGGAAGGGTGTACCCGGCGAATGTCGTTGCCGGCAGCGCCAGCGAAGCAACGAGCGCGAGCAGGCCGACGAAGAGTGCGGAGAACAGGCAGGCAGTCGCATGTCGTTTCGCTGACTTCGGCCGGGCGTCGAGGAATCGAAGCTCCAGCATGTGCTCGCAATTGCCTCCCTTCTTGCTGGTCTCGCGAACGTTCAGGAATCCTTCTTCGTAGAACGTGAGCTCGTAGCGGGAACCGTTGACCCGGTTGCGAAGGGATTGTGTTTTGCTGACGGTCCGCGGCTCACCTGCCTGGTCTGCGAACTCGTCCCCGATATAGATATGTTCCGTATCCATCCAGCCTGCATCCATGCGTGACCCTGTTGTGACTTTAGCGAATGGACAAATCACGCGCCGTGATTGCCTTCACAAACTGTCGCCAATCAGCGTCAGGGCTTACGTTAAATCAAATCCTGTCCTCAGCGTCCCGATACCGCGGCCTACATCGTGCCGGTCAGGTTCAGGAAGAAGCCCTGGTGATCGTAATCGAGATCCGTCAGGTCGTCGGAGAAATCCGCGAAGTTGTAGCCGAGCCCGATCTTGAGATTGTCGCCCAGGTAGCGGGAAACGGCCGTCAGCGCGCCTGCGCGGCTCTCGCCGAGATCCGGCATGGTCAGCATGCGGCCCTCGATCAGCAACTCCCAGTGTTCCCGGAAGCGGACGTCCGAGCGCAGCACGTACAGGTGGGCGTTGTTCGCGAAGAATTCGGGGTTCTCGCGGTCCAGGCTGACCTGGCTTTGCCGATACGCGTACTTGCCGCCGACCGTCAGCCAGGGCAGCAGGTCGTAGGTGACGTCGAGCGCACCGATGTGACTCTTCTGAATGAACTCAGACGACTGGTTCTGCTGTGTGATCTGGCCGGTCGTGGGTACATTGTAGAAATAGGTGTACTTGACCAGCGCATTCAGGCGGTCGTTGTGCACCGGCCGGTAGGCGTAGCCGAGGACAGCCTCGGTAAATCCACCGTCGTAGAACGCACCCTGCGAACTTTCGCTCAATGAGTGATTGAACTTGCCGAGAAGACGGCCTGACGGGCCGGTTTCATACTTCAGGCTGTTGCGGAATAACCAGGTCTCGCGAGAGATCAGGCTCAGATCCGTCTGCTGAACGTCGTCGTTGCGGAACTCGATGCCGCTCGACAGTTGCAGTCTCTCGAACGCCACACCAACCTGGATACCACTGGCAAGACGATCCGTTTCGGCGCCGGTCACCGCATCCTGCAGCGTGCCGATGTCCGTCGTAATACCTAAGCTCCATTTTTCGTTCGGCGCGAAATCAATGCCGGTCGCGTGCGTCAGCCCGACCATCGAGTCATTATGCTGATAGCGCTCTTCGAGGAAGACACTGGTGCTGTCTGCCAGTCGCGTCTTGATACCCGCAACGAGATTGCCTTCGCTGCCGGCCGTCATGCTCATACCGTTGTCGGCACGCTCATTGTCCAGCGAGTAATTCAGGTAGGTGCTGGTCCGTTCGGAAACGAGATAGTTGGTGCCGATGCGGCCGCCCGCGCCAAGGTCGCCGGTCGAAATTTCTGCGTCGACCTTCAGCTTGGCCGTCGCCTGGAACGATCCGCCGACACCGGCACGGCCGTTTTCGCGACGGTTGCCGGTGGACGAAACAGTATCCTGCAGGAAGGCATAGGTGCTCCAGTTGTCATACGACTTGTAGCCCAGTTGCAGTACGGCGTCGGCACGCTCGCCTTCTTCCTGGGTCAGCGGCACGATCGTCGAGTTGTCGATGCGTTCATCGAGGCGATAACCCGCGCTGATGTCCCATTGCTCGTTGAGCTGGTAGCCCAGGTTCAGTTCTGCGGCGCGCGTCTCGATGCCCAGTTCCTGCGCACGATTGTCCATCTTCAGTCCGACGGAGAACCGTTCCGCGACCGGCATCGAGAACGTACCGCCGTAGGTACGCGTGTCGGTCAGCGCGGTCATGCCGGGCGCGGAATAGCCGGCGTCGACCTCCTGTACGTACATCGTCAGCCGCGCGTCCATGAAGTCGACGACGTCCCCCAGCCGGAGACTGATATCTGCCCGGCTGGCATCGGCTTTGGCATTCATGAACGTTGCCGGATCGTAGGCATTGAATTCGTAGCCGCCATCGGTGGACATGACCGGCAGTGAGACGAGACCTTCGCTCGTAGCCTGCTGCACCTTGACCCAGGACTCGGCGGCAAGACGTAAAGTCAGGTCTGCGGCGTTCAGGCTGCTGTCGTCGCCATCCTGCTCGTTTTCATTGATCGTGAGGCCCAGTTTGACGTGGTCGCCGAACCAGTAGTGGCCCTGACCGCCCATCGACACGGCGTCGATCTCGTCGAAGCCCGGCGTGTATTCGTAACGTACGACGAGATAGGCCTCATCCCCGGACAGCGCGCCGCTGCGTACCAGCAGATTGTCGTCCGCGGTCGATGCCAGCGGCTCGTTCAGCAGGATGCGACCCTGCAGGTAGTCGATGTCGTAATCCATGACGGGCGTCAGGTTCACGACACCGGTGACGAGTCCGGATACCTTGTCACGCAATTCGACGCGCACGCGCTCCGAACCGGTCAGGATGTCCTGGCGATTCAGGTAGTACAGTGAGCCGCCGGTACCGCGGAACTCTTCGCGGCTGCCAACTGTGCCGGGCTCCGCGGCAAATGCGTCGATGACAAAGCGGCGATCGCCGAATTGCGTCGTCGCATCAGACTGGTAATGGACGTTCGCGCCGTAGAGTCCGCGATCCACCTGCGCCAGCTCATTGTTCATGTAGCCGACCTTGAAGTTGCCCCATTGGCCGTAATCGTCACCGTCACTCAGGCGTACGTAGAACTTGCCCATCGTCGGCGCCAGTTCCTCGACGGTGCCGTCGTCACCGAAGGTCGGGTAGTAATAGTCCGAGTCGATCCGGCGGAACAGAGAGTCCGGCGACTTGTCGAGGAAGTTGCTGAACAACTCGTCGATCGGGCCTTCACGCGTATCCGCGCTGGCTGTCAGTCGCCAGTCATCACCGAACTTGCCGTCGACGAAGAATGCCAGCCGTCCATCGAACTGCGAATCGACATCGTTGGGCGAATTTTCGCCCTGCAGCAGGCTGACCGGACCGCTCGACGAATTCTCGGAAACCGTCAGGTCGGCCATGCCGACGTAGAACCAGTCGTTGGATTCGAACTCGAGATCGCGCAGGTAGAGTTCACCGGCACCTTCCTTGTCGATCACCGCGACCTCTACCGTGTGCGCACCGTCAGGAAGAATCTCCTCAGCAACGAACTCGCCGTTTTCGTCAACGGGAATCGGCCGGCCGGCAACCCAGACTTCGTGCTCGGCGGGAATGCCGCTGCCGCGCACGCTGACGGTGCCACTGCCAAGACCGATGTTGTGCAGCGCCAGGTTGCTTTCACCGTAGCCGGATAACAGACCCGTGGTGTCCGATGCGACCTGTACGTCGTCCGCCGGTTCGTCGCCGGCGGCGACAATCCACAGCGGTTGCGGAATCGTCTCGTCGAAGTTGCCGTCTTCACCGTAGGCGCGAAGTACGTAGGCCAGTTCGCTGTCACCGCTGCCCAGCGTCCGCGCCAGCGGTGACCATTCAACCTGTCCATCGAGTTCGATATTGATGACCTCGAGCGGCTCGGCTTCGAGCGACTGGCCGGGACGGAAGACGCGGATCTCTGCACGATCGATGTAGTGCGAGTAATTCGTGTACATCCGGAAGTTGATGAGGCTTGCGCCGACACCCGGACTGCCCTGTCCGCCTACCTCGATCTGCGGCGGCATCGCCGATACGCTCAGCCGCGGCGCTGACCGCAGGTTGTCGAATCCGAACTGGATATTTGCACCGGCCATCGCGACGTCGGTACACCGCTGGATATCCGAGGAGCTGCGCTTCGGATCGTCGATCGGTTCGCCGTCGACCGTGATGCGCATCAGGTTCAGACCGAGCGGGTTTTCAGGGTGCAGTTCGCGCGTCAGGCGCGTGATGTCGACACCTTCATAGTCGTCCAGGATCGCGAGGTCGTCGTATACGACCTGTACCGCAACATGTGAGGTATCGCCCTGGATGAAGCCGGCATTGACGACATCGCTGGAGTGCACGTAGCCGCGACCTTCGAACTCTACCTGCTCAGGCTGAAGTCCCATTTCCTCGACCATCGTCTCCATCACACGACGCGCGCGTGACGCAGAGAAGCCGATGTCGTCGCCGTAAACGCCGGCAACGCGACGCGACAATCGCTCGTTACGGGTATAACCGACGAAGCGGAGGCGTGGTTTTGTCCGGTCGCTCACGTCGTCGAGCGCCCGTTCCAGCAAACCTGCATAGCCAGCCGGGATCACCGGGCGGCCGTCGATGAATTCGATGTCCCCGATTCGACCCCACGGCGGGTCATACACCCGGGTCACGGTGACCGCGCCGGCATCCTCGGGACATAGTTGTGGTTCGTCCGGCAGATCCTGCAGCGGATCGTCGTACCAAAACTCCACTTCAACGCGACGATTCAGCGCGCGCCCACGGACTGTCTGATTGGAGCCGAGCGGCCGTTCCGCGCCGCGACCGTCACTCTCGACGATCGGCGTCGGCAGCGACAGCGCATCCTGCACGGCAAGTGCAACGCGACGCGCCCGGGCCCGCGACAGCCCGAGGTGGTCGCCATAAATTCGTTCGGTGCGGCCGGCCAGCGGCAGGTCATCGGTGTAGCCCACGAAACGGACGACGACATTCTCCTTGTCGGCGAGATTGTCGAAGGCCTGCGCGATCGTGTTCACGAAGGCATCGTTAACGTCGATCGATTCAGATTCGTAATGCAGTGGCGCCACCAGGTTTTGTACCCGGGCGCGCTTGGCGTGTCCGTCGACATAGCGGAGTTTGCAGACCGTTTCCATGCGGCAGACCTTGACGGTCTGGATCTCGTGCGCGACGAGGAATTCCTCGAGGTCGACCTTCTCCCGGACTTCGTCGTACCAGACCTCGACCTCGACGCGGCGATTCAGCGCACGTCCTTCCTCGGTCAGGTTGCTCGCGACGGGCTTTGTATCACCGGCCCATTCATAGGAAATCGCCTCCGGCGGCAACGCGAGCGCCGTCTGGATGTGCTCCGCGACCTGGCCGGCGCGTTCCCGTGAGAGACCGGCATTGTCGCCGTAGATGGCGGCAAGCTCGGGGCCCAGCGGGCGGTTATCGGCATGACCGAGCAGATGCAGTCGTACATTCCTGCGGTCACGCATGCGTGTCAGAATTTCTCCCAGCGACACGATCGTCGTGTCGGGAATGTCAGCGACACCCGATTCGAAACGGATCGGCGGCACGAGATTCGACAGCTTGATGGTCTCTAGCTCGTCGACGATGGCCTCGCGGGTTTCGATCGTGTCGCCGGCTTCAGTTTCGAAGCGCGCCGGATCCTGCATCCATTGCATCATCGGCCCGTCATTCGACATGTGGCGTTCGACGGTTTCGCCGATCGGGGCTTCATCGACGTCGGACGCCATGACCGGAGCGCCGGCGATTGATACGCCGATGGCGACGAGACGTAGCATTGTCCTTGTGCCGCTCATCGGTCCGTCCCCTTCGGACGCGGTGGCGGACCGCCCAGTCGCCAGAAAATCTCGGGTTCGATAACGAGCTCATAGCCCGGCTCGAGTGACTGCCACTCGGCCATGATGCGCGACTTCAGCAGGTTCAGCCTGCGGTCGACCAGCGATTCGGGCTCGACGTCGGCGACGTAAGACAGACGCAGCGTCGCGGGCGCCTTCTGCAATTCACGGATCAGCAGGTCGATCCTGGACGCCCAGTGACTGCGCATCTCGATCGAATCCGGCTCGAAGACCGCGTCCGCGATGTCGAGGCCGACGACGCGATGGATGGACGCGCCAAAGTTCATGCGCAACGCTTTACCGCGGGTCGCGCGCTGTACCTGGACGGGACGCGTCGAGACGCGGAAACCACTCGGCAACGTCCGGTCGTCCAGTTTCAGTACGAAGTTACTGCCGCGTTCCTGGTTGGGCACAGTGGCGCAGGTGATGTGGTAACGGCCGTGCGTATCCGTCGTCGCCGCCAGACCGTTAACAGTGACCAGGCGGACGCCGTGAATGCCGGCCTCGTCGCCGTCCTGGTAGCCATTGCGATTTGCGTCGTTATAGACCTTGCCGGTTACGTCGGTGCAATCGAAGGTCGTGTCCGGCACGAGCCGGACCGTCGCCGTCGCTTCTTCCGACATGATGGAACCGGTCAGCGCATTGACCGCCTGCGCGCGGTTGACGAACTCGCCTTCCATGACGCCGGCACCGACAGCGAACAGCATCTGAATCTCATGCTGGCCGTCGGTCAGGAGTGTCAGTCCTGACCAGGTCAGTTCGCCATTGAGATTCACGGGTTCGGTGGCAATGCCATCGAAGCGCGCCGACCCCGCGACATAGCGGAATCCGGCCGGGAAGCGATCAACGATATTGACGTCGAGCAGGCTGGCACCGAATGAGTTGCTGACGGTAATTGTGTAAGGAATCAGATCGCCGCGATTGACGTTCAGCATCGGCGTCGTCTTCGTCACGGACACAGCGCCGTCGAGTCGCGGATCAAGAGGAATGTGGTTATTGAACAGCTGGCTTGTCCCGGGTACCTGGTTGCCGTTCAAAGTCAGGAACGAGTGATAGACAGTGCCCGCGCTGCGCGCCGGAATCGAAGCCGGCGGCGCGAATTCCGAGGGCGCGGCCTCGCAATGCTGACCAGTCGCCGGCACTGCGTCGCTGCCCGTCGCGGGACACGCCGGTACGTCGAAAGGCAATGTCGTGATATCGGATGTCGGCGGGATCATCGCCGAGACACCCTGCACATAAGTCGTACCCGGCGCCGTTACTTCAATCGAGTAATTCTGTCCGCTCGGGCAGGACGGATCCGAGAAGTTGAGATCGAATTTGTAGTAACCGTTGCCGATCGTAACCTGGCTCTGCTGGTTCGGGTCGTCAAAGCAGCTCGACGGCAACGGCACACCGTTGCGGGCGTCGACCAGCGCGACGATCGCACCCGGGACCGGCGTCCTGGCGATCGCGTCGTAGATGACACCATTCGGATCGACCGGCATGTTCTGCGAACGCCAGATGCTGCCCGCGGTGACTTCGATGTCATCAATTTGCTGCAGCGTGTTGGTGAAGTCCGAATCAGTGACACCCAGGAGCGCCGTCGTCGGGCCCGCGCCCGGTGCACGGAATCGAATCGAGTAGTACTGCCCGGTTGCATAGTTCGGCGCGACGCCGATGAATTCGTAGTAACCGTCAACGTTCGTCAGCATGGACCGAATCGGCTGACCATCGAACAGCAGTTCCACCGTCCAGCCTTCCAGCGACCGCTCGAAGCTGTCCGGCGTGCCGTCGTGGTCGGCGTCGTGCCATACCTCGCCATTGATCGTCGCCGCATTCGGCATGGCGCCGACATCAATCGACACCGTTGCCATCTCGGACTGCTGTGGATCGTTCCAGTAAACCTGCGCCGTATTCGTGACGGTGGTGCCGACCGTGAGGTTCGGGTCGATGATGGCGCGGAAGCGCAGGACGATCGTGTCGCCCGGTGGCAGCGGCCCATAATTCGTCGAGTAGTCGGCCGTGATGACGGAACCAGCGACCGTGACACCGTTCATCAGTCCGTTGAGCGTCGCAGACTGGTCAACGTAGGAGAGATATCCCGGGTTCGGGACGTCGAGATCGTCGATGATGCTGACGTCCAGTGCCGGCACCGCGCCAACGTTGCGCACGGTCACGGTGTATTCGACTGTCGCACCGGGCAACGCAGGTCCGCCGTCGACGACCGACACTTCCTTGATGATGGACAGCTGCTGCGCGTCGCCAACGACAACCACGGTCGGCTCGGGACCGGTGGCAGGATTGCCGTCACCATCGGTCAGCAAATTTGGAAGCTCGGCACTGTAGACGGTGGCCTGGTTCGTGATCAGTGTACCCGCGGCAACACCGGCGTTGACCTGCATGTCGAACTGGACGATCGCGGATTCGCCCGGATTGATCACGCCTTCGAGGATGCCCGGCAATGGCGGCGTCAGATCAGCCGAACTGATCGGTACGCGCTGGAACAGCGGGAAGTTGCCGCTATCCGGCTGCCCGACGGGCTCGCCGTTCAGTGTCGTTGAGTCAGCGACATAAGTGACATCGGCCGGCACGGCGTCATACAGATCCGTAGCCGTCGCCGGCACCGTGCCGTTGTTGTAAACAGTGATCGTGTAGCGCAGTACATCACCGGGATCGACAATGCCCGGTGAACCGTTATCAATCTGCAAAGCCGCACTCTTCGGTGCGAAGAGCAACGGGTAGTTGCCAACCACGTCCATCGTCGGGTCGTCAATAACTTCGGTGCGCGGATCGTCGGACGGAATGTCGGCAACGCTCTGGTCTACCGCGCTGACGAAGGCCTGGTTGGATAGCACCGTGCCATCCGGCGCATCAGGGTAGACGACGACATCGAACGTGATGGTGGCGATGTTATTGGCAACACCCGCATTCATGGCGCCCGGCGTCGGGTCTTCCGGTGCATTGATCTGGATACCATTGATCAGCGGTGATGAACCGCCAGCTGCATCCGGCATCGGCGCGCCGTTGAGCGTTGTGCTGCCAGCGACATAGGTCGTGCTGGCCGGCACTGCATCGACAAGCGTTACGCCGGTGGCGTTGTCCGTGCCCGTATTCTGTACGGTGATCGTATAGCGCAGCGTTTCGCCGGCGAGCAGCACCGTCGGATCGCCATCCAGGTAAGTCGAAATCTTGTCGACGTCAAAATACGGCGCTGACTGAATCCTGACCTGGGTCGGATCCTCGTCGCCGGACACGTTGGGATCGGACGCACCATTGACGTTCGGGTCGTCACTGACCGCAACTGTCAGACCGGAATAAACGAGGTCTGACTGGTTGTAGACAAAGCTGTCATTCGCAATGACCGGCTGCAGGGTGACGTCAAATTCGATCAGTATGCTGTCGCCGAGCGGCCCGAGGCTCAGCGAGCGAACGTCCAGCAGGCCGGTGCCTGCTGCGCCGCCATTCGGATCGGTGTTGCTGTCGTCCGCACCAGCGGGCAACGTCACTACAGACAACGTGCCAGCCTGGAACGCCGCGATGGCATTCATTCTGTCGAGTTCGTCGACGATGCTGAAATCGGCAATCGGTGTGCCGCCCGCATTCTCTACACGCAGGCTGTACCGCAAGGTATCGCCTGGTGCGGCGACCGTTGCCGGATCGTCGCCACTCGTCAGGTTGGCGACCGTCTTCTCGAAGATCACGATCGGTGTGAATTCAACGACCGTGTGGGCATCCTCGTGGTCCAGCGTGCCTACGGTGCCGTCGGTCACATTGCGCGTGTAGGTTCGCGCATAGGTCGCATCCGCGCCGCCCTGGTCGAGACTGAACCACTCCGTGGCGCCGGCAATATTGGTGAGCGCGACGTCGAGCTGCGTATTGGCATCGAACATCGCGTCATACGTAATGATCAGCCGTTGATCGACACCGATTGACGCTGCGGGCGTCAGCATCGTGAAGTACACGGTGCAGGCGGGATCGCCGTTGAATGTCGACGAGAAGTCCGTGCCCTCGACAAGCGGCGCACCTATCGGCGTCACGCCGTCCGCCGCATAGAGCTGCGCCGTCAGGTTGACTGGCGCCGCGTCGCACATGCCGCCATCGGCCTGGTTCGGCAGGACGTCGGTGACGGTGAGATTGTGCGCCGGCGAATCGCCGACGTTGTGGATGTTCAGGGTGAACGTGCCCGACACGCCCGCGCGCAGGTTGACCGGCCCACCTTTCTCCAGCGTCAGGTCGGGTTCGATGATCGTCATCGGACCGGAGGTACCTGGCAGGCCCTGACGCTCTGTTGCGGGATCGTTATCGGTCAGGTTGTAGCTGTAGGCAGCCGTGTTTGCGAAGGTCAGGCCCGCCACATTGGTCGGCGTGTCGGACAAGCGAACCGTGATTTCGATGACAGCCTGTTCGCCGGCAGGAATGTCGATGCCGTTGACCGGATCCTCAATGACCAGTGACGTCGGCGTGCCGCTGTTGACCGGTGCCCATGGACCCGAACCGGTGATTCTTTGCACGCTGACGAATTCGAGATCGGCCGCCGACAGTGCAAGGTCATCGAGAATACGCACATCGTAGAGTGGTGACAGATGCGGCGCCGACGGAACGGTGATCGTGTAGCTGAAGGACTCACCGATTGTTGCCTCCGCCTGGTTTGCCGCTTTCGCGAGCGCCATCGGAGGCTCACCTTCGATGATGAGCTGCGTCGGATCTTCATCACCTGCGACACTGGGATCGGCCTGGCCGTTGACGTAGGGATCGTCACTGTCCGCCAGCTTCGCGACGGCAAGTAGGTCCGCCTGGTTACTGACGATCGTGCCGTCGATCAGACCACCCGCCAGTGTGATGTCGAACTGGACGGTGACTTCGTCGAATGCCGTGAGGTCGAGGCCGGCAACGCTCACGATGCCGGCACTGTTGGTTCCGCCGTTCGGATCGGTGCCACTCGTGTCTGCGCCCGGCGGCACGGAACCCGGAACGAGTGTCAGCGAACCGGGGACGAACACGGCCCCGGAATTCATGGCGCCCATGTCGTCGTAGAAGGTGACGTCATCGAGCGGTCCGTCAGTGGTCTGCAGACGGAGTGTGTAGCGAAGCAAGTCACCCGGCGCCGCGGTGGTCGCCGGGTTGTCGCCGCTCGTGCGGTTCTCGACGGTCTTTTCGAAGAAGTAGCCGAACAGGGCAACGGTCGTCGTGTGCGCGTCCTGGTGGTCCGCGGTACCGACCGTGCCGGTCGTTACGTTGCGATTGACGACCTGGCGCTCGGGATTACTCGCGTCGCCGTTGTACCACTGCGTGGCCCCGACGATGTTGGTCAGGCTTGCGCCATCCTGGCTGTCCGAATCGAGCCGCGTGCGATAGTTGATAATCAGGCGTTCGCCGGGGCCAATCGCAGCGGCCGGCGTCAGCATCGTCATGCTCAGCTCGCACTGTGGCGCGCCATTGAAATTGATCGTGTAGTCGACACCGGCCGTGAGCGGCCCCTTGCCCGGTACCGGGGTCTGGCCGTCGGCCGCGAAGACCTGTGCATCAAGTATCTCGGGCGGGATGTCGCACATGCCGCCGGTCGGTCCGTTCGGCAGCCTGTCGACGAGCGAAACGTCCCAGGCGTCGCTCAGTCCGGCATTGCGGACATCGATCCCGTAGTTGCCCCACTCGCCCAGGTTGAGAGTCCGGCCAAGTGTCGCCGGTCCCGTCTTGGTTACGATGAGGTCCGGACCCCCGATAGTCATTGGCGGCGAGATGCCCCATTCACCCGGCAGCGGCTCGTAAAAGATGCCATCGATCAGCCGGCCGAAGTCCCAGCGCGCCGTGTTGATGAACTGAGTACCCACCGAGTTGCCAGGTGTAGCGTCGAGCACGACGTTCAACTCGATGATGATCTGTTCGCCTGCGGGGACGATTGGGAAATTATCGAACGTCAGGACGCCGTTGTTGTTCGTAAAGGTATGCGCAACAGGCGCACCACTGCCGAGCCAGTAAGCCGAGTAACCGAGGAAAGTCAGGTCGACGCCGGTTTCGTTCAGGTCGTCAACGAGCGTAATGCCGTGCAGATCGTTGACGGACCCCTGCGTGTTGATGACCGATCCCGTCGCCGGATCGAAAAGCACCGGGCTCGTCAGGGTCCAGGTGAAGGGCACCCCGACTGTCGCGACGTCCCCGGGCGGATTCTGTTTGTCGATCTTCTCGACCGGTATCAATAGGTTTTGGCAACCGTCCTGAATCGACGTCGACGAGCCGTTGGTGAACCAGATCTTGTGCTCGAGCACGCTGTTGCACGACATCTGGCCGGTGTGCACGACGTTGTCGAAGATGATCAGCCAGCGCTCGTCGTTCTGGCCGGGCTGCGTGAAAAAAGCGAAGTTCGTATCGAGCGGATTGTTCGCCGGGAAGTTGCGCACCGTGCAATTGGTGTCGATGTTGATGTTCGACGGCGGATTCGGACTGACGAAACCGTCGAGCGTGGCGTTCGGGAACGACGAGCAGTCGACGGCCTGCGCCTGCGCGTTGACGGACGCGAGCACCAGCAGCACGCAAGCTGCGATGCGTCGCAGCCACGAGCGAGTTCGCCGGTCAGCGAAAAGGGGTCGCGTTTCTGTCGTCCCAGTCGACAATTTGCTGTGCACTCCTTGCACCACCCGGGACGGCCCGCGTTGACGTCATTCGTCGGGCAGTCCCGCTGCCTTTGAGTCGTTATGCTCTTTAGGCCGGTGACTTTGCGCCGCCACCTTTCGGAGGCTTTGCCTTTATCCACGTCAGGTCGGAACTATGACCCAACCGGCACCCGGGGAAGGTGACGCGGATCACAGCTTCGTCAGTCGCTCGATATTAGGTAACAATCGGCCGGCAGGCTGTGTTTCAGGCCTCAAAAGCGACAATTGGCGCACGCGGACGCCGGGAATTATGTGCGATGGCCCGCCAGGGATTCGAGCGCATGACCAGATACGGCGGCGCAGCGCCGCCGCTGCATTATGTCGTGTCAGGCTGCGGGCAGGAAATCGATGGGATAGATGATCGTCACCGCGGCAATGTCTTCCTTGGCGCCGAAGTCGAATGTCTGCACGCGTTCGACCACCTGGTCGGCAAGCACCGGCGAATCCATGTCCGACGACTGCAGGACACAGAACGACACGGAACCGTCGGGTTCGATCGTCAGGCGCAGCACCATCTGGCCACGCAGCGTCGGGTTGTTGCGCAGCTCGCGGTTGTAGAGCCGGTACAGCGCCGCCTTGTAACGGTCGAAGACGATCTGGATCTCTTCATCCGTTCGCCCTGCCATCGCACCGCCGGCCAGCGGGCGATCCGCCGTGCCGCCATTGCCGATCGAACTTGCGACGCGCGTAACGGCGACGCCGCCCATGCCCTGGCCGCCCCCGCCGCCGACGTCGCGACTGATATCAGCGAGGTTGATGCCGCCGCTCGATCCGGGTGCGTTCGTGGTTACCATCGCGCGCTCGGGCCGGCCGACGGCGTCCTCGCCGGCGCTGCGTACGCGCGCCTGCGAGCCGAGATCGGTATCCGGCCGCAGGTTGGCGCGGCTCGCAAAACTGTCGCGGAACGCGAGAATGCCTTTCGATTTCACCTGCTCACGCGTGTCCACTTCTTCGGCCACCGTCGCAGGGCTCTCCGTCGACTCTGGCACCACCTCGTCGGGCGGCGGTACTTCTTCGGCAACCTGTTCGGGCTCCGGCTCGGGCTCGGGAATCTCTTCCTCGATCTGCGGCTGCTCCACCGGCGGTGGTGGCGGCGGCAATTCCTCACGCACGAGCCTGGCAACGCGCTCGGGCAATTCCGTCACGCGAGTTCTTTCGACGATCGGCAACGCGATCGAGCTCAGGATGAAAGCAACCAGCAATGAGGCCGCCAGCGAGGAACCGAGTGACTTCCGAAAACGCTGGTCTTCCTCGTAGCCACGCGACCATGGCATGACCTGCACATGAGACGACGTCGATTCATCGTCACGTTCAACGAGCCATTCCGCCTGCCTGCGCTCCGCGCGCTCGACGACGTCGGTCAAATCGTAGTGCAGGCAATCGAGTTCGGTATTCTGATCGCCGATCCTGTCGACGATCGCCAGGCGGCGTTCCTCGACCTCACGGATCGAGTCGGCATAATCGTCGATCCTGTTTTGCGCCCGATCGAGTTGACTGACCGCGTCCTGATCATTGTCCCAGAAGAGATGTGACGCGCCGCTGGACTCAAGCTCCTCGAGCGAGCGGCAGACATTCGCCAGGGCTTCGAACTCATGGCCTTTACTGGCCAGCGCCTCGAGTTCAGCATCGACGGATTGCAGATCGCCTTCGAGCGCGCGCATCGCCCGTTCCGATTTCTGCACTTTGTGCCGTAAGGATTGTTCCTCCTCGGCAAGCTGCTCGATGTCGTGTTCAGACTCTTCCATGAGTATCTACAGTGTTGCCACCTGTGCGTTCTTCTGGATGACGGCCAGGGAGACGTTTTCGTAACCCTCCGCCGTGCAGGTGGACATGATGTCCTTGACGACGATGAATGGCACGGAGCGATCGGCGAGGATCGTCACTTCCTGGCTTGCCGCCACCGTCGCCGTGCTGGTACCGATGATGTTTTCCTTGAGTTCGGCGAGATGTGCACGAACGTTTTCGATGGTCGCCTCATCACCGCCAAGAATGCTCTCCACGTCGCCCGCAAGGCGGCCCTGGATCAGCACCTCTTCCGGGCTGACCGAGATCACCACGGTCTCCCGCGGTTTCGACTGCACCATGGATTCCGGCAACTTGACATCCTTGGGTGCCTCGACAACTTCGACGGACCCCGAATTCACGAGAAGGAAGAACACGAGGATCGTGAAGACGTCCATCAACGAGGTGAGATTCATCTTGCCGATTTTCACGCGGTTGCGTGACATTCGTTTCAGTCGACGTGTATTTCTCATGGCGCTTCCCCGACCGAGATTTCAGTGAACAGTGCGTACAGTTCGACCTCGTTCTCCACGTCAGTCGGCACTTCAACCGCGCGAACGGTGTCCATGACCTGGATGAGATAGTCGTACGGGATCAGCGGTTCCATCAGCACGGAGGCAGCATCGTGGTCCGGGTAACTCTGCTTCAATGCCACCATCGTGTCGGACAGCGTCTCCAGATCGAACGCATCATCGGCTTTCGGGATGGTTGCAATGATTGCGCTGCCGTTGCTGATCTCGACACCTTGCTCCCTGACAATCACCTCGACGCGGAACGTGTCCGCCGAATTCGACGCGCCACCCGCCGAACTCGGCAGATTGAGCTCGACGATCGTGAGCCGGGAAAATACGGCGGTAATCAGCAGGAACGGTACGAGAACGACCATCAGGTTGAGGAACGTGGTGATGTCGATCTCGTACGTGTTCGACGTACGCCGCCGATAGTGGTGTCGCCTCCGCGCCATCTTGATCAGGCCTCTGCAGCTGCCATGCGCTTGGCGCGACGCGAGAACACATTCAGCGCCTTGACGGTTGCCATTTCGAGGCTGTCGACGATGTCGCCCGTCTTGCTGGTCAGGATCGCGTGCACGACGAGCAGCGGGATGGCGACCATCAGGCCGAACGCCGTCGTGTTCATCGCGACCGAGATACTGGCAGACAGGAGGTCGGCCTTCTCAGCCGGGTTTGCGTTCGCCACCGCGGTAAATGCCTGGATCAGGCCCATGATGGTGCCGAGCAGGCCGAGCAGCGTGGCGATGCTCGAGGCCAGCGCGACGTAGGGCGTGCGCTTCTCGAGCCGCGGCACGATCTCCATCATGCTTTCCTCCATCGCGATCTCGATATCTTCGCGACGGCGCACAGTGCCCTGCAGTGACAGGCCCATGTTGAGTACCTGTGAAATCGTGGATTCGTCCTTGCTGGTCATCTCACGCGCTTTCTCGAAGTCTCCTTCGGTCAAGAGCGGTTGAACCTGGTCCCAGACGACCTGGTTGTCCTTCGTGACCAGCGTCAGCGTGATGTACCGTTCCGCTGCAATGGCAACGCCGATCGCGAAGACGATCAGGATCGGGTACATGAAGACGCCGCCGGTCGAGAAGAAAGCGACAATCGAATAAAAGAAGTCCATTACGTGTTCCTCACTTGAAAAGCTGTCCCGGATTTATTGCTGAGTCGGTAAAGAATAGACCGCGCGCACATTCCGAAATGTGACGAAGCACACATCTTGCGGACGTGTCCTGAGAAAGGCGTAAAAACTTGATTTAGCGCACGAAATCGCGCTCCGACGGCTATTCCCCGGCGCGAATTTCGTAAAAACGCAGCTCGCGCAGGAAGACTTCCTTGTCGACTGGCTTCGCCTGCTCGTCGAGCGCATCCGACATGGATTGCTCGTCGCCCATTTCGGAAGATTTCCAGGGCACGATAACCAGCGATTTCGGAGTCTCCTCGTTACCGAGGATCGACATGCCCGACAGGGTCTTGGCGCCGCCGGGATCGGCGGCAGGTGTGTCTGCCGCGGGCTGCTCGGCATCCGCGCCGGGCTCCTGCGCCATCACGGGGTGCGCGATCAGCGCAGCCAACAGAAGTATGGGGGCAATTCGCATGCTCAGTCCTCCGCGATTCCGCTGCGCAAGCGGAGATCCGCTATCCAGATCTCGACTTCGTCGTCATCGGGAACGGTGTCCATGTACGCCTCGTAATTCCTGAGCGCGCACTCCGGGTCAATGAGGTAGAGATCGCACAGAATCGCGAGATTGCGCCGCGCGTGATGATAGCCCGGATAGATGTCCAGCGCGGCTTCATAACGCTGTCGGGCCTCGGCAAAGCGTCCGGTCTTGCGATGGATGATGCCGAGTTCGTTGTGCGCCACCGGGTGCGACGGGTTGATCTCAATGGCGCGCAACAGCTGCGTCTCCGCGGCCTCGAGATCGCCGGCGACGTGATAGGCGACGCCGAGGTCGATGAACGGCGTGGCGAGATTCGGCGCCGCTTCGGTCACCTTCGTCAACGCAGCGACACCCTGCTCGACGAGCCCCTGCTCGAGCAATTGCAACGCCTGCTGGTAGTCCAGCTCAACCTGTTCGCTGATGGCCTGCTCCTCGGTGATCGTGAAACCGACCGCGTCGATGACTTCGACGCGCGACGGCGGCGGACGCCTCTCCGGCGTCGTGGTCGTGCCGCAGCCCGCGACCAGGATCAGTATCAGCAGCGATTTGAGTATGTGCCTGCTCATCGTGTCACTCCGGTACGGACGCGGTCGCCTCGGGCGCCGACTCGCCGTCGGTCATGTCGTCGATTGCCGGTTCGGGCGCAATCGGCATGCGGTACGCGTAATACGAGATCGAGCGGACGAAGCCTTCGCTCGTCTCGTTCTTCGCGTAACGACCCGGCATCAGTACGGCCAGGCGGTCGAGGCTTTTCTGGACCCACGGGTTGTAGATGCCGGAGGCGAGCAGCTCGTGATTCTTCTGGTGCACGTCGATCGCCTGCTCCTCGAACGGATAGGCCTCTTCCTCGATCACCATCTCATAATCGAACCTCTCCGCTTCGGTGAGACCTTCCGGACGTTCCGACTCCAGCAATGCACGGCTGAATTCGTCATACACCTGCGCGATATAGAACGTCGCCGCCGCCGTGACTTCCGCCACTTCATAGGACACGAGTGTGTCCATCTCGCCGAGTACCTGGTCCATGCGGTTCTGCTTCTCGGCGAGGCTCTCTTCGAAAGGCTGGGTCAGCTGCAGGGCCGCGAAGCGTTCAAACGTCAGCTCGGCCAGGACCAGCGCAGCGCCGGACGCGAGGAAGCGGCTGCGGTCGCTGCGGTCCGCTCCGGCCTCGCCGTCGAATGCGACCATGAGCCGCAGTCGTGCGTGGTAGCGCGTGTAGTCCAGCCGCTCCTTGAAAATGTCGGCCAGTCTTGCGTGCGTCTCCATCGCAATATCGATGGGTCGCGGGAATTCGGTGACGTACTGGTCGTAAACGCGGATCGCATCGTCCATGACCTCCGCTTCGTCATACAGTTCGCCGGCGGTCAGGATCGCGTCTCGGCGCAGCTCGGAATCCTCGGTCTCTGCGGCGATGCGTTCATGTTCTTCGGCGGAACGCGCAATCTCACCGGCTTCCCGATAGACGTAAGCCAATTGCTTGGTGGCATCCGTACTCAGCTCGTGTTCCGGATGGGACGTCCTGAACTCCTCGAGCACGCCGGCGGCGGCCGTCCAGTCCTCGAGACGCATGAGCGCCGCGCCAGCATCATATTCGGCTGCACTACGAATCGATGAATTCGGCACAACGGCTTTGATTCGCAGGAAGTGATCGGCCGCAGCGCGGTAATCCTCGACGAGGTTCGCCTGCTCGGCCTGCTTGTAGATCGCCGCTGCGAGGCCGTCGACCACGCCCTGTCTCGCCTCGTCGTCGTCCGGCGTGAGCGCGAGCAGGTTCGAGTAAGCGAATTCCGCGTCGGCATATTCGGCAATGTCGATCGAGGAGTGCGCGACGACCGCCCAGGCAGCTCTCAGCAGACCGGACTCCGAGTCCGGATAATTCGCAATCAGTTTCCGCGCCGACTTGATGGCCAGCGGGAAGTCTTTCATCTCGTACAGATCATCCGCGGCCGCCCCCAGGACAATGGCCGCCTCCTCATGACTCGGGAAGCTGTCAACGAAGCGGAGCGAACTGTCCACGGTCGACTTCATGACTTCACGCTGGCGGGCGCCAGTGACGATCTCGAGCTCCTTCCGATAGGCGTAGACGGCGGCATACCCCGCGGCTGATGCCTGCTCGTGTGTCTCGTATTCGTAAGCCGTTCGCTCGTACTCGATGGCAGCCGCCGAGAAGTTCTCGTTCTCCAGCAGGAGATCGGCCAAACGGTAATTCACGCCCGGCGTATCTTCATCCGACGGAAACGATGACAGGAACTGACGATACCAACGCGATGCCTCGCCGAAATTCTCGACGCGATCGTCAACGAGCACTTCCGCCTGGTAGAGCGAGTGATAGTGCCCGGCGAGGTCCGTCAGGTTGGTCTTCAGGAAACCGATAACCTCGGGCGACTCGGCCGGGTCGAAGTAATTCCAGTAATTCGAGTCGACAGCATATTGCGTCGCGAATTCCTTCTTCGATTCGACGACCAGCAGCGGGAAGCCGGCCGCGTCATAGACGTCGACAACGCGCATACTGAAGTGCGGGGCCGCCGCGTGATAGGGATTCAGATTGATGAACGACTTGTACACGGACGCCGCGTCGTCGTAACGAAGCTTCTCGAAGTAAAACTCTGCCAGGTTGCTGTAAACCTTGTCGGCATAGGTCCGGTGGCCGAACGCAGAAAAGTATTCGTCGATGACTTCCGGGCCGCCGAGATTGGAAAAACTGAGGCTGACGACGCGGAACGTGTCGATGATGCGATGTTCTTCATCTTCTTCGTCCAGCTGGTCGAAGTCGTAACCGACCGTGAGCTGGTAGTCGAGCATCGCCATGAACTGGTGCAGCGCCTCTTCGTAGAGGAACTGCTTGTAGAGCGTCCAGCCCAGCTTGTACAGAGCGAGCTCGTAGAAGCTCGACGTGGACCCCATGCGCGTCACGGACGAATAGGCGGCCTCCGCGTCGAGCCATTTTTTGCGCACAAAGTAATACTCGCCGCGCCGGAAATGCACTTCGTCGGCGTAGCGCGAATATGGGTACTCGCTCACGAATCGGTTCATCACCTGCATGGCTTCGTCGGGTTCGCCGATTTCGTCGTAGGCGCGAGACATCTGGTAAAGCACCCGGTCATTTCTCTCGTAGTCCGGATACTTTTCGAGGATCTCCTGGTAGGTCGCGATGGCCTCTTTCGGACCGACCGGGATCGGCTCTCCGTCCGCGGTCAGCAGTTCGTCATCGGACGCATCGGCGCTTTCAAAGAGCTCGTCACGAGCGGTGGCTCGCGCCTCGAACTCGAGGTCCGATTCGTTCGGTGCCGTCGGTGCAGGCACGGGCTTGCGAGCCTTGGCCATGCCGCTTCCAGCCGGCAGACTGGCCGCCTCCGGCGCTGCCATCTCCAATGGGCCACCCGAACCGAGTACGCCGTAAGCCTGTTCGATCTGCAGGTCGGCAAGCCGCCGCATCGCTTCCGGCGTACGCTCGCTCTCCGATGTCTCTTCGAGATAACGGCGATAACTCTGCGCGGCACGCTCCAGCCCGTCCTCGAGATACACGTCATGGAGATCCGGTTCCGATGCGGATAGTTCGGCAAGCGTGCCGACTTCCGAGGTACTTGTCGCGCACGATGTCAGCACGAGCGGGGCCAATATTGCGATGAGACGCCGCATACTCATTGCATGTCACCCGCACTGGCTTGCGACTGCGATGCGCGGTCATAACTGTCGGCGAGCGCAAATCGCGCCTTGTCCCCGTACACCTCCAGACGGCTGCGTCTTGCCATCAATTCATCGATGGCCACGATTTCGAGCAGCTGCCCCTGGCGCTTCATCAGGCGCTCGACGGTGTCTTTGGAACGACTGACGTCGGCACGCAAACGGTTCATTGGATCGTCATACCCTTCGTAGCTGTGCGTCGCCGCCTGCCGCGAGCGCACGTACTGTTCGTACTGCGCGTCGACGACAGCCATGGCCTCGTCCAGCTCGCGGAGATTACGGTCGAACTCCGTCAGGCGAGCGTGATATTCCGTCTCGAGCGTAAAGCGAATCAGGCCCTTCAGGCGCGCGAGCCGTTCCGTGGTACCCGCTGCGGTTTCCTCGCCCAGTGCGAGCTCGATCGCCTCGATGCGCTCCAGCATGGCCTGTTCGGCCGGCGTTGCGAGAAATTCGGGTCGCGGTGTGGTCAGCAGATCATTGCGACGCTTGACGAGCATCTTGTGCTGTTCGCGGCGCAGTCTCAGCCGGGAATCCAGTTCCCGGAACTCGGAATCCACCGCCGGCAACAGCGGCTCATAGTGATCGTGGCGTATGGAAACCATGTCGCCATAGGCATCGAAGTCGTACTGCCACGCATCCAGCTTGCGCCGCAGGTCGGCGAGATCGAGATAATTCTGCAGGCCCGTCTGGAACTCGTGACTGGCCATCAGCGACATCAGGTAATAGGTTTCGGGCGTTTCCGGCAACTCGCGCAACCGGATTACCCAGTCGACGTCCTTGCGGATCTCCTCTCGAATCAATGCTTCGAGGAAGCGACCTTCACGGATGCTGTCGATCGATTCATTCAACTTGTCGACTTCGCGGCTGAATGCGTCGAGCGCCTGACCGTAATGGATCGCGGCGCGACCGTGAATCTCCAGCTTGCCGTACGCGTATGGCAGCGCGAGCAGTGCTTCCTGCGTTGCCGAGTCGGTGACTTCGCGCCCGGCCAGGATTCCCCAGGGCACGACTGCGCGCTGGAAATCAGCGGCGGAGACGCTGGCCCAGCCGGCGCTCAGCAAAGCCTGGTTCGAGAATGGCCCGTCGAGCCGCACTCGGTTCAGGTACGGGATAGCCTCTTGGAAGCGGCCTTCCTCGAGCAGCAGCGTCCCGAGCACGAGGTTGGCCTTGTCGCGGATGGCCAGCTCTCCGGGCTCGGCGGTATTGCGCAGTCCGGCGCGATCGAGCTGCTTGATGGCAGCGGCCTTGTCGCCGGCGTCGAGATGTGCGATCCCGAGGTTGTAGGCCGCAAAGGCGCCGAAGTCATCCGAGTCGGCGAGGTCCTCCAGGCCCGCGAGCGCAGCCGCCGGATCGCCCTTGCCGAGGTGTACGTTGGCCCTCAGGAATTCGATGTCATCGCGGATGTTGCGGGGGATGTCGCCGTCAATACGCCCGAGCGCCTGCATGGCCTCCTCCATCTGGCCTTTCTGGAAGTGGATCCTGGCGAGACGGAAGGCAGCGTCATTGCGAATTGAATCGTCGACGGCGGCTTCCAGGACGGCTCGGATGGCGCGGCCTGCCCGGTGGTGCATCCGGTAGCGAAGCTCGAAGTCTCCCAGCGAGAACTGGGCATCATCGAAGTGGGCGTAAAACGTGTCGAGCTCACGTTCGTCGACGTCATTGTGCTGCCGGACTTCCGTATCGAGACGTTCGAGCGCTGCAAAGAAATCGCCCTGGTGGGCATAGTAAAGCGCCTCTCCGAAATAGAGGTCTTGCAGCTCATCACCGTCGGCACTGTGGGTCGCCAGGCCGGCAAGAATAATGAGCCCGATCGCAGCGAACGGCGCTCGTCGCATGTCCTACCAGTCCCCGACCTGGATGGTCGTCTTGCCGAGACCCGGCCCCGCAAGCGTGACGCCCAGCGCTTTGGGCTTGACGTCCTTGTTGAACTGGAAGCTTCCGGACTCTGTGAAATCCTTGCCGTTCTTCAGCTTGCCCATGACCGTTACGTCGATCTGGTGCGCGCCGGTCGTCACATTACCCGTGTAGATCCGCTGCACGCCGCCCTTCTGCAGCGCCTCCAGCTCCTTGAAGCTGTAGATATGGTGCGTCGCGAGCGAGCCGTCGATCTCCACTTCAACGGAGTCGAGGCGGAATTCTTCCTGGTCCGAGATGGACACGAATACCGCGACCTGCGTATTGGACGGATAGAGCAGGCGCTCTTCCAGTGTGTTGAGTTCCGACGCGATACTCAGAACGTCTGATTTGATTTCCTGCACCTGCCCGTCGAGGCTCTGCATATCGCTGCCGGACAGCTCCTGAGCGATGCCGGCCCCCGTCATCAACACGGTCAGGGCAAGCAAGAGCAATGTCCTGGTGACTGTCGCCATTGTCCAAATTCCTTTTGGATAAAAACCGCAGCAAGGCGCCGCGGGGGGTTTCCACGTCAATGCCAAGTGTTTAGCAATTGTTAAATGTGATCTGTGATCCAAGCCTCAAATTCCCGGACGACACGCCGCACGGTTGATCGCCGCACAATTCGAAAATTGTGACGGCGTTCACAGTTGGATCGGCCCTTGCGGCATTCCAATGGCAGCGAGGTGACGCAAAGATGGACCTGATTGTCGCTGCAACGAACATTGGCCACACGCTCCGGGAGATCTTCCTGCTCCCGGGACAGCGTGCCACTGCCTTTCTCGAGACGAGCTTCCCTCAACTCGCCCTCCTCGACAGGAGCGTCGGGGTGGCCGCCTGGGACCCATTACCACTGTTCGTGTCGATTGCCTTCTGGTTGTTGCTAGCTGTTGCCGTGTTACGAGGGCTCCGCAGCCTGTCGCGCTTGCTGCGTATCGTAGACGATCGCATAGACGGTCTCCGACTACGTGGCAGGCTCGGCATTTATCGACTCAACCGCGCTGTGAAGACGCTGCTGGCGCGGACCGGACTCAAGACCGAAGAAACGACGTTAACGGCAGCCAGCCTCGATCTCGACGACACGGACGTCGCCGTCCTGAAAATCGCGCGGTCGCGCTGCCCGGGACTGGCCATCTCTGCGCCAGATCTCGTGGAGCAGCTGCGCAGCCGGCCGCTCGTCATCCAGCGCCGGCTGCAGCGCCTGGCCGGCTATCAGCTGCTCGAGAACGTCATGGACTCGACTGACGGCTTCGACAACTTCACGCTGACCCAGGCGGGCACCGCATTCGCTCGCAGGCTTCCGTAACGTCGGCCGGCCGCAGGAACGGCCTGCAGACAGCGGGCGGCGGCGCCCGCGAGCGGCGTTTTCCTGTGCTAGCCTTGCCCGAGGACAGCGGGGACATGGCTCATGAAAAAAATAACAATCGCAGCGTTACTCGCCGTGCTGGCGGGTTGTGAGCAAGCATCGACGCCGGCATCACCCGCCGATGACATTGCGGACGAGCGACTCGATGTGGTTCTCATGGGCGGAACCGTCGTCGACGGTCTCGGAAATGCGCGTTTTTCGGCGGACGTCGGCATCAAGGGCGACCGCATCGTCGCGATTTCCACGTCCGGGCTCGGCGACGCGGCTGCGGAACGGGTCATCGACGTCACCGGCCTGATCGTCGCGCCGGGTTTCATCGACAACCACGCGCATATCCAGACGACGATTCATGAACACCCGCTGGCGGAGAACTTCACCCGCCAGGGCATCACGACGATCATCGCCGGCCTGCACAGCGGCGATCAGCCCTGGCCGCTTGACGAGTATGCATCGTCGCTGGACGTGGCGCCGAACGTCGGTTTCTTCGCGGGCCACACGTGGACCCGCAAACAGGTGCTCGGGCTCGAGAATCGCGCGCCCGATCACGACGAACTGCAGGCGATGCGCGACCTCGTCGAGGAGACGATGCAGCAGGGCGCGCTGGGCCTGTCGACCGGCCTGCTCTACGTGCCCGCCAACTTCGCGGAGACCGAGGAGGTCATCGAGCTCGCCAAGGTCGCGTCCGCGTACGGCGGCATCTACGTCACGCACATGCGCAACGAGGCGACCGGCCTGCTCGACTCGATCAACGAAACCATTCGCATCGCCGAGGAAGCCGACATCCCGGCGCACATCAACCATCACAAGGCCTCCGGCGCGGGCCAGTGGGGGATGTCCGAGCAGAGCCTTGCGCTGATCGACGATGCGCGGGAACGCGGTATCGATATCGTGCACGACCTTTACCCGTACGCGGCGTCCAGCACGACGTCGAGGATCCTGTTTCCACAGTGGGTCCTGGCCGGCGGTCGCGAGGAGTTCGACAAGCGCGTGACCGATCCCGAACTGCTGCCGCAAATAAAGGACGAGATGCGCGACATCTTCATGAAAGACCGCACCGGCGGCGATCTGCACCGTATCCAGTTCCGGGTATTGCAGTCGGACGAATCCTGGAACGGCAGGACGCTGGGCGACATGGCGGAAGCGCGCGGCTTGCCGAACAATGTCGAGACCGGCATCGACCTCGTCATCGAGCTGCAGCTGCAGGGCGGGTTCTCGGCGATCTACCACGCGATGGACGAGCAGGACGTGATCCGCATCATGCAGCATCCGCTCTCGATGATCGAAACGGACGGCGACCCGGTCGCCTGGGGTGACGGATTCCCGCATCCGCGAAGCTACGGCGCTTTTCCGCGGGTGCTGGCCCGTTACGTCAGGGAGCTCGGCGTCATCACGCTGGAACAGGCCGTGCAGAAGATGACCTCGATGCCGGCCGACCAGTACAACCAGCGGGCGCGTGGAAGGATTTCCGAAGGCGCATATGCCGACATCGTCGTCTTCGACGCCGAGACCGTGCAGGACCAGGCGACCTACGCAGAGCCGCATCGCTATCCGACGGGTATCGAGCACGTCATGATCAATGGCCGCTTCGTCATCCGTGCGGGCGCGCTGACCGGCGAGCGACCCGGGGTCTGGATCCGCGGCCCGGCGAGGCCCGAGCGCGTCACGATCAGCCGCTAGGCGCCTGGAAAATTTCGTACAGGCGCCGGCCGCTGCGCGACTCCATTCGTCTTGCCGATGGCGCCGGCGACCGCCGCGGACCGGCTTCTGCGCAATCGATATATTCCCCGACGGTCGCGGCAATCATACAATCGACCCGAAACGTCGCCGCGGGAACTTCCATGAACTTGAAACGACTGGTCATCGCAGCATCGATCTGTCTCATCGCCCTGACCGCCGGGGCGCAGCGGGCGCTGCAAACGGAACGCGTCATCCTGGTCACCTTCGACGGCCTGCGCTGGCAGGAATTGTTCACCGGCGCGGATCGCGCGCTGGTCGACGACGCGGCGTTCGTAGCCGATCCGGCGGCGCTGAGAGCCCGCTTCTGGGACGACGACCCGCAAGTGCGCAGAACGAAGCTGATGCCGTTCTTCTGGTCGGTGATCGCCGGGGAGGGGCAGCTCATCGGCAACCGGGCGCACGGCAGCCTTGCCAACGTGACGAATAACTTCTGGTTCTCCTATCCCGGCTACAACGAGATTCTGACCGGCTACAGGGATGACCGGATCGAGAGCAATGACAAGATCGACAATGCCAACGTCACGGTGCTCGAATACATCCATGCGCTGCCCGGTTTCCGCAACTCGGTCGCGATGTTTGGCTCATGGGACGTGTTTCCTTACATCGTCAACGAGCGGCGCAGCAACATCCGCGTGAACGCCGGTTTTGATGTCGCCGAAGGCGACGACCTGACCGCGCGGGAAAGCTTCCTGAACGAATTGCAGGCGCAGATACCGGGGCCCTGGACGACGGTCCGTCTCGATGCGTTCACGCATCACTACGCGCTCGAAGACCTCAGGAAGAATACGCCGCGACTCGTATACATCGCTTATGGCGAAACGGACGATTTCGCGCACGACGGCGAGTACGACAGCTACCTGTATGCCGCCAACCGCTCCGACCGTTTCGTCGAAGAACTCTGGCGCTGGGCCCAGTCGCACGAACTGTATCGCGACAGGACGACGATGATTATCACCACCGATCATGGTCGCGGGACGAATCCGGCATCGGCCTGGCAGGATCACGGCACCGATACGGACGGCTCCGACCAGATCTGGCTCGCGGTCATCGGCCCGGATACGCCGCCGCTCGACGAGACCGAGACCGCCGGCCAGTATTTTCAAAACCAGGTTGCGCGCACGGTAGCCACCTTGCTGGGCGTCGACTACGACGGCGACGGCAAGGCCGGCGCAGCAATCGAGACGCTCATCAGGCGCTGAACGCGCGGCGCACCCGCAGGCGGCCGCAAACGCCGGCCGATGCTGCGCATCACGGGCGGCAGGCCGCTGCGGGACTGGTGTACCGTCTTTAAAAAGGGCAACATGGTTACGGGGTTAGACTGATTCTGAAACCGGGAGCAACGCCGGTGGGAATGCTGCGGTCCGCAATTATCATGGTTTCCCCGCTGCTCTTCGCGGCGGCGGCGGCTGCGCAGGAGGAATTCCCGTTCGGCGTCGAGCAGACCGAGTCGAACCTGATGCTGCCGATGCGCGACGGCGTCAGGCTGGCCACGGACATCTTCCGGCCGACCCGTTTCGGCGCGCCAATCGAGGACAGGCTGCCGGTCCTTTTGCAACGCACGCCCTATGACAAGACCAGCCCGCGATTCGTCGAGGCCGCCGAGTTCTTCGCGAGAAACGGCTACGTCGTCGTGTTCCAGGATCACCGCGGCCGCTACGCCTCGCAGGGCGAGTTCACCAAGTACATCGGCGAAGGCCAGGACAGCTTCGACACGATCGCGCAGCTCGCCGAGCTGCCGTACGGCAACGGCGACGTCGGCATGTGGGGCACCTCCTACGGCGCGCACGTGCAGGCCAACGCCGCGAAGCTCCGGCCGCCGGCGCTCAGGACCATCGTCGTCAACATGGGCGGCATGTCCAACGGCTGGGACCACAAGGTCAGGAACCACGGCGCTTTCGAAATCCAGCAGCTGACCTGGGCGTTCCGCCAGCTCGCCGCCGAAACCGACGACCCGGTCGTGCAGAAGATGCTGGACATCGACTCGATCCACCACTGGCTCACGGCGATGCCGATCCGCAAGGGCCTGAACCCGCTGTCCGTGTCGCCGAACTTCGAGGACTACCTCCTAGAGATGATGACCCACGGCGATTACGACGATTACTGGAAGCACCTCGACATCAACTGGGTCGAGTACTACGACCAGACCGCCGACATCCCGATGCTGCTGATCTCCGGCTGGTACGACTCCTACGCGGGCGGCACCGTGCACAATTACAACGAGCTGTCGCGGCGCCTGGATGCGGACGTGCAGCTGCTGATGGGTCCCTGGACGCACGGCGCCAACACGCGGAGCTTCGCAGGCGACGTCGAGTTCGGCGCCGACGCGGCAATCGGCGACTTCTACGATCACTTCCACCTGCGCTGGTTCGACCATTACCTGAAGGCCGCCACTACCGAACCGACCGCGACCGTCCGGGTATTCGTCATGGGCACCGGTGACGGCCATAAGGACGCCAATGGCCGCCTGTTCCACGGCGGCTACTGGCAGGAGTCCGACAGCTGGCCGCTGGCGGACACCGAGTTCAGCCGCTACTACCTGCATGCGGACGGCTCGCTCTCGCCGCAAGCGCCGGCGGCGAGCCCGTCGTCGACGACCTACACGTTCGACCCCGACAATCCGGTGCAGACGATCGGCGGCTCGTTCTCGAGCACCAGCCCGGTGTTCGAGCCCGGCGCCTATGACCAGCGCGAATCGGACGAGGTGTTCGGCGCCAGCGAACCCTACCTGCCGCTCAGGTCGCGCGACGACGTGCTGGTCTTCCAGACGCCGCCGCTCGAGACCGACGTCACGGTCGTCGGCCCGATCACGGTGCGGCTGTTCGTTTCATCGACGGCGGTGGACACCGATTTCACGGCCAAGCTGGTCGACGTCTACCCGCCGTCGGCGGATTTCCCGACCGGCTTCGACATGAACGTCACCGACGGCATCCTGCGCACGCGCTACCGCGACCGCCCGGACCGTCAGCAGATGATGACGCCCGGAGAAGTCTACGAGATCGAGATCGCGCCGTTCCCGACCGCGAACGTCTTCAAGAAGGGTCACCGCATTCGTATCGATATCTCCAGCAGCAACTTTCCGCGCTTCGACGTCAATCCCAACACCGGGGAACCGCTGGGACTGAATCGGCGCAGTATCAAGGCAGACAACACCGTTTATCACGATGCCGGGCGCGCATCGCATGTCGTGTTGCCCGTCGTTCCGACCGCCGAACCGACTCGCTGATGAACCGGGAGCAAACATGACCGACTCACTGTCACGCCGACACTTGATCAGGGCATCCGGCATCGCCCTCGGCAGCACCGCGCTGCCGATCGCGCAGATCGGGGACGTGATGGCGTTGTGCCGGGAGATCGAGGGGCTCGATTCGCCCGGCGAACTCGCGCGCGCATCCGCGTCGGCCTGAAGCGGACATCGGCGCGGCGAGCGGCAACGAAGGACGACCAGGAACCTGATGCAATGAACAGACCGGCTGCCCGACGTGGCAGGAAAGCACGACAGGCGAATCCGCCGGCCCAGTCCGCCATCCATCCCGGCGTTCCGGGGGGCGCCTACAAGCCCCTGGGCGAACAGGACATCGCCCGGATTCACGAGGCGGTGCTCGACGTCCTCGAGACGATCGGCGTCGCCGAGCCGATCCCCATCGTCGAGGAACACGCGCTGCAGCAGGGCTGCTGGATGAGTGACGACGGACGGCTGTGCTTCCCGCGCGCGCTGGTCGAGGACATCATCGCGAACACCGGGCGCGACCTCACGTTCATGGGCCGCGACGAGGCGCACGATCTCGACCTGAGCGACCTGCGCGTGCATACCTACGGCGGCGGCGAAGCCGTGACCGTGCTCGACGTCGGCGCCGACCGCTTCCGTCCCTCGACGCTGCTCGACGTTTACGACGCGGCGCGCCTCGTGGACAAGCTCGACAACATCCACGCGTATTCCCGCCTCGTCGTGNNTCCCGCCTCGTCGTCGCCACCGAGATGCAGGGCCGGCTGGCCTGCGACCTCAATACGGCCTACGCCAGCGTCGCCGGGACGGCGAAACATTCGGCGCTGACCTTCGGCGACGCAAAAAACGTCGGGCCGACGCTCGAGATGCTGTACATGATTGCCGGCGGCGAGGACAAGTTCCGGGAGCGGCCTTTCTGCCACGGCGGTGGCTGCGCCATCGTTTCGCCACTGCGCTTCAGCAAGGAGAACTGCGAGGTCTGCATCGAAGCGACGCGCTTCGGCTCGCCGGTATGGGTCGTGACCGCGCCGCAGGCGGGCGCGACGGCGCCGGCCGCGCTGGCCGGCACGCTCGTGCAGGTCACCGCGGAAGCGCTCGCCTGCCTGCTGATGATCAACCTCGTCGTGCCGAAGTACCCGGTGATCATGGGGCCCTGGCCGTTCGTCTCCGATCTGCGCACCGGCGCTTTCACCGGCGGCGGCGGCGAGGAAGCCATCGTCTCGGCGGCCGCCGCCCAGATCATGAACTGGTACGGCCTGACCAGTTCGGTCGGCGCCGGCATGAGCGACGCCAAGCTGCCGGACAACCAGGCCGGTTACGAAAAAGCCATCGCGGTCGCGCTGGCGGCGCACGCCGGCTGCAACAACGTGTCCGAATCCGCGGGCATGGTCGGCAGCCTGATGGGGCTGTCCTACGAAGCCCTGGTGATCGATAACGACATGCTCGGCACGGTCTTGAGGACGGTGCGCGGCATCGAGGTGAACGACGACACGCTGTCGGTCGACATCATCCGCGACGCGATCGCGGGCGAAGGCCATTTCCTGCGCCAGGAGCAGACGCTCGAGCTGATGCGGACGGAGTACGAATACCCCGAACTCGCCGATCGGCGGCCGCCGAACGACTGGGTGGACGGCGGTTCGCCCGACATCCGGCAGCAGGCCGGAGAGCGCGTCAGGGAGATCCTGTCCTCGCACTATCCCGAGTACATCGCGCCGGACGTCGACCGGAAGATCCGCGATACGTTCCGCATCGAGCTGCCGCGCGACGCGATGACCGCCGCCGGCGGCCGCTGGTAGTCGCGCCGGTCAGGCGCCGATACTGACGGGTAACCACCGCGGCCCGCGGATCTTTGGTATCGGTCAAGTAGAGAGCGGTTGGTCGGCAGGCTGGCAGCGGCGGCAGGTGAACAGGTTGCGGCTGCCCATCGCGCGACGTTCAATGGCCGTTCCGCAGCGGCGGCAGGGCTGCCCTTCCCGGTCGAACACGTGGAATCGATAGTCCGCGCGCGACAGGCCCTCGGCCTTCAGCCGGGACGCCAGCGCGGCCGTTACGGTGATGCCCCCGCTCCGGTAGGAGCGCCTCGCAATCGTCAGCGTCTCCGCCGCCAGCGCCTGGCGCTCGACGGCGGTCAGCGACGCCGGTTTTCGCGCCGGCTCGAGACCGGCGGCCCACAGTATTTCGGAGCGCAGGTAGTTGCCGTTGCCGGCGAGGAAGGCCTGGTCGAGGTAGAGACTGCCGAGCGCGCGATTCCGGAACCGGGGATCCTCGAGCTGCTCGACCACCCGCGACCGGGTCAGTGCGCGATCGAGGATGTCGGGCCCGACGCGATTCAGGAACGGGTGCGCGGACAAGCCGTCGGCATCGAGCACGTCGATGTCCGACGCGCTGTACAGCAATGCCCTGTGCGTCTCCGTGCACAGTTCGATGCGCAGCTGCCGTTTGGTTTTCGGCATGCGCGGTCGACGCACCGTGTACCAGCGACCATACAGCTGGTTGTGACTGTAGATGGTCAGTTGATTGTCGAAGCGCGTGAGCATGGCTTTGCCGCGCGTGTCGACGGCCGTCACGGTGCGGCCGGACAAGCGCTTCTCGAACTTGCGCAGACGCGCAAGCCCG
>JABAOH010038194.1_pt1 | contig 41721 bp, 57 predicted proteins | sample 7062181 | NCBI WGS metagenome assembly JABAOH01 (sample SAMN14538630, study PRJNA623070) | marine sediment metagenome | biome: marine biome [ENVO:00000428]; feature: marine pelagic biome [ENVO:01000023]; material: deep marine sediment [ENVO:00002113]; isolation source: pool of 5 deep marine... | reverse complement strand
TAGTATCGAGCAGAACAACCCTATAGATCATGTGTTACACTTAATCACAACCAGACCTATGACATCACGTGACATCCAAATCACATTAAAACGGAGTCGAGAACATACATCTAGGTTAATGAAAAAGTTGTTTGAGGATGGTTATGTCAAGCGAAATACAGAATCTAAACCATACACTTATTCAATTTCAGAAAAGGGAAAAGAAAAGATTGGTGTTTTAGAGACCAACCCAACAATTGTATAGTTTGATTTTCTACCCTTCATCAGTTTCAAAATGAATGATTTTATTATTTTTAACCTAATTTGATTATTAATTATTAAATAATAATTCTATTAAATTATATATATTATTAATTTATAGTAATTTTATGTCTGTTCAAGAAAATGAAGTGTTGGTAAAAATAACCTCAGCAGGAACCATTTCCATACCCAAACAATTTCGAAAATACATGGATATCCAAAAAGGAGAATATGTCAAAATGATTTTGGGTAAAGATAGGATAATTGTGCGTAAAATTATGATTTCATAAAATTAATTGTGTTTTTGACTAAGTTTGATAGTTTGGTAGGTCCATTCTCTTCCAGTCCTGGTTCTGTCAATTTTACCTTTGGTAGAAAATCTAGAGAGATATGTAGAGATTACACTTAATTTGACTGGCTCATTATATTCATCTTCATATTTTTCCAAAATATTAGATGATGTGAATTTACCCATAGGGAAAAACTTGTCTACAATATGCCAGATCTTGGCTCCAACTGAATCAATATTTCTAGCCTCTTGTTCTTCCTCAATATTCATCAAGTCCATCATTTCAAATATTTTTAGGACCTTTTCTCTGGTTACATTTCCTTCTAATTTAATATCATATTTTGCTCCGTCTGAGTCTTCCATATCGATTCGGATACGTTTTTTTGCCATATTGAGATCTTTGAGGATCGAATGTTAACAGTTCAATGGATCCGCGAAGTTTTGTTAACTAAATGGTTTGTTAACATTGACTGCGTAACCCACGCCTAGCCTGTTTTTTGTTATTAACAAAATTAATTTAATTTTATAAATTAAGGCCCTCAATTCAAGCCTGGAATGGAAATAAAGGGGTTAGATTTTGGATATTCACAATGTTAACATCTATCTTAACGCCTGGAATGGAAATTTAGGGGTCAAATTGGCCTTTTTTGTGATTTTCTTCACATAAAATTAACAACATGTTAACTGATTTTTGAAGGATTTACCCACACACCTACATTTCCACTCTTTCTTTTTCTTAATTTTTTTTTTGAGAAAATCTAACTAAAAATAATTAATTACAAACTAAACTAGAGTTACTATTCTATTCTATACTCTCTTAATTCAGATATGATTAAGTTGTTAACTAGTAGAAACAAAGGTGTGTGAGTATGTCAGACCCGATCGATAGATTACTTGATGCTGCAGAAGCTGGAAAATCACTTATAAAAAATCGCGATATCCTTCACTTTACCTATATCCCAGAAACCATCCAACATAGAAACTCTGAACAAGAACAAGTTACTCAATCTTTACTACCAATCCTCAAACAATCAAGACCCTCTAATCTACTTGTATACGGAAAGCCTGGTACTGGAAAAACACTTGTAGTTAAGAAAGTAATCTCAAAAATTCAAGAAAGGGTGGGAAAATCAAATTTTCCAATAAAATTAGTTTATACCAACTCTAAAGAGGAGACTACACTTTACGGCCTACTTGTTAGTTTTGGCAGGCAATTAGGCTTGGCTGATAAGGAACTTCCAACAACAGGTTTGGCAATTAGTGAGGTTTTCAAAAGAATTCTCAACAAAATCAATGAAGAAAAACTCAATGTGATTTTTGTAATCGATGAAATTGATTATTTAGCACAATTAGTATCAAAAACTGGAAAAGATATCTTATACCAGTTAACTCGAGCCAACGAACGAATTGAACAGGGCTCGCTAACTTTGGTAGGAATATCAAACGACCTGACATTCAAAGAAAAACTAGATCCACGCGTAATTAGCAGTCTTGGAGAGGAAGAAATTGTATTTACAAACTATAATGTAGAACAAATCAAAAAAATCTTAGAAGAGAGAATCAAAGAGGCCTTCATTGAGGATTCTGTTGAATCACCTGCTCTTAACCTATGTGCTGCTCTCGCTGGAGGAGAACATGGTGATGCAAGACGAGCCATAGACTTGATTAGAGTTGCAGGAGAAATTGCCGAAAGACAACAATCTGATAAGGTAACAGAAGAACATGTACGAGAGGCCTCCCAAAAAATTGAAGAGAATAAAGAAGAGACATCCCTCAAATCTTATCCACTTCATGAAAAATTAGTTATTTTGGCAATAATGAAATCGGGTGGCCCCTCAACTGGTGAAATCTACTCATCTTACAAATCTCTCTGTAAAGCCGTAGGAAGAGACGAACTTACCCAACGTAGAATTACCCAAATGTTAAGTGAAATTGAATTGTCTGGTATCATCAGCGGCAGACTTGTTCACCAAGGAATTCATGGAAGAACAAAAAAATACAAACTGACAATTGCCCCTGAAATGGTGAAAAAGACCTTTTCTGATGATCTAACTTTGCAAGATATTGTCTAATTTAGAATTATAATTTTGATGAAGAACTTGAAAGGTCTTCAAATTCACCATCAGAGCAATTCCAGGATTTGGAGTCATCCCAACACTAGCCTGAAATGGGGTCTGGTGTTGCCAAGACCCTGAATTAATCAATAGGATTCCTTTGTACATGTCTAATTGAGCCCTATGAACATGCCCAACATGGAAGATGTCTGGAATATCTTCTACCACCATCAAGTCTTCCATTTCAGGCGCTATAGGAGTCTGACTGCCGTAAATTGGACTAAGATGTCTTGCCCTCAACAGATTCTTCATTACATCAGTAGGACTATCATAACTTAGACCTGGAGTTGTTTTTACAATATCATCAATGCTTTGTCCATGAAACATCAAGACTTTGACTCCATTAAGAGATACAACGGCTGGATTACCAACCATTATCACATTTTCCCGATCCCAAAGACTCGAGTTGTATTTTTTGGGAATTGCAGGTTGAGGTAATGCCCTTCTTCCTGGGTCATGATTACCAGGCATGACGAAAATTTTTACATGGTTTGGTATTTTGCTTATTAGATCTTCTAATTTTTTTAATTGCTCCTCAATCGTCTGACAAACAAGTTCCTTATCTTGATTGGGATAGATACCAACTCCATCTACCACATCTCCTCCAATTAAGATGAATCTTATTTTTCGAGCTACAGGGTCGGGACTTGATAACCATTCAACAAAATCAGAAAACTCTTCCTCCATGAAATATTTACTTCCAACATGCAGATCTGAAAGAAAAACAGCAAAAACCTCAGAATCTGATCTATTTGAGGCTTGATCAGGAATATCAGGCAATATCAAATCCTTGATGATAAAACCTGAATTCTTACCAAGGGTGAGTCGAGCCATCACAAACTGGTCACTTAGGAGTAAATCTGCTGTCTTTTGCAACTCATTATCAAAGATAATTCCTTCAAATGAGCCTGTTGGGTCCTCAAGAATTAGTCTGGTGATATTCCTTTCACTTATTCTGGCTGTTACCAAACCTCCAATATACAAATCATCATCTGTTTTTGCGGTTTTTACTGCTGAGATAGATTTGAGCAGGCGTGATTCTGGCCTATCAGAAATTATGCGCTTTAGTTTGTTGAACCTACTTACAAACAATGAATTGTAGCCGCTAATACCTTCTCCACTTGTGATTTTTAATGAAGGGTCAAACAGAACCTTATACTCAACCTTTAGGTCTTTATCCTCCTTAATCCCAAAATAATTTTCAAGGTCATTTTGGTTTATTTGAAATTGCTTTTGTTTGGTCTTATCACGTACAATATCTTTAATGATTTTTTCAAGTTTTTTTGAATCAACATTTTCTAAAAATTCAAAAGCATCTGGATGAATCTGAAAACCCTTATTCAAGGCATAATCTAGGGCAAATGTTAATTCTTTTTTCAACATCCAAGAATAAAATCTGGTTTAATTAAATCTGCGCCTACTACGAACCCTCAAATATCCTATTCAAGGAAATATGATGTGTCTAGGATTAGAATAATCTCCTTTTTCGTCTTTATGGGACTTTTTTCTGCTGCTTTTCAACTAGGTTCAATGTCTGAGGTAAGTGAGGAAGACGCCAATATCTTTATGGAAGAATTTGAAAAACTTGTTGAAGATATTGATGCAATCGGGATTTTTGTACATAACACTACAATTTCCTTACCTATGTTTTTACCAGGATTTGGAGTAGCTTGGGGTTTATTTTCAGCATGGTCGACCGGCTTTGCTTTTGCTGCTATAGTTTCAATTACTCCAGAATTGGAGCAAATTCCACCACTAACAATTCTATATCTTTCCCCATTTGGCTTGATGGAACTATCTGCTTATTCTCTTGCGACTTCAAGAAGCTTTATCTTAATCCGGGCAATTTCCAAAAAAACTAATCTTAAACCATTGTTTAAGCCAACAATAATTGAAGTAGGAATTCTATTAGGACTTCTTTTAGCTGGTGGATTCCTGGAGGATTACATGATAAAACTGGCCCAAGATGAAGGGTTTGAAATGCCTAGTCTCTAATCTAAAAACCCGTGATTTGTGTATCCGGTCTAAAATTCTTTAGTAGCAAATTATAAACCAAATTATCAGGAGAGTAAAACGTGAATATTTCCATTATAGGATTATTAGTTTTAGGAATAATATCTTCAGGATTTTTCATAAATGATGCTTTTGCAGAAGTTACTGAAAACTCTGCATATCTTATTGAAGGATCTGGTTTTGCTGTAACTGAAGATATAATCCGACTTTCTGAAATTGATATTGGTCTTTCATCCCATCAGCAGTCTGGAAGTAGTATTGACTTTGTAATTGAGGATGGATTTGTAACTTTAGATAATGAAGATTTTGTAATTTCTGAACTTGAGGGAAAGTTTCTTCGAGAGGGCCGCTACATCCGAATTAATGGTAATGTAGAAAGCTCTGTAGGTTTTGATACTACGATTAGTTTCTTTGGTCGTTTGGTTGAAGAAAGTAAAGATGCTTCAGTCTATGGATTCACTGGAAGGATTACAACACCTGATAATTCATACAAAATAATCTATACTGCAAAACTTTCCCAATTAACCAATATTGTTGAAATTACTGAAACTACTCAAGAAGAAGAAATTCTTACAATACGAATTCTTCCAGATTCATCAACACAAGGTATAGCAAGTAGCTATATACCAAGTGGTGAAGTACGAGAACCTAGACTTAGTGATACTGATCCATTACGTTTGAGATATTATTCTCAAGACAGAATTACATTAGAACCCGGAACAAGTGTGGTTTTTGTCAATGAAGACAGTGTTCCCCATAGTATTGAGAGTGGAAAAGAAAACTATGGAGACCGATACAATCCATACACCCCTGATGGAAGAATAGCTACAGAAGATATAGCTCCCGGAGAATCACTTACAATTACCTTTGATGAGATGGGATTTTACCGTCTTTATGATCCAACATATCCTTGGATGGAAATAATTGTCTACTCCTTCCCAGATGTGGATAATATTGTTCTAGGGACAACCAAAAATCAACAAGGAAACTAGGTTTCCCATTGCCATCTGTAATTCATATATGAATCCAAACTTGTTTGGTTGAAAACCATCACCGATAAATCTGAAAATTCTTTTCCTTCCAAATCCTCGACTGTCCCCTCGAAACTTGTTTCATTTTCAGTGGTTAATGATTCAAAAACATGTACTTTCATTTTTTCTGTTTTGAAATTATTATTTTTTAGATAAAATGCAATTTCCGATGGCATAAAGTGCTTATCAGGTTGTTTTGGCCAAGGCCTAGGAACCAGAATGACACTATATCCATCAATTAACGCCTTTTGTAATTCAAGTTTTTTATCTTCGATTGGAGTTGTAACATGCATAGTTATCACCTTGGACTTGTCCAAAGGAACCCTAGTTTTTGCCGCTGCTACCTGAATGGAGCTAATTCCTGGAATAACTTCTACATCTCCAAAAATCTCAATTAACCTATCGACAACTTCTGATTCGGAAAAATTAACATCTCCGGTAAAAGGAATTACCAAAGTACGTTCTCCTAGAACAGGAAAAATTTTCTGATAGGATTCTTCTTGATTACTCATAGTAATCTCATGGACTTCTTTCCCATCTAGTAAATCCTCAATTGTCTTTAGAGTGTATTTGTATCCAATGACGATATCACAATTTTGAATTATTTCTTTTACAATTTCAGTTACATATTTTGGAGAACCAGGACCAACTCCAACGGCATATATTTTTCCCAATTTTACCTCGTAATTTTTTGTCTATCTTTAATATATTGAACAAATTCTTCCCAATCTACTTTCATGTATTTTGTAGGCTCCTTTGCCGGGTACTTAACCCAGTCCTGTGCAATAGAATACTGATGTTTTTCTAACTTTCCATCGATTTCATATTCAATAAACAAAACACTTCCCCAATCTTTTTCCTCATAAGAAATATCTAAAATATCATCAAATCTTAATTCTACATTCTTTTCATTTTCCAGGTCTTGTTTAAGATCCTCTTCATCATATCCATCATGAGTAAGCATTGTATCTTTTGATCTTAAGAAATGAAGTGTTTGTCTTTGTCTAATGGCATCCCACCATTTTTTCTTGGCTTCAGTCTTATGAATAAACATCAAATGTTTATCGGTTAAAATCAACATACCTTCTCGTCCTCCTACTGAAAAGAACTTTTTAGATTCTCTCCAAATAGAAACTAAATGTGCCTGAATTTTTTCATCAGGTTCCATAGCGGTTCATTAAATTGACTTGTTAAAAACTAATACAATTAGCTTTTAAGGAAGAAAAATCGACGAATTTTGTTGCTTAAAATTCTTCTAGTATTTGCATTTGCTTTAGTTTTAATCTCTTCAACAAATTTATCATTTGGACAAACTGAAGACAAATTAGTAATTTTAGAGACGACTCAAGGAAATATCGCTATTGAATTCTTTCCCGAAGATGCTCCAAACCATGTTAGTAACTTTATGAATTTGACTGAAAGTGGATTTTATGATGGAATTTTGTTTCATAGAATTATTCCAGGATTTATGATTCAAGGAGGAGACCCAAACACCAAAAATGATAATACAAGCACTTGGGGAACCGGCGGACCCTCACATTCTGTAAATGCTGAATTTAATGATATCAAACATAATAGAGGAATAGTTTCAATGGCCAGATCTCAAAATCCAGACAGTGCTGGCTCACAATTTTTCATTGTCCATCAAAATTCTAACTTCTTAGATCAACAATACACAGTATTTGGAAGAATTGTAACGGATGAGAGTTTTGAAACACTAGACAAAATTGCATCTGTACACACCGTAGCCAGAGACATTCCAGAACATCCTGAAGAAGTTGTAATAATCAAAGCAACCACTGCAAGCCGTTCCGAAATTTCTGACTTACTTGACTTGGGAGAACCTGAACGAGTAAGTTCAAGCATGGACATTCCAGAACAACCTCTTGAAGGAACAGGAAGTCAGATGTTTGAAAACGAAGATCTTGATGTTGCCTTTAGTGTCCCTGAAGGATGGTTTCTGCAAGAACCTCCAAGAGTAGATGAAAATACACCCGATGTTGTTGCTGTTGGACCTAAAGTAGGGGAAATAAACTCAGTAATTTCCTTAAGGGTTGTAGATAAAGATGGAACCAGTTTTGATGCTTTTATCGCAAACAAAAATGAATTGTTACAAGAAGTAGTTTCAACAGGTAATTTAGAAGTCATTTCACAAGAAAAAACAACAATCAATGGAAAAGAAGCATATGTTACAAATGCCATTGGAATTTTTGAAAGTAATAACCAGTCATTTGAAGTCAAATTCAAAGAAACAACAATAATGGGTAATGACAAATTTTACACTTTTGCATATAGTAATGGAATAGATGATTTTGAAAACCAACTACCTAGATTTGATGATTCAATTGATTCATTCCAAATATTATCAGAACCTTCTGAAACCTCACAAGAGTCATCAGAAGAGGGCGGAGGTTGTTTAATTGCAACTGCCACGTTTGGATCTGAACTTGCACCACAAGTACAGCAATTAAGGGAACTAAGGGATAATACCATTCTTTCTACTCAATCTGGAACAACATTCATGGCTGGATTCAATGAATTTTACTATTCATTTTCTCCAACAATAGCTGATCTTGAGCGTGAAAATCCAGCCTTTAAAGAAATGGTGAAAATTGTTATCACTCCAATGTTGACCACATTATCAATTTTGAATTATGTGGATATTGATTCTGAACAAGAAATACTAGGGTATGGAATTAGCATTATTGCACTAAACATTGGAATGTATTTTGCAGCACCAGCTTTTGCAATTTATAGAATCAAAAAATAATTTTCTAATTTAGAAAATCTACCAAACATCATCTACTTCATCAAGAACCCTATATTCTTTGGTTGGTTTCTTATCTTCAAATTTCAATCGTGAAATATCTCTATCAAAAAACAAATCAATTGTCCAATCTAACAACACTCTTAATCTTTTATCCCATCTAGGAATTTTTGATAGATACACATTCCTCCATAAAGCCCATGCCCAAATTCCACTAATATTCATCCCAAATATTGAGGCTACACCATTTCTTTTTCCAATAATGGCCATTTGCCCCCTTGACTGATACTCAAATTTCTTCATACTTTCATTTCGAATTAATGCATGTAAATTATAGGCAGCAGTTTTAGCTTGAGCCTCTGCTAATTGTGCTGTAGGTGCAAATGGTCTTTCAGTGGAAGGATCAATAAATAAAGCACAATCTCCTATAGCAAAAACTCCAGGAAAATCTGAAACTTCTAAAAAGTCATTAACGATAATTTTACCTCTTTCAGTTTTGAACATCGATCTTTTGATGGTATTTACTGGAGTAACCCCTGCAGTCCAAATCACAGTTCTGGTCTGGACTGCTTCAATTTCTGGTTCTTCATTTTTTGATTCATCAACAATCTTTTTCATTTTAATTTCAAAACCATCAAAACTAGTAACAGCAGTTTTGAGTTTAATCTCGATTCCATTCTTTGTTAATAGATTATGGGCAAATCTTGCAAGTTTTTCGTCAAAACCGGGGAGGATATTTGGTAAAGCCTCTAAAACCATCACCTGGATTTCATTTTTCGAAATCTTTGGATAATATTTTCTAGCATCTAACAACAAATCCATTAATTCGCCAGCAGTTTCAATTCCTGCAAACCCCCCTCCAACAAGAACAAAGGTGAGCAAACTTTTTCGCAAAATTGGATTAGATTCATTTTCAGCTTGTTCAAGCATATCTATTACTCGATTCCTAATGGTCATCGCATCGTTGAGAGTTTTGATAGTATAGGCATGTTTTTCAACATCACTCATTCCAAAAAAGTTGGTCTCACTACCCAAAGAAACTACAAGAAAATCATAATGAATCGAAATTGCTCTTTTTTCATCAGTTCCCCATAAATTGACAATCTTGCCATGGGGATCAATGTTTTTTACCCTTCCTTCATAGAATGTAGTTTTTTTTATGATTGTTCTAATTGGCATAACTATATCCCTAGTAGCCAACATACCTGCAGCCACTTGTGGAAGCATAGGTGTGAATAAAAGAAAATTGTCTTCACTAATTAGAACAATCTCAATGCCATTATCATCTTTGAAATATTCCTCCAATTTCCTGGTACATTCTACTCCTCCATACCCGCCACCTAAAACGACGATTTTTTTCCTTCTTTCAACCAATAGGTTTTACCTCTAAAAATTACCGAATATATCCTATGAGATCTATTCCTAGCAAGATCCCAGTCCTAGGCTGTTCTTAGGATGTCAGAATGAAGAATTTCATATGCCCTTGAGGAATCCTTTTCATTTAGGATTAAAATAATGCTATCCTGACTGAAAAATGCATTTACTAACTCAATACCGTTTGCATGCAAAACTTCGGCTACATAGGAAACTACATCAGATTTATTCTGGCTTGCTGGAATCGAAATTCGTATTTTAGCCAAACCGGTACTGAAAATATCTTCTCGGTTAGGTAAAGTCTCAAAAATTCGACGGACATCATCAAGGTCTTCAGTAAGAAATCTAAAAGAGTCAGAGGATCTAAAAAAGTCATAGTTACTGGTTATTTTTGAAAATTTATCCAATATGATCAAGGGGTCGACATTCTGAGAATCTTTAACAGAAAATTTGATGTCTACTATTCCATCTGTTAGGGCTAATCTCGCATTTTTCAAAACTGACTTTTCCTGTAAATCCTCTTTTACCTCTAAGGAATCGGCAAATCTTTTGATTGCAACTACAATAGTATTCAAATTAACAGAATTTCCAAGAATTCTTTCAACATCCGGTTGTATTTTTACAGCAAGTGCTGTGTAATTTATCAAATCCATTTTCATACAATCAAAAACTGAACGATTTCTTGTAATAATCTCCCTTACTACTTCTGGAACTGATGTAGTTGATAGCCTCATCGAATAATATTATATAATGTCAAATATAATAGCATTTTGTAAAAAATCATTAGAATGTAAGTAAACCTTAAATAATGTCATATATATTACATATACTAGATAAATATGACAATATTTGATGATGAATTCAATCGAATCTTCAAGAAAATGTCCAACTCTTTTTTTAACATAGATGACGTTTTTGAAGATTTCAACAAAGGAACCAGCAGTGGTCCGTTTTATTACGGGTATACAATGACCATTGGTCCAGATGGGAAACCTGTCGTAAAGGAATATGGGAATGTTAAACCAGAATTAGCTCCTACTTCAAATCTTCGTGAACCAATGGTAGATTCCATAGTTGATGAAAAAGAAAAGAAAGTAAAACTAGTAGCAGAAATGCCAGGGGTTGAAAAGTCTGATGTCAAAATTGTTGTGAAAGACAAACTAGTAGACATTTCTGCTGAACACGGTGAAAAAAAATACCATGTCAACGTTCCTATAAAATACAAAGTAGATGAAAATTCTGCAAAGGCTTCCTACAAAAATGGAATCCTAGAACTGGTATTCAACCTGGTTGAGGATGAAAAACCAAAAGGAAAAACTGTGGAGGTTGAATAAACCCCATCCAGATTTTTATGGTGATTAAATGAGTGAAATTATTTTAAAAATTGATGAAGTTCCACAACAGCATGTAGGAAGAGGAAGAGCAATTATTGATCCTAAAGTTATGGAAGACAATAATTGGAATACTGGACAAATTTTAGAATTAACCTATAACAAAAAAACCCATGTCAAGCTTTGGCCTGGATCTCCTGAAGAATATGGAACAGGTATTGTAAAAATTGATGGAATTACTAGACAAAATATCGGTGCAGGAATTGGAGATAAAATTACAGTGAAAGTTGTTGAAGCATCTAACGCTGAACAAATTGTTTTATCACCAACTGAAAAAATTACTGCAGAAGGCATTCAAGAATATATGATTTACAATTACCTAAATCATGTATTTACAACTGGAGACACAATTTCTTTAGGTACTCAAATGGGAGGAAAAGTTCAGTTTGTTATTACCAGTACAAAACCATCTAAACCAGTTATTGTAACTGAAGAGACTATCTTCAAACTTGGCCCAATGACAAAAGCTGTCGATTCATCTGTTCCAAGGGTTACCTACGATGAGTTGGGAGGTTTAAAAAATGAGGTTCAAAAAATCCGGGAGATGGTAGAATTACCCATGAGACATCCTGAATTATTTGAAAAAATAGGAGTAGAAGCACCAAAAGGCGTTTTATTGTATGGCCCACCAGGAACAGGAAAAACACTTCTAGCAAAAGCTGTTGCAGGTGAAACCAACGCTCACTTTATTTCTCTTAGTGGGCCAGAAATTATGGGAAAATATTATGGAGAAAGCGAAGAGAGAATTCGAGAAATTTTCAAACAAGCTGAAGAAAACTCTCCAAGCATAGTTTTCATTGATGAAATTGATTCTATTGCTCCCAAAAGAGATGAAGTTTCAGGAGAAGTTGAAAAAAGAATAGTTGCTCAATTATTGACTTTGATGGATGGAATGAAAAGCCGTGGAAAAGTTGTAGTAATTGCGGCTACAAATAGACCAGATTCCATAGATCCTGCCCTAAGAAGACCTGGAAGATTAGATAGAGAAATTGAGATTGGAATTCCTGATGATGAAGGAAGATTTGAAATTCTTTCTATACACACTCGTGGAATGCCGATTGATGAAAAAGTTGACCTCAAACAGATTTCCAAAACAACTCATGGATTTGTAGGAGCCGATTTAGAAGTTTTATCAAAAGAAGCAGCAATGAGATCTCTTAGAAGAATTTTACCAGAAATTGATCTGGATGAAGATAAAATTTCATCTGAAATTCTTCAAAAAATTCAGATCACAAACGAAGATTTCAGAGATGCTCTAAAAGAAGTTCGTCCAAGTGCATTACGTGAAGTCCAAGTACAAGTTCCTAACGTTAGTTGGGATGATGTAGGAGGATTAGAGGAACTAAAGGAAGAGCTTAGAGAAGCAGTAGAGTGGCCAATCAAACACAAAGAAGCTTTTGAATATGTTAATGTAGAAACCCCAAAAGGCGTTTTACTTCATGGTCCACCTGGAACTGGAAAAACTCTCATTGCCAAGGCTTTGGCCAAAATGACAGAATCGAATTTTATCAGTGTAAAAGGACCAGAATTACTTTCAAAGTGGGTAGGGGAATCCGAAAAAGGAGTTAGAGAAATTTTCAGAAAAGCTCGACAAGCAGCACCATGTATAATCTTCTTTGATGAAGTTGATGCTCTTGTACCACGAAGAGGAAATGGAGGTTCTGAATCGCATGTTACTGAAAACGTGGTATCTCAAATTCTGACAGAAATCGATGGATTAGAAGAACTCCATAATGTGTTGATAATTGGAGCCACCAATAGACTTGACATCGTTGATGAGGCATTACTTAGACCTGGAAGATTTGATAGAATTATTGAAGTTCCAAAACCTGACAATAAGGGAAGAGAGCAAATATTCAGAATCCATACCAAAAAGAAACCTCTTGCCGAAGATGTTAGTATAACCAAATTGGTTGAACTAACTGAAGGATTTAGTGGTGCAGAAATTGCATCTGTTGCAAACAGAGCAGCAATTGCAGCATTAAAGAGATACGTGGGTGGAAAATCAGAAAACATCAAAGAAATCCAAGTCACTCAACAAGACCTAGTTGAGGCTATCGATAAAGTCAGACCAAGAAAAAAAGAGTCACCCATGACTCATTCGATAAAATAGTCTAAATACTAAGGAGATTGACCTGAATATATGAAACTCTATCTTGACTTCGAGCCATGCCAAGAATGCAATACAATGATGAAACAACTTAGTAGTCCTGAGATGCTTTTAGCAGATGAAACAACAAGAAGCAATGAATCAGCAAAATTTTTGAGACATCTAACCTATAACCACAACGAGGTAGTCCAAGCAGTTATGGAAGACTTGCCAAAACAAAAAAAGGACCAAGAGTTTGATTTCTTCAAATAACTACATTTTTCATTTTGAATAAATTATCAAAATTAGAAAATAGTAATCATATTCATATACAAAAAATTTATTCAATAGATTAGGAGGGAATGACAGTGGATAAGAAAATAATTTTTGGGTTTTCTGTAATCATTTTGGCTTTAATTTCTACAAACCCTGCATTTTCCCAAGAGCCTGGACCTCCTAAAATCCCGGAACCATCACCTGAACCAGAACCCATTAAATTACCTGAACCTGACCCAATAAGAGAACCATTCCCAGAAGAAAGTGATGCTGAAAAAATTCAAAGATTAACTGAAGAAAATGAACAACTAAAAGAAGAAAATTTACAATTAAGAATACAGGTTAACGAATTAAATGAAATAATCGAAAAACTTCAAGCAATTACTTTGGAACAGATCAAAGTAATACTGCAATTGGTAGAACAACTAAAAGAAGCATTTTTTGAAGGATTTGATTCATCAAAAATAAAAATTTAGGATTTAATCAGATAATCCCAGAGTTTTTTTGATTAAAGCTGCTCTGTTTCTGATTGTGACATCACTTACGCCAGACTCGTTTGAAAATTTCTTTTGACTCATTTTTTCTCCATTCAAGATTGCAGCAATATATAATGACGCTGCTGCTTGTGCTACCGGATGCTTTCCAGCAGTTATCTTTTCATTCTCACATTTCTTGAGAATATCAAAGGCATCTCTTTTGGTCTTCTCGCTTAATTTCATGTTGTTAGAAATTTTTGCAATAAATGATGTAGTATCGTACTGATTAAGATTCAAGCTTAGTTTTTTGATTATTGTCCTTAAGTCCCTAGACAAAATCCGTCTTTCTACGTTCCCTGCTTCCGCAATATCATCCAGAGTTCTAGGAATATTGTTTTGTCTGCATGCAGCATAAAGAGATGCAGAAATCAATGAAGCCATTGTTCTACCTCTTGTTAATTTTGCACTTACAATTTTTCGATATATGTAGGCTGCATTTTCAACTACGTTATCTGGAACTCCTATCTTCGTCTTCATTCCATGCAATAAAGTAAAGGCTTTACTTAACGAAGTAGTCTTTCTAGATTTACTACGTTGATCCCAAGTACGAAGCCTATTGAATTCATATTTTGTTTTACTTGATAGACTTTTTCCTGTGGAATCTTTGTCTGTACCGATTACAGTTGATAGTCCCTTATCAAACATTGTCAATGATGTTCCAGGACCTGTTCTAGCATTCTTCATAAATTCTTCAGAACTGTAACTTCTAGTATCGTGTGATACATCGTCTAAGTTTTGCACTAAGACAAGACCGCAACCCCCACAAAGAACTTCTCCTCTTTCAGAATCGGTAATTACAGGGTAGGTTTTGCAAGTATCTAATTGACACTTGACATCATAATCACTAGAATAATACGCTACCACTACTGAGTCTTATTAGCTTCCATTACATAAAAGCAAATTGAAAGAGGAAATTTTTAAACTAAAAACAAAATTTTACAACGAAAAATTCCTTAAACTTTTTTCAAAATAAAACTTGATTGACATACAACCTACATTGTAATAAATGTTAAAAATAAATCAAAAATTTTGACTGTTTCTATTTTTTGATAGAGTCAAGAGAATAACCACGATTTTGAATCATTTGAATTACAGCATCTATCGGATATTCAATTCCATGTTCTTCCTCAAAATGTGTTTTTAGCTTTTCTATGAGTCCTATACTTTCTTCTCCTTCCAGAGAAAAATCGCATTCGAACCCATACTCTTCACAACGAAGTTTTAGTGCCATCAGCGAGTCAACGATTTGGAGGATATAAAAATCATAGGCAAGTTTTTCAATATTTTGTTGCCCTAATTCAGAAATTGACTCTACCAAAACCTCCATTCTCAAAAGTCAATTAATTGATGATGATTTACTCTATCTGTAAATCAAATTGATATCCAACCATGTTATACTATCAATTAGAAAATTTTGATAGAAAATGAAAGGTTTTGAATTTGTTTTTTTAGCAGCAGGATCAGTTTTTGGTGCCTTTCTTAGGTATAAAATCACCGAATCTCCATTACTCTTCAATACATTACCACTGAATATTTTGATTGTTAACGTAATTGGAGCCTTTATCCTGGGAACCTTTGTGATATTATCTGAACAATGGAATCTTGATGGTAGATATTCTCTATTTGCAGCCGTTGGGTTTTGTGGTTCTTTGACAACGATGTCATCTTTTGCATTAGATTCTAGTAATCTAATTGATAACCAACATTACGGAGCACTAGCAGTAAATATTATCGCAAATGTTGGACTGTCCATTGGAGCCTTAATTGCAGGAAAATCTATAGTGGGTGCAATTGTTAACAGTTGATTAATTATACGGACTATATTGTTTGTAAACCTTAATCACAGATTCATGGTACATTTTTTGGATATCATCTTCGGTTGCAATTGCTAATTGGTTTACCAAGTCAGTTGCAGTAATTATTCCAACCACCTTATCATTATCAATAACAGGCAATTTGCGAATATCCCTAGTATACATTAAATCAGCAGCCATCAACACGGTTTCATCTGGGATTGTTGCAATTAATGGAGTTGACATTATTTGTTTAACTGGCGTGGTAATTTGATATGCGTGCGCAACAATTTTTACAGCAAAATCTCTATCGGTTACTATTCCTATAGGAGTATTGTTTTCCATAACAATTACTGCACCAACTTTGGCATCTTCCATCATCTTGGCAGCTTCATTAACTGTCATAGATGCATCTACTGAAATTACAGACTTTGTCATGATGTCTTTAACAGTAATTTGCCTTGCATCTGGTACCATTATCATTTGATTCCTGATTTTCAAATATAATAGACTTTGTAAAATCTCATTTCTGAAAATCAAATCAGAGAATATAACCTAAGCTTCCACAGATGATATTTTGAAAACTTCTTAAATTAGATTCAATAATCAATGAAAATATGGTACAGATTAAGAAAATTTTGGTACCTCTGGATGGATCAAAAAATTCTCTTCGAGGGTTAGATGAAGGGATTTATCTTGCTAGACAATGTCAAGCGACCATCACAGGCTTGTATGTAGTACCCTTAGCAAAACCAAAAACGGATTCTCAAATCTCTTACATAGAAAAGCATCTTTTGACTGATGCGGCAAAATTCATGTCAAAAGCAAAAAAACGGGCAGCTCAAAATGGAATTCTATTTGAGGACAAAGTAGTGTATGGTGATGAGGGAAAAAAAATTATCAATTATGCAGAAACCAAGTCATATGACATCATTATTATCGGATCAAGGGGATTAGGTTCTCTAAAAGAAGCCTTTCTTGGAAGCACCTCAAACTACGTTCTTCACAAATCCAAATTACCTGTTCTTATTGTAAAATGAAGGCCATTTTTTGTTCTGAAAATTAGGATCCTGTTTATTAGAATATAATCTGACTCAACAATATGGCTCACACATTTGTAAAAGATGTAATGATAACTAACATTGCTTCATTAGATTCCTCTTCAATGATTATGGATGCGGCAAAATTAATGGAACAAAAGAATATTGGCTGCATTATTGTTACCCAACAAAATTTACCCATTGGGATTCTAACTGAAAGAGATTTTGTTAGAAGAATAGCTGCAAAAGAAAAACCCTTGACCTCCACACTAGAAGAAGTAATGTCTTCTCCCCTAATTTCTATTGGACCCGAAGAAACAGTTTGGGAGGCAGCTGAATCCATGAAAGTAAACAATATTCACAAGCTACCTGTAATTGAAGATTCAAAGGTAACTGGAATTATAACCACAACCGATTTAGTTGAGATTTGTAGCGTTGGTTCTGATTCTGAAATGAGAAGAATTTGTGATCAAATACTTATGAGAATGCAAAAAGAATAGGAAAATGGTTTATTCATATCAAGTAATTAAATTTCAAACAGTATCATTCGTACAAGGAACACATTGGTCCCAGTCTATTGGGGATAAGGGGATTTTATACAAAGCAACAAAAGACCCATTCTCAAAATTAATTGTTCAGTCTTCTAGTGGTTCTAAAAAATTATTTCGTGTTCCAAAAGATAGAACCGTTGTGGTTGATAAAGACATAATTCACTTTCTAGGAGAACTTGCTTAGATCATCTAACAATTAAAACAGGAGATTTTGCATTTTCAGAAACCCTTCGACTGACACTTCCCAAAGTTTTTAGCTTACCTAGCCCATGAAGGCCATGACTCCCAATCACAATTAGAGTAATCTTTTTTCTTTTTTCAAAATCTAATATCTTTCCAGCAACGTCTCCCTCCTCTACTTTGTAAGAGGCTGAAATTCCCTTTGATTCACACTTTTTTAAGGCATTTTTTAACATCTTTTCTGCATCAGTCTTTACTGTTTTGGCCCATTTCTTAACCGCATCTTTTTCTTTTTTAGATTTTACCAAACCATGTAAAAGACCTGGAGGAGCAATATATCCAACATTTACAACCGACAACAAGAAAATCTCGGAATCTAAATTATGTGCAAGTTCCATAGCTCTTGCTAAAGCCTTCACAGAATACTTTGAACCATCATAAGGTACCAAAATTTTTGTTAACATTTTTGAAAACATACTATCACTACTTTACAACTAATACAGGAACTTTGGACTTATGAACAATTGCATTTGCCACGCTTCCAAGAAATGCCTCTTTTATCCCGCTTTGACCTCGTGAACCAATAACTATAATGTCAAATTTCCCTGCCATTGACAAATCCTGAATCTCTACAGTTGGACTTCCAAAAACAACTTTAGATTTGAATACTATACCTTTTTTAGCACATCTAGTTTTTGCATCAGACATGAATTTTTTAGCCTCCTTAGTAAGATGAATCTGAAATGGCATAATAGCATCAGCTAAATTTCTAGGATAAATTGGAATTACATACAAGCCTGTGATGGTCGCTTGACATTGTCTAGCAAGATAAATCCCTTCATCTAACCCTCGAAGAGAATTTTTTGATCCATCCAGAGGTACCAAAATTTTCTTAATTTTTTTTCTAATCATTTGTTTTCAATTCCATTTTTAGGATTTAATATTGATCTCAGATTATCAATTATAATAATTAATGTTCAATATGAGATATTTTTGCTAAAATAAAATATCGACAAATTGGATAAATTAAAGATAGATGATTATTTTAATTGAAATTCAGTAGTTTAATTTAATATCAGTAAAACTACAAACTGTTTATGCGTAAATCCCTCTACATGAATATACTAGTCCCATTAGATGGTTCAGAATATTCACAAAAAGCACTTGTCCAGGCATGTGATTTCGCAAAAAATTACCAATCGAATCTGATTTTACTCTATGTGGTGGATAAACCTCGCTCACTTAATTTGCTAGATAAAAAAGAGTATCTTGGAATTTTACGCAAATTTGGAGAAAAAGTTCTCCTAAAAGGAAGGGAAACTGCAAAAAAAGAAGGACTGGATGTTACCACCATTATGAAAGAAGGAAACATTACTCATGAAATTGTAAAGATTGCCAAAATTAAAAATTGCAACCTAATTATTGTTGGAAACAAAGGTCTTGGTGCTACAGCAAGATTTTTCCTTGGAAGTGTTTCTAATAAGCTAGCAAATAGTTCTCCTTGTTCAATCCTTATTGTAAAATAGATTAGGATTCAGCAATAGCCTTTACAATATCTGCTTTTGTGATTATTCCCACAAGTTTTGAATTTTTTACTACTGGTAATCCACTAACTCCATTTCTAATCATTAATAGCACAGCCACACCGACATCTTCATCTGCATTTACTGTAATTGGATTAGAAGCCATAATATCTACTGCTTTGAAATGAAGCAAATGACTCATTTGATTAACTTGAAAATCGGTAAGATCTTTCTTTGTCCTGTAGTCTTCTACTTCTTTTGGGTCTGCATATTGAGCAATCCAATGTGGTAATTTTGCCGGAACAAAATCTCTGTATGTTATTATGCCAACTGGAACTTTATTTCGTTGAACAACAATTCTAGAAATTCTGTTATGAATCAATAAGCTTTCAACATAAAGTAAAGAATCTCCTGGCATTGCCGTAATTACTTTTCGAGTCATTATTTTTGAAACTTTGAGAGGAGATACTGCATGTGTAAGAAAAATTGATGCAAGATCTGTTTTTGTTATCAAACCTTCCAAAACTCCATTTTTTCCAATTACTATTACTGAGCTGATTCTATGTCTTCTCATTAACTTGGCGCAGTCATAAATTGAGGCTGATTTCTTTACGTTAAATAATTTCTTAGACATAAAACCAGATACCTTGACAGTTTTGATAGGCTTGTCTCCTAGAGCGTAAATTGTTTTTGCAATATCTTTTTCGGTAATAATTCCAATAGGTCGTTTTTTAGAATCAACCACTACTAATCGCTTTAGATTGTGTCTAAGGAGAATTTCTCTAGCATTTAGAAGACTTGTGTTGGGGCTAACAGTGATCGTTTTTTTAATAATAATTTGGTTAAGGTCCGCACTTTTTAACAACAATAACTCAACTCCTATTCTTTGGGTTAAATATATCAACTCAAATATCAGGCATGAAAATCAAATTTGAAAATCTAGTGTTTTCTTTTAATTTAAAACTGGGTAAATCCTCATCGAAGTAAGATGATTGCAGATACTATTCATGAACATCTTAAAGATATTCAAACTACAAAGATAAAGAAATTAATTTCAAAACCAACAATTATCGATCCATCTGAGACTTTATCTTCCGTTATTAACAAAATTAATCGAAATAAATCCTATGATGCATTTTGTATGAATGGAAAAACTACCCTATCTACAAATATCCTATCATTACTAAATGCTAAAAATATCACAAGTATGAAAGTAGAACCTTATCTTTCACCAGTACCATATGTTTCTCCTAATGCAACTATTCAAAGAGCAGCTCATATTATGACCCACTATAGAACAAGAGAAGTACCAGTTGTAAAGAATAACCAAATCATCGGTGTAGTCACAGCGAAAAAAATTATCAAAACACTTTCTTCAAAAGATAATAGGTGGATTAAAGCGAATTTGATTTACACCCAAAATCCGGTAACGGTTACTTCAAATGAATCCCTTAGTACAGCAAGAAGAATAATGACAGGCAAGAAAATTGATCATCTTCCTGTAGTAACCAAAGATAAAATAAAACAAGTTTTGACTTCAAACCATCTAATTGAAGCTATAATTCCAAAAGAAAGTCTGGGACGATTATCCAGAGGCTCAAACCGTGTTAACAAATTAGAATCACAAATCGGAAACATCGGAAGCACAAGAATTCCTCAATGCTCTCCTAACGATGATTTGAATAAAATTTTAAAATCTATGCTCAGGAGTGATACTACTTGTTGCCTAGTAAATCTCTGGGATAACTTACAAGGAATTATCACCTTCAAAGATATTCTTGGATTATTAGCATCAAAAGTTGAAACACCAATTCCTTTGTACATAGTAGGATTACCTGATGATCAAAGAAATTCAGATTTAATAACTTCAAAATTTGAAAAAACTCTGAAAAGGTTACAGCAAACCTATTCAGAAATTCATGAAGCAAGAGTTTCCATTAAAAAACAAAGGAGTGGTGGAACAAAAGAAGGGAAATTCGATGTAACAATTATGGTTACAACTTCTCACCATACACCCTTGATTTACAAATCTGTTGGATTTGATCTTAGTGCTGTACTAGAAGAATTAAGCCAGAAACTTTTGAGAAACTTGGCAAAACGTGCAAAACGAAGATCAAAAACTAGTATTAGAAAAATGGGAATTCCTGTATTCTAATTATGCAAACATCAAAAAAATTATCCAAAGAAAATATTCTGTTAGTTGGATTTCCTAGTAATGGCCTAGTTGGAACTTTTACTATCTCATATTTGGTTCATTATTTGGGTATGAAACAAATTGGAGAAATTGAACACCCTGACTTGCCACCAACTCTGTTTGTTGAAGATGGGGAAATACTACCTCCCATTCGTATCTATAAAAAAAATAATATTTTCGTAATTATGTCTGACCTCCCATTTGATCCCTTTGTAGCATATGATTTTGCCCAATCAATCTTAGAATATTGCAAAAAAAACAAAATCAAAAAAATAATCATTGTTAGCGGAATGGAATCAGTAAACAGAGATCCCAAGTCTCCAAAAATATATGGTTTAGTTACTCATCAATCATTAGAAAAAGTTCTGTACAACCATGGAATTTCAAAATTTCTTTCTGGTTCGATATTTGGAACAGATGCATCAATGATTACTGCCTTTAGAAAATCCAAAATCCCAGCCTTGATTCTGTATGCTGAATGTCATCCTTTCTTTCCTGACCCCGAGGCATCAATTGTAGCTATTACGACGACAGCCAAAATCTTGGATGTTAAGGTGGACACTACTGATATAAAAAAGAAAATTGAGTGGTTAAGAATTCAACACAGAAACCTTATGGAAGAGACAATTCGATCTTTGCAACTTCAACAACAAGAAAAAAAGTCAGGGAAGGCTCCTCAAATTTACAGGTGATAATATGTCTTTAGATGACGACCATTTTAACTTCAAAATCTTTAATCCTCCACTTTCGTCTTTACTAAGTGACGATATTGACCAACAGATTCTTTCACCCCTATCATGTCTAAGAGAATTTGGAAACACTTGGCTTCTTGAATTTGATCTTCCACTTGTTAATAAAAAAGATATCAAAGTTACTTTTGATGGAAATGCAGTAACAGTAGAAGCAAAATTGAAAGAAATCTACTCGGAGGAAAAATTTGGTGTAAAAACAAAATTCGAATTTTTCAAAAAAACAATAACCTTACCTGGAAAAATCAATTCTAGAAAAGCCTCAGCTAAATTCAATAAAGGAAGGCTTACAATCACCATTCCAAAGGAAATTAGTGGTCATAAAATCAAAATTGAATAATTACTTGAAAAACTGATCAATCTGATCTCTATACTTTACAATGATTTTACCAAACTCAGTAAAATCTTCTGCGGTTGGATACTTTAATCTCATGGCATATTGATTTACAAAAATTGAAACTGCACTGCCTACTATGAGATTATAGCACGCATCAGCCAGATTTTTTGAGTAAGGAAATGCTACTTTGATAAATGGCAAATAAGCCTCTGTCTGTGAAATCATCAATTTTATCTGCTGTTCAACATACTCTTGAACATCTTCAGGTATTGCCATAATATCACTGATAGAATATTCTCATAAATAAGGACTCTACCTAGGTAACACTAGTTTATTATTTGTTCTAGGTACTTTTCTTTACCCTTTCGACTTCTTGGAAGACATCTTAATTGTCTATTGCAACAAGGACACGTGGTCCCTTCATAATCTACGAATACCTCGCAATAGTTACACCGTTTTTGTCCTGCAGCGTATCTACCTATACGAGCAGGCTTTTGTGCCTTGTAATTTTTGCATTTACCGATACAGTAAGTCATTCTCTCCAAAAATTTCGGTTTTGATCATATTATATGCACAATTCTAATCTCAGAGTTGATAATTACCTTGGGGAATAAATAATAAAATTTTTCACGAAATTAACTAATGAAATTTTTAGAAACTCAAACTTCATTTATAATACAAAAAAGAGAGATTGTAAATAATGGAACTTGATACAAAGGTATTTGGCAAAATCACACACAAAGAAATCATTGGTGCAATTCCACCTGCAATTCCAGAAACCAAAAATTTACTTGATGATGAACTCAAACATCTAACAGAACAACTTGAATCACAAAATCAGGAATCTTTACAAAAATTATTACAAGACCAAATCACTGCAGAAAAACTAGTTAATAGTAGACCAGGAGCTATGGCACTTGCTCAAGATAAAATTAGATTATTTACAGAATACAGCCAAAAATACATTGAACAAATAAACCAAAAATTAAAGTCCATAAAATAATTTTGTAAACCTATTCTTTCTTAGGTTCTTCAGGAGGTTTTTTGACAAATCCCCCCTCTTTTGGTTCTGGTGGAGGGATTCTTTTTGATCTTCCCAATCCTATTGTGGTAATAATTACTGAAGACAAAATAATAAAGAAAACAATTTGTGGATATATTTCGGCATTTGGCATGCCAAGTGTTATAGGATATGTAGCTAACACCGCAGCTGCTAAACCTCTAGGAATCATAGAATAAGTCACATGTCTGTCCAATTTAGAAAATCTTTTGGTCAGAGTAATTTTTCCAACAATTAATCGTCCAAAATAAATAAGAATTGTAATTCCTATTCCAAGAATAATATACTCATACTGGCCTATTGTTGCCATCAAACCGACAAAAACAAAGAAGAATGCCCTTACTAGGAAGGTTAATTGATTATGAGTAGGATCATCATATTCAATTCGGGGAAGTTTGAATTTTAAAATTCTAGCAAGATGATTCTTATTTCCAAGCATTAATCCAAATACAAGAGCTGTTAATGCTCCTGATTCTCCAAATGAGTTGGCCAAAAAGAACAGTACAAACAAAATTCCTAATGTTAGCATGTATGCATGTTGTGCATTTCCTAGCTTTGTCGAAACATACATCCATGGAATTCCTACACCAAATCCCAAAACTAACCCCACGATTATAGCCCTTCCCAGAGTTTCTTCTAACACTTGAAGATCAAATTGACCTACAAGAATCGCTTCAAATAGAATAAAGGCAATAATAGTTGCTAAAATATCAGTTAAAGCCGATTCAAAACTTAGCATATGTTTTGTTTCTTCTGAAATTCTAATATTTCGAACCAAACCAAAAACGATTACTGAACTACTTCCTCCAACAATTGATCCAAGTAAAATACTCTCCATCCAATTCCAATCAAGTAAATAATGAACAGCCATAGCTGCAATAGCTACTGACAGAATAAACCCTAGAATGGCTAATGTAAAGGAAAAATGAGCAGTTTTTACCATGTGTTTAAGATCTATATTCAAACCACCATCAAACATGATGATAATTAAAGCCAAAGCAGCAAAGTAGGGTACAATTTGTGTCACAGCTTCTGGTTGAATGATTCCAAATACTGGACCAATAATCACTCCCAGAATCATTAGAAATGCAACATCTGGAATTCCTGTTTTTTTGAAAAAAGCCTCCCCGGCTACCCCTAGAAATATTACAACTCCTGCAGCAAGCAAAATTACATGTGCAGATGCAATTGGACCTTCTTGACTTAAAGTACTAATAAAATTTTGAAATTCGTTAATTTTTTCTAAAATAAATCCAGAATTAATACCACCCAAACCAGGAAAACCCTCTACTTGGCCTCGGATTAATTCTAGTACTCCGAAAAAAATTGGATTCATACATTTTTGAGTCTTATTAGGAGGTATTAAAATGCAAATTAGTCAACTGAGGTTGATTCAGGGTTTATTGGAATTTTTTATGTATTTTAGAACACATTAAATTTTACCCTAGATCTTTATTTTTTATTGAGTGCAACAGGAGAACTAAGAGCAGATCATGATCAAGTAAGAAGATTACAAATAATTACTGAAAAATGCGCAGATAAAATTTCAAAAGGCTCAAACATTCCTTTTTCAGATATTGAAAAAATCACTCTGATTATTTATGAATTTGTAGATGCGATTCATCATTCAAGAGAAGAAGATTCGTATTTTCCTTGTGTGGCAAGTTATGACACTTTAAAAGAAGAAATTCGTAAATTTATGATTGAACATGAATTTGGAAGAAATATTGCAAGAGAAATTTCTAAACATTTGCAAAGATGGAAAAAAGGGGAAGATGCTCGAGAACCTGTTTCTAGATTTTTGAGAACATATTCAGTTTATCTTTTTGATCATCTAAACAAAGAAAACCAATTTTTTGATCAAGCCGAAGCAGACGTATTATCTCCAGAAGAAGAAAAAGAAATGTATGAGCAATATAGATCTGTCATAGCTATAACAAAAAAGAAAGAAGATATGATAAAAGAGATAGACTACCTAGAAAGCCAACCCTGGTTTCAGTTCTAACGTAAGCTCTTTATGGCCAATTTCTTCATTTCAATCCATGAAACCATTTGTTCTTTGGATGACAGGACTTCCTTGTTCAGGTAAGACCACAATTGTCAAAGATTTGCAAAAAGACATTCCAAACCTTGCTATGCTTGATGGTGATGAATTAAGAGAATGGTTCTCTCCAAAAGACTTCTCAAAAGCTGGAAGAGATGAACATAACAAAAAAGTGGCTCATTTAGCTAAACTTTTGCTAAAACATGGTGTTCCAAGTGCTGTCTCTTTAGTATCTCCATATCTTGAAAATCGAGAAAATGCTAGAGAAATCATCGATGCAGGAGAACAATTTGCAGAATGTTATGTAAAATGTTCACTTGAAGAATGTGAAAAAAGAGACGTTAAAGGAATGTATGCAAAAGCAAGAAAAGGTGAGATAAAGGGATTTACTGGAATAGATGATCCTTACGAAGCTCCAGAAAAGGCAGATCTTATTGTAGACACTGAACATGAATCCTTAGATGCCAGTGCACAAAAAGTAAAAGATTTCCTCAAACAAAGAAATCTAATCTAATTTTTTAAATTCTTCCACTATTTTATTATGAATCAAACCGTTAGTTACTAAAATCCCATTTTGGTGATTAACAATTTCATTATTGTAAGTTAATCCATTTCCGCTCATGTCAGTCATCTTTCCCCCAGCCTCAAAAATAATACAATGAGAAGCAGCTGAATCCCATTCTTTCATTTTGTTAGTTGTTGTAATGTATGCTTCAGCTTCCCCCGAACTAATTTTTCCTACCTTTAATGAGCTTCCAATACTTGTAAAATTTTTAATTCCTAATTTTTCAATAAACATCTTTTCCCTATCAGAAAGATGATGCCTTGATCCTACTGCTCTACAATTTTGTAAATCAGAAATTTCAGTTACTGAAATTTTTTTCCACTCATCATTAGAATATCTAAATGCTCCTTTACCTTTTTGTGCAGCAAAAATAGTTTTTTCAGTAGGCCATCCAATCACTCCCAAAATAGGCTCTTTGTTTTTTACTAAAGCAATCATTACGGTAAATTCACCGGTCTTGTCTATAAAATCAGAAGTCCCATCTAAGGGATCTACTATCCATATTATTGCCTCAGACAATCTAGATTGGTCATCTTTGTCTTCTTCAGATAAAATCTGATGTTCTGTGGTTGAAAGTATTTTCTTGATAATTTCATTACTTTTCAGGTCAGCTTCTGTTATTGGAGAGTCATCATGTTTGGTTGAAGTTTCATAATTCTCTTCATAAATACCAAGTATTGTATCTCCCGCTTCTAATGCTGCCCTTAGAGCAACATCTAACTCTGGTAATCTATCTTCTATTGGAATTTGATTCAATGGAAATACCTACGTTGTTAGTTCTGGTTTTAATGTCCATGCTACTCCTAGCATGATAAATGGAATTGACATTATGCCGACTATAGACAGTATAATGTTAAACTGTGATTCAGAAACCTGTGGATTATTAATTATCCAAGGTAATGGTAAAGTGATTACTACCCAAATTATTCCTAGTAAAATTATCAACTTTGCTTTCTTTTTTTTGTCTTTCATCGTATTTACTACAATCTAGGGAATATTAAACTCATGTGAATTTATTTTGTCGACTGACCTCCATCAACCGCAAGAATTGCTCCAGTAGTCCATGAAGAATCTTCAGAAGCTAAAAACAAAATTGATTTTGCTACTTCTTCTGGTTCTCCCATTCTTCCTAAAGGATGATCTTTATCCATAAATTCCCTGTCTTTATCAGTCTTCAAAAACGGCTTAGTCATATCTGTATTAACAACACCAGGACAAATGCAATTTACCCTAATCTTGTCTTTTGCATATTCTAGTGCCCAGCATTGAGTCAGAACAATTAAAGCTGCCTTGGATGCTGAATACGCATCAGCATTAAATCCTTCATAAGCCTTCAACCCAGCATCTGAGGAAACATTAATGATAACACCCGAGGTTTTTTGTAAATAAGGTATTGAATACTTGGTAAACCTAAAAGGCCCATTCAAATTTACATCTAAAACTTCCTTCCATTCAGATTCTGAAATTTCATGTAGTTGTTTGATTTTTGGAAGAATACCTGCATTATTTACTAAAATATCTAATTTACCAAAATTTTCTATGGTTTTATCAACTACCTTCTTAACATCTTCTTCTTTTCTTATATCCGCTGGAATAGAAATTGTATTTGCTAGACTTTGAGCTGCTTCTTCTAACTTTTCCGAATCTTTTGCAGTAATTACAACAGATGCTCCGTTTTTACTAAATGCTTTTGCAGCTTCCAGTCCTATACCTCGACTACCTCCAGTAACAATCACAACTTTGTCATTAAATCTCATAAATTCGACGGGCCAAATTCGTAATTTATACTACCAAGAATCCGCAAATTTTGTTGAATAATATTTGCAAATCAATTTTTTCAATTTTCAAAATTTTCTTCATTTAATTAATTTAGAAAATTCCATCTAACTTTTCCAAAACTGAGTAAATTTTTTGAAAATAACAAATTTAGGTAAACCAATTGAGAATCAGGTGTTTAATTGGTACTAAAAATTTATGTAAGGAATTTCAATAATTTTTAAAAAATGTATAAAAATTATTATTAAATCATAAATAGCTAAAATTCCTATATCGTTTAATGTCGATGGACAGAAAATCTATCGAATAAAGAAGCGTGGCCCCGCAGAACGAAAAGGGAAATCAGGCATTTGATGACCTGACCACGAGAGGAAATCTCTCAAAGTTCTGCAGTAAGGGGGGCACGCCCCTAATTTTCTATTAGATCAACTGATACACTGCCAAGAACATTACCATTTGGATTAATCAAAATTGAAATTTCTTGGTCAGAAGAAAGTTGAATCTCCTTTTGGCCCTCATAATCCCAGGTATAATATTCAGAGATTCCAGTCTTGTGAAGTTCGCCCTTTAACATGAAATCTTCTGAAAAAGAAAACTCTTCACCATTTAGTGATATCGATAAAGTTTTAGGACTATCTCCATTAGGAACAAATCTAAAAAAATAATCTCCCTTCCTTAAGTCAAAATTACTAGAATAAACACCATTTGAATATTGTTCAGGGCTGGCCAAAGTAATATGGAAGGCAGGCCCATCTTTGATATCTGATTCCTGTGAAAAACTACCTATTATGACAATTATAGCAATGATAATTGGAATAATTAGCACAATTTTTTTATTCATTTTGATTCAGATCACGTTTTATTATAAAAATAAATTTCTAATTATGCCTAATTCTACCAAATTAATTCTGAGTCAATCTTTGTTAGGGAAATTTTATGTACTGTGAATCAATCTTTACACCTGAAATTAAGTATCAACTTTAAGACTGAATGCATTGCCAACGTTACAAGATAAGTGGACAAAACAACCACAGCCAGGATTTACAGAACGAATTAATGATGTAATAAAACCAAAAGGTGCGCTTAAACCAAGAGTTCAGGCAGCAATTAAAAAATTAAGTTTACAAATTTCTAAACTTGACCACATGATAACAAAATTACAAGAACGTGATGGTAAACTTTTTCAACGTATTGTTGAAGCAACCCAACAACATGACACTCAAACCAGCAAAGTATTATCAAATGAATTAGCAGAAGTTAGAAAGGTTACCAAAATTTTAAGCAACGCTAGAATTGCTCTGGAAAGAATTGAATTAAGATTAACTACTACAAATGACCTTGGTGATACTGTAATGACTATCATGCCAACAATGGGTCTAATGAAAAATCTAAAATCCTCATTAGGAAAAATAATGCCAGGAGCTGAACAAGAAATTAGTCAGATGGCAGATATGTTAGGAGGATTTATGACAGAAAGTTTCTCAGGTGATGGTGCTTTTGGTATTGATGAAACCACTAACATGGAATCAGAAAAGATCTTACAAGAAGCAGCAGCGGTTGCAGAAAACTCTACTGGCGATTTATTCCCATCGGTACCTGCATCAGCTAGTGCAACTACATCATCCACAAAATTTCTATAAATAAAATTCTAATTAACTTTCAAGAGATTCTCTAGTTTCTTTTATCTTTTTTACTCTACTTCCTTCATCATCTACAATCTTGTCAATCCCAGAAAGTTTATCCTTTAATGTATTAATCAAAGACCCTACTTCATCTGCTTCTTTTTCTACCTGTGCTCGTTTATGAGTTAAATCTTTGATACCTTGATTTTCTTCATCAATGTAGGCACCTACTTTTTCTAATTTTTCTTTGAGATTTTTAATGTCAACAGATTCCTGTTCTACATCTTTTTCTAACGAAGTTCTTTTATCTTTCAAATTTTTGATCATCAAGCCTACATAATCAATGGCCTCATCAAGTTTGGCTCTTTTATCCATAAGGTCTCCTATACCTAATTCACTTGATTTTTCTGAGAATGAGGGCTCTAACTCTGTGGGTTCCTCTTTTACTTCCTTTTCTTCGTCCAATTCCTTTTCTTCCATCATATCTTCCTCCATACCTTCTTCAATAGGTTTTTCTTCAACCATTTCACCGCCTTCTTGCTTCTTGAACCTATCAAACATTTTATAATTTATTTAAAAAATAAGCATAAAAAGTTATTATGTATTCTCAAAACTGACCCAAAGAATGAATTTTTGTCATTAAAAAAAGAAAAAAATGGTAATTAAATTACCAAACTCGGATTTCTTATTTGTTGATCCCATCCGGAATTTTTTCCATTTTCAGAGGTTAGATTTCCAAATTGAAGAAATTTGAAATTTTTTACCGTTTCAGAACTCTGACTTGAATTCATGAATGCAATTGCAAATACATTTTCCTCATCAGAATCATCCAAATTCCCAGAAAATATCACCCTATAATCTAGGGCTTCTGAAGAATTTTGACTGGTTGAGTTTGTGGAATTATTGGATTTTCCGCTAAAATCTAGATTTAATTCACCCTTTGATAAATTCAAAGTACCACTTAGCGATATTTTCCAAAATTGTTGTCCCAATTTGGATACTTTTCCATCAAAAAGAACGATTCCTGAATTATACGTTTTATAGGTCACGTATGACCAACTGGAAGTTCCTTCTAAGGAAAGTATTCTATCAAAATCCTCTTTGACGGTATCTTTTGGTAAAACGAATTCAATTTCTTCTAGTTTTCCATCTATTACTTTCTCTACAAGAATAACTTGAATTTCATCTAATACAGTATATTCCCCAAGTTTCGGATCATAGGGAATTTCTTCGTATTCAGGATTTTCTTCAATATCTGCATAAGAATAGCTAACCCCTAATGGTGCAGTTGATAACATCAATAGGATTCCAACTACTCTGAAGGTATTATTACGGAATTGTTGCATTAATGGAGAATATTCCAAATAATAGTTTAGGAATGGTAATGAAACGTCCTGTTCCTTATATACAAAAAAATCACAAAACTTGGTAAAAATTACGAAAATTATTAGAAAATTTTAGAAATTCAATTTTTGGAAAATTTATCAAAACATCATCAATTTTGTCTCATTCTACTAGGCACAAAAATTTTAGTAAAATCTTTGCCCGCATCAAAAATCCTCAAATTTACACAATTTTTTCATCAAATTTGATGTTCCGCTTTGTGTTCCGCTATGAGGTTTCAAAATATTCCTCATAAACAAACTTCTTCCTTACTAAGACATGTCAAAACAACAATACAGGTCCGAAATGGGCATAATGGGTGATATCCTTGACGTTACCGCAAATGGAGGCCGAGAAGGTATCATTATATCTGCAATCTCTCGCAAAGCCAACCTTTCTCACTATGCAGTACTAGACAAATGTGAGAAACTGGTAGAAGCAGGCTTGGTAGAGTCCATCAAAAACGATAGGAATAGAGTCTTCGTAATTACAGAAAAAGGACTTCAATTTTTCCAAGAATTCAAGAGATTCCAGGGACTCGTCGAGAGCATGAATTTAAGGTATTAACCATTGAATCCCCAAATTGTACCATTTCATAGGAACGAATCTCTTGTAGATGATGGAATGCTTTTTGTAAGGACTGAAGGTATTCTCAATACAATGATTAAGGCACCCCTAATTCTTGCCGGATTGATCGTTGTGGCCTTTGCAATGCCAATTCAGACTTCATTCAGCTCTACGAGAACCTTAGAACTAACCATGTATTCGGATGGTTCTACACACATTTCTACTCTAATAGAAGTAGATTCCTTTTCCCCTGATTTTGAGATCGACTTGTTCGGCCCTTCAGTGGATAACTTTGTTGCAGTCGGCGATGATGGATTTTTGTTATCCAGTGAGATAATTGAAAGTAAAGCCACGATAGATACTCTTGGTTCATCTACCATTACTGTTGACTATGATATTCATGACTTGATTTCAAAGGAAGGAAGAGTTTGGACTTTTTCCTTTGACTCTCCTTCTGATTATTCATTACTAATGCCATCTGGTTCAATTATTGTTGGAATGACAAGCATTCCTAACAACATGGAAATAATCGAAGACCAAACTAAATTAGAACTCTCTAATGGCCCTACTGAAATTAATTACATATTAGGAACACCAATACCAACCCCAATACCAACCCCAACACCCAACGAATTCGATTATACAATCCCAATAGTATTAGGAGGACTGGCAGCAGCTGGAATAGCTGGAGCATCAATAATAGTAAAAACTAGAAAATCAAAAACAGTGACTTCCACCTTACAAACCGAAGTTACGTCAGAAAAAGCTCCTGAGGAAAAATTTGTAGATCCTAAAGAAATTTTTGATTATGTTCCAGACATGAGAGAAGATGATAAAAAAATCGTTCAATTTATCTCAGAAATGGGAGGACAAGTTTTTGAAAGTGAATTAAGAAAAAAATTTCTTCAACCAAGAACCACTATGTGGAGAGCAGTAAAAAGATTAGAAAGACTAGGAGTAATTGAAATTTCCAAAAAAGACCTACAAAATCTTGTGACTTTAAAGAAGGAATTAGAGGAGGAGGAAGAATGAAATCTATTACAATTTTCGGTGCTTTAATTCTGACAATAAGTTTGGTTTTTGCAGGGATTACTAATAATGTGTATGCCCAAGATGAGCCTAGTATCCTTCTTACAATCGCAAAGCGTGCTGAAAACCAAATCCAAAACCAAATCTCCGATGCTTCAGATGAATTAAAGAGATTATTTGAAGAAGGAAAAGATGAGGTAGAGGCCTTAGAAAAATCTCTTTCAAATGACGATATGAATTCAGCTAAAAAGCACTTTCTTTCTTCAATGAAGATCTTTACTGAAATCTCAAGACAATTGACATCTCAAACAACAACTCAAACAGAAACGACAGTTCAAAATACTGTGAAAAACCCAACAGGTGATCTTCTAAGAATGTATGGCTATGTTAATAATCTAAAGGCAATTGCTAAAAATCAAAATTCTTCAGTCAATTTTGCAGAATTAGATGAGCTAATCCTTGAAGCACGTCAACAAATAGGCGAGAAACAATTCAGTGAAGCATCTCAAACAATTAGAGAGATAAAAAGCACTATTATTGAAATTAACAATGAACTACGCCAAAATGCTTCAAAACAAGAGTCAAATCGTGCTCAATCATTTGCCCAAAAATACATTTCTCAACTTGACAGATTAATTGAACATGCAACAACGCTAGGAAAATCAGAAGAACTAATACAAAAATTAGAATCTGCAAAGAATGATCTTACTTCTACAACAACTCCTGCAGGAGTGATTAAAGAAGTTAGAAATATCCTGTTTATTCAACAACAATTCGAATTATCAGAAGGTAAACTTTTGGAATTAAGAATAGCACAAATAGAAAAATCCCTTGAAAAGATTTCTTCCACAAATCAAATTGATCAAGATAGTCTAAACCAAATTAATCAAAAAATAGAAGAAATCAAATCTCAAATTTCTTCAAATAATTTTGAAAGTGCAACTGAATCACTTAGATCCTTATCATCCCTTCTACAAGAATTAGAAAACTAGTCACAAATTATCATAAACTTCATATACATTTTCCAAACAGGATTGAGCATGGCATCAAAAGCAATTTCTCTTGGAGTAGGAATTCCTATGATAGTTGTGGGAGCTTTGATGGCATGGTTATGGGCACCAGCTGAAACCGACATGCAAAGTACAGTAGAATTTGTCGGAAGTCTAATAGGAATTTTAGGCGTGATCTTTTTCATCTCTGGTTTATTCTACGCAAAAGAACAAGTTGTGCAATAAAGCCCACTGAATAAATATTGAAAAAATTTACAATTATTACTTGACAATTAGATTATTTGAAATTTTTACATCAGTAGAAGGCGAAGGAATTCTGTATGGTACAAAAACTCTTTTTGTTAGATTAGCCGGATGCCCTTTTACTTGTTTTTATTGTGACACCAAAGAATCTCTTCCACTTGATTCGGGGAACGAATACACAATTGAAGAAGCATGTAAACTAATTGATTCAAATCTCCAAAAGCAAACATACAAAGTAAATTTTACTGGTGGTGATCCACTAATCCAGCATCAAGGAGTGGCTGAATTAGCTAAACATGTCCAAAGCAAAAACATACCAACCTATCTTGAATCCTCTTGCTTTGATCATGAAAGATTCAATCATGTTTTACCATATATTGACATTGTAAAAATTGAATTTAAAACAAAAGATTCTGATTTTGTAGATTCCAATCACTATCAAAGATTAACTGATAATGCTATTAATTGTCTAAAATCCTCTGTATCTGAAAAAAAACTTACTTACATCAAAATAGTAGTTAGCTCAAAAACAAAACCAGAAGATTTTACTGATTTAGTTAAACAAATTTTCGAATCAATTTCATCTAATCAAATTAATGGCTTTATAATACAACCAACTTATGGAATTTCTGAACCATCACTTGATCTTCTACTAAATCTATATGACATCGTTTATCCTTATTACAAGGAAGTTAAGGTAGTACCTCAATTACACAAATTCATTGGTGCCCCCTAAATTTACCACTATCTCAAAAAAGTAGATTAGGTTCAAATACTAGAAAAAGTCCCTGAGAATATCCAATGGATGAAGAACGAGTAAAAAAACTAGTCAGAGAACTGATAATTGAAATCGGTGAGGATCCAACGCGTGAAGGGCTAAAGGATACTCCTCAAAGGATTGCTCACATGTATCAAGAAATCTTTGATGGTTACGAATCTGATTCTGAACTATCGGTTCAATTCTCAGAAGATTCTGACACTGTAGTGGCTCGTGATATTCAGTTTTATTCTATGTGTGAGCATCACATGTTACCTTTCTTTGGTAAAATTCACATTGCATATTCTCCAAACGGAAGAGTTTTTGGTATTTCAAAACTTGTAAGACTAGTAGAAAAATACTCTAAAAGACTACAAATTCAGGAACGTCTGACAAAAAATATAGCTGATGAACTATTTGCACAAGGAGTAAAGGGTGTTGTTGTGGTTGCTGATGCTGAACACCTTTGCATGAGAATGCGTGGAGTTAGAAATGATGCTACCTTGAGTTCTTCTGCATATAGGGGAATATATGAAAATAAAGAAGAAAAAGAAAGTATCATGGCTATGATAAGAAAACGAACCTCAAATCCTTCATATTAAGATCTGAAAAATTAAATAATCATTATTTTCCATCACAACCATATGGGTGCTCACGATAATATCCACATACCAAAAGAATCATTTCCAAATTGGATTTGGTATGCAATTGAAGCAGTAATTGTAATTATTATCTCATTTACAATTGCTTATCAGGTAGCAGATTCTTTTGAGGTAACACCTGAGATTGGAAACTGGATATTGACTGGAACTTTTGGTGTATGTTTTCTTGTGTGGTATATGGGTATACGTCATCTGATTCTTAAAAAGAAAATTCTTAGAAACAAATACTAATTTTATTTCAAATACTTTGTTTTGTCTTGAATTCCAGACTTTTCAAAAGCATTCTTTCTATTGTTACAAGATTCACATAGTCCACAATGATATTTTCCACTAGAGTAACAACTCCATGTTTTAAAGATTGAATCTCCTATTGTTTTGTAACCAACTTTCAACAAATCACTTTTAGAAAGACCCTTCTTGTATGGTGACCAAATTTCAATATTTTTTCGTAAGCCTGATTTTATCCCATCAATTTCTCCCTGATTAAAAGAGGATTCTAATTTTTTTGCAAAATTTGGTCTGCAATCTGGGTAGTTTTTATCGCCAGTATGGGCTCCATATGCAACTAACGAGGCATTTAATGTAAAAGCCCAGGCAGATGCTATTGAAAGAAAAACTGCATTTCTAATTGGAACAACAATTGAATAATCAAACTTACTAGGAATACTTCGTTTTGCACTGGTTAAAACATTAGAATCTCCATACAATTGTTTCATAAAACTAATATCAACAATTTTGTGTTGTTTTATACCCAATTTTTTAGCAAAAGATTTTGCTGCTGAAATTTCGCGATTGGCTTTTTGCCCATAAGAAAACGAAATTCCATACAATTCATACTTTGATTTTAGGTATGACGCTAAGCAGACTGAATCTATTCCGCCACTAAAAACTACAACTGCTTTTTTCATCTGTGCAACTCCTATTATCTTTTAATTGAAGCACCAATACTTGGTTTGCAAATAATGGTCTGACAATCCGTTTTGGCAGATTTGAAGCCTCTTTTCATAGCCATGCTAATTTTTTTAAGATCTGCTGAGCTTTTTGAAAAAGCAATTACTGAAGGGCCTGCTCCACTAATAGTAACCCCAAAGGCACCAGCCTTTAAGGCATTTTCTTTTACTTTAGCAAAACCTGGAATCATATGTTGTCTTGCTGGTTCCACAATCACATCCTTAACTGATTTTCCAATTAACTCAGGATCTTTATTCATAAACCCTGCAACAATTGATGTTGCATTTGAAAGATTTGTTATACTGTCCTGCAAGCTAATTTTTTTTGGAATTACTCCTCTTGAAACTTTGGTTTTCTTTTTTGGAACTTGTAATTTTGGAACAGCAATACACATCCTTAGATTACTTGGGGGGTCAATTCGTATAATGTCTAAAGGATTTGTTCTAACAATTACAAACCCACCTAGTACTGAAGCTGCTACATTATCATAGTGAATCGAGCCTGCACTTGCTTTTTCTCCCATTCCTGCAAATTCTACTAGTGAGTTTCCATCTAACTTCAGATTATACAACCTGTCAAAAGCAAACGCAGCTGCTGCAGCTGAGGCGGCACTGCTCCCCATTCCAAAACCTGCCGGAACATTTTTTTTAATTTTAATTTCAATTCCATCTTTGATTTTGAATTTTTTAATCATATTTTTTATGACTAAACCAGCTGTATTTTTCTCAGGATTTGTGGGAATGTTATCATCAGTAACTATCGAAATTCCAAAAGTTTTCTTTTTAGTTAATGTAATCTCATCATAAAACGCATTAACTGCCAAACCAAAAACGTCAAAACCTGGACCTAAATTTGCAGTCGAAGATGGAGCTAATGCCGTAACTTTTGAAACCATTTAATCTTCTACCTCCTCACCCAAATTAAGAATTCTGCTTAATGCTCCTTCTAAGTTAACAAGACCTTCTCCAGTAACATTTGAGATGGGGATTAATCCCTGTGCAAATCCACTTAGATTTAACCCTCTTAAGATATTTGTAGTCAGAGTATAAGTTTCTCCATCTGCTTCTTGAGCAATCGAATTTTCTAATGCTCTAATATTACTTGACCACTTTAGAATATCTTGTAATTTTTCTCCAATTACATCGGTTTTAGTAATTACATTGATTGTGGGAAGATTAAGTCTTAATTTTATGGAAGTTGCCAACAAAGCTAGAGAAACAAAATTGATGGGGGTTGTTATCAACGAGCCGTCAAATAAGAAAATACTAGTTTTTTCTTCTGAAGTAATATTTTCTACAATAAATCTTCCACTTGATCTATATGCAAATAATTCAATTTGTCCTGGTGTATCGACTAACAAATAATCGGGATTTACTCTTTCAACTTCACTTCTAATATCATCAATTTTTGAAGCAATAAGATCATTTGCCATAACCAAAGCTCCATTTGGTCCTAAATCGTATTTTTTCATAACAGATACAATATCAACATAATCTCTTACATCCACATCACAAGTATATGGCAAATTTTCCACTCCTGGATCTAAATTTAGAACTGCTGCAAAGGCACTATTCTGAGTGTAATAATCATACAATTTTGAGGTAAGAAGAGATTTTCCAGATCCTGCTGTTCCAGTAATGAAAATTGTTTTCAATATTGTCATAATCCACTTTGTTGGCTTATATTTCAAACTAGATTCAGGCATGAAGAAAATCTAGTCATAAAATTGGGTCAACTTTCATATTTGTATCCATAAAAAAATTTTCAAATGAATTGGAGGATTATTGCAATTCCAGCTACATTAATCCCAATTCTATTCATAGCTCTCCAATTTGATATTGAATTTGAAGACATCTTAGAAATTGGAATTATTCCTTTTACACTAGCTGTTGTTGCAATGTTGATAAAATTAGGAATTCAAGGAGTAAAATTTGCATATATTGCTCAAAGATATTTAGGAAAATTTGATTCTTTTTGGAAACTATCAGGTGTAAGAGTAGGAAGTGAATTTATCAAATTTACAACACCAATGTTTGTTGGAGCTGAATTCATAATTATCTATTATTTGCACAAAAAAGGTGTTCCTCCATCAAAATCAACATGGATTGCGATAATGGATATTGTAACAGAAGTATTTGCAGGAGGCTTGTTATCGATTATGGCAGGAATTCTTGCTTTAATTAATGGAGCATATGTAGTAGGTATCATTATTCTTTCAACTAGTGTATTTGTAACAACATTATGGATGGTTTTGTTCTTTTTATCCTCAAAACGCGTTTTCCAACTGCCTGGCGTAATATCGAGCTTGGTCAAAAAGTTTGGAAAAGAAAAAGGTGAAAACATTGTAGAAAAAACCAATGCTTGGATGGAAGAGGTTTGTGTTATGAGCAAAAAAAATCTAAGAACAAGTGAATCCAAAAAGGTATTCACTGTAACATTTCTCATGTCGTTAGCATCATGGGCCTTTTACGGAATTTCCTTTATGATTATTGCATTTGGAACTGGCTATATTTTGGGAGCATTTGACTCAATCATGGCTGTTATGGGTGCCAATGCAATAGGAAATCTTCCTATTACAGTTGGAGGTTCTGGACTTGCTGAATTTGGAATTGTTGCATACTTGAATAACCTAAACCCCTTTGATATTGAAATTTTAGAAGGAAATACAATTTGGAATGCAGTAATAGGCTGGAGAATTGCTACCTATTATGTACCAATAGCTGTAACTTGGTTATTACTTGTAAAATTAGCCTTGACTAAAATAGACAAATCCGAAACTACATAGAAAGCACTTTATCTTTTAAGAGATTTTTTGAATTATGAATTTTAAAAATAAACTGGTACTAATCACGGGTGCATCTTCTGGAATTGGACGAGCAGCAGCATTACAATTTGCAAAAAAAGGTGCAAACTTGATACTAGTTGCAAGAAACAAAGAAAAACTAAATCAAACAGCTGAAGATTTAAAAAAATTCAATGTTTCAATATTTGTCCTTGAATGTGATGTCTCTAAAAAATCTGATGTAGAAAAGATGGCCAAATCCATTTTAGAAAAACATGATTCTGTAGATATACTAGTTAACAATGCTGGATTTGCTATTTACGGTCCAGTATCAAAACTTTCAATTGAAGAAATTGAATCTCAAATGGCAACAAACTATTTTGGCATGATTTATTGTGTAAAGAATTTTCTCCCTTCAATGATAAAGAAAAAGTCTGGTCATATTGTCAATGTTGCATCAGTCGCTGCAAGCTTTGGCTTACCGGGTATAGCATCTTATTGTGCCTCAAAATTTGCAATGCTAGGATTCTCTGAAGGTCTTAAACATGAACTAAAAGGAACAGGAGTAGGAATAACAGTAGTTAGCCCAATAATGGTTCGTACTAACTTTTTTGATCATCCCTCTTTTGAAAAGATGCCCAAATATTCCCCAACATCATTGAGTCCTGAAACTGTTGCAAATGCAATTCTAAAGGCAGCAAATTCATCAAGATTAGAAATTATTGTACCCTCTTTTGTAAGAGGCGCAGTATGGATGAAAGAAACATTTCCCTATCTAATCAATCCCATTTTGGGCTCAGCATTTAAAAAACAACTAGACAAAAACGAAGAAAACTAACTTACTCTTCATCATCAGCTGCAGATTCATCCGAGTCCACATCGAGCAATTCCAGAGATTTTAGTTCAAATTGGTAAATTGCTGCCATATCAATTTCTTTTTCTTTTTGTAGATATTCTGTAACTTTTTTGCTTAATGGTGCTTTGTGTTGATCAAATACAAATTCATAGACTACTCCTCTCTCCAAATCTGATGCCTTGATCTTTTTTGGTAAATCCAAAGTAACAATATGTCTTCCATCTTCAACAGGATCATAAAGTTGAGCATCCATCTTGTTGTCTGCTTCGTATATTTCTAAAATGTATCCAGTTCGTTTTAGTTCTTCAGGTTTCTTAAATTTAGCATTCTGAATCTCATCGGTAACCCATTCAGGAATATCGTCTTTCTTTTTTACCATTAATATCAGCTCTAAGTAAGTTCTTTTTCTTTTTTACTTTTTTGCCACCAATCTAGGTAATCATCTTGTTTATCCTGTCTGGTTTTTTCACGCTGATTCAACTTGTAACGAATATCAGAAACTTGTTCTCTTGTTGCATACAATCCACATCTTTTACAGATAAAGTGTTTAGTTGATGAATCTAGTTTCATAGGAAAATCAATCTCATCAAATAATTTGATTAAATCATCTCTGTGTCTTTCTTCTTCTGGAGTCTCTGCTTCATATTTTTCCTGAATTTTCTTTTTTTCTCTTGCTGTACATTCTGGACAACTTGGCAATGATGATCTGGCTTAATTTTTTCCATAAAAGCCTTCCCACCTAATTTTTTACGATCAAAAGGTCTGACACGCGGATTATATCTTCATCCCTTTCGGTCAGTTCGCCCATCGAACTACCGCGTGCCAGATATCTAAAAATCCCAAATTGTTACTTTATCTCTTTTCTTCTAAGATCTCAACTGCGATTTTTGCTGTGTTTTGTGCTCCATTTACTAAAAAATTCTTGGAAAATTCGGCCAAATTACCCTCAAATTTGTCATAATCCTTTTGGAGANNTTTCAGCCCACTTGATATTATTCTCATGCTCATCATATACAGGAATTCCAATGATTGGTTTTGATTTTCCACCTAGGATTTCTCCCATTACAGTATGAGAACCATTAACTACAGCATATCTACATATCTCAAGAACACTTTCTTTTTCTTGTTCAGATAAAAACCCAATATCGATTTGAATCCAGTCAATCTTCTTTTCAAAAGTTTCAGAAATTGAATAACGTTTACCATCTTTTCCTAAGACTGAATCAATAGATGAATCATTTTTTGCATGAGAAATTATTCTTTTTTCGTTTTTCATTTCATCTTGATGAAAAACTTCTTCATACTTTTCACCAGTACCGTCATTTGTAGACTTGTTTCCTGTTCTCATCCAATAACCAAAATCTTCATTTTGAATTATCTTCTCTAAATCTGAAAGAGAAGTTTTTTCAATATTCTTTTTAGATGAAAAATGACCTACATAAGAGACCTTTTTCTCAACTTCCTTTGTGAAATTCAAATTATATTCACAAAGTGTGTAAGGTGGAGGAGAATCTGCAACTATAATTTTACTGGCTTTTGCAATCTGTCTTGCAATAAATATCAATGAAGGGTAAAGGTATGCCCTTGTCTTGTATAATTTAGGTTTGAATTGATTTGTAACAAAAAGACTAGGAATATTACGATTTCTTGCCAAGATGTTAGAACCCATATCCCCATCGTTAATTACCAAATCAAATTTTTCTTTATTGTACAATTTTCTTTCTTCTCTCAGATAATCTGCAATTTGATTAATCAAAGGGGGATTGTTTTGGACTGAAAATAGAATATTCATTAAAGACAGAGAAACACTTGGACCGTATTTTCCATCAATTGGTGTTGGCATCAAAATATTATGGATTTTTTCTTTTTGAGAAGGAAATTTTTCAACTAGTTTTTCATAAACATGGTCTTTGCTTACAAAGTGAGT
>JABAOH010100471.1_pt1 | contig 41760 bp, 41 predicted proteins | sample 7062181 | NCBI WGS metagenome assembly JABAOH01 (sample SAMN14538630, study PRJNA623070) | marine sediment metagenome | biome: marine biome [ENVO:00000428]; feature: marine pelagic biome [ENVO:01000023]; material: deep marine sediment [ENVO:00002113]; isolation source: pool of 5 deep marine... | reverse complement strand
TTCTTTGCACGGATCGTGAACACGGAGGGACCCAGGGCGTAAGCCGCCGAACAGGGTCGCCGCGAGAGGCCCGGAGCGAGGGGCCGAAGGTGCTGGCCCACCACAATCAGCAACCCATGGAGTTTTCCGCCGACGAAGGATGACTTCCCGAGCTGGCTCAATGTATTTCGACCCCCAAGTCTGATCGCTAATTTCTATCCTTATCGGTCGTCGGTCGTCGTTTCGGGAACCCTTCGTACTCATACGTATCAACAATGGAGCCGTCCGGGGCGCGTAGTGTTGCGGTATCTCCGCTGTTATTCCAGATAGGACCATCGGACTGCCAGTACAGGACAACTTGCTTCCAAGGATCAGTAAGATTGACGCCCCGCCCACTCAGCAGGAGTGCCGAATACCCGGGCTTCAGCGACAGGGGCGGGAAGGCGTATCGGTGTCCGTGCCGGTCCGTGACGGAAAAGCCCTGGATGTTCACTACGCCATCGGCCACGTTGGCGATGCGGATCGACTCCCCATTTGGATTGAGTCGATCATTCCCAGGGGCGTTGGCGTGAAGGGAGGTGATCTTCAAGGGTCCCGTCGGGTGCTGCCAAATTCCCCGCTGCGCGGCCCGCGCCCGCCGCTCGAGCTCGAGCAACCGATCGTAGTGCTTGAGATTGGGCGGAATCACGAGGAGATGGGCGAGGCCCGCCTCGATGAGCTGTGCATTCACCATTCCTCCGTCCACATACACATATGCAAGCAGACGCTTATACCCGTCCTCTCGCACGTCATCTTCCTCGAGCTTCACGCGCCTGCCTTCGGTCAGGCGCCGGTTGTAGGCTGTGGCCTCAGCAAAGTAGGGTTGGCCTCGCTCGGGGGTATTGATACCAATATAGCGAACTCGTCGGCCGTCCTCGAGGACAACCGTGTCGCCGTCGATCACGTGACGGATCCTAGCATACCGCTCCTCACCCGCTCCCGGCACCGGGGAAAGGGCCAGCAGGATCAGACCCAAGCTAGCAATTGACCGCCACGGTTTACAGGAGGGTGATCCTCTCACGGTATTGCTCCTCCAGGCGACGGTTGTGCACATCCCCCCCAGGGAGATTGGCGCTCATATAGATCGGCGGGGTGAGACCCTCAGCTCGGTAGCGTTCCACTACGGCACAGACGAGGCGGTTCATCAAGAAGGTCCCGGCAACGACCGAGGTGGGTCCGACCTTGCCGCCCCACCCGGGGTAGGCCACTGCGGCATCTCCCTCCTCCCCACAGTTGTCCAGGCACAGGTCGGCAACCTCGAAGAGGCGCTTGCCACTCGGGTGCCGGGCCGCGACTGCCCTTGAGTGGGCGAGAGAGGTCAGGGCAATGACGAAGAGCCCCCGCTGCTTGGCCTCGACCGCCATCTCCACCGGCACCGCATTGATCCCGGAGTTCGACACCACGATCAGGGCCTCTCCCGGCTGGAGGTCGTGTCGATCCAGAAGGATCGAGGCGACTCCGGGCAGACGCTCCATCTTCCCGCTCACGGCCGGAGGCGTGAGTGGAGTCAGCATTGTCTCCTGGATCAAATTGACGGGGACCAACCCGCCTGCCCGGTGAAAAACCTCCTGAGCAACCGCGATCGAGTGCCCACTTCCGAAGACGTGGATTATCCCACCCTGCTTGAGCGAGTGAAAAATGACTTCAGCCGCCCGCTCGAGCGCTTCTCCCTGTGTCTCCTCGATCCGATCGAGAAGCTTGAGCACAGCAGCCGTGTACGGGTGTCGGTCCATTAGCTCCTCATGAGATCATCCCCGTATAACCCTTGCCGGGAATAATCTTTCCCAGAGGGGCCGCCTGGCCCGCCCCCGTTGCGGAGGGCAGGTTCCCCGGCTGTCCCGTAAAGGTCAGGTAGCCCAGGATGGCAAATGCTGTGGCCTCGACCGCCCTCGCCGGAAACCCGATATCACCGGTCGAGAGGACAGAACGGGGGGCCAAGCGGGTCCCGAGGGCCTCCGTAAGCCATCGGTTCCGAACCCCGCCGCCGCACAACAGGATCGCATCTACCGTTTGTTGCGGAAAGACGTGAGCCTCGAGTGTTCCGACCACCGCCTCCACGGAAAAGGTCGAGATGGTGGCGACCACATCTGCCGGAGGCATTCCCTCCTTTTCCGCTACAACCAGAAGCTCTTGCACCATCCGCGGACCGAACTCCTCCTGACCAGCACTCCGGGGAGGAGGCCGGCGGAAAAAGGGATGGCCGAGGAGTCGCTTCAGCAGCGCGTGATTTACACGGCCCGACGCAGCCCAGGCCCCGTCAGCATCGTACTCCATGATTCCGCCACTCAATCGTCGGACTACACCATCGATCAGGACATTGCCGGGGCCGGCGTCGAAGGCAACGATCTCGGCTGAGGAGGCACCGGCCGGGAGCACCGTGAGATTGCAAATCCCGCCGAGGTTTACAATCACGCGGCACCGGTCAGGATGTCCAAAGAGCAGGCCATGAGGATACGGGGTGAGGGGAGCCCCCTCCCCCCCAGCCGCCATGTCCCTCGGGCGGAAGTCGGCCACCGTTAAGAGCCCCGTCCGCTCGGCGATGACACAGGGCTCACCAATTTGAAGGGTAGATCGTAGGGCAAGATCCCCCTCCGTAACCGGGCTCGGAAGATGGCAGATGGTCTGGCCGTGAGAGCCGATCAGCGTCACCTCGGATGGAGAGGTGCCGGCTGCTTCCAGGAGGTCGAGGGCCGCTTGGGCAAAGAGCTCCCCTAGGAGTACGTTGAGTCGACAGACTTCTCGAAGGGCGTCAGGATGGTCAGGGAGACGGAGGATCCGATCCTGGATTCCCGGAGGGTACGGACGAGACTCAAAATGAAGGAGATTCACCGACGGCTGCTGAGCATGCCCAGTGATCTCCACCAGGGCCGAGTCGATCCCGTCCGCCGAGGTCCCGGACATGAGCCCAATGACCTTCAGGGACACATCCCTCCTGCAAATTCTTGCTTAACGCGATTCAGGGCATCGCGGTCCCGCATGAGATCGAGGGCGGTGAGGGCCATGGCGCTGGCTGCCATGAGCATCCCCTCCTCCCCGGCGGACGAGGCGGAAGCCACAGCGAACTCAGGCATGTGGCAGCTGACCTTGGGACCGCAGATGGCGATCGTAGGCTGGATGGTTGGAACGACTTGGCTGACATTCCCGACATCGGTGGATCCGAGGTCGTGGTCCTCTGGACCCTGGTCGACGTCGCCCCCCAGCGCCTCAAGATTCTGGCGAAAGAGTTCGGCGAAAGAGTAGTTGACCCTGTGCGGGTGGTAGTCATACCCCGCCCGCTTCACCTGGTAACGAGTCCCTGTGGCTCCGGCGGCCGCTTCGAAGCAGCCGAGGACTTTCTGGTAGATCTCCTCGAGGTACGCCATGTCCAACGCGCGAACGTAAAAGAGGGCTGCTGCATGATCCGGAATAATGTTGGGCGCCTTCCCACCATGGGTGATGATCCCGTGGATCCGAGCGTCGGCCCGAAGATACTGCCGAAGGGCATTGACGTTGTTGAAGGTGAGAATAACGGCATCGAGGGCGTTGATCCCGAGATGGGGAGTTGCCGCAGCGTGGGAGGCCTTGCCGAAGAATTCCACCTGGACATCCCGCATCCCCAGTGCCTTCTTCACGATTTCGGTCCGGTTACTCGGGTGAACGAGCATGGCCGCGTCCACCTTCCGAAAAACCCTGGACTCGACGAGGGGGATCTTGCCTCCCCCTTTCTCTTCTGCCGGACATCCCACGAGGAGCACGCGGCCATGGACCTCTCCCAAGAGAGACTTGAGGGCCAAGGCAGCGCCCACCGAGCTCGCCGCAATGAGATTGTGACCACACGCGTGGCCGATTTCCGGCAGGGCGTCGTACTCGGCGAGGAAGGCAATAGTGGGACCGTCACCCGAGGTGTACGAAGCGGTAAAGGCCGTGGGGAGTCCCGCCACCTCCCGCTCTACGGAAAAGCCGTGCGCTGCCATGGTCCGCGTGAGGCGTTCGACCGCCTGAACCTCTTCAAAGGCAAGTTCAGGGTGGGTGTGGAGAAACCGGCTGATCTCCAAGAGTTCGGGCCTGAGCCGATCGACCTCCTGAATCACCGCCTGCTTCTGGGGATCCAGCATCATCGCCTCCGTAAGAAGGGACTCTCACTGCCACGTGGCTAAAACTCTAACACGAAGTGCCTGGTCGGACAAGCCGAGAGGGCCCCGTAAGCCTGCGTCTCCTCTCGGGAGCATTCCCATTCACCAGGCAAGAGCGAGTGCCGTTCCAACTATTTTCCCCGACCCCCTGCCGCTCACTGCACCGAGGAAGCAGGCCGAACTGTGGTGCTCGGACAAGACCAAACAAGTTGGAACGGCACTCGCTACCAACAATCTTTCACGTTTTTGCTTCAAGCTGATAGCTCATTGCCGACTGCGTCCGAGCTGTATGTGGGATCAGATGCCGACGCGAAGGGGACTCGCGAGCTCCTTGAGGAGGGCAATGGCGGAATAGGCAGCAAGTTTTCCCGTCCGGGGGTTCTCGGTGGGGACATTCTCGATACGAGCGTGGAGTCGGCCAAATTCTNNATTCTCCGATGACCTCGATGTCGTGGATGTTGTGCTTCACGGAGGGATCGGCGACGATCGTCACCTCGGTTCGATCAGGCCCAACCCCCGCGAGGCTGAGCGCTGCCGAGACATTAATGTTGGCGGGGAATCCCGTGCAGGCGTCCCGGGCACTCCCTTCGAAGACTACCCTCTCCTGGGAGAGATGATTGAGGTCGATGTGGTGCTCAACAAGGTATGGAGCCCCTTGGAGACTCCGGGGATGTTTCCGGGTGACCATCCTGACCTTTTCAATCGGGCCGGTCCGCGCCCCCTTGACCCCGTCAAGCCCGATGATGGCGCCCGAGGGGACGTAGACCGTGGCGCCCCGCTCTCGCGCCAACGCGATCCACTCGTCCCGACCGAGGAGCGCCCCTACACTCAGGACCATCAGGTCCTTGCCCTGCTCCAGGGTCTTCGGGGCGATCTCTTCGAGCGCAGCCTGGCCGGCTGCCTCGATGACCAGGTCGGATGCTTCGATCAAGCGATCCAGGGAGAGGACCGGCGCCGGCCGGTGGAGTGTCTGCACAAAGCCCTGAGCCTTCTTAAGATCCCGGCCCGTGAGCCCGGCGAGCTCTACGCCGGGGATGCCCGTGTCAACAGCCTTGGCGATAGCTCGGCCAATCACCCCCACGCCCACGATGCCCACCTTCAGCATAGCCTCACCTCACCGCCGAATCGTTTCAATCGTGAGTTGTGCCGGAACGGACGGGGAATTGCGCTGTGTGTCAAGCGTTACCATGCAGAACACTACGATACACACCGAGCGCCCAGAGGGGAAAGTAAACCGGGTAGAGGTGATACTTGAGGAAGAAGACCCGGGGAAAGCCGGTGCCGTTCCAGAAGGGATCATCCCAGGAACCGTCCGGACGCTGGACATCGAGCAGATAGCGAATCCCCCGGGCCACCGCCGGGTTCTTCGCCTCCCCCACCGCAAGGAGACCGAGAAGCGCCCAGGCCGTCTGGCTGGGCATACTTTCCCCTTTCCCGGCGAGGCCAGGGTCCATGTAACTGAGACACGTCTCCCCCCACCCCCCGTCCGCATTCTGGCAACCTTCCAACCAGCGAACGGCCCGCCGGATGTGTGGGGCGTTACAATCCTCCCCGATGGCCCCCAGGCCTCTAAGGACCGACCAGGTTCCATAAATATAGTTGGCTCCCCATCGGCCGTACCACGCGCCGTTTGCACATTGCGTTTCTTTGACGAACGCCAACGCCCTGGCCGCCTCGGGAAGCGTCGAGTTATGACCGTAGGTTCCGAGGGTCTCTAGCCCACGTCCTGCCAAGTCCTCTGTGGGTGGATCGAGGAGGGCTCCGTGGTCGGCAAACGGAATGTTGTTCAAAAGGAAACGGGTGTTGTCTACGTCGAACGAGCCCCACCCGCCCTTCTCGCACTGCATTCCCAAAAACCACGTAAGGCCCGCCTCGATGGCCCGTCGAATTTCGGCTCGATTTGGCAGCTGGACCTTCTTGAGGGCCATCAGCACCACGGCCGTATCGTCGGTATCGGGATAGAAGTCGTTCCGGAATTGAAACGCCCACCCCCCGGGGGAAAGATGCGGCCGTTTGACCTGCCAGTCGCCTCGCCGAAGAATTTGCCTCCCAAGGAGCCAAGTGGCAGCCTGGAGCAGCGAGGAGTGGTCCGTGGGCAGGCCGGACTCCACGAGAGCATTCACGGCGAGGGATGTATCCCAAATGGGTGAAAGACAGGGCTGCAGATGAAAGCGGTCCGCCTCCTCAATCCCGAGGAGCTCAATCTCTTTCCACCCTTCAGCCATCTTGGGGTGGTCCTCGGAGTAGCCCAGGCTGTGCAGGGCCATCACCGCATTGGCCATGGCCGGATAGATCCCTCCCAATCCTCCGGGCCCCATCCGCGTCAGGGTCCACGCCAGGGCCTGCTGGCGTGCCCGCGCCCGGAAGGGACGAGGGGCCCACCGCTCAAGTCCAGGGAGGAGCGCATCCAGCCCGATAAAGAAATTCTTCCAGGAGATGAGCTGCTCGGAGAGGGGGAATCGCAAATTGGCCGCGGCCCGCGATGGGAGGTAGAGTTCATCGATGCCCGCCTCGGGGGGGATCGGACAGATCGGCTTGAGATCCATGAGGATCAGCAGGGGGACAATCACCGTCCTTGACCAGTACGAGACCTCGTAAAGATTAAAGTAGGACCAGCGGGGGAGGAGCATGATCTCGACCGGCATGGCCGGGACGCCCTCCCAATCGTACTGTCCGAAGAGGGCGAGACTGATCTTCGTGAAGACGTTCGCCTTGGTCACCCCACCCTTTGCCAGGATGTTTTCCCGGGCCCGCCGCATGAAGGGCTCGTCGGGGGAATGTCCCATAAGCTTCAAGGCGAAATAGGCCTTCACCGTGGCGCTGATATCGCTGGGGCTCCCCGGGAAGAGGTCCCATCCGCCATCGGGCAGTTGCTTGGCGAGAAGGTAATTGGCGGCCTTTCTCTCCCGGTCTCGATCCACCCGGCCCAGGAAGTGACGGAGCATGACGTACTCCGAGGTCAGGGTGGCATCCGCCTCGAGTTCGCCAACCCAGTACCCCTCCGGGTGCTGGAGGCTAAGGAGATGCTCCTGGGCCCGGCGGATGGCTTGTTCCAGCACTTGGACGGTGAGCCCGTTTTCAATCGCCGACGTTGTCAAACCTTCTGCCCCCTTTGCCTTGCTCCTCGGTACCACTCGGCTGATCAATCCAAGAAGACTGAGACCCCGATCATGAACAGAGGTCCGTCAATGCCATCGTTAGGTAGTTTGATGTCGCGATTCGAAATATGATAATACCTTGCCTCACCGGTCAACGCTGTCCTTTCAGCAACGAAAAAATGAAACCCCAATCCGAATTGGAGTGAGAAATTGAAGCCATCGCTCTGACCCCTCTGTTCAGCTTCCGGTCTGCGCCGTGAGTTTAGATCGAAGTCGATACTGAGAACGCCTCCCCCTCCTTCTACGAAGGGGATGAATCTCCCTTCGGGAAGGAAGTTATACCGGACCATCGCGGTGATCCCTCCCCCGAAGCCATCATTGGGCTCAGTCAGAAATAGGAGTGCTCCTTCAATGACTAACTCAAAGTGACCCCGGTACCACGCATCCCCACCCATGGGGTCGCTGATGCCAATGCCCCAGCGGGGGGCCACATAGATCATCTCGACATCACCCAGTTCGCCGGTGGTCTCACCAATCCGGAAGCCGAGAGCATATCCCCCCGCGATTCCGGCCACTTGCTTGCCGAATCCGAACAGACGCGCCGGGGATTGCGCAGCGGCCGTCGGTGGCCCAGCGCCCGATCCCATGCCAGAGTCCGCCCACCCCTTCTGTGGAAGGAGCATCCCCAGGGCCGTGGCGATCAGCAAGAGTCTCCACTGTTCTCTCATTCGCCCTATCTTTCCGAGGGGGCCAAGTCTACTACTGGATCACTCCTCTTCCCGCTTGATGCGCATCTTCCGCACCAGTTCATCAAACGAGGACGTCTCGATGATCTTGTTGAACTGCGATTGATAATTCGAGACAATACTCACCCCGTCAATAATGACATCGAACATCTGCCAGGGACCGCTCGGGCGCTGCAGGTGATAATCAACAGGCAGGCGATCGCCCCGCTTGTCCACGAGCACGGTTTTGACTACTGCTCGTGTGCCGTTGACCGATTCTCCGGCGTATATGATCTGTTGATCTGGCAGTGACTGCAGGACCATCCGGGAGTAAGAGCGTTCGAACAGCACCCCGAAAAGGTCCACAAACACCTGACGTTGCTGAGCGGTCAGCTTGACCCAATGCGAGTCCAGAGAGCGTTCCGCCATCTCCGCATAGTTGAAGCTGCCGGCAATCAACTTCCGGACCGCCTGTCTCCGTGCTGCCTGCTTGTCTGGACCCTGCAAGGTGGGATCATTCAAGATACGCAGAGCACTCTCCAAGGTATCGCGGACCCGATCTGTGGGCAAACTCTCCCTTGACCCTGCCGAGACATGCAAGGTGAACGCCAGCACAAGGACCCCGACCCCAAAGATGCGGCAAAACGAACGAGCCTTCTGTCGCACACATCTCGTCACTTCGAGGTCCTCCCCCGGTCGGGACGATCATCACCTTCTCCCCGTCGCGGCAGTTGCCAGGACCCATTCGTATACCCGACCACCTGAGGAACCTCCCCCACCGGCTCGGTCCCCTTCATCCCGTAGAGAGCCCAGAGGCAGGCCGGGAGAACTGTCAGCGAGGCCACGAGGACGCTCCCCACCCCGACGGACAAGAGGAAGCCAAGGCTAAAGATACCTTGGTGGCTAGCCACCATCAAGCTGCCAAATCCCACCATGGTGGTAGTGGCAGACAGGAAGACCGCCCGACCCGTACTGTTGGCGATGACGGACCCCTTTCCGCCCTCCTGTGTCAACCGCTTCACAATGTGAAGACCGTTCATTATTCCATACCCCGCGATGAGGGGAAGCAGAATGAGGTTGGCTAGATTAAAGTTGATCTTGAAAAGTTTCATCAAGCCAATGGTCCAGGCCCCGCCCACAACGAGCGGACAGAGGGCCAAGAGCAAATGCCCCACACTGCCAAAAGACCAAAGAATCACGATCACCATTGCAGTTGCCGCATAGAGCCCCCCGAGCAGGTACCCCCTCTCCATACTCCGGCCGTGCTCCCAGGCGGTGACGGGATCCCCGATAACATCCGGATCGACCGACCGGATCTCCCTGACAAACTTTTGGACACTTTCCCGCCCCCAGTTCTTCTCCTTCGGAAACACCTTGAGGAGATAAGTTCCCCGTTTCCCGAGAAACCGATCCCTGAGCTGCTGCGGAAGGTCCGCCATTGTCATAGGGTCTGACTGGAGATTTTGCCGGAGCACGGTGATCTTCCTCTCAAAGTCTGCAAAGAGTTTGGCCTCGTAGGAGGTCAGGATCTGTGTCAGCTCGACCGGACCGCCCGCCTCAAGCTTTTCCCGGACCCCCTCCACCAGTTGCCGGGCCTCCTCCAACTCTGCGTCCGATGCAGAGGCAAAGCGCTCTTTGTCCCCTAGCTTGAAACGAATTCGCTCCAGGGTCGTCTTTAGCCGTTCGAGATTCACGGGTTCCAGTCGCCCAAAGGTGGTCGGGAGCTTGCTCAGGGGGGCCTCGAGTGCCTGAATGGCAGTCAGCGTCCCCGCCTGTGTATTGGGGAGAAACGAGAAAATGGTCTGGACCCGATCGACCGACGGAAGTGTTTCCAGGTTGGCCTTTTTCGTCTCGACTTCTTCTGGCGATCCCGCCAGGCTGATGCCAAACCAGGTGGACGTCCCGCCCTCAGCGAGGAGGCGGCGTTCCCAGTCCACGGATTCCGTCCCCTGCGCTTGGAGCTCCAGCAGATTGAACTCAAGCTGAATCTTGCCAATGGCGGGCAGAGAAACCATGGCCAACAGCCCTGCCACAGCGATTACGACCCGGGGATGATGACTCCACTGTTCAAAGAGCCCTAACAAATTCGTCGACCGGGCGGCGACCCGAGCGTCCGTGCGCCCCTCCTGCAAGAGCAGCAGCGAGGGAAGGACCGTGAACGCCGCAGTCAAACAGAGCAGCAGGCCGCTCCCTGTGATGAAGCCCAGCTCCACCAGACCCTTGAAGTCGGTCAGGATGAGGCTATAAAAGGCGACCACCGTGGTAATCGCCCCTGTTACGGTGGCTTTACCTGTCCGTTGGAGCGTGAGGTGTAACGCGTCGCCAGGGCTGTGACCCCTGGCGCGTTCTTCCCCATAACGCTCCAGCAGATGGACATTATAATCGATACCCAATCCGATCAGGATCGGGGTAAACATGGCGCTCAGGATATTGAGAGAGCCGATGGTGAGGGTGATGAGCCCCAACGTCCAGGAAACCCCAACCCCCAGGCTGAGGAGCGCGCGGGCCGGTGCGCCATAGCTACTCCAAAAGAGGAGAAACAGGAGAGCCACTCCACCGAGGGCGACCATGGTGGCCATCGCGGCATCGCGTCTGGCCGTCACCATCTCATCCGACCCCAGGGCTTCGGACCCGGTGACGCCAGCCTCGATCCCCCCGTACGTTCGACTGAGCTCGGTGATGGCTGTCCGGATCTGCCGGATCGACTCTCGCTTGGGGGCGAGGGTCCGGTCATTTGTCCCACGGGCTTTGGCCAAAAGGATGAGGTACCGCTTATCCTCGGTCAGCAGGTATCCTTCGGACACTGGCTCTTTTCCGGCTCCCAACCACGCTCCCCACGGGGAGTCCGCGAATCGATTACCGTTCAACCTGTTGTTCACCTGCCGGAGTAAAGAGGTCAAAAAGCCAAGATCCACCTGCCCCGATGTCCTCTCCTCCTCCAAGAAGCCGGTAAAGAAATGCCCGACCAAGGCCTGGCTCGTCTCCCGGTTGATTCCGGCAAACAGGGTATTGAGCCCGGGCGCGGCGGTGAGGTCCCGAATCAGCTCCTGGTGGCCCTCAATCTTGCGGCGAAGCGTCTTGAGTTCCTCCACGGAGAGGTATTGGAGCGAATGAGCCTCAAAGGGAGCGGAGTCGACTCGATAAAACAGTTCTGTGATGTGCTCTCCGTCGGTTTGCAGCCGGGCGGCCAGGCTGGCGACGAATTGTTTGGCACGGGGCAGATCAGAGGCATCCACGACGACCACGATGCCATCTCGGTCTCCGAACTCTTTCCTATAGGCTTGCTTCAATTCGACGAGGCGTTCACCGGTGAAGACAAGTTCCATTCGACTCGGCCGAATCTCCAACCATCGCATCGCTGCCACGAGAGACAAGAACGCGAGCAGGCTCGTCAATAACAGGACGACACGGGGATGTCTCAGAATCACACGTGACCATCGCCTGGCCATGGCCGGTCTCGCTCCTCCCGCGGATCGCGATTACCGTTTGGGACTGGAATCGGCGCCGAGTGCTTCGGCTTCCTGCTTGACTCGCATCTTTCGGATGAGCTCATCGAACGAGGAGGTCCGGATGATGCGGTTGAACTGGGTCCGGTAGTTGCTGACCAGGCTGACGCCTTCGATCACCACATCATAGACCATCCACTGGGCATCCCGGCGGATGAGCTTGTAATCGATGGGGATATCCAGATCCTCTTTTTCGCTCACGATCTTGGTGGTAACAACCCCAAACTTGTCATTCACTTCTTCCTTGGTATAGAGGATTTCCTGATCAGTGTAGGCTTCAATCTTCTTATGATAGGAACCCTCCAAGAGATCCGCAAACAGATCCACGAATTCCTTCCGCTCCTGGGGAGTCCGCTTGCGCCAATGCAGTCCGAGCGAACGCTTTGACATCTCCGAAAAGTCGAAGCGGGGATAGATGACCTCCTTCAGCCGTTTTCGCCGCGCCTCCTCCTTCTCCGGGGCCTTCAGCACTGGGTCCTTCAAAATGTCCATGACCTGGTCAATGGTGGCCTTCACTTGGACGGTCGGACTTTCCTGGGCGAAAGACAAGGGAGAAAAGGCGAAACAACTTATCGCGCAAAGAATCAGGCCCTTCCGTGTCACCCCACCCATTCTATCTCCTCCTGATGAGCAAAAGGATTCGGGGGAGCCTCCCTCTGTGCCTTATTGGCGCGCCGAAAATACCCGAACGGCCTCCCCGGTCGCGAAGGCCAGATTCGCAAGGGCGATCCGCTGATTGTAAATGGCGCGAAAATTATCCGCCCGCATCCGGGCATAGGTCTTGAGCGCGTCAGCGAGGTCTCTCGCCTCGCCAATGCCTAAGTCGAAATTCGCCACAGCGGTCACCAACCACCGCCGGGCGTCCCGATAGCCCCGCTTCGTTGTCTCGATGTCCTGCTCGGCCTTTTGCAACTCCAGGTGGGCCTTCCGTACTTGTAACGGAATGCCGTTTTCCGCAAAATCCTGCTTGTGGAGGAGCTGGATATATTGCGCCCGGGCCTCGTCGATCCTTCCCCTGGTGATGCCGAAGTCGAAATGCCACTTGAGGCCGACCACAACCCCACCAAAGGCATGTTCCAGCGGGTCGGTGATGATGGGGACCTGACTTTTGTCCCGATTGGTACTTTCGGCCACATCGGCCACGACTGCCGCGTAAACAATCGGATACTGATCAGCGACGGCAGCCTCGACCAGCGCCTGCCTGGCTTTGATCCCCTCCCGCAGCTGCACGAACTCAGGGCGAAGCTCCTTGGCAGTCTGAAGATAGCTCTCAATGCTCTTTGCGTCTCTTTTGACCGGCACCAGCCTTTTGTCCGCCAACTCGAACTCGACCTCCTCTTCCAGCCGCAGGGCCATTCGCATCGCTCGCCCGGCTAACTTGACCCCCTCCTCGGCTTCGTCAACATTCTTGTCCACCTCAGCCAGGAATGCCCGGAGCTTGTATACATCACTCAACGTGGCCCCGGGGGATCCCGCCTCCACCTGACGCTCCGCCTTTTCCAAGGACTTTTGGAGCTCTTCCCGAATCCCATCGACGAATTCCCGAAGCTCGCGCGCCAGCAGATACCCGTAATAAAACTGCTTGATCTGCAGGGTTACCTCGGAGGCCTTCTGATTCACGGCCGCCTCGCTGACCTGAACACCCCGAGCGGCCGCCTCGCGAAAAGCACTGATCTTCCCAAAGGTATACAAAGGCTGGACTAGCTGAATCTCGGCCCGGCCGAAGACCCCGTTAATCACGGGATCATCCGTCTCCGACTTGGAGACGATGGTCCCCTTGGAGCTAATCAGGTCCGACTCAGGAGACGGGCCCCCAAAGATGTTGGCCTCAAGCTGTGCCCACCTGGCAGCATCAGCCTGTGTCTGTTTGCTCCGGCTCTCATCCACGCCGGCGCGCGCTTCTTTGATCTGTGCGCTCACCTCCAGGGCCCGCGTGACGGCGTCGTCCAGGCCGATGACCAGTTTCTTCTGTTCACCGGGGGGCTGCCCTTGGGCGGCTGCCGGGTTCGGCGCCAAAAGGACCAGAACAAGGCAGATGCCGGACACAACAAATGCGGCCATCGTACTCGTCCTCCGCAGTATGAGGTTTCCTTGGCCTCTAAAATTTCCCAAAGATGAAACTCCCGATAAGCTCCTCGATATCAATGGGCGGCTCGGTCTCGCGGATTCTCCCCCCCGAGGCGATGATCTCATCGGCCCCCCCCGGACTGAGCTGCATATACTTTTCGCCGATGAGCCCCTTGGTCTTGATAGAGGCGATCGTGTCCTCCTGCAGCTCGACGCCAGTGTCGATCCGCATTGTGACCCTCGCCTGATATTCGACTAACGAAATTTCCTCAACCCGACCGATCCTCACCCCGGCGATCTCCACGCTGGCCCCCTCTTTCAATCCCCCCACGGTCGGGAAGTCCGCATAGACCGTGTATCCCGCCAGTCCGAGAACCTGCATCTTGCCCAGCCGAATAGAGAGGTACCCGAGGGCAAAGATCCCTACGAGCAGGAACAGACCCACCACTACCTCGAGATCCAAACGTCTCATCATCCCCCTCTTCTCAGTCAGGCTGGATCGGCCCCTCCGGATCGCCGCTGATAAACTGTCGGATGAGCGGGCTCGTGGACGACTGAATCGCCTCCGGAGTCCCGGCCTCGACCACGATCCCTTCGTGGAGCATCGCCACTCGGTCAGCAATACCGAAGATCTCGGGGATCTCATGGCTCACGAGGATGGCCGTAAAACCCACGCGCCGGTGCGTGTCGAGGATGAGCCGATGAATGGCATTGACCATGATCGGATCGAGACCAGTCGTCGGTTCGTCGAACAGCACAATCTCCGGATCCATGGTCAGGGCGCGAGCCAACGCGACCCGCTTCCTCATCCCCCCGCTCACCTCGGCGGGATATTTATGGCCCATATCCGCGAGGCCCACCTCTTTGAGGAGGGCAAGGACCTTCTCCCGAATCGCCTCCTCGGGAAGCCGCGTCTTTTCCCGAAGTGGAAAGGCCACGTTCTCAAAAACAGTCAACGAATCGAAAAGTGCCCCCCCTTGAAAGACCACCCCGAACCGCTCCCTGAGCTCGTCAAGCGCTCGACCGCGGAGTTGGGAAATCTCCATGCCGTCGATAAGAATCTGGCCTTCGTCCGGCCTGAGGAGGCCCATGAGGTGCTTCAGGAGGACACTCTTGCCCCCGCCACTCCGCCCGATGATGACCAGGATTTCTCCCTGGCCGACTCGGAGGTTCACCCCTCGAAGAACCCGTTGTCCTTCGAAGGTTTTATGTAAATTGCGGATTTCGACCATTCGCCTCACCCTCACAAAAGCACCGAACCAAGGAAGTAATCCCACACCAGGATCAACACCGAAGACAGGACCACTGCCTCCGTCGTGGCCCGGCTCACCCCCTCCGCCCCGTAACTAGTATAAAACCCTTTGTAGCAGCAGACCCACGTCACCAAGAGACCGAAGCTCACCGATTTGAGGAGGCCCTGGGTGATGTCTTTGAGGACCACATATGTTTCCATCTCCCCAAAGTAAGTCCCCTCTCCAACACCCAAGAGCTTCACCCCCACGAGGTACCCCCCGTAGATTCCCACAAGATCGAAAATCGCAGTCAGGAGGGGAAATGCGATCAGGCCGGCCAGGATAGTCGGCACAATCAGGTACCGCATGGGGTTTAACGCCATGGCGTCCAGTGCGTCGATCTGTTCGGTGATGCGCATGATCCCGATTTCAGCCGTGAGGGCCGAGCCGGCCCGGCCCGTCACCATCAGGGCGCACAGAACGGGTCCGAGCTCCCGGATCAAGCTCAGGGCCACCGCCGGGCCTAGAAACGCCTCCGAGCCAAACTTTGTCAACGTGTAGAACACTTGCAGGCCAAGCACCATTCCGGTGAAGGCTCCCGTCAGCAGGATCACCCAGAGGGACTTGGCCCCGATGAAGTGGATCCGCGTGATCATACGGCGCCACTTGAGCGGAGGGAGAAAGATCCAGAAGAGGGCGGAGCCCAGAAAGATCATCATCCGCCCCCCCTCCCGGATGAAATTCATGAACCACCGTCCGACGTGCCACAACATCCTCATGGCCGGTCCTCACGGAGCATGGAAATTCCATCGCACGAAGCACCCCCATCCCAACCAAAGAATTTTAATTTGATTCATGCGGAATTGCGACTGCAAACAAAAAAATACCGTCCTCTCCTGGTGGAGGCAAACGGGCCCGGCTCATCGTTGAGTTGATAGTATAAATGGCGAGCGATGTCAAGGACAATCCAGTATTTTTCAATACTTATATGCCTCTCTTATCTCCCCAAGGCGGGAACCGTTCCCATTCGCCTCGCCGGAGGAGGAGTAAGGGATGCCCGGTATTTTCCCACGTGGGGCTGGGAAGATGAGTTCCCTTTTTCGTTGACAGGGACCTTCGTCATGGGGTAATCAGACCAACATGCAAAGGTCGATACAACGGAAGCAGGCGAAATATCTGTGTTTCCGCCAAACTGTCCGATGACTAGCGGGACGCAAGTCGTGGCCAAAATCTGTTAGGGCTGCTCCAACAGAGGGTTAATCTTCACCCCGCGGGCCTCTGAGCCCGAGGCTGTCACCGAAAGGAGGCAAGGATGAGGAGGACCATAGGTTGGGTGACGACCACTATCCTCCTCGCGGGGATGGTGTGGATGGTGTCGCCTGCCAGCGCGGAATTCTTCGTCGATGCGTACACCGGAAGGAACTTTACAAACGACGCAGACGTCAAAATCAAACAGTCCGGGCTGGGGAACGATTTTACGGTCGAAGAGCTCTCATTCGACGACGAGTCATTTGGAGACTACCCGTACTACGGGATGCGGTTTGGGTATTTTTTCAAGAAGTATCCCTGGTTCGGAACAGCCATTGAATTCTTCCATTTTAAGATCGTCGGTGAGGTGGACGAGACCAAGCGCATTACAGGAACTCGGGGAGGAGCGCCAATCAACACCAAGACACGCGTAAATACCGTGGTCCAACAATTTGACATTACCCACGGGGTGAACTATGTCATGTTCGACGCGCTCTTTCGCTACTCGCTCTTCAAGGATCCGGAACGCTTTCCCCACGGACGCCTCCAGCTCTACGGCGGCTTTGGGGTCGGGCCCGTGATCACCCACGCTGAAAACGAAGTCGAGGGAATCGAGAACGACGGAGAGTTCGAGCTTGGAGGCCCAGGCGTCCAAGCGTTTGTCGGCGCTCGGACGCTCCTATTCAAATACTTCGGGGTGTTTGCCGAGTACAAGTTCAGCCACTCGGACCTCGAGGTCGATGTGCCCGGTGGGGACGCAGAACTGGACGAGAATTCCCACCACATTGTCGGAGGAATCACCATCCCGCTCCCCTTTTAGGCCAGCGGTCAGCCACTCTTTCTGCTTTTCCCGTGGGCAGGTTCAGCGGCTTGCTCAGTTCTCCACTCTTCGTTTGACCGACAAGTATCATTCCCACTGACTGTTGAACTCCTAGTGGGTGCCCTCAGACAGCGGCTATGCAGAAAGAGAGCAAAGCATGGTCCGGCGCGCGATGACCGATTTTTTCGTTGCACAACTGCTGGAATCGCTATAGGGTTGTGTGTCAGATTTTACCGATGATTTCACGAGGAAAACGATGGATTCTTTCTTCGCGCTGCTGTTTGGGACGATCCTATTACGACCGTACGTCTTCGCCTTCCTCCTCGTCTACCTTTTCGCGGCTGTCGCGGATATGGGGTGGCGGCGGACCTTCCTTTTCACCGTGGTGGCGTGGGGTGTGGCCTTTTCCGCCGAATCCCTGTCAATCCGGCTAGGGATTCCCTTCGGCCTGTACCATTACCTCCCCACGACGGTGGATCGGGAGCTTTGGATCGCCGGGGTGCCCTTTATGGACTCCCTCTCCTTCGTCTTTCTGGCCTATGCGAGCTGGACCCTTGCCTCGTTAGCGTTGCTCCCCTTGTTCAGGGGGGCGGAGCCAGGCCGGGCACTCTTCCTTCCCCACCGAGGCCGATTTCGCCCCCCCGTCCTCCTCCTCACTGTGGTCTTCTTCGTCCTCATCGATATCGTGGTGGACCCCATCGCCCTTCGGGGTGATCGTTGGTTTCTCGGCCAGATCTTTTATTACCCCGAGCCCGGGGCGTATTTTGGGGTCCCAGTGTCCAACTTTGTCGGATGGGGGGTGGTGGGGTGCACCATTATGACCCTTTTCACCCTCCTCGAGCGAAGGGTCAAGGGCGGGATTCCCCGGTGGGCGGTGCGGCTCCCCCTGCGGCCCCTATATGGACCAGCCTTGTACTACCTCGTCCTCGGCTTTGCCCTCGCCGTGACCTGGTTGATCGGAGAGAAGACCCTCCTCCTCGTCGGCCTGTTTATTTATGCTCCCTTGACGATCGTCCTGGCAGCCACGATCGCCGCGCGGTGGCAGGAGGGCCAGAGGCTGTCGCAAGGGAATCTGGAGTCGTGGGAAGGCGTTGTATCCACAAGGGATGCACCCTCGAACGGTAGGGGATCGCTCCCCGTGGAGGCAGCCTGAAAGGGCCCGTTTCTCGAATCGGCGACGACCTCGCCGAGGAAGAACGCCGGCACCCTGACGCATCTCTGGAGCGAAGAACAGGCCCATGATCGGGCCGATGGAGACCACGAATCATGGCGATTCCCCTTTCCCAATCTTTATCGGTTGCATCGTACGTGCTCAGTCAAAAGCTGCGAGGGAACACCCGGTATCCCCTCGTCCTCATGCTCGAGCCCCTTTTTCGCTGCAACCTGGCCTGTGCAGGCTGCGGAAAGATTCAATATCCCGAGCACGTGCTGGACCGGCGTCTCAGTCCCGAAGAGTGCTGGGCTGTCGCCGAAGAATGCAGTGCCCCGATCGTGAGTATTCCCGGCGGCGAACCCCTGATTCACCCGGAAATGCCCGAGATTGTTCGAGGATTGGTCGAGCGGAAGAAGTACGTGTACCTCTGCACCAACGCACTCCTCATGGAACGAAAGCTTCCGGAGTATACGCCGTCGAAGTATCTCACCTTCAGCGTTCACATGGATGGCCTCAAAGAAGAGCACGACATCGCCGTGTGCCGAGATGGGGTGTACGATGTTGCTGTGCGCGCCATCAAGGCAGCGCTCGGACGAGGCTTCCGAGTCACAACCAACACGACCCTCTTCGAAGGGACCAATCCAGAGAGGGTCCGGACATTCTTCGATACGATGATGGAGCTCGGCGTCGAAGGGATGATGATCTCCCCGGGGTACAGCTACGAGAAGGCCCCCGATCAAGAAAACTTCCTTCTACGCCATCGCATCAAACAGCTCTTTTCGGCCATCCTTACGGATCCCAAAAGACATTGGCGGTTCAACCAGTCTCCGTTGTTTCTGGAATTCCTCATGGGCAAGCGCGACTACCAATGCACGCCCTGGGGAAACCCCACGTACAACATCTTCGGCTGGCAGAGGCCCTGTTATCTGCTCCAGGATGGGTATGCCCCGACCTTCAAGGAACTGATGGAGACCACTGACTGGGACCGATACGGTACTGGCAGGAACGACCAGTGCGCCGACTGCATGGTGCATTGCGGATACGAGGCCACCGCGGTCAATGATACGTTCAGTTCATGGTCGGGCTTTGCGCGAACGGTGAAATTGACCCTACTCCCGAATTCATCAAGGGGGTCATAAACCCATGCCACAGGAGACAAAGGCGCACGGATCTGAACGACCGCTGTGGGAAGGTCGCCGTTTCCGGCTCGAGAATCAAACCGAGCTGTATGAGGTGATCGAGGCGGCCTTTGATTATCGGGGAGACGTGACCCTGGAACTGAGGGATGGAACGGCAGTCGTGGGGTACGTCTTCAACCGTGACGCGCAAGCGGCCGAGCCGTATATCCAACTTTTCCCGAAGGAAGCGTCGGGCACCAGGACCATAAAGTATGCGAGTGTTATGGCCGTCCACTTCACGGGCGAAGACACCGCCTTTGGGAAATCCTGGGATGCTTGGGTCAGCAAGAGCGAGGCACTGCGCAAGGCCGAGGCGGAGAGGGTTAGAGCGCAGGCCGAGGCGCGCGGAGATCTGTAGTACCGAGAGCGCCCCACTCCGGCATTTCTCACGTCGCTAATCTCCGTCCGAGACAGCTCCCTTAGGCTCCCGAGGGTCTCCTGGTTGATCGGAGAGTGATGAGGTGAGGATGATTCGATTCGCTTGTGGCCCGGCGGCCATTGTGGTGGCCCTCTCTTGGGAGGCTGCCCCGATAGTCAGACATCTTCGCCTCCGCAGGCAGGGGGTGCATGACGAAGTTGCCGAGTACCGCGGTGGGGAGGACCGCGTGCTTCTCCTTCAGGCGGGGATGGGCCCCCATGGAGTGGCCAGGGCCCTCGCCTGCCTTGAAAAGCCCTCCCTCCTCCTCTCGGCAGGCTTCTGTGGAGGGGTTGGGCCAGAGGTAGGCCTAGGGGAGATCGTCATCGGGTCCCAGGTGGTCCGAAACAGCGAGTCTTTTCCCGCCGACCCCTTGCTTCTCGAGGTCACCACGACCACCCTGAAGAGAATCGATCTTCCCTTCCATGTGGGCCCCATCCTCACGGTGGATGAGATCGTCACCCTGAGTGAGGGGAGGGAGCGACGGGAAGATCTGCAAGTCCTGGCCGTAGACATGGAGAGCGCCTACCTTGCTGAGGCAGCGAGGCGTCAAGGGGTCCCGTTCCTAGGGATCAGGGTCGTCTCAGACACCACGGCCGAGCCCTGGGCAGCCGAAGCGAAGTCTTTCCTGGACACCGATGGCCGCCTGAAGCCGGGGTCCGTCGCCCTCTCTTTCATTCGACATCCCACCTTGATCCCTCGGATGCTCTATCTCGGTCTCACGCTGCGCCGGGGCACGCATCGGCTTGCCCAGGGAATCGACGCCCTCCTGAGGGAGGTGAAAACGTGAGGGCGCTGGTTCTGGCCGCAGGGCAGGCGATCCGCCTCCGGCCTTTCACGGAAGAGACCCCCAAGTGTCTCTTGAAAGTGGGGGGCAAACCGATCCTGGCCCACCTGCTGGATGTCCTGGCGGGGCAGGGGATCGCGGACGCGGTTATCGTCACCGGCTACTTGGGCGAGCAGATTCGCGCATTCATCTGGAAGTCGAGTGAGCAAGGCTCCCTTCCGGTGACGGTCGTGGAAAATCCTCGCTACGCCGAGACGAATAATCTCTACTCCGTCTGGGTAACGCGGCAGGCCCTTCTCGGATCGGCCTTTGTCGTTCTGTACGCGGACATCCTTTTTGATCCGGAGATTCTCACGGGGTGTCTCGACGGGCCCGGAGAGATCTGTCTCGCCGTGAGTCGGGAACTGTACGAAGAGAGCAAGAAAGTTCAGACTGAGGGGACCCGGGTACTCGCAGTCAGCAAGGCCGTGCCCCCTGACCAGGCGACTGGAACCTTTCTCGGCATTGCGCGGTTCTCAAGCGAGGGAGGCCGGCTTCTCTATGCCGAAATCGAAGACCTCACGCGAGAGCAGGCGACCGATCAGTACTATACGGCCGCGGTCGAACGGTTGATTGCCAAGCGGGTTCCGGTCCACTGCTCGGTGACCAGCGGACTCCCCTGGATTGACATCGACGGACCTGCCGAGCTCGAGCGAGCCCAGGAGGTGGTCCTCCCCAGGATTGCAGTGACCCCTTTCCCACGGTAAGGCCCCGATGAACCAGATCGGAAAAACTGCCATTGTCCTCCCCCCCATAGGAGGGGACTGGTCTGTCGCCGCCGAGCAGGTGGCAGGGGTTCCACTCTTATCTCGAATTCTCATCAGTGTAGAGCGCGCCGGGGTCCACCGGGTGATCATCTGCGCTGGCGAGGCCGCCCCGCGGCTTCAGGCCCTGGTGGCAGAACGGCCACCCCGGAGTCAGCTCCACTGGATTGGGACCGTACCGGCGGAGCTCGCCCGAGCCCTCGGGGAGAACGGAAGCTCTCCTTGTTTCTTTATCCGAGCGAGCACCTTGCTGAATCCAGCGGTGCTCATGGAGCTCAGGGCCGCCTATCGTCCAGATGCAACTCTTGTGGTCCCAGCCGACCAAGGACCAGATACTCCCGTGGCGCTTAGGATTCCTGGCAATTCAACCGGTCATCAGAAGCCCCCTGCGCAGATCCCCCTCTCGGGGGACGCGGTGTGCCTCGATCTGGCCACGACACCGGTCGAGGCGGTGGCCGCAACCCTGTACCAGATGTTAGGGAAGCCGACCGACAGTAGGCTGATCCGATGGTCGCGACGCCTCCTTGCTCCCATCATGCGCCAGATCGCGGAAACGCCGCTTACGGCCAACCATCTGACCCTCCTGGGATTTCTGATCGGCCTGGGGGCCATCGGGTGCCTGTGGCAGGGAACGTACATGTGGACGGTCGCCGGGGCCGCGTTCTTCGTCGTTTCCTACTTCATCGATCTGATGGACGGAATGCTCGCCCGCCTGAAACTGCAGGAGAGCCAATGGGGCGGATGGATGGATTATGCCTTGGACAACCTGGTACACCTCGGCATCTTTGCCGCCATCACCCGTGCGGTTTACGTCCAAAAGCCCGAGCAGACCATTCTCATATTGGGCACTCTGCTCCTTGCCGGAGCGGTGGCCGCCGCATGCACGATGGCAGCATACATGCGGCTCCCATGGCGCCCTATCAATCGACTTATGACTTGGACAATGCATCGGGATTTTTCCGTGCTCGTTCTCATTGCTGCTCTGTTAAAGGGCCTAGAATGGTTTCTCTGGACGGCGGCGGTTGGGATCAATCTTTTTTGGCCGCTCATGCTGTATTTTCTCATCCGGGACAGGAGGGGAGCCACCCGGATAATGGCAGGCGATCCAGGAGCTTCCGGTGCCCATGTTCACCAGAGATGAAGGAGCGTCCTGATATGCCGGTTTTTCTGAGCCGTCCGTCGATGTCCCCGGACGAAGAGGCCTGAATATGGACCGGCGTACCCATGTGATCCTCGCGGCGAAGCTCTTGAAGACCTGCGGCCTCGACCTCGGAGCAGCCGTCTACTCGTACATCCCGATCATCGACAAGCGGCCGGAGCATTACTACGGGATCTACGGCCATACCCTGGAGAACTTTCGCGAGTTCCTGGACGTAGCCCTGGAAGTCTTCAGCAGTGTGGATTTTGCCCACCGAAACTTTGCCGCCTTGAATCAGCGCATGGAAACGAAGGCCAGGGAGCTCGAGGCTCACCTTGACATCCTCCCTGTTTCGGATGAGCAGGGGCGGTCTCGGGTGGAGAAAAAGATTTACGCCCATCGGCGCATCGTGGAGGAGGCTCCGGTCTTCGCGAGGCACCTCGATGTTGCGGCGGAGATCGTGGGAGACCCCCGAGCGTCCCGACCGAGCACGGACCGGCTGGCCGCCGCTTTGAGTTTGCTCAGCCACCCTTACTTCGATGTTTGGATCAGACCCGTTCAGTTTTTCCTTCCGGATTGTGCCTTTGCCTCGGCACGGTGGCGACTTTGGACCCAGATCGACTACGTGAAATTCCGGGGCGACTTCTACAAAGAGCAAAACATTACCTGGTTCCAATACGAGATGTCCCAACACCCCCTCTGGAATGCCCCGCTGCAGCCCGAGGCACTCATCAAGACGCTGATCATCCGGATGGGAGACATGGGAGCCCCCACGGTTCCCTACGAGGTCGTCGACGGGGGAATCCGGCGCTTCCTCCGGTACCTGGGCATAGACCAGTATCAGCGGGCCGTCAAAGAGATCGAGTTCTGTCACCGGTTAGAGGCTGAGATCGACCGCCTGATTCTCCAGGACTTCCCGCGATCTGCCTCAGGGGACCAGGCGTCCACGGATTTCCGACGACCGGCGACCGAACGCGTGCCTCCTGTCATTCACCCATCAGCGGCGTTCGGAGAGCGACCCGAGCCGGCGGTGAGGGCCGAAGATCTCGTCAAATTGCTTCGGGAGGCCGGATTTGACTTCTTTACGGGAGTCCCCTGTTCTCTCATGAAAGGGATCTTCCCCCTCCTCTACTCCGAGGGCTATGTACAGGCGGCCCGCGAAGACGCAGCGGTGGGCATGGCCTGCGGTGCCTACCTGGGGGGAAAACAGCCAGTGGTCCTGATGCAGAATTCAGGCCTCGGGCAGAGCCTCGATGCCTTGTCTTCCCTGATCCTCTTGTACAAGATCCCCTGCCTGCTCCTCATCGGATGGCGCGGATACGGGGGAAAGGACGCTCCCGAACACATTCTGGCGGGCCAGAACACCCCGACGCTGCTCGAGATGCTGAGGATTCCCTACCAGATCCTCGAGTGGGAGACGACTCCACAGGCGATCCGATGGGCTGCCGAACGGATGAGGTTGGATCGGACCCCGGTGGCCCTCCTCCTCCGGAAAGGGGTAGTGACATGATCCGAGAAGAGGCCATTCGGGTGATCCTCGCCCACCTCGATCAGGAGATCGTGGTTGCGGCCAACGGGATGATCTCGCGAGAGACGATGCTGGCTCGGGATCGGGTGGAGAATTTTTACATGATCGGCTCGATGGGACTCGCCTCATCGATCGGACTGGGGTTAGCCCTGAGCCGGCCCGAGAAGCAAGTAGTGGTCCTGGACGGGGATGGTAATCTCCTGATGAATCTGGGTGCCCTCCCTACGGCCAGCTTCTTCGCCCCGGAAAACTTCATCCACATCGTCCTCGATAACACCGTACATGGCTCGACGGGAAACCAGCCCACCCTCTCGGGCAAGGTCCCTCTTGAGGAGTTGGCCAGAGCCGCCGGGTACAAGGTCGTGGAGCGGGTGACCGGGAGGCAGGAGCTCGAGGCGCTTATGCCGCGGCTCCTTCATGCCCCGGGGCCTTCCTTTCTGCTGATTCGACTCGAGATCGGGGATCGGCTGGAGGAGATTCCTCGCGTTTCGCTTTCACCCGAGGCCATCGCCGCGCGTCTCCGGCGGGAGGCGGTGGGCACTGAGTAAACGGGGGGGAGCCGTGAAGAGGCCATGGGGCAAGATAGTCGCCCTTTGCCTCGGGATCTTCCTCTTCCTCTGGATCCTCGGCCAGGTCGGACTCGATGAAACCCTTGCCCTGGTCCGTCAGGTCGGCTGGCGCTTTCTTCCCCTCCTTCTTCCGTCCCTGCTGATGTGGGTCCTCCTTTCCTTCGGTTGGTGGTGGACTGTGCCACCCGGGGTGTCCTTTCCGCACCTTTTCCTCATCCGAACGGCAGGAGAGGCGGTCAATATTACCACGCCCCTGGCCTACCTGGGGGGTGAACCGCTCAAGGCCTCACTCCTCAACCGTATCGGTATTCCCCTCACCGATGGCGTAGCCTCGGTCGTGGTCACCAAGACCACGGCCACTTTCGCGTATTGCCTCTTTATCTTTCTAGGGCTCGCCACTGCGCTCGTGGGAACCACGAGTTCTTCGTCGGCCCTGGTGGGGGGCATCGGCGTCGGTTGCTTCCTCGCCTTCTCGGTCTTCGTCCTCTATTACAGCCAGAGGCGGGGGCTATTTTCGCTGCTCCACCGTCTGGCCTACTGGCTCGGAGTCCGGGGTGAAACCTGGATGTCAAAGAGGGAGGTACTCGAGACCCTAGACGTGAAGATCGTCGCCCTTTACCGAAGCGGGAAGATCCTCTCGGGCTGCCTGCTGTTTTCATTCTTGGGCTGGCTCACGAGCTCCCTCGAGACCTACTTCTTTCTCTGGGCTCTTGGGACGCCCGTGGACCTCATCACCGCCATCATGATCCAGGCTTTGGTGCTCGCGGTCAACGTCGCCGCTTTTTTCATTCCCGGGAGCCTCGGGGCGCAGGAGGGAGGAAATCTGTTGATCTTTGCAGGGCTCGGCATGACCGGTGAAGTGGCCATCGCCTATAGTCTGCTGCGCAGGGCGCGGCAGGTTGCCTGGATCCTCATCGGTCTCGCGGTTCTCACGCGATTCGGGTGGAAAGAACTCAAGGCTCCGCCCGAGCTGGGGCCAGGCTCATGAAAGCCCTCGTGACCGGATCGACCGGTTTCGTCGGAGCGAACCTCGTTCGGGAGCTCCTCAATGACGGAGCAGCCGTTCGAGTCCTCGTGAGATCCCAAGCTCCCAGGACAACCATCGAGGGCCTCGACGTCGAAGAGGTCCTGGGCGACCTCTTGGACCGCGACAGCCTCAAGCGGGCCCTCGAGGGATGCCAGGTCCTTTACCACGTCGCTGCCCGGTATAGTCTTTCCTCCAGGGATGCGGCCGGGATGTACGGGGCGAATGTGGACGGGACGCGAAATATCCTGGAGGTGGCGCTGGAGCTCGGGATCGAGCGCGCGGTCTATACCAGCACGGTGGGGGCCCTCGGGATCCCCAAGCATGGTCTCCCGGGAAACGAGGACACTCCAGTAAGCCTGGAAGAGATGGTTGGCCCCTACAAGCGCTCCAAATTTCTCGCAGAGCGGGAGGCAGAGCGGATCGCTGGCCTGGGGCTTCCGGTGGTCATCGTGAACCCCTCTGCCCCCATAGGACCCTGGGATGTGAAGCCCACGCCTACCGGCCGGATGATTGTGGACTATCTCATGGGGAAGATGTTTGGATATTTTCACACGGGTCTCAACCTGGTCCATGTCCGGGATGTGGCCCGAGGTCACATTCTGGCAGCCCAGAAGGGGCGCGTCGGCGAAAAGTATATCTTGGGGAATCAGAATCTCACTCTGCACGAAATCTTCAAAATGCTCGAGCAGATTTCTGGCATCCGCGCCCCGCGTTGGCGGATCCCCTATCCGATTGCCATCTTGACCGCCTGCGCTTCGGAACTTTGCGCTCGCCTGGGGAGCCAGGAACCTCAGATCCCCCTGGCCGCGGTTCGGATGGCGGGAAAGATGATGTTTTTTGACTCTTCGAAAGCCATCCGCGACCTCCAATTACCCCAGACGCCCGTCGATGAGGCCATTCAAGAGGCGGTAGAGTGGTACTGGGCACACGGATACGCGCCGCCGAAACGGAGGGTGTAGCACTCCAAGAGGAGGCGTGGTAAAGTGTCAAGGGTCACCCAGAACCCAGCCGTTCAATGATGCGGGGAGGACACATGGACCTCAAGGCGTACCTCGAACAGCGGCGCGCGGTGGTAGAAGCGGGATTGAAGCACTTTATCCCGGATGAGGCGACCATGCCCCCGGAACTTCACCAGGCCATGCACTATAGCCTCTTCGCAGGGGGGAAGCGTCTCCGGCCGATTCTGACCATCGCCGCCGCTGAAGCGGTCGGAGGAAAAGCCGAAGAGGTGCTACCCGTTGCCTGCGCCTTTGAATACATCCACACGTACTCCCTGGTTCACGACGATCTTCCAGCCATGGACGATGACGATTTGAGACGCGGTCGCCCGACTTGTCACAAGGTGTTCGGCCAGGCCATGGCCATCCTGGCGGGAGATGCCCTGCTGACCGAGGCCTTCGCACTCCTTACAGACCCGATGCACATCAGCCATCTCGATCCAGGGCTCCTCCGGTCGGTGATTCACGAGGTCGCCATTGCCGCCGGTTCGCAGGGCATGGTGGGGGGACAGGCGGTCGATATCTTATCCGAGGGGAAGACGATCGAGTCGTCCCTCCTGCACTACATCCATACCCACAAGACGGGGGCCCTGATCCTCTGTTCACTTCGCGCGGGAGCCCACCTGGCGGGTGCAACCACCGGCGAGCTTGACGCCATCACACGGTACGGCAAAGCGGCCGGACTCGCCTTTCAGATCGCCGACGACATCCTCGATATCGAGGGAGAAGAGGTGATGCGGGGGAAGAAAAGCGGGGGAGACGCGAGCCGCGGGAAGGCAACCTATCCCGCGCTCGTTGGGCTGGACAAGGCCAAACGAGAAGCCCAGCGGCTCGTCCAAGATGCGGTCGATGCCCTCACCTCGTTTAACCACCAGGCGGATCCCCTCCGAGAGATTGCCTGCTTCATCGTTGCGCGAAAGGCGTAAGAAATGCCCGAGGCCCCTGCCACACTGGTCAAGAAGAGTCGATCCAGCTTCTACTACTCCTTCCTGTTTCTCCCCCGGCCGAAGCGAGAGGCGATCTATGCGGTATACGCCCTGTGTCGCTCTGTGGACGACATTGCCGACGATTCCGGCGACGCAGCGGGAAAGGCCGGGCGTCTGAAGGCGTGGCGCGAGGAGCTGGATCGGTGCTACGCCGGCCGCCCCACCCATCCCATCACCGAACAGCTGGGAGAGTGTCTCAGCCGCTACCCGATCCCCCAGGGCTATTTCGAAGAGCTGCTCGCCGGGGTGGAAATGGACCTCACCATCAACCGTTACCCGACCTTCGTTGACTTGTCCCGTTACTGCTATCGGGTAGCCTCCGTGGTAGGCCTGATCTGCATTGAGATCTTCGGGTACACCCAGGAGATGACCAAAGAGTACGCGGTCAATCTTGGCCTCGCATTGCAGCTGACCAATATTCTCCGGGATCTGAAGACGGATGGTCAGCGAGGGCGCATCTACCTCCCCCAGGAGGATCTGCAGCGCTTCGGGTACCGTGAGGAAGATCTCCTGAATTGCCGGTATACCCCGGAATTCTTTCCCCTGATGCACGTTGAGGCGGACCGGGCCCGCGAGTACTTCAAGCAGGCAGCGAGGAGTCTGCCGTCTGAGGACCGGAAGAGTATGGTGGCCGCCGAGATTATGGGCAAGATCTATCGGGAGACCCTGGAGACCATTGCGCGGAAGGATTTCCGGGTCTTCGAGGACCGGATTGCTCTGTCCAGTGCCCGGAAACTCCAGCTCGCCCTCAGCACGTGGGCACAACACTGGTTCAGGGTTCAGAGTTCAGAGTTCAGAGTTCAGAGTTAAGCGTTCAGAGAAGTTCGTTCAGGGTTGAGGGTTTTAGAATGACGATCCGATTTCCCGCCATGAACCATGCACCCTGAACCATGAGCGGTGAACCCCGAAGGGGTAAACGGTGAGCCGGATACCGGAAACGATGAAGGCGGCGGTGTACCAGGGGGATCGACAAATTCGCCTGGAGGCAGTCCCGGTCCCGCGGATCGGCCCCGGAGAGCTTCTGGTCAGGGTCACGGGGTGTGGAATTTGCGCGACCGACGTGAACAAGGTCGATCACGCCCTGCTGAAGCCTCCCGCGGTCCTTGGGCACGAGGTAGCAGGAACGGTCGCAGTCCTCGGCGAGGGGGTCCAAAGTCTGATGGTCGGCGACCGGGTGGTCGTTTCTCACCACGTCCCGTGCTACACGTGTCACTACTGCAAGCACGGCAATTTCTCCATGTGTCGCACGTTCAAGGCCTCCAATATCGACCCGGGAGGCTTCGCGGAGTTTATCCGAGTTCCGGCGCTGAATGTCCAGTACGCCACTTTTCCGATCCCCCCCCATCTAGAGGACGAAGAGGCTGCCTTTACCGAACCGCTCGCCTGCTGTCTGCGGGGGGTCAAGCGCCTTGCTCCCCTTTTCCTTGATACGGTCCTTCTGTTCGGATTGGGTTCGATCGGCCTCATGCTCCTTCAGGTCCTGAAGCTCCACCGGACCCAGGTGATCGGCCTGGACCTCCTCTCGGAACGCTTGGAGCGGGCGAAGATCCTAGGTGCGGACTTGACCCTGAATCCGGGACAGCCAGAGCTACTCCAGGCGGTGCAGGATCTTACCGAGGGTCGCGGTGCCGATGCTGCCATCCTGACCGCCGGTGGACCCCGAGCGCTCGGTGGGGCTATCGATCTCCTGAGAGATGGCGGCACCCTGATGCTGTTCGCCTCGGACCCGAGCGACCCCTTGGTGGAGCTTGATATCCACCACTTCTTCCACCGGGAACTCAGCATGATGAGCAGTTACTCTCCGTCCTCCATTGAGCTTCAGGAAGCCTTCGCCCTCCTTGCCGAAAGAACGGTCCAGGTGAAGGCGCTGGTCAGCCACAGAGTTTCCCTCAATGAACTCGAGCGCGGAATGCGTCTCTTTCGTGACAAGGAAGCACTCAAGGTCTTTGTCGAAATGGAGAAAGCATGAAAGCGGTGGTGTTTTACGGCCCTGGGGACATCCGGTTTGGGGAAGTTGCCACCCCGGCACCGGGACCTGGAGAGGTCCTCGTCCGAATCGGATCCGCGCTGACCTGCGGCACGGACCTCAAAACGTACCGCCGAGGCCATCCGGTGATGATCAAGAAGACCCCTGCCCTCTTTGGTCACGAGTGGGCTGGGACCATCGAGGCGGTGGGAGACGGGGTCGACCACGTCCGGGCTGGAGATCGCGTGGTAGGGGCCAACTCCGCCCCATGCCACCGCTGCCTTCCCTGCCGGATCGGAAGGGTGAATCTCTGCGAAGACCTCGAGTTCCTCAATGGCGCCTACGCCGAGTACATTCGCGTCCCGGCCCGCATCGTAGCGCAGAATCTCCTAACGCTCCCGGAACACCTCGGCTTTGCCCAGGCGGCCCTCGTCGAACCGTTGGCGTGCGCCCTGTACGCGATCGAGCGCTCCGGAGTCACGCCCGGACAGACCCTGTGCATCTTCGGCGCCGGACCAATGGGACTGCTCCTAATCCAAGTGGCGAAAAGGCAGGGGGTTAGAGTCATTGTGGTCGGGAAGGGAAAGTATCGCCTTGCCAAAGCTGCCGAGGCAGGTGCTGACGAGATTCTGGAGGCAGCACAAGGCGAGAAGGTGATCGCAGAGGTGCGGCGGCTAACCACAGAAGGGCGTGGTGCTGACGTCACGATTGAGGCAACGGGGAAACCCGAGGTGTGGGAACAGGCAGTGGAGGTAACCCGCAAGGCGGGAACGGTGGTCCTCTTTGGGGGCTGCGAGCCGGGAACGACGTTCCAGGTGGATACGCGGCGCATGCACTACGAGGAGCTCATGCTCCTCGGTGTCTTTCACCACACCCCCCGACACATCCGGGAGGCCTTGGCCCTCCTCGACCTGGGGCTGGTGAATGCCGACCTGCTCCTGACGCACCGGATGGCGCTCTCGGCTTTGCCGGAGGCCTTCGAGCTCCTGGCCCGCGGAGAGGCGATTAAGGTCGTTCTAAAACCCTAAGGGATCGGGCTGCTTTGCTTTCTGCTGGAATGTCTCGCTGAATCTCTGGGGGGAGGGCAAAGACCACATCCTCCCTGATACCGTCCAGCTCCTTCACTCCGCTCACACCCATCCGGCGGAAAAATTCGACGGCCTCCTGGACGAGATGCTCGGGGGCCGAGGCCCCTGCCGTAATGCCCACGCTCCGCACCTCGTCGAGCCAGCCAGGGTCAATCTGGGCGATATCATCGATCAGATGGGCCCGTACCCCGGCTGCCTGGGCCACCTCGACGAGACGCATTGAGTTCGAGCTGTTCGTCGAGCCGATGACCAGGAGCAGCTCGATAGTCCCTGCCATCTGTTTGACCGCCACTTGACGGTTCTGCGTGGCATAGCAAATATCATCCTTCGGGGGGAAGACTGCGGTCGGGAACCGTCGCTTGAGGACGTCGATGATTTCTCGGGTGTCGTCGATGCTCAGCGTGGTCTGGGTGATCACGGCAACCCGATCCGGATCCGGAATCTGGACTTGCTCCGCCTCCTCCACCGATCCGACCAGGAGCATCCGTCCGGGAACATGACCCATGGTGCCGATCACTTCGTCGTGCCCGGCATGCCCCACCAGAATGATCCACCGTCCCTCCCGAGCAAACTTCAGCGCCTCGTGGTGGACTTTGGTGACCAGAGGGCAGGTCGCGTCGATGACCTGAAGCGCCTTGGCCGCCGCCTGGGCCCGGACCTCCGGTGAGATCCCGTGTGCGCTAAAGATCACCCTCGCCCCGGCGGGAACCTCCTCCAAGTCGTCCACAAAAACCGCCCCCCGACCCCTCAGCTCCTCGACCACGTGGGCATTATGCACGATCTCCTTTCGGACGTAGACCGGGGTGCCGTAAAGCTCGAGAGCGAGATTCACAATATCGATCGCGCGGTCCACTCCCGCGCAGAACCCTCGCGGTGCCGCCAAGATGAGTCGAGTGATGCCCATGCCTCCCCCGTGATACCGTCAGCCCGTCTTCTCCAGCGCCCTAACTAGCTCCCGGCAGAAGGCGGGAAGATCGTCTGGCTTTCGCGAGGTAATGAGGTTGCCGTCCACCACCACCTCCTGATCCACAAAGCGCGCACCGGCATTCACCATATCGTCCTTAATGGAGAAAAAGCCGGTCGCGGTTTTGCCCTGGAGAACCCCCGCCGAGCAAAGGACCCAGCCGGCATGGCAGATGGCTGCGACCACCTTGCCCGCCTCAAAAGCCTCCTTGACCAGACGAACCATGGCAGCCGACCGTCGCATCAGATCGGGGGCATAGCCTCCCGGAATGACCACCGCATCAAAGTCGGTCCCCTTCACCTCGTCGGCCGGCACATCCACGTTGACCGGATAGCCCTGCTTGCTGGTATACGTCTTCGCCGTCCCGGTCCCGACGATCGTGACGATCCCTCCGTCCTCCTTGAGCCGATAATAGGGGACCCAAAGCTCCATCTCCTGATAGAGATTCTCGGCCAAGATTGCAATGCGCTTCCCTTGGAGCCCCATTTTTGCTGTTCCCCCCTTGGAATCTTGATCCGAATAGTTTTAATAGGTTACAAGACCACGCCCTTTGGGGTCAAGCCATTTCAGTTAACCCCGCGGAAACCCACCTCTTAATCGCCCGACTCGCGCGCACCCAACTGTCGATCCAGCATGAACAGCGCGGCGGGCTGCTCCCCGATACTCCTGAGCTGCTCCACGACGTCGCCGGCGGTCTTCTCCTCCTCGACCTGTTCGGTGATGAACCACTGCAGCATCACCTGGGTCGCGTAGTCATTCTCCTTACCCGCCAGCTCGTACAGGCGGTGGATCATCCCAGTCACCTTCTGTTCATGCTCCAACGCCTGTTGAAACACTTCGAGCGGCGACTTGAACTCTCCAGGGGGTTGTGCAATCGCCTGGAGCACCACCCGGCCGCCCCGGTCGTGGATAAAGTCGAACAGTTTCATCGCGTGCGATGCCTCTTCCTGGCTTTGCAAGCGCATCCACCGCGCAAAGCCCGGCTGGTTGACCGCCTCGAAGTGGGCCGACATCGACAGGTACAGATAGGCGGAGTAGAGTTCGTGCTTAATCTGGTCATTGATCGCATCCTGCAGTTTCTTGCTCAACATAGCAGCCGGTCTCCTTTCTATGGCATGCGCATTGGGCGTTCCTAAATCCTCTTGGCTTATCCTCCCGTTTTCAAATCGAGCCCCCTCAGATCCACCTCAAGATCTGTCAGGACTTGTCGGAGCGCTTCGTTCCACGCATCGACCAAAGCTTCCGCAGAGTTTCCATCCGAGGCAACTTCTTTACGATATTCCTGCTGAAAGACGATCCCAGAAAGAACCGAAGTATTGTCGATGACGAATAACTGGACATCGAGGACAGCCCGGGGAGATCCCCTCTCCCGGTAATCCCCATACAGGGCAGCGACGTTTCCTTCCAGGATGTGCGTGGCTTCCATGTAGCTGGACGTATCCACGACATTTTGGAACAGGCCGGATGCTGCCAGCCATTGCCGAACCTCCTCGGCAAGCAGGGAGCCGGGTGAGATCAAGAACTCATTGTAAAAATCGGATTCGTAACTCAGCTCTCTCCTCCGATAGACGAGTCCTTTGCCTTCATACCGGGGAGAGACACGGAATCTGCGGACGGTCAGGACCGCTTTCTCAGCCGGTGGAGATGATCCGCTGGGACGGGACACGTCGAGGACATAGTACCGTTTCTCCGGAAAGCTCTTTTTCGGGGCGCATCCCGTCAACAGCGCGAATGACACGAGGACGGTGCACGCGAGCGTCAAGCGCGTCTTATCTCTCATCGTCGGTTCCTCAGCTCTACCCGGGGTGGCGGCTCGCCAAACAGGACATGCGATGGATACCTTTCGGCGTTGCCAGTCAGCGCTTTGAGTGAATCCGAAATGTGTCGGAGATCGTCAACGATGACTTCGATGTCTTGCCGCTGACTCGAAATGAGATTATCCACTCGCCGAACGGTCCTGTTCACGAGGGCAACGGTGTCGGGGAATTTCTCCAAAGCGCGTTTCAACCCCTCGGACCCCTCCACCACATTTTTCAGGGCTTGTTGGACTTCGTCGCTCTCGAGGATGGCGTCCAGGCTGTCCGAGGTCTTCCGAATGCTTGCAAGAGACTGTTTGACCTCCTCGCGAACGGCAGCTACCTGAAGGGCTTTGATCTCCATCGTCAGGGCCTCCAGGAGTTCTTTGACATCATCCCCAATTCCTTCGATGTCGGCCCGCCGCGCTTGACCCAAAACATCTTCGACAGCCCTCGTAAAACGGGTGATGGTGCTGGGACCGGCGGGAATATAGATGCTCTTGGGTTCCCAAGCAATCGGTGGGGGAGGAAATCGGTCAGGGTCGACGAATTCCGCCTCAAGATACGCGACCCCAGTCAACCCCAGCGCTGCCAGACGGACGCTTAGTCCATTCGCAATCGCATTTTGCAGTCCCTCTCGAATTTCTTGGGCAGTACCAAACGTGAAGATATCGGGATAGATGGACATCTCGACGAGGACGTACTGCCAGTACCTTTGAAATTTCGAATCGCTGGGATCTAACCTGTACTTATTGCGGACAAACGTGATGTTTTCCACATTTCCAATTTGAACCCCACGATACTTGACGGGCGAACCGACGTCCAGGCCTTGGACAGATTCATCGATATAGGTTTCCAACATGATCTTTTCCCGGAACAGGGTCCCCGCGCCCAACACGATGATGCCGAGAATGAGAATGTTGACCGCGACGATGACGAACACGCCGATTTTAAAGTAATGGGATTTTGCGCTCATGCTTCTGCTCCTACTTCCCGATTGAAGAATTGACGGACCCAGGCATCATGACTGTGATCCCGGAGATACTGGGGGGTGCCAATATCCGCGATCCCCTTGATCCGCTTATCCAGCATAATCACCCGGTCGGCGATCGTGTAAATGCTGGGCAGCTCATGCGTCACCACAATGAAGGTGATCTTGAGGCTGCGGGCGAGGCGCAAGATGAGCTGATCCAGCTCTGCCGACGTGATCGGGTCCAGGCCTGCCGAGGGCTCGTCGAGAAAGAGGATCTGGGGGTCGAGGACCATGGCGCGCGCGATCGCCGCGCGTTTTTGCATCCCGCCGCTGAGCTCTGATGGCATCAGATTGGCGAACGCATTCAAACCCACCAACTTCAATTTCATGTGCGAAATGAGGTCCATGGCCTCGAGCGGTAGATCGGTGAATTCTTCCAGGGGAAGACAGACATTTTCGAGCAACGTCATGGAGCCAAACAGGGCCCCCCGTTGATACATGACCCCAATCTTTTGCAGGATCCTTAGCCGATCGTCCCCCTCGGCCGTCGCAATATCCTCCCCGTCAATGAGGATCCTTCCCGCTGCGGGCTTGTACAGTCCAATCATGTGTTTCAGGAGGGTGCTCTTGCCGGATCCCGAGCCGCCCAGAATCACGAACACTTCACCCCGGTTCACCTCGAAGGTCACATTGGTCATAATCACGGTACCCTTGTAGGCGGCGGTGAAGCTATCCACACGAATAATCGGTTCGCCGTCCGTGCCCATGTCTCTTCAAATCCCCAGGTAATAAAAGACCACCCCAAAGATGCCATCCGTGACGATGATGAGGATGATCCCGCTGACAACGGCGCGGGTGGTTGATTCCCCAACGGCCTGGGCCCCTGTCGTGGTCTGCAGACCTCGTAAACAGCCGACGCCGGCGACCAGGATGCCAAAAACAAACGCTTTAAACAGGCCGCTGAGCAGATCGACGTAGTTCAATGCCGACACGAGCTGATTCACATACGTAATCATCGGAAAGCCCAGAAGGACGAAGACGACACCTCCCCCGATCAAGGCGAAAAGATTGCAGAAAATCGTCAGGAGGGGCGTCATGACGACTGCGGCCATCACCCGCGTGGAGACGAGGAACCGGACCGGATCGAGCCCCATCGTGGTCAGGGCGTCAATTTCTTCATTGACCTTCATGGTCCCGAGCTCCGCGGCAAAGGCGGAACCCGTCCGCCCCGCCAGGATAATCGCGGTAATCAAGGGGCCAAGCTCCCGGAGCGTGGAAAGCCCGACCAGATCGGCCACGAAGATCTCGGCACCGAACTGGCGCATCGGAATCGCGGACTGAAACGCGATGATGAGTCCGATGAGGAAACCCATCAGACCGATAATGGGGAGCGCGTTCACCCCCGCTTGTTCCGCCGCGAACAACGCGTCCTTCCACCGTACCTTTCGTGGATTGATAAGGGCGGAAACCAGGGCAGCCCCCAGCTCCCCCACAAATGTGAGGAGCGTGCGGATGTCTTCCCAGGTGCTAACCGTGGCCCGGCCGGCTTCCTCAAACACATTGATTGCCTTGCGTTCCTCTCGCTCGGTTTTCTCGAATTCGCGCGGATCGAACAGCTCGAGCAAATGCTGAAACTCTGACGCCAGGCCCCGAATTTCGATCTCTCCCTTTCGTCTCTGCTGCTGGCGTCGCAGGTCCATTAGAAAGCCGATCCCCGATCCGTCGCAATACTCGACATGTGACGCATCAAGGATGATTCGACGCGGAGAAGCCTGCTCGACCACCCGGGCGGTCTCACGCCAGACGTTTCCCGTGGTGTGGGCATCCAGCCGCCCGTCGATCGTGAGCGTGAGGATCCCTTCACGGCTCGTCTCAGCAAGGATGGACGCAGGCTTTTGATTATCTTTCACAGGCGGCATAGCGGGAGGAGGGACCCCTTCATCTTCACCAAACTGTGTATCGAAACCCTCGGCTTGAGGCAGGAACTGCCGAAATTATACCATCTTCTCCACGTTTCCAATGGGTTTTCTTGTATGCTACTCGGGCATCACGTGAAACAACACGAGATACAGCTTGACGAGAGGAGTCATTGGATAGCGGACGACCCCCTTCTCTCCGAACCATTTCTCGTAGATTGCAAAGTACTTTTCGTTTTCGATCAATTCCATGAAGGTGTGGTTGACGAAATCCCGCCACTTCGAATCGTTTTCGGGCAGGATACACGAGTAGGGCTCGCTGCTGAAGAAATCCACCACCTCAAAGTCGGCCGGATTCGGACCCTTGGCGGCAAGTCCGGCGAGCAGAATCCCATCCGTGGAATAGGCATCGATCTTTCCTTGCTGGAGCGCCAAGAAACCCTGGGTATGGTCCTGGAATAGGACCAGCTCCGCCTCTGGCTGCTTTGCCCGGATGATCCTCGCATTGGTGGTCCCCTCGGTGGCACCTACCCGCTTACCCGCGAGGTCGCTGAGACTGCTGATCAAGCTCTCTTTTTTCACGAGAAGCTGAGACCCGGTGTAGAAGAAATTGATGCTGAAGTCCACAATGGCGTCCCGGGACCGGGTATAGGTCGTCGATCCACACTCGATGTCGATCGTCCCGTTGAACACGAGGGAGAAACGATTTCTCGGTGTGACGGCTTTCAGTTCCAGGGCNNGATGAGATCGACCGAGAAACCGACCAATTCTTTCTTTTCATTAAGATACGCAAAGGGGACAGACGTCGTAGGAGCTCCCGCCGTCAATTTTCCCGTCCGGCTGACCTTCTCCAGGACCGTCTCGGCACCAGCCGTGCCCACCGGAAGGAGGACAAGCGCAAAACCGGCAAGGACGAGGCTGACCCACGTGCTGATGATACTGGGTCTCACAATCACTCCCATCTTTCCCCTCGCCCCTTCATCGTATTGTAATAGTAAGCGAACGTGAAAACCGTCAGACTCCCGGCAGGAGGACCCGTTCGTCCGAGATAAGTCGTAGAGATTGGACACTACTTGATGTAGCCGTGGATTTTGTCGAGGCGCTTCACGAACCGCTCGGCCCAATGCTCCATAACCTGCTGGGCATGGCCGTATCTTTTCAGCCCTGCGGTGACCCCAAGGCGCCCCCCCGATTTCGAGTCGACGACAGCAGCGAGTCGCTCACCGGAGACTGAGTCCACGAGCTCACCCTCCATCGCCGCGCCGCCCAGCCCGATACCTGAAAGTTTCATCGCAGGATGGATATTTGCAGCAGGTGTTGTCTTGTCGATGTCGGTGATGGCAATACGAACACGGGCCACGCCAGCCCCAGGCGCATTTACCACCTTGTACCGCCCCGTCTCGGACAACTTTTCCACGACCTGATTGTGGAAGTAATCCGATAGTTCCTTGAGCTTGTCCGGGGCGATTGCCGTCCCTTCTGCGTCCGGGGCAAAGTGCACGATGACCGAATCAACGACAAAATTCTTATACTGTCTGAGCGTGCTCTCAGGGGCCAGCCAGGTCAATGCTCCCTCGGCGGCCGGGTCTTTCTTCAACTGCGAATAATCGCGGAGGAAGCCCGAATGAGCGACCTTTGGCCTTCCACTGCACGCCACCAGCACACCCAAGACAACGAGGGACAGGACAGCCATCCACCGAGATGAGGTTATCGTTCTTCGCATGATGTCCAGTTGCATGGCCCTTCTCCTTTCTTGCCGTTCCAGGTTCCCCTCAAAGGACGCAACTATTTACCGTGCGACTACAAGTCTGCAGAAAATCTACCCATGAAACTCACCTTAGACAACTCGTAAGATTACGAGGTTTCAGCTCAACATTCTTAAGTCGGCTTTCGAGCCACCAGTAGGATCACTTCGTTACCTGCGTGCGCTTGGCTCCGGCCGCCGGAGGCTTCGACGGTGTGCCGAACTGCCAGTTGGCGTTGATGGCAAACACGAAGGCCTCGTTCCGGCTGTATTCACCGACCAACAGGGGATAGCTGATATCCCGCGTCGCCAAAATCAAAAAAAAAAGGGGTCAGACCCCTTTAGAGGCCACGTTGAGGTTATCGGGCCGTTCATGCTGGATCCGTTACATCCATCCTTGCCGCTTGAACCCCTCGGACAGCTTCTCCGCGATCGTTTCGGCGGTGCGCTTGGCATCGGCCTGAACGCCTCCGCGGATCTCACTCACCCCGCCCGTCACACCGCCCACCACCACGCCGGCCACCTGCCCGGTGGCCCCGGCCACGGCAGCCGGCCCGGCGATCCCAGGCTTCTTGCTCCCCGACGCGACGGTCTTCGCCTCCCCTAGGAGCCGCGGGCCCTCGGCTGTCTGCTGGTAGACATAGAACCGGGTCTTCACCTCGCTGGATCCGGCTCCGAACCCGATGACCATCCGCTTCAACCGATCGCCCTCGTCGACGGACACGAACTGGCCCTTGATCAGCAAGGCGTTCCGTGGAACGGGCGTCGACGCTGATGCGCGCTCGGCCCGCATGCCGAGCGCTTGGATCTCCTTTACCAGCGCCTCGGAGAGTGCCTTCGCCGCGGCCCTGCCCACATCAATCTGCTCTGAGGCGTACGCTTGTCTCTCAACGATATCAGGACCGAGCTGGTCGACCTCAACGTCCTTTGGAACGACAGCAAAGTCGTACACGAGCACCACACCGGGCCGCGGCAGTCGCTCGCCGGCCACGTACCTGCGTACTCCCTCTACCTTGCTGCTGGCACAACCTGCCACGATCGGCAGCACAAATGCCATGCCGATCACGGCCAGCACCCGACCGATCGAGAATGCGTGCATTCGACAGTCGCTTCTCATCGCTCCCTCCCTCGCTTTTGCTTCCTTCGATCCGTTCATCTCTAACTCAGGCCACGTGTCAAATGACTTTTGACTTTACCGGAGTCCCAGCTGGCCAAAACCGTGCCCTATCCTTCCATACCTCGTAGCCCCAGACAACTCGTAAAATTACGTATTTGGTATCAAAACGTGATGTGTCATGTGGCCAGCGAAATCGGGGACTGACCGACCTCGAGGGGGGCGAGGCGAATCAATAGATGTTTACGGCGCTTGTGGGCGACCTCAGCCCTCTTGTCCTGGATTGGCGGCCAGCAGCACGGCCACCCAACGAAACTCCTCGCTGTTTTCCATCAGGATCTTGACGACCATGGTCAACGGAACCGAAAGCAGCATCCCCACCGGCCCCCAGAGCCAGCCCCAAAAGACCAACGACAGGAAGATGACAAGCGGTGAGAGGCCGAGCCTGCGCCCCATGAAGTACGGCTCGACGAAGTTCCCGAGGACCACGTTTACCGCTACATATCCGAGCCCCACGAGCGCTGCCTCGCCCAGCCCCAATTGGACCGTGGCCAGCAACAACGCCGGCACCGCCGCCAGGATCGAGCCCAGGTTCGGGATGTAGTTGAAGAGGAAAGCGATCAATCCCCAGAACACCGGAAAGTCGAGACCGACAATGGCCACCCAGGCCCCGATCAAGACGCCCGTGGCGAGGCTGATCAGGGTCTTGACCACGAGATAACGCTGGACCTCCCGGGTGATTTTGGCGAAGTTGTCCGACTCCCTGTCCTGGCGTCCAAAAGCGAGTCGCAGCTTTTCCGGAAACTGCGTGATCTCAAAGAGGATAAAGATGATGGTCAAGAGGACCAGGACGAAGTTCGAAAGGACCCCAGCGACGCTGTTGACCGTGTCACCGACGAGGGTCAGCACCGCTCCAGGGTGGACGAGATCCCGCGCCATCCCAGGGGGGACTTCGATTCCGCGGCTTTGTAACCACGCGGCCAGCGTGGCTCCCATCTGTTGGAGGCGGTCCGCATACTTCGGAGCCTCCTCGGCGAAGCTTTGCACCGAGCCACTCACGATAACCACGATGCCCGCTAACGCCGCAATGTTAATGAGGATCGTCAGCAAAACGGCCAGCGCAGCCGGAACACGATGATCCCGCAACCAGACCAGCAACGGGAGGCTCAGAATAGCCAGGAATAAGGACATCAGAAAGGGGAGAACCACTGGAGCCGCAGCCCGCAGCCCTGCGACGACGACCACCAGGGAAGCCGCAATGAGCAAAAACCTGACGCCTGGCACGGTGTTCCCCAAGACCTTTCACCTCCGTTGCGTGACTGAAGGCCACGCGGCAGTCGAACCGTCTTTTACACTGCGATTCCTTAACGCTCCAGGTCTCGCAAGAATCGGTGGTATTCTTCAGACTGATTGAGGATCCGTCGGGCTGCCTCTCGCAGCCTGTCAACATCCTCAGCAGGCAGGACAAAAGAGGTGGGCAGCCTCTTGAAATACGTCCGTTCAGATTCATCTTTCAGGGCGTCAAATTTCACCTCAATCAGGTAGAACTTGATATCCCCGCAGTCTCCTGGTCCTGTCCGGACAGGACCGCCAGCGCACCGGTTCTTCTGGATTTCTTCGCTCCATCTGCCGAAGCTTTCTCTCAGGAGCATGACTGTTTCAAAGTTGTACCGTGTAATCGCGATCGAGGAATAGGAACTCAGCATTGCAGCAAAGGCGGGCGGCTTGTCGAATAGGCTCCATTCGCCCTTCACTTCTGTCTCCGCATTGACCACGATGAAGACAACCGTATGGGTCTCCTCCCGCCCCACGTGCTTGAGCGTAGCCCACACATCTCCAAAGGCAAGCACCTTGTCAAGGACAGCCCTGAGACCGAGGTTGTCTGCAACCCCCCCGTCCACCAGATGGATATACGGATTCTTCTCTGAGTCTAGATACGGAACTATGTTGTTCAGATGGTGAAACTCTCGCCTGGTGACATCGCGCTCTTGGAGGATCTTTTCTAATCGCTCAGGCACCTTGAAGTCGCAGGTGCCGGCGTAATTCCGCAATGTAATGGGGGTCAGAAGGATCGGGACCGCTGAAGAGGCGGCGGCTGCCCTGGCGACAGGGAAATCAGCGAGATCTGAACAGAGGATATCGAACACATCCTGTTCGAATGCCATCCGGATGCCGGTCACCATGTCCGTGGCGTTTATCAAGACCATAGGGCCTTTCCTGGTTGCGATATCGCCGAAGGTGCCTCGATCGAAAACATGTTTGTCATAATACTCTACCGCGAGATCGCTGCGATCAAACGTCGGCGAGAGGAGCCTTACCCAGTTGAACGGGTTCAACAAAAGCCTCCGAGTCAGAGCCCCTTGGATATTCTTTTTGAGAANNTTCTTTTTGAGAAATGTGGATTCAAAGTCCTCGAAGATACGATCGCCAAAGAGCCCATAGTAACCGGCCGTGAAGCTGCCGCCGGACACCGCAGAGATACCATCCACCTCGTCAAGAAGGCGACGCTTCTTCCCATGTATGGTCACTTCTGTGTTTCTCAGTTCTTCGAGCAGTCCGTAGGCGAACGCGGCTGCCCGGGTACCTCCTCCGGAAAAAGTAAGATAGATAGCCAATTCTTTTGAGTTTCCTGAAATTCCCATATACCTTGCTCTGTACCCACTACCTGGATCAACATGTGTCAGGGGCTTGTTAAAAGCATAGTGCGCGCAGCCAAGCGCCAGAAAGGCAAGAGAAAGGAGCGCTGCATCGAAGGGAAGATGTCGGTGGATGAATGCACGTTCGGAATTCA
>JABAOH010005508.1_pt11 | contig 41930 bp, 38 predicted proteins | sample 7062181 | NCBI WGS metagenome assembly JABAOH01 (sample SAMN14538630, study PRJNA623070) | marine sediment metagenome | biome: marine biome [ENVO:00000428]; feature: marine pelagic biome [ENVO:01000023]; material: deep marine sediment [ENVO:00002113]; isolation source: pool of 5 deep marine... | reverse complement strand
GACTACTACGAGAGCGGCGATTCGAGCCTGTGGGCAAACAATTCCGAATTCAGGCAGAAGACGGTCACCTTCAGTGACGTCGAGGGCACCTGCATGTGGACGCACAAGGATCGTGTGGACTGCTACGGTATCCAGGTAACCGATTTGGGTGGCACCCCCTTCGTCGTCCCTTCCGGATACTCCGTGACCAGGCGCACCATCGAGGTGCAATTCAGCTTCGAAGGACGGAACGACACCACGCCCACCGCAGCCGCCATTACCGCGCCGACGGCGGCGAGTCCGCGCACCCGCAGTGTCGAGATCCGGGCCACCTGCTCGAAGCCCAGGTCGTGGAACAACTGTCAGAGTGACGGAACCGAGAACAGCCCGCCGATGCCCGACCCCTCCCGGTTCGGCGCGGCGACGCCGCCGGAGCTCAACCCGGCGCCCTTCCTGCCCCAGGATCGCGACGCCACCCCGGGCGACAACGAGACCTGGATCGTCCGTATTACCGACGAGAACGGGGCCAATGTCGGGCAGCGCGCCGTCGTCATCGATCACGACACGCGCGGAAGAATGACGCTCAGCGGCATTCGCTACGAGATCGACGTGACGAACGAGCTGGCGCGCTGGTTCGTGGACAACGACTGGCACCGGTTCGTGCACGCCGCGGTGGCCGGGGCCCACGTGCCGGCATTGGCCGGCACCTCCAGCGGTGACGGCAGCTGCACCTCGCCACCCGTCGGCCCCGGCAACGAGGCGGACGACTGCCTCATCATTCAGTACAACGCCGCCACGGTGCGCAATGACGTCGAAGCGCTCGTCATCGCTCCCGGCGCCGTGCTCGCCGCCCAGGACCGCACCACGGCCACGGGGCCCACGGCCTGCGCCGGGCAGCCGCCGTTCCTGTGCGACTACTTCGAGGCGCCCAACAGCGACGCGGAGGCGACGGCCAGAAATCTGGTCTTCGGTCGCGCCCTCGGCAACACCTTCGACGTCGATACGACCTTCAACGACCAGATACGGGCGGTTCCCCCCTGAGGTCGACATTCATCAACGGCTATCGAACAGGTAACGGTTTGCAAGGCAAGTGCTCAATGCCGGGATCGGCCAGTACACCAGTGCGCGGATTCACGCTGGTCGAGCTCGCAGTGGTGATTGTCATCGTCGCGCTGCTGCTGGGAGCGCTGCTGGTGCCGCTCGCCACCCAGCTGCAGCAGCAGAAGAATCGGGAAACCCGCGAGACGCTGGAGGAGATTCGAGAGGCGCTGCTCGGCTACGCCATGACCCAGGGACGCCTGCCGTGTCCGGACAGGGATGCCACTCCAGACGGGTTGGAGAATGCTCCGTGCGGGGCTTCCAACCAAACGGCCGAGGGTTTCCTGCCCTACGACGATCTCGGGGTCTCGGCGACCGATGCCTGGGGGCGCGTTTTCCGTTACGCGGTCAGCGCCGAGTTTACCTACCGGACCACGCCCGGCTTGCCTCCACCCTGGTCTCCTCCCTCGCCGCCCACTGCCGACAGTCGGCTGGATCTGGCTGATGGCGTATTCGCCGCCATCATCGTCGAGACGCGCGGTGACAATCCCGCCATGGGCTCCGGTGGCGAGACCAAGGAGCTGATTCGGCTCTCGACCCGGACACCGGTGGTGGTGCTATCGGTGGGCAGCAATGGCGCAGGGGGCACCTTCTTGGGCAGCGGAACGCTGCCGGCCACGGTCGCCGGCACGGATGAGTTCGCCAACGTCGACTCCACCCCCGCGAACTTTCCGATTCCGCCGATAGTGCCGTTCCCGCCTTCCATATTCGTGGAGCGACGCCATACGCCGCAGAGCGGTGGCTGTAGTGACACCTTGGAGGGACAGCCATTCTGCGAGTATGACGATTTGCTGATCTGGATTTCAGCGCCGGTCCTGTTCAATCGCCTGATAGAGGCGCGCCAGCTGCCCTGAGTGTCCCTGAGTGTCCCTGAGTGTCCCTGAGTGCCCCTGAGGGGCGCCGCGCCGATGCGACCCGCTCATGGGGGCGCCAACACCCGGCTGAAAGTTGCTGTATTTGGCCCCTCGCCCGGGGAAGGCGGCGGGTGGGCTAGCTTCCAGGGGATGTGCGTCTCGGCGCAGGGGTGTCGTCGTCCCGGCGCGATTCGGCGCCACCGGCCGGGTTCCCCGAATCGACCTGCTCGCGTGGCTCGAGGACGCTCGCGGCGTCCTCGCCCGGGCGAATCTCGAAAGCATCGAATTTACGGCCGTTCTGCACCGCGATCTTCTGTCCCGCCCTGAGCGAGAAGCGCGTCGCGCCCGTGTCCGACGGCGGCAACACGAACCGCGTCTCGCCGCTGGTGCCCCGCGAGGGTTGCACGCGGATGCCCTCGGCGGTCGTGTTGCCGGTGACCACGGGCCGACCATTGACCCAGATGGTCGAGCTGCCGCCGCTTCGCTCGACCTTGCCGTCGAACGATATGACGTCCACCACCGGCGCCACGGGCTTTTCTCCGGATGGTGCCGGCGCCGGCTTGGGCGCTTCTCCGACATCACGCAGCTCGTCGAGCACGCGGCGCTCCTCGGCGCTGAAGAACCAGCGCCCGAAACTCTCGGCGCCGGCAACCCCCGCGTGCGTGAGCAGCAGCGCGACGCCGGCCGCCTGCACGAGGCCGAGGGCGCGGCGAGTGACTCGCAGCCGGGACACCGCTGCCCGCGCGCTTGCCTTGCAACTGTGATCAATCATGGCCGCTATGACCCCACCTCGGTCGGCTTCTGGATGGTGTACCAGCGCAGCCTGCATTCCGAGGCCAAGTGCGTTTCCTCCCAGCCACCGGGTGTATCCCTGCGCCGCTCTATTCGGCACGAGTCGACGCTGAACAGCCCATCGGCGTCCTCCTCGAGCTTGCCGAGCACGCGAAAAAAATCCTCGCCATGCAGCAACCCCATCTGCAGGTTCATCTCGCTTGCATAGAGCTTGTACGCACCCTCGACCAGCGGAAACTCGGCCTGATCCTGATACGGCTCTTGCGTGCTGACGGAGTAGGTCAGGCTCGGTAGCTTGAACACGGCGTCCGCGTCCCTGAGCGCCTCGGTCCAATTGAGCCGGCGTTCCTCGCCGATGATGCCCAGGCGCTCGAGCTCCTGAAACATCGGATAGTAGGTAACGACCATTTGCTCGAGCTCGTCGAGCTTCCTGTACTCGAGCTCCGCCGCGCGCCGGTCCCGGTCCGCGCTCTTGAACGCAAGGTCCTTGCTCTCCCAGAAATGATAGCTGGACCCGACGAGGGCCCCGGCAACCGCCGCGGCGATGGCGAGACCGATGAGGGCGCCTCGCAGCATGCCCCACTCGATATCAGCCGGCTTCATCGACCCGTTCTCCTATGACGACGTGCAGCTTGAAGCGCGCTTCGGGATTGCCCTGCCGCAGGTCGCCCTGCAGCACCTTGTCCGAGCTGGTATCCAGCGGTAGCTCGACGACGTTGACGGCCTCGACCTGTGGAAGGGCCAGCAGCGCGGCCTGGAATTGCTTCACTTTCTCGATTGCCTGCCGGTAGTTGCCGTCGAATGGCTCCACCCGGCCCTTGATGTCGGCGATCTGGTAGTGGCGCACGGGTTCCGTTGATGCGGCGAGCGCCTGATTGCCCGGCCGGCTGCCGTTGGAACGGTCGCGCCGCCCGCCAATCTGCGCGGCGGGATCGGTGCTCGCCAGCCACTCTATGGCGTCCACCTTTAGCGTATCGAAGTCCACCAGGCTTCGGCTCAGGGTCATGGCCATGGCAAGCGGTGTCGTCTTGTAGTTGCGCAGCGTCTGCGCCATCTCCACCGCCGCCTTGATGTCACGGGGCTCGGCGGGGATGCTCGGCATGCGCCGTTTGAAGATTTCGACGCGCTCATTGTAGAACTCGGTTCGCTGTTTGGCCGACGCCGTCTCGCCGATGGCATTGAATGCGTCGATGACGTTCGCGCCGCTGACGAAAAGCGCTGCGACCACGAGCGCGATACTGGCGGCGATCAGGCCGAGGCGTGCCCGGTACATGGTGTTGTGGCGCGTCTGGCTCGCGGGCGCATACTGGTTCGGCAGGCGCTTCTTCGCCAGCAGGTGAGCGAAGATACGATCCGAGTAATCGGAGCCGTACGTGCCCTTCATGCCGACCATCTGCGCAACATCGGCCACGTCCAACAGGTGATGGCGTGTCGTCAGCGAATCCGGCGACTGCCGGCTGACGTCGGTGAGCAGGCCACGGCTGGCGACGATATAGACGTCCAGCGGACTGTCGTGGGGCAGCTGGCGCAAGCTGTTCAGATAACGGCGGATTTTCTCGATCTCACCGAGCACGTACGAGGCGTGACCCGGCGCTCCGCCCGGAGGCATGATGGCGAGGCGGCTGAGCTTGACACGTTTTTGATGGAAAAATGTCTGGCGCAGCCCGCCAGTGCTCTGCAGAGTCACCAGCAGCGCGTGATCGGCCTCCACCGGCAAACGCTTGATGAGCGTTTCGCTGACGATTGGCAGTGAATAGATACCCGCGAGTGGTACCTTGTGCTTGGCGATTTGACCGACCCAAGGGCTCAGGAGATCGGGACGAATAAGCGCAGTGAACAGCACGCGATCGTCACGGCGGCCCTCGGCTTCCCGCCCCTGCATCGCCGCGTAGCTGTAGGTAGGATCCCGAAAAAGTCGATTCAGCCGCGTACGGATGAGGGCGCGCCGATCGCCGCCGATAACGTGCGGGATAGTTTCTTCGCGGAACTCCTCCTCGACGACGTCCACCAGCAGGTACACGGGGTCCTTCGGCGCGTGATCGAGGTAGAGCGAGAATTCGGTAAGCCCGTCCTCGTCGGCCGCGAACCAAAGGGGTTCGAGCAGCGTGCCGCCCGACCATTGGTACACGGCCATTCGTCCGCCAGCCAGAAAAAATACGCGTCTCGACATGGTCTAGATATCGATTTTCGTGATCAGGTCGTAAATGGGGCCAAGCACCGAGACGATGACCCAGCCGAGAATCGCGCCGAGCACGACGGTCATGGCGGGGCCAATCATCGTCTGCACCTTCTCGATGGACTCGGATACGTCGCGGTCGTAAAAATAGCTGATGTTCAGCAACGCCTCGTCGAGCCCTCCAGTGCTCTCACCGACACGCAGCATGCGAAGCACGAGCGGCGGGAAAAGCCCGGTGTACTCGAATCCGGCGCTGATGCTGGCGCCATCACCGATCTGCCGTCCAGCGCGTCGCGCCGCATCTTCGATAGCCTTGTTACCCACCAGCCCCTCGCACACACGTATGCACTCGAGTACCGTGATTCCGGAACGGTACATGATCGCGAAGTAGTTGGCGAAGCGCGCCAGGATCATCTTCTTGTAGATCGGGCCGATGATCCAGACTCTAAGCTTGAACGCGTCGACGGTGTACTGCAGCGCGCTGCTCGAATTCAACACGGCCATGAAAACAATAAAGATGATCGTCGGCACAGCCAGAACGACGTACCAATACTGCACCGTGAAGTTCGATACGGCGATGAGCGCGCGGGTGTGAAGGGGAAGTTCCTGCCCCATCATGGTGATGAAAGAGGTGAGCTGCGGCACCAGATAGCCCATGAGAAAAACAATCACCAGCAGCACGACGCCGCCCACGAACAGGGGATACATGAGCAGCTTTTTCATCTGTGCCGTCTGCTCGTCCTGCCATTTTAGATTATCGGTAAGCGTCTTCAGAACCTCGCTCATGCGACCGCTGAACTCGCCCGCGCGCACCAGATTGACAAACACCTTGTCGAACACCTGAGGGTAGCTGTCCATGGCAGTCGAGAGCGTGGAACCGCCCTCGATGGATTCCACCATGCCGGCAACGATGTCGCGCAGCCTCTTGTCCTCGACCGAGTCGCGGATGTCCTGAAGACCCTCGAGCAGCGGCACTCCCGATGAAACCAGCTGCTCGAGCTGCATGCAGAACCCGATAACCTCGCGACGCGGAATCTTGCGGGCGGTGCCGCCCGTGGTCTTAGCGGCGGTGAAGTTGACAAGGTCGAGGCCCATGCGCCGCAGGCGCACTTCCAGGTCCGCCTCGTTGACCGCCTCCATCCGGCCGAACGCGAGCTTGCCGCGCTCGTCCATCGCCTTGTACTGCATCACGGGCATGCGGAATCAGGTGATGCCTTCGGTCAGATCCAGGACTCGAGACACCTCGTCCATGCTGCTGATGCCTTCCAGCACCCGTCGCACGCCGTCGTCGGCGAGAGTGTTGAAACCCTTCGTCGACGCCAGCTTGTAGAGCTCGCGCTGGGTGGCATCGCGGGCGACCAGATCGTCGATCTCGCGATCGAAGCGCAGCAGCTCCATCAGCGCGAGACGACCTTTGTAGCCCGTGTGCTCACATTTCGAGCATCCCTTCGCCTTGTAGACAGGCGGCGCCTCCGAGCCGACGCTGAGCCGCAACAGCTGGCGCTCGATCTTGGAGGGATCGTAGACCTGCTTGCACTGCACGCAGAGCTTGCGCACCAGCCGCTGGGCGATGACCCCGATGATATTGCCGGCCATGATGCCGGCCTGGATGCCGATATCGCGAAGACGCGCGATGGAGCCGATGGCGGAGTTCGTGTGCAGGGTGGTGAAAACCTGGTGGCCGGTCATGGCGGCTCGAAACGCCATGGTGGCGGTGTCCTCGTCGCGCACCTCTCCGACCAGGATGATGTCGGGGTCCTGACGCATGAGGCTGCGCACGCCGTTTGCGAAGTCGAGGCGCACGGCATCGTTCACCGATGTCTGGCGGATCATCTCGATGGGGTATTCGACCGGATCCTCCAGCGTCATGATGTTCACCTGCTCCGTGTTCAGGTGACTCAACATGGAGTAAAGCGTCGTCGTCTTACCGCTGCCGGTCGGACCGGTGACGAGGATGATGCCCTCCGGCCTCGCCATCATCAGGCGCAGCGTGGTGAGCGCCTTATCATCGAGGCCCAGGCCCTCGAGCGGCACGATGCCCTTCTGTCGATCGAGCACGCGAAGCACGATGTTCTCGCCGTGGCTCGTCGGCAGAGTCGAGACGCGGAAATCCACCGGGCGGCCGGACACCGAGAGCGAGATGCGCCCGTCCTGGGGCGATCGCATCTCCGCGATGTTCATACCCGACATCACCTTGACACGCACGGCGATGGCGGACCAGTAATTTCTGTGCAGGCTGCGGATCTGACGCAAAACGCCGTCGATGCGGTAACGTATGCGCAGAAACTCGTGCTCCGGCTCGAAGTGAATGTCCGACGCGCCGCGCTTGACCGCATCCGAGAGCAGCGCGTTCACGAGGCGAACCACCGGCTGGCTGTACTCGTCGCTCTCAGCCTCGAGGCTCTGGTAGTCGATCTCGCCGGTTTCTATCTCCTGCAGAATTCCGTCGACGGAGAGCTCGAAGCCGTAGAACTGATCGATAGCCTTGTCGAGCTCCGCCTCGCCGGCCAGGAGCGCCTTGATCTGCACCTCGTCGTCGAGCAACGCCTTGATCTGGTCGAGCGCGATGACGTTGAACGGATCGGCCATTGCCACCGTCAGCGTGTTCTGTTCGGCGGAGAACGTCAGCGCCAGCACGTGATAGCGCCGCGCGACGTCCTTGGGAATGATCTTGACGACCTCGCTTTCGACGACGACCTTGGTGAGATCGACGCTGTCGTAGCCGAGCGCGCCGCCGAGCACGTCGCGGATGACGGCCTCGGTGGCGAATCCGAGGCGCACCAGAATCTTGCCAAGGTGCTCCTTGCGCGACCTCTGCTCGGTGAGCGCGATGCGAACCTGGTCTTCGCTGACGATGCCCTTGGCGACCAGGGTCTCGCCGATACGCCGGGTCCTTACCGGTGCTTCGATGTTGATGGTTGGCGAATCAGCGGTCACTGCGCCGAGCCCTCGAAGGCGAGTCGCAGCAGCCGGTCGCGCACGCTCGGTTGGTCGAAGGCGGCGCGCTTCTCGCCAGCCAGCTCGAGGGCGCGCCGATAATAGTCCGCGGCCGCCTTGCCCTTACCGAGCTGGTCGAGGCTCACTGCGAGGTTGTAGGTGTAGTCCGGATTTTCGCTGTTGAGGCGGTAGGCATCGAAATAAGCCGACTGCGCCTCGCCCCAGCGACCCTGCTCGGCATACATGTTTCCGAGAGTGAAATGCAGGTGCGGCGCGTCGGGCTCCTCGCGCAGCAGCAGCTTGATCTGGCTCTCGCCGCGAAGCGGGTCGACGTTCTCGTGAATCGCGATGAGGCCGGCCTGGGCGACGCTGTCGCGGGGGTTGAGGCGAAGAAGCGTCGTGTAGTGCTCGGAGGCCTCGTCCCACATCCCGTCGCGCACGGCGATGGCGCCGAGTCCCAGATGCGCGTTGCGGTTGCGCGGATCCGATTTCAGCACGCGCTGGTAGCTGCGCTTGGCCGCGACCAGATCGCCCGCGCGCCAGGCCTCATAGGCCTGGGCCAGGAGCGGGTGCAAGCGATCGGGGGTGCTGCGGCGCTTGATCTTGAAAGCGGCACCCCCGGTCGGCGAAGGCGGCGCCATGCCCGCGCTCTGGATACGCTGGGCGACCAGCTCTTCGGCCGAGAGGCGCGGGCCGCCCTCGTCCACCGCACCACCCTGCCGCGAGCCAGCGGGCGGTGCCGTCACCTGAGCCGCCGACGGCGCGCTGCGCGCCAGCTGCGCCATGCTCGTTTGGCGCTCCGTGGCCGTCTCGCCCGCATCCGGCGCCGGCGTCACCGCGGCTGCGCCGGCCGCCGCCGGCGTGGCTGCAGCTACCCTCTCGGCGCCGGCCTGGGGCGCTGCGGAGGCCGTTCCCGGCGCCGGCTGCGGCACGCCCGTGGCCGCACCCGCCTGGGTCGTCGCCTGCTGGGTCGCCTGGGTCGCCTGGGTCGCCTGGGCAGGCGCCTGAGGCGCGGCAGGCTGCGGCAGCGATGTCGGCGCCGGCCGCGGAGCCTGCACGAAATCCGGCCTTCCGGAGATCAGCCGCTCGAGGCTGTCCCAGTAGAGCAGCGCGAGCCCGCCGATGACCACCACCAGCAGCAGCGGCAGCACGCCCACGAGCAGCCAGTTGCGGCCTGCACGGCTTCGGCTCGCCTCCTTGGCATGAAACACCGCGCGCACGCGACGCTGGGTCTCGGTATCGCCGCCTACGCGCTCGCCGGCAGTGGTCGCCTCGGCCATCGCCGAGCGCAGATCGTCGCGGGTCACGGACACCGAGCCGTCGTCGTCGAAGTAGCTGTCCACCGAGCGCTGCGCCTGCTTGACCGAAGGCAGCGTTGCCGAGGTGTCAGCCGGGATGCTGTGCTCGACGTCGATGGCGTTGGCGTCGTCGATGATGGAGATGGAGTCATCCAGTGACCCTTCGCCGATATCCTCGAACGACGACGTGTCATCCGCCTCGATGCCGAGTCGTCCCTGCATCTCGCGGGTATCCTCGAGCGACAGCCGATCGCTGGTATCCGACGGCGAGACCGGCCGATCGAGCGTGGGCTCGCGGGGCAACGGCCGCTCTCCGGAGGCGGACTCGTCGATGGGGTCGAGGCTGAAGCCCTGGGTGGAGGCCATATCGAGCTCCGCGCCATCGCTCGAGGCTTCCGCCTGGCGGGCTTTCTCGGCCCGCTTGAGGGCATCCATCAACAGGCTCATGGCAGATCTTTCACGAAACGCGATTTTGCGGGCTCGGCCTGGGGCTCGATGCTCTGCGGCAGAAACGGCTGGAACGCTTTGAGATCCGCCTGCACGTCGGGCGTCTGGATCACCCACGGGCGCAGGAAGATGACCAGCTCGGTCTTCTTGAACGCGTTGTTACGCGAGGTGAACAGATCGCCGACGAGGTCCGATTCCGAAATCCAGGGCACGGCGTCGGACTCCCTTCTGACGTCATCGGTCATGAGTCCGCCGAGCACCGCCAGCTGGCCGCTGCCGATGCGCAGCACCGATTCCAGCTCGCGCACCGCTATCTGCGGAATCAGGTTCGGTATGGTTGTCGGCGGCGACGTTGTCGTGTCGGTAAGGGCGGGATTCGGATCCTGCACGAAGTCGATCACGCGGCTGATAGTGGGGCGTATGGTCAGCGTCACCTCGTCGATCTCGCTCACCTGTGGCGTCACCGACATCACCACACCCACCGACACCGATTTGGCCGTCGTCTCCGAGCTCTGCAGCACAGACCCGCCGACCGCGGCCTGGGACTGCTGGCTCTTGACCTCGAAATAGATCACGTTCTCGACCACCTTGAGCAGCGCCGTCTGGTTGTTGAGCGCCATCACCTTGGGGCTGGAGAGCACGCGGGTGTCGCCGAACGTCTGCAGCAGCTCGATCGAGCCCGCGATATCGCCGGCGGAGTTGGTGTATGACAGAGAGAAGTTGGGCGGCGTCGTCACGGGCGCGGCAACGCCGGCGGACAGGCTTTGGGCGACGGACCAACCGGCGCCCGTGGCAAGGGCCTGCCAATCGATGCCGGCCTGGTAGCCGTCACTGAGCTGAACCTCGACGATAGTCGCCTCGATGAGCACCTGACGCCGCGAGGCGGCCTTGACCTCGTCGAGATAGCGCTGCACCTCCTCGTGCTGGGCTCCGGTGGCGCGCACCATGAGCACGCCGTTGGAGGCGTTGGCGATCACGGTTTCGTCGTCGTCCAGGCCCTCGAACGTGCCGCTTCCCGATACCAGCTTGCGCACGTTCTCCAACAGTGTGTCCCAGAAAGGGTACGCCGAGCTGCTGGTGACTGTCGTGGTCGAGTTGTTGCCGCCGGCATCGCCGCCGCCACCGCCACCGCCGCCACCACCGCCGCCGGCCTCCGTCGAGGTCGTCGCGATCTGGGTCGATACGCTGCTGCTGGTGGTGGCCTCGCGCGTCAGGTTCACGTAGTCGACGCGGTAGACGCGCACGAAGGGCGTGTCCGGCCTGATGCTGATGTTGTCGCCGCTGATCTCGTAGCGCAGATTCAGCTGACGGGAGAGCCTATCGAGAATCTGAGTGAGCGACTGATCCACCGCGTTGAGGGTCGCAAGCCCCGAGACGTCGGGATGGATGTCGACGTTGATGGAGGCGTCGCGCGCGAGGGCGAACAGCAGCTCCTTGACCGGCACCTCGTTGACCACCACCGTGTAGGTTTCCACCGGCGCCTCGGGCACCGGCTTCGGCACGAACGGGGTTCTGCGCACCGGGGCGGGAATGCTGCTGGTGGCGGGCGCGGCAGGAGGCTCCTCGCTCACGTGCCCCGATGAGATGGGACGCGGGTCCGGGGCGATTCCCTGGCAGGCGGCGATCGCGGACACGAGCGCCAGCGCGGCGCCGGATCGCAGGCACCGGCCTATCCCGCCAAGGATAAATCCCTGCACTTCCCCAGCCTCGTGATGTGTGGAGACCCTGGGAATATAGATAGTGCGTCGGCAAAGAACTGAGACCCAGTTCCCCAATTGGATGACCTCATCCGACCGTTGGCTCTGCGCGGCCGTCAGCGCGAACCAATCTATTATTACCGGCCGCCTATCGGGCGGTACCCGTCCAGGCGCAGACTAGAGCAGATACATGTAGTTATCGACCTTAGCTCGCTTGCTGCCTGACATGGTCGAGGATGGCACAGTTGGCGTACCCAGGCCAAGCGTCGGGCGTCTCAATTTCACCCCTCCCGCGGGCCCGCTGCCAAGCGGTCCCTGGGAGCCCTGCGGGGGTATCCGCGGGCCGGGGCCACTGGCGCCCGCGGGCGGTGCGCGTGGCTAGCCCAGGGGCGCGATGTCGCGCACGTTGCGGATGAAGGGCCGATGATCGCGCAGCGCCTCGGGCAGCTCCTCGAGGGCGGCCTTGGCGGCCGAGAAGGTCTCGTACTCCTTATAGAGGACCCCGTACCAGAGGTTGCTGCGAATGCGCGTCTCGAACACGTAGTAGTCGTCGACCTCGCCGGCCGCTTCGCGTTCGCGCAGGAAACGCTCGAGATTGGCCCTGCGCGCAAAGTCGGTGAGCAGCAGCTGGATGCTGAAGTGACGCCCGTCGGCGGACGCGAGCCAGGCGCGGGTCGCCGCCAGGCGCGCCTCGGTGAGCGGCCCGACATCGGCCCTGCCCTCGGCAGCCGACGGCGACTTGTCCACCGGCGCGGCGGCTTCCTCCACTCGGCCGGCCGCGACCCGCTCGTCCTCGGCCTCGCCCGCCGGCGGCACAGGCTCGCCGGCGGTATCGGGCAGCGGCGTCGCGCCCCCGGCGACGGCGTCCTCGCGAGCCGCGGCGACCGGCCCTGCGACGACCGCCTGCGGCTCCGCCCGCGCGCCGCTATCGCTCTTCGGCGGCACGCTCAACGACTCCGAGAGCACCAGCCGACTGCCGTCATGCCTCGCCGCAGGCGCGGCGACCGGCGCCGAGGCCGGCGGCGCGCCGGGACCGTCATCGTCCGCGGCGGCCAGTGGCGCCGGCGACGCATCATTCGACAAAGCGGCCGTGGCACCCGCCGCCACCTCCGTCGTTTTCGCCGCAGGCTCCCCGGGGCTCGCGCCCGCCTGCGCCGGGGCGGCGTGCGCTGCGCCATTGCCGGTGGCGGCCTCGCCGCGGCCCGCGACAGCGCCTGCGCCGTGCTCGACGGCACCGCCCGGCAACCATCGGCGCAGCTGCTCGGCGACGCCGTCGGGGCGCTGAAGGAGCGTCCAAACCAGCGCTGCGACGATCAGCAGCGCACCGGAAACGAGAAAAGTCTCGGCCAGACCCCAGCGGCGGCGGCCCACGAACTGGCTGTCATTGATGGCGATCCTGACGTGGCGATTGCCGACATCGAAGGTGTCCTCGGCGAAAGCCGCCAGCAGCGCCTTGTCGGCGAGAATGTTGATACGTCGCGTGAGCCCTGCCGAGGCCTTTGCGAGACGCCGGTAAGCAGCGCCGCGAAAAATGTCGGGGCCACGATAGCCGACCGCGCGCATGCGAAAGTTGACGTACTCGCGCATCTGCTCGGGCGTGAACGGCTGCAGGTAGAAGCTGTGAGTGATGCGCTCCTTGAGCTGTCGGATCTCCGCCTTCTCGAGATTCTTGTCGAGCTCGGGCTGGCCGAACAACACGATCTGCAGCAGCTTGTCGCGATGGGTCTCGAGATTGCTGAGCAGGCGGATCTCCTCGAGGGTCGCAAGGGGCATGCTCTGGGCTTCTTCGATGAAGACCACTACCTGTCGGTTGTTCGCGTGCTTCTCGAGCAGACGCTCCTGGAGCGCGTGCATGACCTGCAGACGGTTGGCATCGGGCGCCACGTCGAGCTTCATCTCCAGCGCGATCGCGTGCAGAGTGTCTTCGGGTGAAAGGCTCGGGTTGGCGAGATAGACGATATCCACCGAATCGGCGAGACGCTCCTCGAGCATCCGGCAGAGCATCGTTTTGCCGCTGCCGACCTCGCCGACCACTTTGATAATCCCTTCACCGCTCGAGATCGCGTAGATCAACGCATCGAGGACCTCGCCCCGGCTGCCGCCCGGGTAGAAAAGCTTCGTATCGGGCGTTATTCGGAAGGGAGCGCGCTTGAGGCCGAAGTGCTCGTTATACATCGGCGGCGTCTCCGCCCTTGAGGCGCTGAATCTTGCTGTACAGGGTCGTGCGATTCACGCCCAGCAGTCTCGCGGCCTCGCTCAAGTTACCGTCGGCGAGCTTCAGCGCCGCCTCGATGTAGCGCTGCTCCCAGCTCGACAGGATCTCGTCGAGGCGGAAGCCGCCGGCAGTGAGCTGCTTGACGGAGTCTCCGTCAATCTGGGACTGGCTGTCGAACTCGGCCTCGAGCTCGGTCAGTCCGATGTGCGCGCCCGGATACTTGGCGCCGAGGCGTATGACGATGTTCCTCAGCTCACGCACGTTGCCCGGGAAGGTGTAACGGGACCAGCGCTCGGCGGCCTGATCGTCGAGCACGAAAGGCGGCACCTTCTCGGCATAGAGCGCGCGAAAGTGCTCCATCAGCAGCAGGCTGTCGTTGCCCCGCTCCCTGAGCGGCGGCACATCGATGGTCAGAACGCTCAGGCGGTGGTAGAGATCGTGGCGAAAGCTGCCGTTGCGGATCTCCTCGAGAAGATCGCGATTGGTTGCCGCGATGACCCGCGCCTGCGCCTGGCGTGGACGGGTCTCACCGACGCGATAATACTCTCCGTTCTCCAGCACTCGCAGCAGCTTGGGCTGCAGCGCGAGCGGAAATTCGCCGACCTCGTCGAGAAGCAGCGTGCCCTCGCCTGCGTCCTCGAAAAAGCCGGCCTTGGCATTGGTGGCGCCGGTGAACGCGCCCTTGGCATGCCCGAACAGCTGCGCTTCCAGCAGCTCCGGCGTGAAGGCCGCGCAGTTCACGCTCACGAACGGCGCGGCGGCACGCTCGCTCTGCTCGTGCAGAAGCTGCGCCACCAGCTCCTTACCGGTGCCGGATTCACCCTCGATGAGCACCGGGAAGGGGGTGTCGGCGAAACGTGCGATCTGGCTGCGAAGCGCATCCATGGCCGGGCTCTCGCCGAGCAGCTCGATGCCGCTCGTCGCCTCCTCCGGCCCCTGCAACTCGGCCTCAAGGATCATCAGATGATGATCGAGGCGCGCCTTGAGCAGCTGCGGATCGCAGGGCTTGGCGATGAAGTCGGCGGCGCCGAGCGAAAGCGCGTGCTGCACGTTGTGCTTGTCGCTCTGTCCCGACAGCACCAGGATTTTCATCGACGGGCTGACCGCGAGCAGCTCCCGGATGAGCGCGAAGCCCTCGTCCGGGCGGTGGGGCTCGGGCGGCAGGCCCAGATCCACCAGCGCCAGCGCCGGCATCCGGTCGAGCTTCATGATGAGCTGCTTGGCTTCGCCGCGGCTCGCCACCAGGTGCACGTCGAAGTCATCGCGCAGCACGAACGCCAGCGACTCGCCGATGAGCGGGTCGTCGTCGATGAGAATCAGCCCGTGTCGCGCAGCCTTCTGGTCGGGCTTCGCCGTGGCCTTGGCCATGGGCAGGAAAACCTCTGGATGCCCTTGATAGACCTACTAATATAGTGGGCGCCGCCGGCCCGTGCACGAGCCGCGGGCGCGGCCGGCTTCGCGCGGTGGCGCCGCGGCGCGAGCCACCGGCCCCCGGCTAGTAGCGGTAATGATCGGGCTTGTAGGGGCCTTCGGAGGGCACGCCGATGTAGGCCGCCTGCTCCGAGGTGAGCTCGGTGAGCGCGACGCCGAGCTTTTTCAGGTGCAGCCGGGCGACCTTCTCGTCCAGGTGCTTGGGCAGCACGTAGAGCTGGTTGGCATAGTTCTTCGGGTTCTGCCAAAGCTCGATCTGCGCGAGCACCTGGTTGGTGAACGAGTTCGACATGACGAAGCTCGGGTGCCCGGTCGCGCATCCGAGGTTCACCAGGCGTCCCTCGGCAAGCACGATGAGGCGCTTGCCGTCGCCGAACACCACGTGATCGACCTGCGGCTTGATGTTGTCCCACTGATAGTCGCGCAGAGAAGCGATGTCGATCTCGGAGTCGAAGTGACCGATGTTGCACACGATGGCCTCGTTCTTCATACGCAGCATGTGCTCATGGGTGATGACGCCGACGTTGCCGGTGGCGGTGACGAATATGTCGGCCTCCGACGCCGCCTGCTCCATGGTGACGACACGGAAACCCTCCATGGCCGCCTGCAGCGCGCAGATCGGGTCAATCTCGGTAACCCACACGGTGGCTCCCAATCCGCGCAGGGACTGCGCACTGCCCTTGCCGACGTCGCCGTAGCCGCACACGACGGCGATCTTGCCGGCGATCATCACGTCGGTGGCGCGCTTGATGCCGTCGACCAGTGACTCCCTGCAACCGTAGAGGTTGTCGAACTTCGATTTCGTTACCGAGTCGTTGACGTTGATCGCCGGGCACTTGAGGGTGCCGTCGCTCACCATGTCGTACAGTCGCTTCACCCCCGTGGTGGTCTCCTCGGAGATACCGCGCACGTCATCGAGAAGATCGGCGTACTTCTCGTGCATCACGGCGGTCAGGTCGCCGCCATCGTCGAGGATCATGTTCGGTCGCCAGCCGTTTGGACCGAAAATGCTCTGGTCGATGCACCACCAGAATTCTTCCTCGGTCTCACCCTTCCAGGCGAACACGGGAATCCCGGCGGCCGCCATTGCCGCGGCGGCATGATCCTGCGTCGAGAAAATGTTGCAGGACGACCAGCGTATCTCCGCACCGAGCGCGATCAGCGTCTCCATCAGCACGGCGGTCTGTATGGTCATGTGCAGGCACCCGGCGATGCGCGCCCCCGCGAGCGGCTGGCTCGCCCGGTACTCCTCGCGAATGGCCATCAGCCCCGGCATCTCGGTCTCGGCGATGGCGATTTCCTTGCGACCCCACTCGGCCAGCGCGATGTCGGCGACCTTGTAATCGGGCTCGATGTTTTCAACCGGTTGGCTCGTCATTGCATTACTCCGATGTCGTCTACGACCGCCTTGCCGAGCGTCAGTGTAAGGGTCGTGCGTGAAGATTCCGTCAAAGTCCCGCCGCCTCGCGCAGCGCCGCGGCGCGATCGGTCCGCTCCCAGGGAAATTTCTCGTCCTCGCGGCCGAAGTGGCCGTAAGCGGCCGTCGGCGTGTAGATGGGCCGCAGCAGATCCAGCATCTCGATGATGCCGCGCGGCTTGAGATCGAAATGGGCATTCACCAGTTCGCTGATGCGCCCGGCATCGATCTTACCGGTGCCGAAGGTCTCCACGTCCACCGAGGTGGGCTCGGCCACGCCAATGGCGTAGGAGACCTGCACTTCGCAGCGGTCGGCGATGCCGGCTGCGACGATGTTCTTGGCCACGTAGCGGCAGGCATAGGCCGCCGAACGATCCACCTTCGAGGGATCCTTGCCCGAGAACGCGCCACCACCGTGGCGCGCGACACCGCCGTAGGTGTCGACGATGATCTTGCGTCCGGTCAGCCCGCAGTCCCCCACCGGGCCACCGATGACGAAGCGTCCGGTCGGGTTGATGTAGAAGCGCGTGTCGTTGGCGAGCCACTCGGCGGGGATGGTGGGACGGATGATCTCGTCCATGACGGCCTCGTGGATGGTTTTCTGATCGACCTCCGGGTCGTGCTGGGTGGAAAGCACCACCGCGTCCACGCGACTCGGCTTGCCGGCTTCGTAACGAAACGTCACCTGGCTCTTGGCATCAGGGCGCAGCCACGGGATCGTGCCGCTGCGACGCACCTCGGACTGACGCTTCACCAGGCGGTGCGCGAAGGTTATCGGCGCCGGCATGAGCACGTCGGTCTCGTTGGTCGCGTATCCATACATCATTCCCTGATCGCCCGCCCCCTGCTCGTGGCTCGTGCTCTCGTCGACCCCCTGGGCAATGTCCGGTGACTGCTTGCCGATGGCGTTGAGGACGCCGCAGGTGTTGCCGTCGAATCCATACGCCGTGTTGTTGTAGCCGATGGCGTTGACGCGCTCGCGCACCAGGTGCTCGGTATCGATGATGGCCGACGTGCTGATCTCGCCGGCGACGATCACGACGCCGGTCTTGACCATCGTCTCGCAGGCAACGCGTCCGTTCGGGTCCTGCTCGAGGATGGCATCGAGGATCGTGTCCGATATCTGGTCTGCCATCTTGTCCGGATGGCCCTCGGAAACCGACTCCGAGGTGATCAATTGAGTGCGCGCCATGGATTGCCCGTCTGAAGGTCAAAAAAAAGACGGTAAGTGTAACCATTGAAGTGCGTTCGCCCAATACCCGCGTGGGTCTGGCAGCGACCCGCGCGTATCCGTGCGCGCCGAGAGCGCGCCTTCAGTAACCCCAGGTGCCGCGCAGCAGTCTGGCGTGGCCCTCGTAAAGGGCAGCGCTTGCCGGCTCGAACCCGGCCAGACCAGCGCGGGCGAGCGCCCGGCGCCCGGCGTCGATGTCGGCGGCGGCGAGAAACGCCCGGCGGATGACCTCGCGGGCCGAGGCCGGGACCGCGGGCGACGCGGACAGGGCCATGCCCGGGCCCTGCTGCATCGACAGAACCACGTTCAACTGAGGGTGCCTGCGTACCATGTCGGAGGGAATCACGGCCGCTGCCACGTCGCCGTTGATGACGCGGCGGATACCCTCCTCGTACGAGCCCACCTCCACGAGCACCGGAGCACGGATTGGATCGGGGAACAGCTCCGCCAGACGCAGGGCCGCGAGACTCGGTGGTGGCGGCGTCGCCACCGGCTCTCCGAACAGCTCGTCGAGCTCGACGAACACCGTCGCGGGCCCGGTGACGACGCTGAACCCCGACACGCCGGCAACCTTTGCCAGCACCTCGTAGTCGAAATGACGCACGCGGTAGTCGGTGAAATGGCCTTCGTCGAGAACCAGGTGATACGCCTCGCCCCTGACCATCGCCTGCCAATGGGAGAGCACGCTGTCGGGGACAATGAGTGTCAGCCGATGCCCGCTCGCCTCCGAGAGGTACTCGGCGAGCGGCGCGAATGCCATCGAGGCATCGTCGCCTTGGGCCTGGGTCTGGACGACGAGACTGAACTGCCCGGCGTTCACCGCCGCGGCGGCGCCGAGCGCCAGCGCGGCGAGCACCGGCGCCAGTCCCCGTGCATGCGGTCGAACTCGAATCATCGCCAACTGAGCGGCCATCACCCGCAGGCGTCGCGGGTCCTCGCGTCGATGTGACAATGATAGTCGTCCCGCGCAACGCATGGGGGCGCGTTGCGCAACACGGGCCAGTACGTCAAAATTCGCCTTTCCCTGCGTACAGGTCGACTTCCCACAGGCTGACTGCCGATGATCGTGGCTGTCTCCAACAGCGGGCGCGTTTCGGTGTCCCGGGCGGCGCGAAAAGCGACGTTCGCGCCGGCTGAACGGCCGACGGCGTGCGGCCGTCGCTGAGCTGCAGGCATCCGCATGTCATCTCGTCGAGAAATCGCCAACGCCATCCGGGCGCTTTCCATGGACGCGGTCCAGCGTGCCAAGTCCGGGCACCCGGGCATGCCCATGGGCATGGCCGACATCGCCGAGGTTCTGTGGAACGACTTTCTGCGCCACAATCCCGGCAACCCGCGGTGGTGCGACCGGGACCGTTTCGTGCTTTCGAACGGTCACGGCTCGATGCTGCTCTACTCGCTGCTGCACCTCACCGGCTACCCGCTGCCGATGGAGGAGATCGTCAATTTCCGCCAGCTGCACTCCATGACCCCGGGCCACCCCGAGTACGGGGACACGCCCGGCGTGGAGACCACCACCGGACCGCTCGGCCAGGGTCTCGCCAACGCGGTCGGCATGGCCATCGCCGAGAAGGTGCTGGCCGCGCAGTTCAACCGCGGCGATCACGCAATCGTCGATCACCACACCTACGTCTTCGTCGGTGACGGCTGCCTGATGGAGGGCATCTCCCACGAGTCCTGCTCGCTCGCCGGCACCCTCGGGCTCGGCAAGCTCGTCGTCATCTACGACGACAACGGCATCTCCATCGACGGCGAGGTGCAGCACTGGTACACCGATAACACGCCGGCGCGTTTCGCGGCCTACGGCTGGCACGTGGTGCCCGATGTCGACGGCCACGATGCGGACGCGATCCACAGCGCTATCGCATCGGCCCGCGAGGCCGACGATCGGCCCTCACTGGTGTGCTGCAAGACCATCATCGGCTGGGGCTCACCCAACAAGCAGGGCAAGGAGTCCTGCCACGGCGCCGCGCTCGGTGAAGACGAGGTGCAGCTCGTGCGCGAGACCATCGGCTGGTCCCACGCGCCGTTCCACGTCCCGGACGACATCGCCGCCGCCTGGGATGCCAGGAGCCGGGGAAAGGCACAAGAGGACGCATGGGCCGCGCGATTCGAGGCGTACCGCGCGGCCTACCCGGAGCTCGCCGCGCAGTTCACCCGCCGCATCGAAGGCAAGCTGCCGGACGGCTGGGGCGAGCACGCGGACACCTTCATCGCCGAGGTTCAACAGGCCTGCGAGAACATCGCCTCGCGTAAAGCGTCACAGAACGCGCTCGAGGGTTTCGCTCCCAAGCTGCCGGAGCTGATCGGCGGCTCGGCGGATTTAACCGGCTCGAATCTCACGCTGCACTCGGGCTCGCGCCCGATCTCGGCGACCTCCGACGACGGCAACTACCTCTACTTCGGCGTGCGCGAGTTCGCCATGTCTGCGATTCTGAACGGCCTCGCGCTGCACGGCGGTTTCATTCCCTACGGGGCGACCTTTCTCACCTTCTCAGAGTACGCCCGCAACGCGCTTCGCATGGCGGCGCTGATGGGTGTTCCGAGCATCTTCGTCTACACCCACGACTCCATCGGCCTGGGGGAGGACGGCCCCACCCATCAGGCCGTCGAGCAGGTGGCAACGCTGCGCCTGATGCCGAACATGAGCGTATGGCGGCCTTGCGATGCGGCGGAGTCGGCCATCGCCTGGCGTCACGCTATCGAACGCAGGCAAGGTCCGACCAGTCTGCTGTTCTCGCGCCAGAGCCTGCCGCATCAGGCACGCACGCGCGAGCAGCTCGCAGACGCGGCCCGCGGCGGCTACGTCCTGCGCGACTGCGCGGGCACGCCGCAGGCGGTGATCATCGCAACCGGCTCGGAGGTCGCGCTGGCGGTCGAGGCGAGCACGATTCTCGAGCAGAAAGGTATCGCCGTGCGTGTCGTGTCGATGCCTTGCACGGACGTCTTCGATGCCGAGAGCGCGTCGTACCGGGAATCGGTCTTGCCGCCTTCGGTCAAAGCGCGCGTCTCGGTCGAGGCGGGCGTGACCGATTACTGGTTCAAATACATCGGTAATCACGGCCGCCCTGTCGGCGTCGACGCGTTCGGACTGTCGGCACCGTACGAGAAGGTCTACGAATATTTCGGGCTCACCGCCGAGTCGGTGGTCAGGGCCGTAGAGGAATCCATCGCCGATGTCGGCGCCGCCGCGGCAGGCATTGCCGCAGAGAAAATCGTCTAAAACATCGAGGACTCGTGATGCCCATCAGACTTGCGATCAACGGATACGGACGCATCGGCAGGAACATCCTGCGCGCGGTGTTCGAGAGCGGCCGCAGCGACGAATTCGAGATCGTAGCGGTCAACGACCTGGGGAACGCCGAGACCAACGCGCACCTCACCCAGTACGACACGGTGCACGGGCGCTTTCCCGGTGAGGTGAGCGTCGACGGCGATTATCTCGTCGTCAACGGACAGCGAATTCTTGTATGTGCCGAACGCGATCCCGCAAATCTCCCTTGGAAGAAGCTGGATGTGGACGTCGTGCACGAATCGACCGGGCTGTTCACGAGCAAGGAGAAAGCGGGGGCGCATCTCAAGGCCGGCGCCAGGAAAGTCATCATCTCAGCCCCCGGGGGCGCCGACGTCGACGCCACCATCGTCTTCGGTGTCAATCACCACAGCCTCAAGTCCTCGGACACGGTCATCTCGAATGCATCGTGCACCACGAACTGCCTGGCGCCGTTGGTGAAGCCGTTGCACGATCACATCGGCGTCGAGTGCGGGCTCATGACCACCGTTCACGCCTACACCAACGACCAGGTGCTCACCGATGTCTATCACTCGGACCTGCGCCGCGCGCGATCCGCGACTCAATCGATGATCCCCACCACCACCGGCGCCGCCAAGGCAGTCGGACTGGTGCTCCCGGAGCTCAATGGAAAGCTCGACGGCTTTGCCGTGCGCGTTCCGACCATCAATGTGTCGCTGGTGGATCTCACCTTTACGGCATCCCGGGCAACAGACAAGGACGAGATCGATTCCGTTCTGCGCGCGGCATCGGAGCAGGAACTCAAGGGAATTTTGAACTTCAACGAGAAACCCCTCGTGTCCGTGGACTTCAATCACGACCCGGCCTCCTCCACCTACGAGTCGGCACTCACGAAGGTGATCGACGGAAAGCTGGTGAAGGTCGTGTCGTGGTATGACAACGAGTGGGGCTTCTCCAACCGCATGCTGGACACGACGCTGGCGCTGGTGAACGCGCCCTGAGACATCGGCGTCCGCTGCAGAACTTTCACTGACGAACTATCTAAGGATCGCGATCATGAGTTCAGAATCAATCGAAACAGTCGCCAACGCCATGGTTGCCGACGGCAAGGGCATACTCGCCATCGATGAGAGCAGCCCGACAATCAAAAAACGTTTCGACTCCATCGGTGCGGAGTGCAGCGAGGAAAATCGCCGCGCCTATCGCGAACTCCTTATCGGCGGCGAAGGTATCAACGAGTTCATCAGCGGCATGATTCTCTACGACGAGACCATCCGGCAATCGGCGGCCGACGGCACACCTTTCCCACAGCTGCTCGCATCGCGGGGCATCATGCCCGGCATCAAGGTCGACGGCGGCGCCAAGGACCTTGCCGGCCACTCCGGCGAGAAGGTGACCGAGGGTCTCGATGGACTGCGCGACCGGCTGGCCGAGTACCGCGAGCTCGGCGCGCCGTTCGCCAAGTGGCGTGCCGTCATCACCATCGGCGGTGGGATCCCGAGCCGCGGCTGCATCTCCGCAAACGCCCATGCGCTCGCGCGCTATGCGGCGCTGTGCCAGGAGGCGGGCATCGTTCCGATGGTCGAGCCCGAGGTGCTGCTCGAAGGCGATCACAGCATCGAACGTTGCTACGAGGTCACAGAGGCGACGCTGCGCGCGGTCTTCGGCGCGCTGTACGATCAGCGCGTGGTGCTCGAAGGCACCATTCTCAAGGCCAGCATGGTGCTCTCGGGCAACAGGGCCGCGAAACGCGCCGGTGTCGAGGAAGTGGCCGAGCGCACCCTCGCGTGCCTGACGAACTCCGTGCCGGCTGCGCTGCCCGGGGTGGTGTTTCTGTCCGGCGGCCAGACGCCGGTGGAGGCGACCGCGCACCTCAACGCCATGAATGCCATGGCCAGCACGCTTCCCTGGAAGCTCAGCTTCTCCTACTCGCGGGCGCTTCAGGAGCCGGCCCTGAAAACGTGGAATGGCGACGCGGCGAACGGCAAGGCGGCGCAGGCCGCCCTCTATCATCGCGCCAAGTTGAACAGCGCCGCCTCCCTGGGACGCTACAGCGAGAGCATGGAAAAGGCTGCCTAGCCCGAGCGCATCAGGCGGGCGCGGCAACGCGATCGGGAAACAGGCGCGGGCGCGATTGATGCTCCGGTGTCAAAGCCTCATGACCCTTGCCGTTCTCGAGCCACGCCCACAGCGGCCGCCAGTCGTCGAGGCAGCGCTCCCGGCCGATGCCACCGAGCTCGTTCACCCCGATGCCGCGGGCGCTGGCACGCGGATAGCGGCGGGTCTCGCGCAGCCGCGTCGCGACGCTCAGGCCGACCGTCTCCAGCGCCATCTCGAGTGGCTTGAGCCCGCTGCGATAGGCGGGCACGCGGTTGACCACGGCAGCGATGCGCACCCCGTACTTGCACACCGTCTCGACCCGGCGCAGCGCCTCCACCAGCGAGAGCACCGCGTCGATGTCGATGGGCGACGGCAGCACCGGAACGATGATGGTGTCTGCGGTTCGCACCAGGTTGGGAAGATGCGGATCGGCGAGACCAGCGGGCGTGTCGACGATGACGCGCTCGGCGTTGAGCGGCACGCGCAGCTGGAAGCTGCGCGTCACGCCGATCGGATTTTGAAACGCGGCCACGCCATGGATAGCCGCGCGGGACTCGGGGCGCATCTCCAGCCAGCGGGTGCTCGAGCCCTGGGCATCATGATCGAAGAGCGCGGTCAGAAATCCCTGGCCCGCGTAGTACGCCGCCAGGTTGGTCGCGATGGTCGTCTTTCCACATCCGCCTTTCGGATTGAGAAGCATGATCGTTTGCACAGCGTCCCCCTGGCCGAGCCTGGTGCCCGCCGCACGGGCCCGCGACCGTGCCCACTGACGAGCCGTTCTAATGATGCGCGTTGCGAAATCTGCCTGCTGTCGACCCGAGGGCGGCCGCGCCATGCGGTGCCGTCGAAATCGGTTGTAATGTCGTGTCTTGGGCAGCCCGAACGTTTCTACCACAATGGTTACAGAGCGTCTAGGAACCAAGGTGGTGCCGGTTGGGCATAGCTGACAGGGCCAATTCGAGCGGCGCACGAGCCCGCTTCGGGCGGACTCGCAGCCGCCAGCGGCGCAGGTCCGGCGCGCTGGCCGCGGCCGCCACGATGGCGCGGGCTTGCGCGCTCTCACGCCTCGCCATCGACGCCGCGCTCGCGTTGCTGCTTCTGCTCGCACCGCTTGCCGCGAGCGGCCAGCAGCCGCCCCGGTCACCGAGCGCCGATCGGCTGCTCGCCGCCGTCGTCGGCCTCCGTGCGAGCGTGCCCGCGGACGCCCGCACGGCGGACACCCTCGGCACCGAACGCGAAGGATCCGGCATCGTCATCGACGCCAGCGGCCTGATTGTCACAATCGGGTACCTGATTCTCGAGGCCAGTCGCGTCGAGGTGCGCGTTGGCGAGGCGAGGGCCGTGCCTGCCGAGATCCTCGCCTACGATCACGAGACCGGCTTCGGGCTGCTGCGCGCGAGCGCACCTGTTGACGTGACGCCCATGCGACTCGGTACGTCGGCGAATATCGGCGAGGGCGATCGGCTGCTGGTCTCGGGCTTCGGCGGACCGCTGGCGGCCAGAGGCGCGGTCGTGGTCTCGCGTCGGGACTTCGTCGGATACTGGGAGTACCTGCTCGAGCGCGCCATTTTCACCGCTCCGCCCTACCCGCTTTTCGGCGGCGCCGCCCTGATCGATGGCCAGGGCGAGCTGGTGGGCATCGGCTCGCTGGTGGTCGCCGACGCCTACGAAGGTGAGCAGCCTCTGCCCGGAAACATGTTCGTGCCGGTGGATCGGCTCAAGGAGGTGCTTGCCGATCTGCTCACCTCGGGGCGCTCTTCGAAGCCTCCCAGGCCCTGGCTGGGAATCTACGCGAGCGAGATCGACGGGCTCGTCATGGTACGCCGGCTGGCGTCGGACGGACCGGCCGCCAACGCCGGAGTGCAACCCGGTGATGTCATCATCGGCGTGGCCGGCCGGCCGGTGACGTCCATGGCGGACTTTTATCGAAAGCTGTGGGCCGCCGCGAAGCCCGGCGATCGGGTGCCCCTGACGATTCTCAAGGGCGCCGACATCGAGGAGCTCGAGGTCACGGCCGGCGACCGCTACCGCTGGCTGCGCCTGCCCTAGCGCGCGACCGGCGATCAGCCGATCAGACGGTCACGGGCCTCGCGGTACTTCTCGGCCGTGCGCTCGATGACCTCGTTGGGCAGCGACGGCGCCGGGGGTTTCTTGTTCCAGCCGATGCTTTCCAGGTAATCGCGCACGTACTGCTTGTCGAAGCTCGGCGGGCTGGTGCCGACCTGGTATTCATCGGCGGGCCAGAATCGCGACGAGTCCGGCGTCAGCACCTCGTCGATGAGCACGATGGCGCCCTCGGCATCGAGACCGAACTCGAACTTGGTATCGGCAATGATAATGCCGCGCTCGGCCGCATAGGCGACGGCCTGCTCGTACAGCGCCACGCTCACGTCGCGGACCCGGGCGGCGGTCTCGGCGCCCACGAGATCGGCCATCACGTCGAAGCTGATGTTCTCGTCGTGATCACCCACGGCGGCCTTGGTCGAGGGGGTGAAGATGGTCTCCGGCAGGCGCTGTGCCTGTTCGAGCCCCTCGGGCAGGCGCACCCCGCTCACCTGGCCCGTCGCCTGGTAGTCTTTCCAGCCCGAGCCGATCAGATAGCCGCGCACGATGGCCTCCACCGGCAGCGGATCGAGGCGTTTCACGACGACGGCCTGCGCCGCCACCTGCGCGCGCTCCTCCGCGTCGCCGAGCACGTCCTCGAGAAGCAGCCCCGAGAGGTGATTGGGCACCAGTTCGGCGGTGCGCGCGAACCAGAAGTTCGAGAGCTCCGTGAGCACTGCACCCTTGCCCGGGATTGGATCCGGCAGCACCACATCGAAGGCGGACAGCCTGTCCGATGCGACGATGAGCATGTGCTCTTCGTCGACGGCATAAATGTCGCGCACTTTGCCGCGGTTGATCAGCTTGAGACTCTGGAGATTACTTTCGAACACGGTTTCGACTACTGCCGCCATCGTTCATCGGTCCTTTTGTGAATGATCGAGCCCGGGCATTGTACTCTGCCCGGCGCACCGACCGATACTTTCATCGTGTCTCAGCCTCACGGCCAGCGCGGCGAGCGCGCCATGCGCGGCAGATCGCCGCCGAATCCCGATGCATAACGCATGAACAGGCGTTTGAGCGGCGGCAGACGGTCGACCGTCGAGAGCCCCAGGTTGCGCGCCGCGCGCACGGGCTCGAGCCGACTCGAGAACAACCACTGGAAGCCGCTGAGTCCCTCCTGCATGAGCCGATTGCGACCCTTGCGCCAGCGCTCGTAGCGCCGCAGATTGCTGCGGCGTCCCGGGTCCCGGCCCCGCGAGCAGGTGTCGTGGACAACCTCGGCGAGGGCGGCCGCGTCCTGCAGGCCGAGGTTGGCGCCCTGACCCGCGAGCGGGTGGACGGTGTGCGCTGCATCGCCGACCAGCGCAATCCGTTCGCCGACGTAGTCTCTGGCGTGCAGATGGCGAAGCGGGAACGCCGCGCGCCCGCCGACCGTCTCGAGGCGCCCGAGCCGCCACTCGAAGGCCTGCCCGAGGGCGTCGGCGAAGTCCTCGTCGGACTGCGCAAGCAGCGCCTGCGCGTGCTCGGGCAGGGTCGACCAGACGATTGAGCAGAAACGTCCGGGCAGTGGCAGGAAGGCGAGCGGTCCGTCGGGCATGAAGCGCTGCCAGGCGGTCTCTGCATGACCGCGCTCGGTCAGCACCGTTGCCACCACCGCCTCCTGGCCGTAATCACCGCCGTCACAGGCGATACCGGCGAGCTCGCGCAGCCGCGATCGGCTGCCGTCGGCAGCCACCACCAGGCGCGCGTGCAGTCTTGCGCCGCCGAGCCGCAGGGTCGCGCGATCGCGCTCGATCAGCAGATCCTCGACGGTGTCGGGCCGGAACACCTTGAGCGTGTCGAGGCTCGCCATGCGATGCTCCAGGGCGCGTTGCACGGCTCCGTTCTCGACGATGTGGCCGAGCGCTTCGGCGCCGATCTCCGCGGCGTCGAAATGCACGCGGCCGCCCCCGGTCGCGTCCCACACGTGCATCTCGCGGAATACGCCCATGCGATCGCACGGCAATGCGTCCCACACGTCGATGCCGCGGAGAATAAACTCCGAAGCCGGGGTAATGGCGCTCACCCGCAGCTCCCAGTCCTCGCCCATCGGCGGCAGTGGCTCGCTGGCCTCGATCACCGCCACGCGCAGGCCGGCCTTGGCGAGCGCGCACGCGAGGGTCGCACCGACGAGGCCAGCTCCGGCTACGGCGACATCGTAGTTCACGCTCCCAGGCCTCGGGTGAGACGGCTCTGGCGCCCCGCCAGCCCCATGGCATGGGCGCCGAAATAGCGCTTGACCGGCGGCATCAGATCGAACGCCAGCAGGCCCATGTCGCGCGCCAACACGAGCGGCGCGAAGCGGTTCGAGAACAGGCGCACCAGTGCGTCTGTGGCGCGCGCGACGACTTTTTGATCGCGGCGGCGCCACTCGGCGTAGCGCTCGAGAACCGCTGCGTCCCCCGGATCGCCGCCCTCGCGGACACAGCCTGCGACGATCTCGGCGAGCGCCGCGGCGTCGCGCAGGCCCAGGTTGAGGCCCTGTCCGGCGACCGGGTGCAGATGATTTGCGGCGTTGCCGATGACTGCGAGGCGCTCGCCCACCACCCGCGACGCGGTCACCAGGCTGAGCGCAAACGCACTGCGTGGCCCCGCGGATACGAAACCGCCGAGGCGCATGCCGAACTGCTCGGTAAGCGCGCCCAGGAAGGCATCGTCGCCGAGCGACAGCAAGCGCTCGGTGCGGTCCGCGTCCGCACTCCAGACCACTGCACAATGATTGCCGCGCAGGGGCAGAACCGCGAGCGGACCGTCGGCGGTAAACCGCTCGTAGGCAACACCGCGGTGCGCACACCGTGCTTCGACTTCGGCCACCACGGCCCGCTGTCCGTAATCACGCTCGCTCGCGGGTATCCCGAGCCGCTCGCGCAGCGGCGAGCGGCCGCCGTCACAGAGCACCACGAGCGAGGCCTCGACATGCGCATGCGCCACGTTCTGCGCCGCGTCGGTGATGGACAGGCGCACGCCGCTCGCACGCTCGCTCTGCACATCGTCGACCCGAGCCGGACGCAGCACGTGCACCGCATCGAGCGATTGCAGCTGCGCNNACCGAAGTCCTCTGCGGCGAGGCGTGCGAATCCGAAATGCCCCCGGTCGGAGACGTGGATCCGGGTGATGGGCGTGACGCTTTGCGAGATTGCCCCCCAAACGTCGAGCGCAGCGAGGATGCGACGCGAGCCCTCGGACAGCGCGATGGGACGCGCGCCGTGGCCGGAAGCCTCGAGAGGCTGCGCATCGCTGGCATCGACGAGGGTGACCGGCACGCCCGCGCGAGCGAGCGCGAGGGCAAGGCTCGAGCCGACCGGCCCTGCGCCGGCGATGGCGATCCGGCAAGTGACCTCGCTCGAGGTCGGGTGGCGGGCGCCGCGATTGGCGGGGGCGCTCACCACGGTTCAACCGCTCCCGACGACAGCCTCGATCTCGTCGACGGCTTTCGGCACGGCGGATGTGAGCACCTTGTGCCCGTCACGGGTGACGAGGACGTCGTCCTCGATGCGGATGCCGATGTTCCACCACTTGCGCGCAACCTGCTTGTCGCCCGAGCCCACGTAGAGACCTGGCTCCACGGTCATGACCATGCCCGGCTCGAGGACACGCCACTCGCCGCCGATCTTGTAGTCGCCCACGTCGTGCACGTCCATGCCGAGCCAGTGGCCGGTGCGATGCACGTAGAACTTGCGGTAGCGCTCCTTTTTTATGATGTTCTTGGCGCTTCCTTTCATGAGTCCGAGCGCGACGAGACCCTCGGCAAGCACCTCGACCGCCGCCTCGTGAGGCGCATTCCAGTGGTTGCCGGGTTTCACCTGCTCGATAGCGGCTTGCTGCGCCTCCAGCACGACCTCGTAGAGCGCCCGCTGCGCCTTGGAGAAACGTCCGTTGACGGGAAACGTGCGGGTGATATCCGACGCGTAGTAATCGTACTCGGCCCCGGCGTCGATGAGCAGCAAATCACCGTCACGCAGGGTGTCGTTATTATCGGTGTAGTGCAGCACGCAGGCATTGGCACCGCCGGCGACGATGGACGGATAGGCGGGGCGGCGACTTCCAGAGCGCTTGAACGCGTAACTCAGCTCCGCTTCGACCTGGTATTCGGTCATGCCGGGCCTGCACATGGCCATGGCGCGCAGGTGCGCGTCGCTGCTGATCTGCACTGCCCGCGTCATGGCACGCAGCTCCGCTTTGCTCTTCACCAGGCGCATCTCGTGGATCACGTTGTCCAGCGCGACGAACTCCCCGGGCGAGCTCACCCCGGCCCGTGAACGGGTGCGCACCCGATTCACCCAACCGATCATGCGCTGGTCGAATTCGGGGTAGTAGCCCATCGCGTAGTAGACACGCGGCTGATTCTCCAGCAGCCCCGGAAGAATGTCGTCGATATCGCCGATAGGAAAGGCATCGTCTGCGCCGTAGTCCTTGCAGGCGCCCTCGAGGCCGCTGCGTATGCCGTTCCAGAGCTCCATTTCCGGATCCCGCTCTCGGCAGAACAGGACGAACTCGCCGCGCTTTCGCTTCGGCACCAGCACCGCCACCGCCTCGGGCTCGTCGAAGCCGGTCACATAGTAGAAGTCACTGTCCTGGCGGTAGGGGTACTCGACGTCCCGGTTACGAATGCGCACCGGCGCCGCCGGCAGGATGGCGATGCCTCCCTCGCCCATCTCGTCCATGATTGCGCGCCGTCGCCGCGCGAAGTCTTTTTTATCCAAAGCCGGGGCGGTCTCCGAGTCGTCCTCAGTGCAGGCGGTGCACGCCGTCTCCGGGCAGCGGTCTGCCCCGCAGCTCCTCGAAAATCAGCATGACGCCGACCCGCATGTACTCGACGATCTCGCTGTAGTCAGCTTCGGAAGACTCCGATTCCTCGGCGTCGCTGCGCAGGCGGGTTACCTCGGAGAAATCCGACAGCACCTCCAGAGCGTCCTTGGAGAGACGCTTCTCCAGGTCGACGGCGCTCGCGATACCGTAAAGGAACCCGCTGCACCAATCCGCCAGCGCCTCGCTGCGCACGCCGAGACCGGCATCGTCGCCAGGAAGTAAAGGCACGAAATTACACTGCCCCGAGCACAGCGTTCTCACCGTGTCGGTAAGCACACGCAACAATTCGCTGCGGCAGGCTTCCCTGTCCTGCTGAATTCGTCCGGCCGGACCGAGCACCTCTTCGAGCCAACGCTGCGGCGCCTGCTCGTCGACACCGCACAGCAAGCCGCACAGCAATCCATGACATTCGGCGGCGCCCAGCTCTGCTCGTGCGCGCGCCAGAGCACGCGAACAAAGGTTGTAAGATGTGGCCATTGCACTCACTCTCGGGTGTTTCCAACAGCTGTCACGACGGCCCCCCGGCACCGTCTCGGGCCTGCGCAAACAGGCGCTCGGCCCGGCGTATGCTAACACCGACGCTCGGTTCCTCGAAACACGTCATCAGCGCGGTTTCCGCATGGCGTTGACCGGGCAGATTTCGCCCCCTATATTGACGAAACTTGGGCTAGAATTCATGGCAGATGCCAGCCGCAACCGGTTGACTTCGATGGAACGCGACCAGGACTCTTCGAGGATTGATCGAATGGATCTTCAGGCGCTGGAAGCCCAGGTCGATGAGCTCATCCAAACCTGTGAGCAACTGAGCGAAGAGAACCGCGCGCTGCGCGATCAGCAATCCACTCTCGTCGCCGAACGTGCAAACCTCATCGAGAAATCCGAGCTCGCACGCTCGCGTGTCGAGGCAATGATCGCGCGACTCAAGGCAATGGAAATCGGCACATGAGCAATCAGGCGGACGCAGTCACCATACAGGTGCTCGACAAAGAGTACACGGTCGCCTGCCCACCAGAGGAGAAACAGGCCCTGCTCGAATCGGCGCGGGTTCTCAACGAGCGCTTGCGAGAAGTGCGCGGCGGCGGGAAGGTCCTGGGTACAGAGCGCATGGCGGTCATGACGGCGCTCAATGTCATTCACGAATACAACCTTCTGCAAAAAGAGCAGGCGCAGCTCTCTGCCGATGTCGACGGAACGGTGAGACGACTGCGCGGCAAAATCAACGACGCAATCAGTCGACGCGAAAAGGCGGAAGCGATAGACTAATCATCGATGCCCTCTGCGGTGTTCGCGAGCGGCCTAGTAATCGCTTGAGCCTAATCGTCCACCCACGGGAGCTGACCGACGGTGTTGTTGTGCATGTCCGTCCTGGCAGCGGAAAGCCTGATACGCCACGAAAAGCTCCCTTTTGAACCAAACTGGTTCAAGGGTCATGGCGCGCCGCGGCATATGCGGAGGGTGTCACCCCTCACTGGCACGGCCGGCGCCGTAAGAGCGTTCGCCGCTCTTCTGATTCATCCATGACGTCACGCCGGGCACTGCGCGCCGAGATGCGCCGTCGACGCCGTGCGCTTTCCGCAGCCGAGCGTGCACGGCTGTCTCAATCGCTTGCCAGGCGACTCGGCGGCTCGCTGCGGGTAAGCCGCGCGCGCACGGTCGCCTGCTACCTCGCCAACGACGGCGAAATGGATCTCGGACCGATGATCGCCCGTATGAGAAGCCGCGGCACGCGCGTGCTGCTGCCCGTCCTGCACGGCGACGCGCTCTGGTTTCTGCCTTTCGAGCCCGATACCCCGCTCACGCCGAACCGCTTCGGCATCCCGGAGCCGGACGTGGCCGCCGGCAGCCGATGCCGCGCCCGGGATCTGGACCTGGTGCTGATGCCGCTGGTGGCGTTCGACGCCGCCGGCAACCGCCTCGGCATGGGCGGCGGCTACTACGACCGCACATTTGCCTACCTGCGAAGCCGCACGGTGTGGAAAAAGCCGCTGCTCGTCGGAATCGCCTACGAGTTTCAAAAGCTGCCGTCCCTGGCCCCTCAACCCTGGGATGTGCCCCTGCACGCGGTCGCAACCGAGAAATATTTGTATCGATTCGCGCAGATCTGATAATTAAAAGCTCATGGCCAATTACTGGTTGATGAAATCCGAGCCGGGCGAATTCAGCATCGACGACCTGCGTGCGCGCCGGTCGCGCACCGAGCCGTGGGACGGCGTGCGCAACTATCAGGCGCGAAATATGATGCGCGACGAGATGAGGCCGGGAGATCAGGCATTTTTCTACCACTCTGCCTGCGAGGAGCCCGGAATCGTCGGAATCGTGAAAATCGCCAGCGAAGCTTATCCCGATCCGACTGCGTTCGACCCGCAGGACAAGCACTACGACCCGAAGAGCGACCCCGACGACCCGCGCTGGTTTCTCGTGGACGTGAAATTCGTGCGCAAGCTCGGCCGCACAATCGGTCTCAGGGAGCTGAGGGGCCACGACGCCCTCGCAGACATGGTGCTGCTCAGGCGCGGCAATCGTTTATCGGTAATGCCAGTCAGCGCCGAGCACTGGAACTACATTCTCGGGCTGGAATGACGACCCTCAGCTGAGGAACAGGTCGTAGGCCGGATTGCCCGTCTCGTCCACGTACTCGTAGCCGATGTTGGCGAGAAACGTCTGAAACGCCGCATTCTCGTTCTCGGGCACCTGCACCCCTATCAGCACGCGCCCGTAGTCCGCGCCGTGATTACGGTAATGGAACAGACTGATGTTCCAGTGCTCGCCCATATGGGTGAGAAACCTCAGCAGCGCACCGGGCCGCTCCGGGAAATTGAGCCGGTAGAGCAGCTCCTCGCTGGCGCCGCCCGAGCGCCCGCCGACCATGTAGCGCACGTGAATCTTCGCCATCTCGTTGTCGCTCATGTCGACCACGGGATAGCCCCGTTCGATGAGGCCTTCGATGAGCGCCGCCTTGTCGCTGTCCACGTCCCTGAGCTCGACGCCGACGAAAATGTGCGCATCACGCTCGTCGGCGAAGCGGTAGTTGAACTCGGTGATGGAGCGGGCGCCGATGGCGTGACAGAACTCTCTCAGGCTGCCGGCTCGCTCGGGTATCGTGACGGCGAGCAGCGCCTCGCGCCGCTCTCCCAGCTCGGCGCGCTCGGCGATATGGCGCAGCCGGTCAAAGTTGACATTGGCGCCGCAGTCCACCGGCCACACCGAGGGCACCCGCTGGCTCGGCGATGGAGCGCGTGTCCTCGTAGATGTCCTTGATGGCCGCGCAGATCTCGTCGGTGCTCACCAGCAGCACCTCGTCCACGCACTCGCGGGCGATACGGAACGGCTCCTCGCCCACCTGCTTCACGGCAACGCCGTCGGCGAAGATCCCCACATGGTCGAGAATCACCCGTTCTCCGGCCGCGAGCGCGTCGTGCATTGATGGCGCATCCTCGGGCTCGACTCCGATGACGCGAATCTGCGGCCAGAGCGATTTGACGTAGGCGGCGATGCCGGCGATGAGACCACCGCCGCCGACGGCAACGAAAATGGCGTGAATCTCCGGGCCGTGCTGGCGGAGGATCTCCAGTCCCACCGTGCCTTGGCCGGCGATGATCTCGGGGTCGTCGAACGGCGGCACGACGGTCATGCCGGTCTGCGCCGCGAGCTCATCGGCATGCGCCCGTGCATCGTCGTAGGAGCTGCCGTGCAGCACGATCTCCGCGCCCAGGTCGCCGACCGCGTCGACCTTGATCCTGGGCGTGGTCTTTGGCATCACGATCAGCGCCTTCACGCCGAGCCGCTGGGCGGCAAGGGCCACCCCCTGGGCATGGTTGCCTGCCGATGAGGCAATCACGCCCCGCGCCCGCTCCTGCGCCGTGAGACTGCAGATCTTGTTGTATGCGCCGCGCACCTTGAACGAGAACACGGGCTGCAGGTCCTCGCGCTTGAGAAGCACCTCGTTGCCGAGGCGACGCGACAGGCGCGGGGCCCGCTCCAGGGGCGATTCGCGGGCGACGTCGTAGACGCGCGCTTTCAGAATCCTCTCGACGTAATCTCTCGGCATGGCTTTCACGGCTCGGCTATCGGGTCCCACTGCCCTCGTGCCCGGGACCAGCTGTATATAATAGCGTGTCGGTGCTCGGACCAACCATACGATCCCACCCGCCGCGCATCGAGGGAGGCGCTTTCCGATGACCCAGGACGAAAAAAAACAGGCGGTCGCACGAGCCGCGCTCGAGTATGTGGAGCCGGGCACCATCATCGGCGTGGGCACCGGAAGCACGGCGAACTATTTCATCGAGGCCCTGGCCGGAATCAAGCACAAGATCGACGCGACCGTGGCGAGCTCGGAGGAGAGCGCAAGGCGTCTCGCGGGCCACGGCATCCCAGTCATCGATCTCAACAGCGTGAGCGATCTGTCGCTCTACGTCGATGGTGCGGACGAGAGCACCCGGCATCTTCATCTCACGAAAGGCGGCGGCGGCGCGCTCACCCGGGAGAAAATCGTTGCTGCCGTCGCACAGCGGTTCGTATGCATCGTCGACGACTCCAAGCTCGTCGACCGCCTTGGTGCATTTCCACTGCCGGTGGAGGTGATCCCGATGGCGCGGAGCTACGTGGCGCGGCGGATCGTACACATGGGAGGTCAACCAGAGCTGCGCGAAGGATTCACCACCGACAATGGCAACGTCATTCTCGACATACACAACATGGATATTCTGGAGCCCGCTCGGATTGAGTCCGAGCTGAACCAGCTCGTCGGCGTCGTGTGTAACGGCCTGTTCGCGCAGCGCCCGGCCGATGTGCTGCTGGTCGGACGCGACTCCGGGGTCGAAACCATGCAAGCCGGGTGAAGAGAGCTGAACAGTCGCGCGACAAAAGGCCGAGGAGCCACCCAGAATCGCAGTGGACGCTTCGAGTCGCTCGAGCGCGAGAGGATCGACGACGGCTGGGGGTGTCTCGACGAAGAACCCGATCGGCTCAAAACAATCCTCGGTGTCGACCAGAGCAGAACGGTCATCAGCTTCAACAAGAGCCCCGACCTGGCCTTCGATCGCTCCGTCAACCCCTACCGTGGCTGCGAACACGGATGCGTCTATTGCTATGCGCGGCCTTCCCATGCGTGGCTCGGGCTGTCGGCGGGTCTCGATTTCGAAAGCCGGATTTTCTACAAGCCCGATGCCTCGCAGCGCCTGCGCGCCGAGCTCGCCCGGCCCGGCTACAGGTGCGCACCGATCATGCTCGGCGCCAACACCGATGCGTATCAGCCCGTGGAGCGCAAGTTGCGTATTACACGCTCCATCCTGGAATTGCTCGACAGCTGCGGACATCCGGTCCGCATCGTCACCAAGTCGTCGCTGGTCGAGCGCGATATCGACTTGCTCCGGTCCATGGCCGAGCGCGGCCTTTGCGCGGTCGCCGTATCGATCACCACCTTCGACGTGGATCTGGTGCGCAGGATGGAGCCGCGAGCGGCATCGCCGGCGCGTCGTCTGAAAACCGTCGAGCGCCTCGCCAGCGCGGGAATTCCCGTCGAGGTGCCGGTCGCTCCCGTCATTCCGGCTCTCAACGACGGTGAGCTCGAGCACATTCTCGAAGCCGCGCGCAACGCCGGCGCCGCCGACGCCTGGTACACGCTCATCCGACTCCCACGCGAGGTGGCCGATCTGTTCAAGGACTGGCTCGAGCTGCATTACCCGCTCAAGGCGGAGCACGTGTTGAACCGCATCAGAGACGCACGCGGCGGCAAGGATTACGAATCCGAATTCGGCACCCGCATGCGTGGGCGTGGAGTGTTCGCGGATTTGCTCGAGAGGCGCTTTCAGCTCGCCTGTCGCCGGCTCGGGTTTCCGGGCATCGAGGCGCTCGACGTCACGCGTTTTCGTGCACCCCCCGCCGACGACGCGCAGCTGCGGCTGTTCTGAGGACTCACCGGTATGCGCGCTGCAACCCACATCGGCACTTCCGGCTGGCAATACGGTCACTGGAAAGAGGTTTTTTATCCGAAGAAGCTCAAACAGAAAGAATGGCTCGAGTATTACGCCCGGTATTTCGACTGCGTTGAAGTTAACAGCAGCTTCTACGGTCTGCCGACGGTCGAGACGATAGCCGCCTGGTGCGAGCACGTCCCTGCACGGTTCATTTTCAGCGTGAAGGCGCCCCGGCGCATCACGCATTTCAAAAAGCTCAAGAACTGTGAAGCGGAGCTGCGCGAATTGTTTCGTCGTTTGGAGACTTTCGACAGGCACCTGGGCCCGGTGCTGTTTCAGCTTCCACCGAGATGGCGCTGCAATCTCGGCCGGCTGGAAGGCTTCATCAGCGCTTTGCCCTCCGGGAGGCGCGTCGCTTTCGAGTTCCGTGACCCAAGCTGGCACAACGAGGACGTTTACGCCTTGCTGGAAAGCCGATCGATGGCTTTCTGCATCTTCGACAGCGGCGGCTTCACGGCGCCGATCGTGGACCGGGGCAATCTGGTCTACGTGCGGCTGCACGGGCCGGTTGCCGCATATACCGGCAGCTACCGCGCGCCGCGACTGCGCATCTGGGTCGATCGGGCGCAGGCGTGGAACCGTCGCAACAAGGAGGTGTTTATCTTCTTCGACAACGACGAGCGCGGCTACGCCGTCAAGAACGGCGCGCGCACCATCGGGTTGCTCAAAGCCGCTTGAGGCAAACGCCGCCCGCTCGCCCGGCGCCGCCCGCGTGCGCCGCGGGGCGATTTCTCAGATCCTGTCGAGAACGCTGCAGGCCTCGAGGCGGCCGAGCAGATTCGCGGGAGCGTCCCGGTCTCTAGGCCCGAATCGGGTCTCCAGCTTCGATTCGTCCACGTAATCCTGCGACAGAATCGAGGACGCCGCGCTCGACTCGTCCGGCGCGAGCGGCAGCTCGATGAATCCGCTCACGAAAAGTGAAACCTTCTGTGACGCTCTTGTGGGGATCCTGCCACGGGCTGCAGTCACGAGCCCGCCTGCAGAGCGCTAGAAGATGACCACACTGCGAATCGACTCTCCCTCGTGCATGAGGTCGAATGCGCGGTTGATGTCTTCGAGTGGCATCTTGTGGGTGATGAGATCGTCGATATTGATCTTCCCGTCCATGTACCAGTCGACGATGCGCGGAACATCGGTGCGGCCCCTTGCTCCGCCGAAAGCCGTGCCGCGCCAGACGCGCCCGGTGACGAGCTGAAATGGCCGAGTGGAAATTTCCTGCCCGGCGCCGGCAACGCCGATGATGACGCTCTCGCCCCAGCCTTTGTGGCAGCACTCGAGGGCCTGGCGCATGGTCTCGACGTTGCCGATACATTCGAAAGAGAAATCAGCCCCGCCACGCGTCAGATCGACCAGATAGGGCACCAGATCGCCCTCGACCTCCCGCGGATTGACGAAGTGCGTCATACCGAATTTCTTCGCGAGCTCCGCCTTGCCTTCGTTGATGTCGATGCCGATAATCATGTCGGCGCCCACCAGGCGCGCACCCTGAATGACATTCAAGCCAATTCCACCGAGCCCGAAAACCACCACGTTTGCTCCGGGGGTGACCTTTGCGGTGTTGATGACGGCGCCGATGCCCGTGGTCACCCCGCAGCCGATGTAGCAGACCTTTTCGAAAGGCGCATCTTCACGAATCTTCGCCAGAGCGATCTCCGGAACGACGGTGTGATTGGCGAAAGTCGACGTTCCCATGTAGTGAAACAGCTGCTCGCCGCCGGCGCGAAAGCGGCTGCTGCCGTCCGGCATCACGCCGCGTCCCTGGGTCTCGCGCACGGCCTGACAGAGGTTGGTCTTGCCGCTGAGACAGTACTCGCACTGCCGGCACTCGGGCACGTAGAGCGGAATGACGTGATCGCCCGGCGCGAGACCACGCACGCCTGCTCCGACTTCCACCACGACACCTGCGCCTTCGTGTCCGAGAATCGCGGGAAACAGACCCTCGGGATCCGCGCCCGAGAGCGTAAACGAATCCGTGTGGCATATTCCGGTTGCCTTGATCTCGACCAGAACCTCCCCCTCTCTCGGCCCCTCGAGCTCGACGGTCTCGATACTCAAGGGCTCGCCGGCTTTGTGTGCCACGGCGGCGCGCGTTTGCATGGTCATGAGCTCCCCTTGCTGGCTAAAATGGCGACATTCCGTCGGCACGGAATCGCCGTCGGAGACGGTAACACAAAGGTCACGGGGTATGTAGTATTGGCGGCCGAGCAGCGACAGAGACGGCTATGAGCGGCGAGAAAGCAGGTGATTCGGCCATTGAGGGGCCTCGAGTGCGCGTTGCGACGGCTGCCGATGGCGACGCCTTCGTGCGTTTCAATTGCGCCATGGCACTGGAGACGGAAAACAAGCGTCTGCCCGAGGAAAAGGTCGTCTCCGGCGTACGCTCGGTGCTCGAGGATTCCGCCAGGGGCTTTTACGTCGTTGCCGAGTGCAACGCGGAGATCGTCGGTGCATTGATGGTGACCTTCGAATGGAGCGACTGGCGGGACGCCAACTTCTGGTGGATTCAGAGCGTCTACGTGATTCCANNTCCGCGGGCGGCGTATGCGGCTTCCGCCTGTACGTGGAAAAAGACAACCTAGGCGCCCAGCAGGCATACGAATCGCTGGGCATGTCGAAATGCGATTATCTGATGTACGAGGAGCCTCTACGAAGTGAGTGAAGACGCCGCGAGCGCGGGTCTGTTGAGCGACACGCCGGCGCCGGGCGTCGCCGATGTGCGGGCGGCGGCGGTGCGCATCGCACCCCATGTCCACCTCACCCCGGTGATGCGTTGCACCGCTATCGACGACATGCTGGGGGCCCGCGTGCATTTCAAATGCGAGAACCTGCAGAAGGTCGGAGCGTTCAAGTTCCGCGGCGCGTGCAACACGCTGCTCTCGCTCACCGATGCGCAGATAGAGAGCGGTATCGCGACTCACTCCTCCGGCAATCACGGCGCGGCCGTCGCGCTCGCCGCCCGGCTCAGGGGAACCTCGAGCGTGGTTGTCATGCCGAGCAACACCTCAGCGGTCAAGCAGGCCGCGGTCGCGCACTACGGTGCTCGCATCGTTCACTGCGAGCCGAACGAGCAGAGCAGAACGGAGACGCTCGAGGGGGTTCTCGCCGAGGAGGGCCGCACGCTGGTACACCCGTTCGACGACGTGCGGGTGATCGCCGGTCAGGGCACGGCAGCGCTGGAATTCCTCGAGCAGGTTCCGGATCTCGACATCGTCATGGCGCCGGTGGGTGGCGGTGGATTACTGAGCGGCACGGCGACCGTCGTGGCCGCCCTGTCGCCTCGAACACGCATCATCGGCGCCGAGCCGGCCGCGGCCGATGATACCTTCCGCTCATTCCGCGCCGGTCACATCATTCCGGTCGGCGTCCCCGATACCATCGCCGACGGCCTGCGCACGACCGTCGGAGAGCTGACCTTTCCGATCATCCGCAAGCACGTGGCGGATATCGTGCGGGTCAGCGAGGACGCAATCGTCGAGGCCATGCGGCTTACCTGGCAGCGCACCAAGCTCGTGATCGAGGCCTCTGCAGCCGTGCCCCTGGCGGCACTCCTCGAAGGTGCGGTCGATGTCAGGGACGCCCGCGTGGGCATCATCCTGTCCGGCGGCAACGTGGACCTGGACGCGCTGCCGTGGTGAGCTCATTGTGCGCGCGCGCGGCGGCGGCGCTGCTGTTCGCGAGCAGCATGCTCATGGCCGGGCCGGCGCTCGCCCAGTGGCGCGTGGCGCAGGATAGACCGAGCGGATCGTCACAGAGGATCGATGTCGCGGTAGTCGAGAACGAAAGCGGTCACCGTCTGCGCTTTTACAGCGACGACACAGAGAACGTGCGCGCACTCTTCACTATCCGTGGCGGGTTCGACAGCATGGATCCTGGCGCCTGTCCCACATACCGCATCGACAATCGCGATCCCAGGCGCGTGACCTTCGAGGAGCAGCGCTGCCGGATCCTGCCGAAGCAGGTTGAGTTCACGCTCGGAAAAACGGGACTCAATCAGAATCGTGAGCTGAAGCGGATTATGAACGGCAACAATCTGGTGGTCCGCTACCGGCTGGGAAGCGGGATCTATCGCGAGACGCAGTTCACGCTGAGCGGCTCGAAGTATGCGCTGACTCTGGCGGTGCGGGATCGGGAGGTCGGCGGCGACGAGTAGAGCGAGCGAGGGGTTCTCGCGCGTCCCGGGCTAGGATGTTGCAGGAACCATCGCCGAGTCCTGCTGAACCTCCTCGTTCTCGATCTCGACCTTGGGAACAGCCCGGCACTCGTTGAATATCCGCTTGTCGCAACGAACGCAGATTCCGCGATCGAGGCGCTGAAAAATTGCGGCGATAGCCTCGCCCTTGGTTGGGAACAGGTCCTCCGGACTGACGTCCTGAAGATAACCACCCCGCTCCAGAAGCTTTTGCGCATCCTCCTGCAGCTGGTGGAAATACAGCTGTCCCCCCGCCTCGCGGCGAAGCCGGGCTTCGCGGGCGAGCATTTCCGCACCGGCCACGTCGATGAAGCTGATGGTGCGCGACATGATGAGCAGGTGTTTCTGCAGAGGATTGTGCTTGGCGATGACGCGCAGGCGCTCTGCCACGTAGTTCACCGCGCCGAAAAACAGCGGCCCGTCGATACGCACCATCTTCAGCTGCGGACATTCCGGCAGGCTCGGGTCGGTATTGAAGCGCTGCTTGGGAAGACGAGGATCCGGAACACGCACGAGCACGCGAGGCCGCGATGCCCGGTGCAGATAGATCACCAGGGAGAGAAAGACGCCCAGCATGATGGCGAAATCGAGCTCGAGGAACAGGGTTGCGAGAAAGGTGCCCCACAGGACCATGGAATCCGAACGGCTGGCGCGCACGATGCTTTTGATGTGTGCAAAGTCGACGATGCCGAAGGCGACGAGAAAGAGAATACCCGCCATGGCTGCGTTCGGCAGATGCGCGAGCAGCGGGGCTACGAACAGCACGATGATCATCAGGAGCAGCCCGGCGAACACCGCGGCGAGCGGCGTTCTCGCGCCGGCCTCGTAGTTCACGCCGCTGCGGTTGAACGAGCCGGTCGCCACATAGGAGGAGAAAAAGCTGCCGAAAATATTGGAAAGGCCCTGGCCGATGAATTCCTGATTGCCATCGACGAGGTCGCCGCTGCGCGCCGCGAGCGACCGGGAGATGGACACCGCCTCGGTGAGCGCGAACAGCGTCACCGCCAGGGCCGCCGGGGCCAGCTCCTTGAACATGGTGAGATCGAGGTCCGGGCTCGAGAGCGGCGGCAGCGTCGCCGGCAGGGCCCCCACCACCTGAATCCCCGGGGCCGGTCCGCCAACGTAGAGAAACCGGCTTATCAGCAGTGCCACCACGCTGCCCGCGACCATGGCGCTGATCATGTACGGAATGCGCGGCAAGCGGCGGCGGAAATAGACGCCGGCGGCAATCGTCGAGAGCCCGACGACGGTCGCATAGGGGTGGATATCGCCCGGATGGGTAGCGACGAAATAAAGCTTCTCCGCCAGATGCAGGCCGGCAGGCATGTCCATGCCGAAGAAGTTTTTCAGCTGGCTGGCCGCGATCAGCACGGCGGCGCCGGCGGTGAAACCTACCACCACGGAGTGGGAAATGAAGTTCACCAGTGCCCCCAATCGGGCGATCCCCATGGCCAGCTCGATAACCCCGACCATGAAAGTAAGCGTCAGGGCGTAGGCGACGTAGTCGACGCTGCCCGGGTCGGCCAGCACGCTCAGAGACGAGAACAGCACGATGGAAGCAGCCGTCGTCGGTCCCGAGACGAGCTGCCGGGAGGAGCCGAACAGAGCGGCCACCACGGCCGGAATCATGGCCGCGTACAGCCCGTACTCGGGCGGCATGCCGGCGATGGTGGCGAACGCGACGCCCTGGGGAAGGACGACGATGGCGCCGGTCACCGCCGCGATGGCATCGGCGCGCAGGGTCGTGCCGTTGACCTGCGGCCACCACTCGAGAAAGGGGGCGAATTTGGCCCAGAAATCGCGATTCAAGCCATCGACCCGATTCGCGCGGAGGGCCCGGGCGCGCGCCGCACGAATCGACTCCGGCGCCGGGTGGTGAGAGTGAGAGGCTGGATGGAGAACATTTTCGAAAGAGTATAACGCGCGAGGCGCGCTCGGTTGAGCGCG
>JABAOH010003110.1_pt4 | contig 41934 bp, 40 predicted proteins | sample 7062181 | NCBI WGS metagenome assembly JABAOH01 (sample SAMN14538630, study PRJNA623070) | marine sediment metagenome | biome: marine biome [ENVO:00000428]; feature: marine pelagic biome [ENVO:01000023]; material: deep marine sediment [ENVO:00002113]; isolation source: pool of 5 deep marine... | reverse complement strand
TGTGGCGCAGTTGGGAGCGCGTCTGCATGGCATGCAGAAGGTCAGGGGTTCGAATCCCCTCAACTCCAAATGGAAGAAGCCTTACGGCCGGCCGCCTCGGCCGGCCTTTCCGCCGGAGGTAAAACGTGACGCTGATACCGTGGGTGGTCGAACAGACGGCCCGGGGCGAGCGCCAGTACGACATCTACTCCCGCCTCCTCAAGGAACACATCATCTTCATCGGCGCGCCCATCGACGACGACATCGCGAACCTGGTAATCGCGCAACTTCTCTACCTGGAAAAAGAGGACCCGGAGCGGGACGTGCTGTTGTACATAAACTCGCCGGGCGGCTCGGTGTCGGCGGGCTTCGCCGTGTACGATACGATGCAGTTTATCCGCTGCGACGTCGCGACGTACTGCCTGGGGATGGCCGCGAGTATGGCCGCGGTCATCCTCGCCGCGGGTACGAAGGGCAAACGTTACGCCCTTCCCAACTCGACCATCCTCCTGCACCAGCTCTCGAGCGGCTTCAAGGGGCAGGCGTCCGACATCGACATCCACGCCAAAGAAATCCTCCGCCTTAAGAAGTTGCTCAACCTGGTGCTGGCCGAACACACGGGCCAGGACCTCGCCACTGTCGAGCGCGACACGGACCGAGACAACTTCATAACGCCGGAGGAGGCCGTCGCGTACGGCATCATCGACGAGGTAATAAAAAACCGCGCCGAAATCGAAAAAGGTCCTCCACGCCGCGGTAAATAAAGTTTGCGGAAACGTAAAAGTAATAACCGGCGACTGCCGGTTATTTTTTTCTGGACCGTCGGCGCGGCACCGCTCGAGCCTTCGGGCGGAAATAACGAAAAAGCCGGCCCTCGCGGCCGGCTTCTTTACGGGGTAATCCTGCTAGCGGTAGAGCGCCTTTACGCGGCCCAGGCTCGCCGGCGCGACGCTAACGTAATTGGTCTCCACCGTACACTCGATAGCCCAATCCGTCAACGTCCAGGCGCTCCACCTTATATCGTCCGAGGACCGGTAGTGGTAGCCGGGGTAAGTTTGCGGGTATGCGCCCCTGACGCCAGTGCCTAGGGCGCCCATTTGCGGGTTGTTCGTGCTGAGAAAGAAGTTGTCGGCCTTGATAACGATGCTGGCAGTGCTTATGTCGACGTCGGTCCAGGTAGGCCAAACCTTGGTCGTCGCCGGGAAAGTGGCAAGCAACGAGCCGGGCGTATTGCCGGTAGTGCTCCACACCTTAACCTGGACGCCAACAACATTCCGGTATAACCCGAAATGGGCCTTCTTCAAGAAGACCGGATACTGGCCGGATGTCGGCTTGAAGACGGTCCCCGGGTGCCCCGAGCCCCCAAAATAGGTCGTAGCGTTGTAGTTGCCGTTAGAATAGCGAATGCGGACCTCGGCCGCCGACGACAGGCTCGCCAGGCAAAACGCGAGAGACAAAGCAATCATAAAATATTTCATTACGACCACCTCCTATTCTTTTTTACGTTAACATAACCGAACCACAAAGTAAATAATTATCTCTTACTAAAGCGCTCGGCGCTGCGCCGGGCATCGGCGATTTTAACGCGCAAGGGTAATACCGACCCCGGAAATGCCTTGTGATTTTTATAACGGTATTTTATACTCACGGCCCAACGGTAAGTTCAACAACACGAGGCCAGTCGTTATGGTAAAAAAATATTTAATGACGCCCGGGCCCACGCCCGTACCCGCCGCGGTGGCCTGCGCGCAGGCGGCGGACATGATCTCGCACCGCGGCCGCGAATTCCACGAGCTCTTCCAATACGTCTCTACCACGCTCCGTGAGTTCATAGGGACCACGCGGGAAGTTTACCTCTTGACGGGCTCGGGGACGTCGGCGATGGAGGCCGCGGTCGCGAACGTCATGTCGCCGGGGGAGAAGGCGCTCGTCGTGCGGAGCGGCCACTTCGGCAACCGCTGGGCCGAGATCCTCAAGGCGTACGGCGTCATGGTCCGCGCCGTCGACGTCGAGTGGGGCCGCGCGGTCAACCCGAAGCTCGTCGCGGAAAGGCTCGCCGAGGATACCGCGGGCGAAATACGCGCCGTATTCGTTACCTTCGTCGACACTTCCACGGGCGTCGTGCAAAATATCGAGGAAATAGGGGGCATAGTCGCGGAGACGAACGCACTCCTCGTCGTAGACGCGGTGTCGGGACTGGGGGCGATGGACTACCGCATGGACGAGTGGAACGTGGACGTTACGCTCTCGGCGTCGCAAAAAAGTTTCATGGCCCCGCCCGGCATAGCGTTCATCTCCATGAGCTCGAAGGCCTGGAAAGTTTGCGAGCGCGCGAAGTGCCCGCGTTACTACCTGGACCTACGGAAATACCGCCAGTGGGCCGAAAAATTCGAGACGCCGTGTACGCCGGCCGTCTCGACGCTGCGCGCGCTGGGCAAATCGTTGGAGCTCATGATGGAGGAAGGGCTGGCCAACATCTACTCCCGGCACGAGAAGATGGCGCGGGCCACGCGCGCGGCCGTGACCGCGCTCGCGTTGCGGCTGTTCCCGCTCAACCCGGCCAACGTCTTGACGATTATACGCCCCCCCGACGAAATCGGCGCCGACGAACTCCGCGACCACATAGCCCGTAATTACGGCGTAACTTTGGGCGGAGGCCAGGCGCAACTCAAAAACCGCGTCGTCCGCATCGCCCATATGGGCTCGGTGGGGCCGTTCGACGTCATAACGGCGATTTCGGCGCTGGAAGGCGCGCTGGCCGACAAGGGTTTCGTCGTCGAGTTGGGCGCGGGCGTCGCGGCCGCGGAGGAGATTTTCAAGGAGACCTAAGGAACCGTCGCGACCGGCCGAGGACCCCGCCGGCGAGGCGGGCCTTTTTCCAGCCGAACGCCCGCGGCGTCGCCGGCCCGTCGTAAGGGAGGGGCCGTCGGCCGGGAGGGAACCGGCGACGCTTTGTTTGACCGGGGGCGAATAATATGTTAGTTGTTTTAAACGCAAGGGGGCCTAAGGAATGAAGTATCGGGTTGTAGCTCTAAGCCTTCTCGTTTGCGTCGCGAGCCTCTCGACTGCGGCCGAGGTCCGTATCCGGTATTCCAACGGGATTTACAATTCGCGTTTCTTTTGGATACAGTACGCGCACCCCGGGACCCTATGCACGCCCTCCGCCGGACAATACCCGGTTCTCCTGAAGACGGCGCACTTCGGCTTCGAAGTCGGCAACGCCGAGGTGCGAGTAAAAATTTGGAGCGCGACCGGCTCGACGCCGGGGACCGTCCTCGCGTCGTTCTATATTTTAACCGACCCCTGGCCGCGATGGACCGACGTCAGCTTAGAGGAGTCGAAGATAATCGTCAACGCCAATAATTTCTTCATCAGTTCCGATACGCTGTGGCGGGAGTTCTTCGTAACGTTCCGGGGCGCCATGCCGCGGCAATACCCGGGCCACCACTTCACCTCCCAGGACGACATCAAATGGGTGGAGGCGTACGCCGATTGGGCCATCGAGTGCACGGTGGACACCAACTACGGCATCGGCGTCGCGCCGGCGAGCCTGGGCCGCGTTAAGGCACTTTATCGGTAAGGGAAAATGTAGGGCCGACCTTCAGGTCGGCCCGAGTTACGCTAAAAAACGGGCCGGTCTGAAGACCGGCCCCTACATTAAAACGAAAGAAAACCACGCCCCGCCGCGGCCGCGTTAACGGTAGAGGGCCTTGACGGCGCCGAAGGACGCGGGGGCGACCGCCGGGTTGGCGTTCCCCAAGTCTATCTGATACGCGCTACGCCAGATGAAGTCGGTACGCAAGACCAGCCACAACGTCGTACCGTACGAAAGCGGGTAACCGTCGCCCGCCGTCGCGCCGTAGCGTAAATCCATATCCGGGTAGGGCCCGCTGAAGGTGAACGAGGCCACGAACGAGCCGCCGCCGGTATATACCCGCGTGGGGTGGACTCCCCGGGCCTTGGGGTTGACGATTACGTAGTCGCCGGCCTGGCCGGCGAAGCGGCTCGTCGCCGCGAGCGTCCCGGCGTCCGGGCCGCCGTTGAACGAGCCGACCAAGCTGCCGGCCGTGGTAATCCGGTATATATAGTTGTTGGCGGAACCGTAATAGTAACCGCCCGCCGCGTCGTACGCGACGCCGTCGGCGGTCGCCGGGAGGGGCACCGAGCCGAGAAGGGACCCGCTCGCGACGTGGTACGCCCGGAGCAGCGTCCCGCCGTCCAGCACCACGAAATACCCGGCGCCGAGGTGGCAGTAGTCCGCGTCAACGGGCCGGACCGCGCCGGAAAGGGTGAACGAACTCAGGAAGCTTCCCGCGGGCGTGTATCGCCAGAGCTCGCCGCCCGGGCCGGCGTCGTATACGCCGTAGGCGTACGTCGCGTCGCGGTACATCGCCGCGCCCACCGGGTAGATGTTGCCGCTGAGGGAGAAGTGGGAGATGACGTCGCCCGGTACGGCAAATACGGCCGTCGCGGCCGCAAGGCCCGCGCTGATTAACGTAACGAATATTCGCATCCCCATTTTCACCTCTGGTTATATCAAACGCGCCATTATAACCGAACTCCCGCCGGAAGGGAAGGCAACCGGAGGGGCCGACCTTCAGCTCGAGCCGAGCGGTTGCGCAAAAAACGGGCCGGCCTAAAGACCGGCCAAGACAAGGGGCTTAAGCCCCTTGTCCCGCGCGCGGGGCCAGTGCGACCTCCAATCGCTGCCGCGCCTGGTGGATGAAGGCCTCGATGCGGGTGCGCGTGGTCGCGGACTCCAGGCCGTCGTACGACATGTTCAATATGGGGACGTTGTCGTAGTCCGCCTGGACGCGCTTGAGGAGCGCCGAGACGATGACGCCCGGCATGCACGTGAACGGCATGAGGTTGGCGACGCCGTGGCAGCCGTTGTGCGCGTACTCCGCGGCCTTCCCCACCGACAATATCGCCTCCCCCTCGAACGTATCGTGGACGTACCGCGACCCCGCGCGGACCGTCTCCTCGATCTCCGGTTCGGGCCAGTTTCGCGCGAGGCCTTCGAAGAGCGCCGTGATCTTTGCGTAGTCGCTCTTCTGGATTTTTTGCGTGATTATGCTGAGCGCGCGCCGCGAGTAGTCACTGCGGATCTTGCAGTCGCGGATGCGCGTCCAGTTGGTATACCAGAACCACTCCGATATGGGCGGCAAGAGCGCCTCGCCACCCAGCTCCTCTACCTGGTCGACGAAGTAGCTGTTCGAGAAGCGGTTGGAGCGGACGTAGATCTCGCCGACGACGCCTATCTTCGGTTTCGGCTCAGAGGAAACCGCAATACCCGGCCACGCCGCGACGGCCTCCTTGCATATCTCAAGAATCCCCTCCAGCGTGCCGTCGCGGAGGATGCTTTCCTCTATCTTCTTAACGTATTTCCAATAGACGCGGTGGGCGTCGCCCGGCTCGAGCTCGTACGGCCGCGTTTGCAGGAGCAGCTTCTCGAGCATGTCTATCGCTACGACGCCTTGCCACGCGCGCCGCGTAAACTCGTTCCCGACGATGCCGAGGTCGTTGTAGAGCGTCTTGCCCTGGTTGGGGCTGAAGACCGGCACGTCGCCCAGGCCCAGCTCGGCCAGGACGATGCGGTGCAGCATGTTGTACTGGCCGAAGCGGCAGGGCCCGGAGCCCGCAGGCATGAAGAAGATCGCGCGCTCGGCGTCGAAGCCCGCCCGCTTGGCGTACTTCACCATATCGCCGGTCGTGACGATGCAGGGGTAGCACTCCTTGCCGGTGGTGAATTTGCGGCCCCACGCGAGCGTCTCGTCGTCCGGCTCGTCCATTACGACCGCGGGCACGCCCACGGCCTCGAACGCGGCCCGGACGGCGTACGCGTGGTCGCACATGTACGGGATGTAGATGGTGCGCTTGTGGTCCTCGGCGGCGAGCGAGAGGCGCTTGATCTCGACCGAGGCCGGGACCTTGTCGCGGAAGTTCTTGATGCTGTCCAGGAACGCCTCCGCCCGGGTAATGGCGCCGGCGCCCGCGGAGTGCTCGTCGATCTCGAGCTGCAAAAACGGCTTGCCGCCCATCTTGACGCGGAAGAACTTCAGCAGGAACGAGTCCGGCCCGCAGCCGAAGTTGGTGATGTAGACGCCGTGGAGCCGCGGGTCCTTACGCACGATCTCGACCGCGGACAGGATCTTCTGGCCGTACTTCCAGTACATGTTGTCCCACTCGTGCGAGAGCTCGACCTCCTCCACCGGCAGGAAGTCCATCGGGATGGCGAGCGTCCCCAGGTCGCGAAACTTCTTGGGCATCTCGAGATTGATGCCGCCGTCGCAGGTGTTGTAGGGCCGGCCGACAATCACGACGGCGTTGTCGTCGCGGCCCAGCTCTTCCAGCACCTGAATGCCGCGCGTCTTCACCCGCCCGTAGAATTCGTTCTGGGCGTTCTTAGCCGCTTGGTACGCGCGTCGGACGTCGCCCTTCTTCACGGCCAGTGGCTTAAGCGCGTCGTGGAGTGCGTTCACCAAGGCCGCGTCGCCGCGCTCGAAGAAGAGCCTGGGGACGAGGGCCGACACCTTCTTGGCCTCGAGGTCCAAAGCCGACGAGATGACGTACGGCGACGTCTGGACGTACGGGCAGGTGAACGATTTGTCGGTGAGCGCGTTCTGCTTCTCGAGCGAAATAGCCGACGGCATGAAGAGCGCGTCGACGCCCTTATTGAGCAAATTTATGACGTGGCCGTGTGCCACCTTCACCGGGAAGCAGCACTCGGAGGCCACGGCCTCGACGCCGTCGTGGATGACGTTCTTATTGGTGTAATCGGAGAGGACCACGTCGAAGCCGAGCTCGGCCAGGAAGGTCTTGAAGAACGGCAACATTTCGTGGATGAAGAGCGTGCGCGGGAGGCCGACGCGCGCGGCGCCCTCCTTGGGTTTCGCCGAGGTGTAGTCCCGCGTTAAGAGCTTCTCGCGTTCGGCGAAGAGGTTGGGCAAGCCCTCGCCGCGCTTGTGGGCCTTCCGGCGCTCGACGTCATACTTCTCGCAACGGGAGCCGTAGTAAAGCGCTTCCTCGCCCTCCACCTGCACCACTTTTATTTCGCAATGGTTCGAGCAATCCGGGCACTCGAAGGAGCTCTGCTCGTATTTGCGGGTGGCGAGGTCCCAGCCCTTGAACGTGCTGACGCTTCGGCCGTCCCACAGCTCCCGCGCGATCATCGCCATGCCCCAGGCGCCGGTGACCTCGTGGTGGTCGGGGACCGTGAACGGCTTGCCGGTGACCTGCTCGAAGGCCGCTACGACCGCGTTGTTGTAGGCGACGCCACCCTGGAAGAAGATGTTGTCGCCGACGCGCTTCTCCTGGACGACGCGGTTGAGATAATTCAAAACGATAGAGTAACCGAGGCCGGCGCAGAGGTCCTCGCGCGGCGCCCCCCGCTGCTGGTGACTCAGGATGTCGGTCTCCATGAAGACGGTGCAGCGCTCGCCCAGGCGGCAAGGTGCGTCCGCGGCCAGCGCGAGTTCGGCGAACTCCTCCTTGATGTTTACGTCGAGGCGCTCGCTCTGCTCCTCGATGAAGGAGCCGGTCCCGGCCGCGCAGACCTTGTTCATCTCGAAGTCGACGATGGCGCCGTTGTCGAGCGAGATGTATTTCGAGTCCTGGCCGCCGATCTCGAAGACGGTGTCGACGTTTTTGTCTATATAAACCGCGGCCGTCGCTTGCGCCGTGATCTCGTTCTTGACGATGTCCGCGCCGACGAAGTCGCCGGTGAGGTAGCGCCCCGAGCCGGTGGTCCCGACGCCCCGGACGACGACCTTATCGGCGACCTCCTCGCCCACCTCGGCCAGGCCGCGCCGGATAGCCTCGATGGGCCGTCCCGCGGTCATCAAGTACCTTTTCGAGATGATGTTGTCGTCCTCGTCCATCGCGACGACGTTGGTCGAGAGCGAGCCCACGTCGACGCCGAGGAAGCAGTTTATTTTCTCGCCGTCCTTCGGCGGGAGGGCGTCGGCCTTGGCCTCGAGGTGAACGTCGCGCAGGACGAGCCGTTCCTGGCCCTCCTCCTCCTCGTGCTCGCTCGAGAGGTAGTCGTAGAACGCTTCCGTACCGGCGAAAGAGGTAAACTCGTCGCGTTCCGCCGCGGCCAGAACGGCGCCGATGGCACCCATGGAGGCGAAGTGCGCCGGGATGACGAGCTCGCCGGCGTCCAGGCCCAGGACCTCGGTGAAAGCGCGGACCATGCCTTTGTTGGCCGCGACGCCGCCCATGAAGCAGTAGTCGAGGCGGAAGTCCTTGCCCTTCGCGATCGTGGCCTTGAAGTTCCGCGCCATCGCGAAGCACAGGCCCGCGACGATGTCGTAGTCCGGCGCGCCTTCCTGTTGGAGGTGGATCATATCCGATTTGGCGAAGACGGAGCAGCGGCCCGCGATGCGCGGCGGGTGCTCAGAGCGGAGCGCTAGGTCGCCGAATTCCTCGACCGTGAGGCCGAGGCGGCTGGCCTGCTGGTCGAGGAAGGAGCCGGTCCCCGCGGCGCAGATGGTGTTCATCGCGAAGTCGCGTATGACGGTCCGGCCCGTCTTCTCGTCCTCGGCCAGTATAATCAGCTTGGAGTCTTGGCCGCCGATCTCGACGACGGTGTGGACGTTCGGGTAGAGGCGGCCCACCGCGGCGGTCTGCGCGACGATTTCATTTACGAAAGCCGCGCCCGATATGTCGGCCGCCAGCTTGCCGCCGGAGCCGGTGACCGTCAGCGAGGTAATCCGCTCGAGCGGGCAGCGCCCGAGGACGTCGTCGACGCCCGCCGCAAGCGCTTTAACGGGCTGGCCCTTGTGGCGAATATAGTGGTCCTCGACGACGTCATGCTCCTCGTCGAGGAGGGCCAGGTTCACGCTTATAGAGCCCAGGTCGGCGCCGAGGTGCATATACTATCGCTCCGATAAGGGGACGAGCGGGGGGAACTTATGAGGGCTTCGGCGGATATCAACGCCCGTCCCGCTATATTATTCGAATATAATTATGCGCGAGCAAACGGGCCGCGAGGCCCGTCGCCCGAATTCTCGGAAATTTAATATACCACAACGGCGGGGGGGGTTTCAAGGGCGGAAAAAGCCGCCCACGAGGGTGGCTTTTCATTACTTAAACCTAATAGCTTTTGGTATAGTCGAATAACCGAGAGGACGCCCTCACTCCTGCCCTAATTGCATATCTAGGAGGTACGCGAAATGGTTCGTAACCGTCTTATCCCCCGCACCTTAGCCCTCGCCCTCGGCGTCGCCTTCTGCGTGGGCCTGGCGCTGTTGCCCGGCGACGACGCCCGCGCCGACGTCATCGCCGGCCTCGTCGAACCCGAAAGCCAGGAGCTCGCCGAGCAAATGTACGTCGACGAAATGCTCCCGGCCTCGCCCGCGCAGGTGAGCCTCGAGGAGGGCGGCGGCGAAGGGCTCGTCCCGGACGCGGCCGTCAAGGCCGAACCCTACGAAACGGATAACGGCTTCAAGGGTTGGAAGGTCCACGTACCGGACGGCAAGCCGCTCGCGACGCCCGCGGTCGCGGACGGCATCGTCTACGTAGGCGGCGGCTTCGGCACCTACGACTTCTACGCCTTCGACGCCGACGACGGCGACCTCGTCTGGCAGTACCACGTCGGCGACGACGGCCCCACCGCGGCCATCGTCCACCGCGGCCGCGTCGCCTTCAACACCGAGTCCTGCATCCTCTACGTCCTCGACGCCGAGAAGGGCAACAAGATCTGGAGCCAGTGGCTCGGCGACCCGCTGATGGCGCAGCCGGCCGCGGCGGGCGACAAGATATACATAACGTATCCCGGCGGCGACGGCCGGCACCACCTCACCTGCCGCATGCTCGAGAACGGCGGCGAGGTCTGGAACCAGCCGCTCGTCGGCGAGGTCATCACGGCCCCCGTAATCAACGGCGGCTCGGTCTTCTGCTCGACGTTGGAGGGGACCGTCTATCACTTCGACGCCGACGACGGCGAGCTCAAGTGGAAGGACCAGAAGCTTGCGACGTCGGCGCCCTGGGTCGCGGGAGACGAGGTCTACGTCTCGAAGCGAGTGGAGGTGGCGGGCGAGGAAGGCGCCGTGGAGCAGTACGAGGGCATCGCCGGCCTGGGCCGGGGCTCCGGCGGCCAAATCAACGAGGAGCTTTACGCCTACGGCAAGGCCGACTACCTCGCGCACGACACCGAGAGTGAGTACGCCGCCGAGCAGCTCGAGCTCGACGCGTCGGTGGGCTTCGGCGCGGCGCCGCCCGCGGCCAAGCTGGGCCAGGCCACCGGGAACCTCGGCGTCGGGACCGTCTCGGGCGTGTGGGCCTACCAGGGCTCGCGGCCCGTCGTGAAGGGCAACCGTTCCTACAACGCGATGGGCGACGCCGTCCGCGCCGTCGACGTGGAGTCCGGCGAAGTGGTCTGGGAGAAGGAGTACGAGCAGGGCGAGGCCCGCGGCGGCCGCGCGCTCACGCCCCCCTCGCTCGCGGGCGACGACCTCTACTTCGGCTCGACCGACGGCGACGTCATCTGCGTACGGTCCGGCGACGGCAAGGAACTGTGGCGCTTCAACGTCGGCGAGCCAATTCGCTTCCAACCCGCGGTGGTGGGCGGCAAGGTCTTCGTGGGAACCGACTACGGCAACATCTTTTGCGTCGACGTCCAGGACCGCTCCGCGGACGGCTGGGCGATGTGGGGCGGCAACGCCGCGCACAACGGCTGGGAGGAATAGGAAACCCCCTCTCCCGCGCCGACGTCGCGAACCCGGCCGCGAGGCCGGGTTTCATTTACGTAGGGGCCGACCTTCAGGTCGGCCCGGTAGGTTTTTGGCAAGCCGCGGGCCGGTCTTGGTAATTCGCACGTGGGGCGGCAATGCCGCGCGCAACGGCCGGGAGGAGTAGGACACCCCCCCCTCGCGTGCCGATGCTGCGAACCCGGCCTCAAGGCCGTGTTTAAACACGTCCGCTTACTATAGCGCCGTTTATCCCGGCGTCTCCGCGGCGCGCTCCTTATCGCCGAAGACGCTGGCGACCGCCTCCAATATAAAGTCGCGGCCGTTTAAAACTTCCAACAAAACGAGTTCGCCGTCGGCGGCGTAGTGGAGGATATAAGGGCCCCGCTCCTCGGCCACGTCGACGTCTTTCTCGGAGAACTGTATTACTAATGCGTCCACGTCGTCGCTGTATTTCGTTTTAATCATAACGCCCCCTTCGGGCGGGGTACACGGTGATCACGGTAACGGCGTCGGCGTCTTCGATAAACACGACCCGCAATACGCGCCCCTCGTCGAGCGGCGCTTCGGTTACGCGCTTCCCGCCGTAACCCGCCTCAACATCCCCAGGAGCCGATGCCGTCTTTATCACGGCCTCCTCGTCAACAGGTACGCCCAACCCAGCGAGGAGCTTGATCTTGTACCGGGCGTGCTCGGTTAATCTAACCTTTTTTATGGCTCGCGGACCTCGTGGTAGCGTCGGGCCGTAACGCCCGTCGTATTTTATTACCGGCGGCACCGGGCGTCAAGATTAAACGGCGGCCGGTGGTCGGCGCATGCCGCCGCGGACAACGGCCGGGAGGAATTGGACACCCCCTCTCCCACGCCGACGTTGCGAAACCCGGCCGCGAGGCCGGGTCTTTTTCTTACCTATTCATAGCGCCACCTTTAATTTATAATATCGTTACTTCTCAGGAGGTGCACATTTACAAAATTATTTCGGCCTTATTATTAACCGCCTCCGCGGCCCTCGCCTTCACGCCGACGCATTTAGTAATCGCGGAGAGCGCAGCCCTCTACGACGTCGACGAAGATTACGACGAAAGCCATATCGTCGAGCGCCTCCCCTACTGGACGGCGGTCGTAGCGGCGCCGGTCGCGCCGACGGAACCGCCCCGGACGTGCTGCCACGTCACGCTCGAGAACGGCACCGCCGGCTTCACGGAATGGGAAAACTTGGGGCGGGCGCTCGCGGTCGTCGCGGAAGAGACGACGCTGTCCGGCGTACCGCAAGACGTCCCTTTAGAGGTGACGCGATTGAAGAAGGGCGAACTCGTGGCCTACGCGCCGACCGACGCCGCCGCCTCCAAGCCGGGCTTTGTTGAGGTGCTGAACGCGGACGGCCTCCGCGGCTGGGTCCCGGAAGACGCGCTCGAGCCGACGCCCGTCGAGGGCGAATAAACGGCCTTAATCTTTCAAAAGAGAAACCCGGCTCCGCGGCCGGGTTTCATTTACGTAGGGGCCGACCTTCAGGTCGACCCGCCACGTATTTTTGTAGCGGCAGGCCCGCCATCATACCCGAAAACTTCCGACGCCAAGCGTCAATGCCTGAGGATGGTGCCCGCGGCGCCGACGGCCCAGCCCTCATCCTCGCCCGCGAACGCGACGTCGAAGAGCGGCCTGTCGTGGCCGCTCCACAATTGCCAGCCGACCTTGGGCGAATAGGTATATATATTCCCGCCCCGGGTCACGGCGTAGCCGCGGTCGTCGCTCCTGAAATACACGCCCGTAACGGTCTCCGCGCTTGGGAGGCGGGTCTTGGAAAGACCTCCGCCCTTGAGGTGAACGACGAAGCCGTCCGTGGCGCCGAACCAGCCCTCGTCGTCGGTTACGAAGAACGCGCAGCGATAGTGGGCTTCGACCGGGCCCGCGACCGGGACCCATTTGCCGCTCGAGCGCCTAAACATGCAGCCGTTGTCGCCCACGAGCCAGCCCCGGTCCTGGTCGACAACCCAGATGCCGAAGAGGTCTTCGTCGACATTCGGGGACTCGTCCTTCCACTCGCCATCCAGGTAGTGGAGGACGGCGCCGCGGCTGCCGCAGAACCAAACCTCCGTCGGGGCGTGGGCGTGCAATGCGTGGAGGTCGTTGGTACGCGTGTTCCCGGGCACGCGGCTCCATTCGCCGCCGTCGCGGCGGTTGACCCAACCGTCCTTGCCGCAGACCCATCCTTGCGTCGGCGAGACGAATTGGACGTCGAAAAAGTCAGGCGCGGGCGCCGTGATGTCGAGGCGCCACTCGTAGCCGTCGTAATGCAATATGTTGCCGCTGGCGCCGCAGGCCCAGATGTCGTCCTCGGCTATCACCCAGAGCGCATTTATGTCCTTCGTCGTGGGGCTACGGACGGGCCGCCAAGGCGCAGGCCCTTCTTCCGGCCCGGGGCCGCCGCCGCACGCAACCGTTAGGACTATTACCGCCGCGGCTTTGACGAATCGCTCGGTCATTACTACCTCCCAAGGTTTTAGCCCTGAGCGGACGCGCAAAATCTAACACGAGCCGGCCGCGCCGTCAAGAATTCCGGACGCGCCCGCGGCGCGAATAACTCGAGGACCTGATTTTTAATGTTGCGATACCAGCCGGGCAATAATAATATGTCAGCGGGGAGGTGGGCCCTCCCGGGCACCCGCCATAGGGGAAGTTTCAATTTTCCCGGCAATCGCGCCGGACGCCACGGCAACGCGCGTCGGCTTACGCTGTAAATTACCCCGGCGCTGGGGCCCGACCGACGGCCTCGGAACGTCACGCTTACGCCGCCCGCCGTAATGGATTACATAATACCCGAACCCATATCCGTTAAAGTCGTCGTCGCCTTGGCGGCCGCCGGGCTCGCAGCGACGGCGGCGGCCGCGGCGATCGTATTCCGCCGGCGGCTCAGGTTTCTAAAACTCACGCCGGGTTTCGTCGTTTGGGCGCTGGCTGGGGGCTACTTCGTCTTATTCAGCGCGGCGACGTTGGGGCGCCATTACGCGATGGCCACCTCCGGCCTCGACCTCTGTTACTACGCCAACGCGATCTACCATTTCGGCCGGGGACACCTCTTCGTACAGACGCTACTCTTCGGCGACCGTTTTAACGCCCACTGCGCGCCGCTGCTGGCGGTCCTGGCGCCCCTCACTTACGTATTCAAAGAACCGGCGTACCTATTACCGCTGCAAACGCTGCTGATCGCTTCCGGTATACCGATAATCTATGCGATAGCGCGGCCGGCGGAGGGTTCGCGTTGGCCGGCGGCGGCGCTGGCCGCCAGCTTCGCGTTATCCCCTGCGATACACGGCGCGAACCTCTTCGACTTTCATCCCCGGGCCTTCGGGGTCCCGCTCGTCCTCGGCGCGTACTACTTCTTCGACCGTAAACGGCCCGCGGCCGGCCTTACGTGCGTCGCGGTTTTGGCGCTTGCCCACGACGAGTTCGCGCTCCACGCCGTAGCGCTCGCGGCATACGGCGGCTTTGCCGCGGGACGGCGCCGAGTGGGCCTCGTCGCCGGCGGTATATTGGCCGCGTACTTCGTCGCCGTATGTTGCATACTGTACCCTAAACTCACGTACGCGCCCGACGCCGAACCCTTGAGGCATTGGTTCTTTACTCGCCATTTGGAATACGGCGAATGTCTCGCGGGCAGGGCAGGGATAACCGGCGTCGTAACGGGAAAAGCGGGCTACGTAATCGCCCTCCTCGCGCCCGCGGCGGCGTTCTTGCCCGCGGCCGGCGGGTACCTCTTGACGGTCCTGACGCCGCTGGCGGTCCCGGCGGCCTCGAGCGTCCCCCCGGCCTTCAAGATCGGGTGCCAATATCCTCTCTCGGTCGTCCCTTTCATCTTCGGCGCCGCCGCCGTCGGCGCGCGGCGGCTCGTCGGGCCCGCCTTGAGCCGGGGTCGCCTATTCGTCGTCACGGCCGGCAGCCTGGCGGCGGTCCTCGTCCAGCTGACGTTGATAGCCGCGCTCGCCCGGTCGTATTACGTACGGACGCTCGCCGCCGTCGTTCCCACGCCGCACGAAAAGGCCCTCGCCGGGGCCGCGGCACGGGTCCCGGCCGGTATCCCGGTCTGCGCGGACGACCCTTTCGTCGCCCACCTCGCCCACCGCGATAATATATTTTTATACGAATACTGCGCCTTCGGGGACGTTCCCGTAAAACCGGAAGCGCTTTTGCTAAACCGCCGCCTTTACGCGCCGACCGACTTACCCCTTATCCTGGAACTAGCCGAAAAGTGGGGACTGGCGCTCGCTGAATGTAACGCCGATTACGCGTACTTCGCCGAAGGGGCGCGACGCCATTCCGACCGCGAACTCTTCCGCTGCTGGTTCGGCACTATAGAAGGGTGGCAATGCCGGTACGGCCCCGGCAAAAGGTTTGTGGCCGATCGCCTCGCCCACGACGGCCGCGCGATCCTCGTCCGACAAAAACTGTCCTACCAGCCGCCGCGCGACAATATATATCCGCCCGGGCGCTATTGTCTAACATTTCTACTCCGCCCCGCCGACCGGGGCGCGTATTGCCGCGCCGTACTATCGGCCCATTTCGCCGACGCGGAAGACGCCTCGAAATTTCGCTTCCGACGGAAGGGCGTGGTCGTGGTAGACGCCGAGGATTATCGCCCGTACCGCCTTCAGCTCAAAAGCGAACGGCCGTTCCGGCTAAAATTCGCCGTCACCGCCACCGCGCCATTCTACTTCGACGCGGTATCGGTCAACAGCGACGATTTTACGCTCGAGGCGGTGCGGGAGCTGGCCCGCGCCCGGGCCCCCTAAACAACCGACTACTCGAAGTTCCAGACTAAGTCGCGTGCCGGCGGGACGCGCAGCGACCCGGCCGCACGGCCCGCGCTCAATCCCCCGCCCGAAGACTAAAACCTTTACATTTCTTACGATTATGTTATGGTTTAAGGATGGCGTCCTTCGTGGGCATTGTCCGGGACATATTGGCGTCGACGTGGGAGTTACTGGGCGAAGCCGCGCCGTATATGTTGGCGGGCTTTTTTCTCGCCAGCCTCGTGCGGGCCTTCATCCCCGCGCGCGCGGTCGTCAAATTATTGGGCCGGCGGAAACTCGGTTCTGTCTTCTGGGCGGCGGCGATCGGCGTCCCGCTGCCGTTGTGCTCTTGCGGCGTAATCCCGATGGCCGCGGCGCTCAGGCGCGAGGGCGCGAGCAAAGGCGCCGTATCCTCGTTCGTGATATCCACGCCGGAGTCGGGGGCCGACTCGATCGCGGCGACGTACGCGCTCATGGACCTGCCGATGACGATAGCGCGGCCCATAGCGGCCTTCGCGACCGCTTTCGCCGCGGGCGCGGCCGAGCTCCTCCTGGGACGCCCCTCCGCGCCGCCCGTCGCGGCGGCGGAAACGTGCGCGCGCGAGTGCGACGAGGCGGAAGAGGAAAACGAGGTAGAAATGGCGCCGCGGGGCCTGCCGGCCCGCGTTTACTCCAGCCTCCGTTACGCCTTCGGCGAGATGTTCGAGGATATGGCCGCCTACCTGCTCGTAGGGTTTCTCTTAGCGGGGGTGTTGGCCGCGCTGGTGCCTCCCGCGTTCGTTGCCGAACGCCTATCCTCAGCCACGCTCCAGATAGTGGCGCTGGTAATATTGGGGGCGCCGATCTACGTTTGCGCCACCGCGGCCACCCCCATCGCCGCGGTCGTCGTCGCGAAGGGCATTTCGCCCGGCGCGGCGCTCGCGTTCCTCCTCGCCGGCCCGGCGACCAACGCCGCCAGCCTTACGGTCCTCACCAAATACCTGGGACGGCGCTCGGCGGCGATATACCTCGCGACGATAATCATCCTGGCCGTCGCCGGCGGGTTAGGCCTCAACGCGTTCTACGACGCCCTCGGCCTCACGGCCGAAGCCGCGGGCGGGACGGCGGCCGCGGAAGAGGGCTTCGATTACCTCGGGACCATAACCGCCGCGGCGTTCGTATTGCTCTGCGTCAACGGCCTTCGGTTGAAGTGGAAGAGCCGTCGTTCGTCGCGCGTAGGCGGCCGCTAACGCGCCGCCGCCCCAAAAAAACTCGCTGGATAAATAGGCCGAGTAACGCGACGTACAGCGGGTCCGTCGGGAACCTCATGCGGTTGTTCTCCGCCCACGAGAACATGTTGGAGACGAGCGCCACGTACAAGATGGTAAGGCAAATATAAAGGACCGTAAGGCGTTCGCTTCGCCCGAAACCGCGCGCGCCCGGCCCGCTCCTTCGCAAAGCCAAACTAAAGCCGTAGAAGAGCAATAACGGCAGGCCGAGCCACAGCAACAAGTAAACGTTCTCCTCCCCTTCCTTAAATAAAAAAATCGAACTTATACCCCGCGAGAGGGGCCCGATAAAAACCTTCCCGAAGAATAAATAGTCGTAAGCGTCGTTCATAAATGAAATGCGGCTCAGATTCCCGGTTTCGTCCAAGAACCGGGCGCCGCTCACGTGACCGCTACTCGACTTAAAATATATAAACCAAGACCTCAAAAGACCCCTGAAGTAAGTCCCGGGAAAACGCTTCATTACGTACAACGCGTCGTTCAAATATTCGCGCGAGGCGGCCACGAACGCGAGGTGATTGTAGTTGACGGGGCCAGTCGACTTACAGACCTGCGTCAGCGCCTCGACGTCCGGGAAGCGAGACACGTCCGCGCAACCGGCGGGGTATTCATCTACGGCCGAAAAAGGTGGCACCAAGGCCGACTCCGACGGCCTGCCCTCCGCGAGCAATCGCTCCTTCTCTTCCAGCTTTAAGTTTGAGCCGGTCATTTGCCAGAAGTTCATACCGGTCCAGGAGCTCGCCGAGAATTGGCCGAACAAAACGAAGTTTTTGGCGTAAAAAGAAAAAAGTACCAAAAAAGGCGCCGCCGCGACCAAAAGGACCTTCCTGCGCGCGCCGGCGCAGGCCGCGGCCAAGAACGCCGCCGCGAGAACGTAATACGCGATATGAAACGTATGGCGAACGCCGCAAATTAAAAATAGGGAGAGGAAAAACGCCGCGACGGCCCACGTCCGCCGCCGCGCCAATATTTCGTAGAACAGCAAAGCGGACAGCGCAATCAAGGCCGCGAGGGGGAACGTGTAAAACAACAGGTGTTCGTATAAAATAAATGAAGGGCTTATCAGGAAAAGCGTGCTCAACGCGAAGGCGGCGCCGCGCGACACGCCGAGGCGAAGCTGTAACCAAAAAAGCGATAGGTACAACGCCAAGCCCGCGGCGAGGAAGACGGCCTGAAAAATCGCCCGCCCGTCGCCGCGCGAAACTTTCAAGACTATCCCCAGAAATAAATTAAACAGAGGCGGCTGACTGTGCAGATAGAAAACGCTCTCCCACAACTTATTTCTCAAAAGCTCGGGGTCCAAATACTGCCAATACCACGAAAGGGGCGTGCCGTCGAAGCGAATCCCTAAAAAATAATAAAAGGCGTGGGAAACGGCGAAAACGCCCGCGAGCCCCAGGCTCAGCCTCGCGGGCGACAGTCTCTCAAGCCGGTAGCCGAATCCCTTTAGCATTACGCCGTCGCGCCTTACGCTCACCATTAAAAGACACCTTCGCGCAAATTGCAACGGCCAAAGCAACCGCCCGCGAATAAAACCACCCGCCGCCTTAATCAAAAACCGGCCCTCGCAGGCCGGTTTTTCGGCACACAACGCGGACTTTTATTCGAATAGCGCCTTGACGCGCCCGAGCGACGCCGGCGAAACGGCCGTTCCGCTCGTATAACGCAAGATGTAACCGCCGTTGCCGACGGCCCAGCCGTCCAGCGCGTTAAGGAAATGAACGCCGTTGAGCGTTACGGTAACGGTGGTGTCGCTATACGACCACGCGTACCCGTTATAGCGGAGCGCGAGCCCCTGGCCCCCCACGGCCCATATGTTAGTCGCGTTCACGATATACACGGCTTTCAAGCCCGTTATCACCGGGCCCTGGTGGATCCTCGTCCAACGCGTGCCGTTGTACCTGCATACCGTCTCGTACGCACCGACGGCGTAACCCAAGGTCGTGCCGTACATCGCAACGTCGTTGAGGTCGCGGTTAGTGCCAGACGCCTGACTCAGCCAGTTCGCGCCGTTGAAGCGGTAAATAACGCCCGCGTTCCCGGATAGCCAACCGGAATTGCCCGCCAGCATGTCGATCCCCTTGATATGCCTGCCCGTCGGGCTCGCCGCGGCGCGCCAAGCCCCGGCGCTGTAGTGGAGCAACACGCCGTTGCGGCCGCCGGCCCAGCCGTCGCCCGCGTCCGCGAAATCCACCGAATATAAGTGCTTATCGGTCGGGCTTCCTACGAGCGTCCACCGCGTGCCGTTGTAGCGGATTATCGTCCCCTGATGGCCTACGGCCCAACCGCTCGTCGCCGAGAGCATTTTTATGGCGTTGAGGTCCCTCGTCGTGGGCGACGGTACCGCCCGCCACGACGAGCCGTTGTAGCGTAAAATTTGGCCGCCCGCGCCGACGGCCCACCCGTCGCTGGCCGAAATCATCTGTACGTCGTTCAGATGCTCGCCCGTTGTCTCCACGACCGACCAACCGGCGAATGCCGCTGACGCCGCGAGCGTCAATATCAGAACCGTTCTATAGAAACTCTCCATCATATGCACCCCCTTGCTGGATAACAGTATAGCCGACGAAACGCGCGTTGTCAAATTCACCGACGGCAAAAATACCCTTAAACATAAAAAAACGGCCCGAAACGGGCCGTCGATTTATTTGCGGGGGCTGGATTTGAACCAGCGACCTTTGGGTTATGAGCCCAACGAGCTACCTGACTGCTCCACCCCGCGTCAAAATAATACCATAGGGGGGGGCAGGGCGTCAAGGAATCTTCCTCCGGGGTTCCTAAGTAAAAGCCGACAAGGCTTCCGCGACGCGCGCGCTCGGCCGCGGTTCGCCGACGAGCTCGAGGCGAGGCCGGCGCGCCCTCGCCGCGCCGCATGCCTCCTTCAAGCCCACCCTTACGGCCCGCGGGTCGACGTCCACCAGGCGGTTGACGCCGGCGGCGACCGTCTCCGGCCACTCGGTCCGCTCGCGCAACGTCAGCGTCGGCACGTCGTATAGATACGCCTCGCGCTGGACGCCGCCCGAGTCCGTTACGACGACCGCGGCATAACGGATGAGGGCGAGGCTGGTGAAGTACGTCGTCGGTTCGGCGAGGCGCACGTCCCGCGCGGCCTCGAGGCGGCTCCAAAGGCCCGCGGCCTTGAGCGCCTTCGCGGTCCGCGGATGCGCCGGGAAGTAAACCGGAAAATCCAAACCGGCCAGCGCCTCGGCCACCGCGGCGAGCCGCGCCGGGACCTCGACGTTCTCCTGGCGGTGGCACGTCACGTACGCGTAGCCCCCCGGCTCCAGGCCCAACGGCGCAACGTACGTCGCGGCGTCGAGCGCAGCGTAGGCCGCCGCGGCAACTTCGTACGTCACGTCGCCCACGACCTCCACGCCCTCGGTAATGCCTTCCTTTGCGAGGTTCGCCGCCGCGGCCGCGTGGGGACACAGCCGCAGGCCGGCCAACCGGTCCGTCAAAACGCGGTTGCGCTCCTCGGGCATGGCCCAATCGTACGAGCGCATGCCCGCCTCGACGTGAGCCAGCGGCACGCTCGAGAGTGACGCCGCCAACGCCCCCGCTAGCGTGGAAGTCGTATCGCCCACGACGACCGCCGCAGCCGGCCTCTCCTTCTCGATTACGTCCGCGAGCCGGCCGGTCATCGCGGCCAGCTGCGCCGCGGGCGAGAGCGCGCCAACGTCGAGGTTGTAGGCCGGCTCCGGTATGGCGAGCTCGGCGAAGAAGGCCGCGGACATCTCGTAGTCGTAGTGCTGGCCGGTATGGACGAGCAGCCACGCCGCCCCCTCCGGGGGCCGGGCGAGAAGGGGCGCGGCCTTCACGAACTGAGGCCGCGCCCCCACCACGAGCATGATGTCGCCCTTAGCGCCCATAGAATTCCGCGACCGCGGCGCAGACCTCCTCCACTTGCTCGTCGGCCATCTCGGGCCAGAGGGGCAGCGACAACACGTCCCCCGCGGCCTTCTCCGCCTCCGGGAAGGACCCGGCCCCGTAACCCAAGTTCGCGAACGCCGGCGTCAGATGAACCGCGGCAGGGTAGTAGATTGCGGAGGCTATTCCCTCCCCGGCGAGGAAAGGCCGCAGCTCCTCGCGCCGCGTCGCCCGGACCGTGAATTGGTGATACGCGGGCCTACAGTTGGCCGGCTCGGCCAATAACGCTACGCCTTCGACCGGGGCCAGCCGCTCGCGGTAACGCGCTACCAGTCCGCGCGTCCTCGCGACCCACGCGTCCAAGTACTTAAGCTTTATCGAGAGGACCGTGGCCTGCAAGCCGTCGAGGCGGCTCTTGTAGCCGATCTCCTCAGGGTAATTCTTACTCACGGCGCCGTGTACGCGGAGGCGCCGCGCTATATCGGCCAGCGTCCCGTCGTCCGTGGCTATGAGGCCGCCGTCGCCGAAGGCGCCGAGGTTCTTCGTGGGGAAAAACGAGAAAGCGGCCCCGGCACCCAGACTTCCTACCTTGCGGCCCGCGAACTCGCCGCCGATCGCTTGCGCCGCGTCTTCTAGAATTGGGATACCCGGTATCGCCGCAGCGATCGCGGTCACGTCGGCGGGCAAGCCGTAGAGGTGCACGGGCATTACGACTTTCGTTCGCCCCGTAACCGCCTCGGCTGCGGCCCCGGGCGATATATTCAGGGTTTCGGCGTCGACGTCAACGAATACGGGCCGCGCGCGCAGGCGTACGATAACGTCCGCGCTCGCGACGAACGTGAACGGCGTCGTTACGACGTCGTCGCCCTCGCCGACACCCAGGGCCCGGAGGGCGATGAGGAGCGCGTCGGTACCGGACCCCACGCCGACGCAGTAACCGACGCCGAGGTACTCGGCCGCCTCGCGTTCAAACTTTTCCACCGGCGGCCCGAGTATATATTGCCCCGAGGCGAGGAATTCCCGAAACGCGGGTTCGAGCTCGGCCTCCAACGCCCGGTACTGCGCCGCCAGGTCCTTGAGGGGAATCCTGACATCGACCATACGATTATATCCCTAAGGTGTGGCCTGTAAACCCCGGCCGTCGCACGCGTACTCCCGGCCGCAGCGGCGGCAACGGCGCCGGTCGCCGGGCACCAGCATGCCGAGGCGTTCGCCGCACGCGCACACGTACCCCAGAACGCGCGCGGGGATGCCGCCCACCAGCGCGTACGCCGGCACGTCCCGCGTGACAACCGCGCCCGCGGCCACGAAGGCCTGCCCGCCCACGGTCACGCCGCACATTATCGTGCAGTTGGCGCCGAGGGACGCGCCGCGCCGCACGAGCGTCCTCTCGTACTCCGCGCTCGAGCCCCGCGGGAACGCCGACCGCGGGTCGCGCACGTTCGTGAAGACCATCGACGGCCCGCAGAAGACGTCGTCCTCCAACGTCACGCCCTCGTAAACGCTGACGTTGTTCTGGATGTGGACGTTGTCGCCTACCGTGACGTTCGCGCCTACGAAGACGTTCTGGCCCAGGACGCAGCGTTCCCCTATCGCCGCGGAGGCCATCACGTGGCAGAAGTGCCATATCTTCGTGCCGGCGCCTATCGAGGCGCCCTCGTCAACGACGGCCGTAGGGTGCACGAAATAATCGTCTTTTATTTCCATATTTAAATTAAACCGGCGCCGTGGACGCTACCCTTCGATTCGGACCGGCGCGCCCGAGGCCCGGGCGGACTTCTGCGCCGCCGCCAAAACCCTGACGACGGCGAGCCCTTGCAGGCCGTCGGCGCGCGGCGTCGCCCTCGTCTCGAGGCAAGCCAGAAAGTGCTCGAGCTCCGCTTCCAACAAGTCGACGTCCGGTACCTCCACGACCCTCGAGCCGTCGTCGTAGACCTCGGGCCCGCCCTCCCCCGGCCGCGTACCCTTCCGGTAAACCGTAAGGCCGCCGCGCCCCTTTTCCTCTTGAATTACCGCGGCCATCGCCTCGTCGCCCACCGCGACGAACCGCCGCGTCTCGAGCGGGTACAACCACGACGCCCACACGTGGGCCGTGACGCCCCGGGGGAAGGAGAGATTCAAGAAGGCCGCGTCCGCGACGCCGGTGCCGAGCGCGTCCACCGTCACCGCCGAAGCCGACAACGGTTCGCCTCCCAAAAGCCACGTCGCTAACGCCACGTCGTGCGCCGCGAGGCTGAACATGACGTCTTCCTCGAGGCGAACCGTACCCAGCTTCGCCCGCGCCGCGGTTATATATTTCACCTCGCCCAGCTCGCCCGCGGCCACGACGTCCTTCAACGCCTCGAACGCCGGGTCGAAGAGCAAAATGTGGCCGACCATAAGAACGGCCTCTTTTTCTTCGGCCAGGCGCACGACGTCCGCCGCCTCCGCAGGTGCAAGCGCGAGCGGTTTCTCCACCAACAAATCCTTGCCCGCGGCCAGCGCCTCGAGCGCCAGCTCGGCATGGCGCGCCGCGGGTGCGGCGAGTACCGCGGCCCCGTAATCGCTCTCGAGGAATTCCTCCCACGCGGCAAACGCGGCGGCTATCGGATAACGCTCCTCGGCCGCGCGCGCCCTTTCCGCGTCCGGCTCGTAGAAGGCTACGCGCTCGGGCCCCAAAAGCGCGGCGAGTTTCTCGAGATGATTAAAACCCCAGGGGCCTACGCCGACGACGGCCACTTTGGCCTCCCGGCCTCCGGTCACGCCTTCGCCCCCTTCGTCTGCAAGAGCTCTTCGTATAACTGGGCGTAGCGGTCCACCATTTTGTCCGCCGTGAACTCGAGCGTTACGCGCGACCGTCCCGCGCGCCCCATGGCTTGACGTCTCGCCGGGTCCTTCGCGAGTTTCCGCATCGCCTCGGCCAAAGCGCCGGCGTCACCCACCGGCACCAGGTAACCCGTTCTTCCCGGCTCGACCAACTCCGGGTTACCGCCCACGGCGGTCGCGACGACCGGCAAGGCCGCGGCCATAGCCTCCATAATGGCGATAGACAAACCTTCCGAGGGCGTGGGCAATACGAACATGTCCGACCCCGCCAGTATCCTCGGGATGTCATCCCGGAAGCCCAGGAGGTGTACCCGCTCGGCGATGCCCAGCTCGGCGGCCGCTTTACTGATTATAGGCCCACCCCAGTGCCCCTCGCCGACGACGACGACGTGCAGGTCGACGCCGCCAGATACGACCTCCGCCGCCGCCCTCAAGAGGTCGCCGTGGCCCTTGGCGTCGAGCGAAGCTACCACCGCGGCGACCACGGCCCAACGCCGCGCGCCGACCTCGTAGCGAAAAGAAAGGCGTTCCCCCGCGGCGGCGACGAAGGGCGCCGCCTCGAGGCCGTTCGGTATATGGGTAACTTTGGCCGCGCGTACGCGACACCTCGTGCGGAGCTCGCCCGCTATCTCGGCCGAGACGGCGACGTGTTTGTCGAAAAAACTCCTCAGGCAGAAACAGTAAAACAGCGCCGAAAGGTCGCGCCTTTCCTTCAGCGTCTGCCGGTCGAGGTTGATTTGGCCGTGCTGCGTGGACACGGTCACGGCCCCCGCCAGCCGTCCCCCCAGCCCCGCGACGAAATCGGCCCGCCGCGTATGGGTATGTACGATATCGAACCCTTCCCTCCTCACGAGGCCCGCGTAACGGCGGCAAGCGGCCAGGTGGTGCTTGCTTTTAATCTCTACGTCGAAAGTGGGGACGCCCGCGCCTTCGAATCGCGCCACGTACGCCTCGCTACGCGGCGCCGCGAGCGCGACGGCGAAACCGCGCGCGGGCAAACCACGGCAGAGCGTCAACACCGTCGCGAGGTTACCGCCCCACGAAGAATAGTTGTGGACCATCAAAATTTTGGGCCGGACAACCACGACAACCTACTCGCCCGCGCCTGCGTTAAAGGCACGGCATAATCACTACCGTGCCGGAAAACCAAAATCAACGCGCGGGGATACTTTACTCAATTGGCGGGCCCGCCCTTCTCCGAGCCGTGAAAGAGACGATACCAGAAACTCTCCCGCTTTTCTTCGCGTATCTCCGCCAGGCGCCCGACGAAGTACACCCGATAATAATCCACCATGTCTTCGGGCGAGAAGACCGGCGTCAATTCCTCGTCCTGCAAGGCCTCGTAACGTTTCTTGAAGGCGGCGTCGCCCTCGAGCCGTTCTTTAATCATTTTGGCGCAAGCCGCGTCCTCGCCCGCGTCGAACTTGGCGCGGACGTCGGCGGGGAGCACGGCGCGCCATTTGGCGAGGCGCTTCTCGAGGTTTTGCTCCTCGGTCTCCTTCAAAGCTCCGAGAACCAAAATGAGGACCGCCGCCGCGACCATTACCGGCAGCGCTATCTTCTCCACTCTCCAAGTTGACATAGTTCGACCTCTCAGGCAAACGACAAGGCCGCGTAGCCGACGACGTGGTCGTAGTCGCCGGAGGCTTCGCCCGAATTGGCGTAGCGGATAAGCTCCCCCGCCGAAGCGCCCATGGCACGAAACGCCGTTAGCGCCACGGCCGCGGGCCAAACGCCGCACATCGATATGTCGTGCGAGGCCACAACTTCCAACAACCCCTCGGCGTCAAGCGCCTTCAGGCGTTCTATGGCTAAGGCGTCCTTGCGCTCGCCCGAGGCCGCGGCCTCGTAATGGGTCATGTCGCTCGAGACCACGACGACCGCGTCATCCCGGTAGGGCTTGAGCGCGGCCGCCACGCCCTCCCCCGTCTCGCGGACGGCCGCTAACGGCATCGGCCCCAGCGCGACGGGAACGATTGCCGCCTCGGGATTAACGAATTGTATAAAGGGGACGACAACCTCGAGGGAGTGTTCGGGGCGATGGGCCCGCTCATCGGCTTCCAGGAGTGCACATTTTTTTAACAACGCCGCGGCAACCTCGTCGTCGACCCGCGCGTCGCCCAACGGCGTTCGCCAGGCGCCGCCGGGCCAAACCGCAAACTCGGCGCCCGCCGGGTGGTGTTTCGGCCCCAACAGCACGACGACGCCCGGGACCTCGAGGCGGGCGAACAGCTCGCCGGCCGTCGGCCCGGAATATATATACCCGGCGTGCGGGCACAGGCCCCCCAAATATCGTTGTCTTTCCGCGGCGACGACGTACGTCGCCAATTCGCGCCTAAGCGACGCGTCGTCGGCGGGATAGAATTGCCCCGCTACGATCGGTAACCTAAGGCTTGGCGTTGCCATCGCGCGCGGACCGATAGCTGTACTCGCGGATAGCCGCTATCTCGTCGTCCGTCAACCGGCCGTCTTCGATCGACGCCTGGATGAGCGCGGCGAGTTTGTGTTTCTCGCCTTCCGATAGCCAGGGCAAGTCTCTCGAGATCGGCCCCAGCTCGCGCTCCAACGCCGCCACTTGCTCCGGCGGGAGGTCGGCTTTCTTGGCGAGGCGGCCTATAATTACTTCCGTAACCCACTCCTCCGCGGGCTTCTCGCCGCGGACAACTTGCAACAACCGATACCCGCGACTCGCCGGGTCGTTCGCGGCCCGGTTTACCCAGAGGAGGGCCAACACGACCAAAGCCGCGACCGTGCCCGCCACGGCGATCGCGGTAACGAAACAACCGCGGCCTCGGCGAAGTTCGTCGTCTCCGTCCATACCACGGAATACTTTCCGCCTTCGCCATTATAAAAGGGACGGGCGAACGCGTCAAGCAGAAAGGAAACGTGATTATTGAAGCGCCTTCAGGTTCTCCTCAAGGCGAGCCATCGTCGCTTTGAGCGACTCGAGGCGTTCCGCGTCCGCCGCGACGACGTCCGCCGGCGCCTTCTTGACGAAGTTCTCGTCGCTCAATTTCCGGCCGAGCGTCGCGACGTCGCCCGCCAATTTCTCCTTGGCGCGGGTGAGCCGCTTCATTTCGACGTCGAAATCGATCACGCCCTCGAGCGGGACGAAGACGGTCATATCGCCGACGACCGCGGCCGCGGCATGCGCCGGCCGTTTTTTCGCGGCCAGCGGCGACGCGCTAGCTACACGCGCGAGGCCGAAAAAGGGCGTCAACTCCTCGGCCGCGCGGGCGGCCGCGCCGGCCTCTTCCGAGGCGAGCATAACGTCTACCGCGCTCGCAAGCGGGACGTTCATCTCGGCACGGATGTTGCGTACGGCGCGGATAATGTCGAACAACCGTTCGACGCGGCGCTCGGAGGCGTCGTCTACCCAAGCCGCTTCCTCCGCGGGCCACGGCGCCTGCGCGCAGAACCCGCGGCCGGGCGCGAACATACGGTATAGCTCCTCGGTCACGAAAGGCATTATCGGGTGGAAAAGGCGGAGCAAGACGTCGAACACGTGCCGCGCTACGCGCGCCGCGACGTCGCCCCCCGGCGCTTTCCCGTAAAGACGGGGCTTTATGGCCTCCAGGTACCAGTCGCAATACTCGCCCCAGAAAAACTGGTATAGCGTGTGCGCGTAGTCGTTGAACCTCAGCTCGTCGAACTCTCGCTGCGCTTCGGCGCGGGCGCGCTCCAGCTTGGAAAGGATCCAACGGTCGACCAGCGCCAAGTCCTCCCCGGCCGGAAGCTCGCCCTCCCCCGACCGCCCTATATGCGGCAAAAGAAAGCGGGCCGCGTTCCAGATCTTGTTCGTGAGGTTGCGGCCGAGCTCGAACCGCTCCTCCCACAGGCGGAAGGATTGCGACTGCGTACAGAGGGCGGTCAACGTGAAGCGGGCGGCGTCGGCGCCGTTGAGGTCGATGAGGTACAAAGGGTCCACGCCCGTACCCAACGATTTAGACATGCGTTTGCCCTCGACCGTCTGGACCATGGGGTGGAAATAAACGGTGCGGAACGGGACCCGCCCGGTGAAATACAGCGCGGAGAAGATCATCCGGGCCACCCACAGGAAGATAATGTCCGCGGCGGTGCACAACAGGTCCGTGGGATAGTAGTGCTTCATGTCGGCCGTGTCGTCCGGCCACCCCATAGTCGAGAAAGGCCACAGCGCCGAGCTGAACCAGGTGTCGAGGACGTCCTCATCCTGACGTAGCGTCGTCGAGCCGCAGCGGCAACGCGTAGGCGCCTCGCGTGCAACCACGACCTCCTCACACTTGTCGCAATACCACGCCGGGATGCGGTGCCCCCACCAGAGTTGGCGGGAGACGCACCAGTCGTGGACGTTGTCCATCCAATCGTAATAGACCTTGACCCAACGTTCCGGGACGAACTCGACGTCGCCGCGTGCCACGGCGTCGCGGGCCGGCCGCGCGAGCTCGGCCTGCTTTACGAACCACTGCAGCGAGAGGTACGGCTCGACGACCGTCTTGCAGCGGTCGCATATTGCGAGTGGGACTTTGTAGGGTCTCGTCGTCTCGAGCAAACCCTCGAGCTGGAGGTCTTTGAGGACGGCTTGCCGACATTCCTCGCGGGTCAGGCCGCGATATTTAGGCGGCACCTCGTCGGTCATGCGAGCGTCCTCGTCGATCGCGACGACGGCCGGGAGGCCGTGCCGCCGCGCCACGTCGTAGTCGTCGGCGTCGTGGGCCGGCGTAATCTTGACGGCGCCCGTCCCGAACGAGGGGTCGACCGCGTCGTCGGCTATGACGGGAATCTCGCGGCCTACGAGCGGCAACGTGACCGAAGCGCCAATCAGTTTTTTATAACGCTTGTCCTTCGGGTTAACCGCCACCGCGGTGTCGCCGAGCATGGTCTCGGGGCGCGTGGTCGCGACGACGACGCCTTCGCCGCCCCCCGCGCCTGGATACCGAATAAACCAAAGGGTCCCGTCGGTCTCCTCGTGGCGGACCTCGAGGTCCGATACCGCCGTCCGGCAACGGGGACACCAGTTGACCATCCCGCGGCCGCGATAGAGCAGGCCGTCCTCCCAGTAGCGAACGAACGCCTCGACCACGGCGCGCGAGAGCATCGCGTCCATCGTGAAGCGGAGCCGCGTCCAATCGCAGCTGCAGCCGAGCCTCTTCAGTTGGTGAACGATGGTCCCGCCGTACCGTTCCCGCCAGGCCCAGGCGCGCCGGAGGAACTCCTCGCGGCCGAGGTCGCGGCGGCTCAGCCCCTGTTCCGCGAGTTCCCGCTCGATGACCGTGTGCGTCGCGATCGACGCGTGGTCCGTCCCCGGCAGCCAGAGCGTATCGAAACCCGCCATCCGCCGCTGCCGGACGTAGATATCCTGGATGGTGTTATTGAGCGCGTGGCCCATATGGAGGGAGCCGGTAACGTTGGGCGGCGGGATGACGACGACGAAGGTCCCGCGCGGCGACGCGGGCTCGGGCGGAGGGGTAAAGATACCCGCCGTCTCCCACTCGCGGTACCAGCGCTCCTCAAGCTCGCTCGCGTCGTAACGGGGGACGAGTTCCTTGGGCACGGCGATCACCTCTTTTTAACGGTAGCGCTAAGCGCCATTACAAGGCCGCAGTTTTTCGACTGCCCCAGGTAAATCGTATTTCTCTAAGCTTTCTTAACCCAACGATAAATAGGAAACTTCTTTTTATAACCGATGACCTCGTAATACTTCAGATCGGAGTCAACGCGGGCGACTTCCGCTCCAAGGGCGGCAACCCGCCGCAGGCCTTCCATAACCACTTCCCTGCCCATCCCAAGTTGCAGCGCCCCCACCGGTTCCAACGTAGCTATCTTGTTATATATATCTACCCACCCTACAGTGCACGCCACGTACTCGCCGTCCGGCCCGACGACGACGACGTCCAGGTCCTTCCGGTAATCGGGCGCTCGCTGTAGTTCCTCGTAAGAAAAGACGGTAGGCCACTCATTTGGGTCCATATGTTTGAAGCTCAACCCGAATACTTTCCTGCGCTTCTGAAGGTCGTTATCTTCGGCCATGGATTGAAAACGGTAACCTTGGGGTAAGTCGGGTTCGGGTACGTTACTCAAATCGTACTCCATGCAGTATAAACAGGGTTGCTCGTCTCGCAAGAATCCGCGCCGCGTTGCCGCGGCTTCGAGCGCGCCGTCGTGCGTTCCCACGTATATCCTCGTCACGCCCTCGCCGACAAACGTTTGTTGGGCGTACGCCAGCATATCGGCGAGCAGGTGCTCGTAGTCGGGGCGGCGCTGTAAGAAGGCCTGGCCGAACGCGGGATGCCAAGGCACGTACTCGTCCGGGCAAACTAAGCCGGCGATTTCTTCTTTCTCGTCGACCCACACGCCGATGGATTCCTCCCAGAGGCGAACGGCTTCCATACTCTTCCGCCTGGTAGTATCGGGAAATACCTCTGCGGTCTCGTCGCATCCCCAGGCGCCGAGCATCGGCGCGCAAAAGTACCGGGCGTAGTTCCAACGCACCAGGTCCCAGTTGACGGGGTACTCAAACGCCCGGTAGTTGGCCACCAGGAAATCCCGAACCGGCAAGAAGTCCTCGGACCTATATTTACGGAACCTTGTCTCCATTCGAGCCGTTTCTTTCACACAGCGATCTTCTACAAAACCGCGGGAAATCCGGACTTCCTCCGAAAAGGCTTTAGATACGAACGCCGTAAATCTAATAAGAAAGCCGGCTCCCGGGCCGGCCTGGTCGAACGCTACGCGCATACCTCAACGAGGCCGGGCCGACGCCCCGTCTACAACTACTACGACTACGCTCGCCGTTTCAATCATTACGTCGAAACCCTGAAACCCGCTTCGTCGTTATTATAACCCAAAAACAAAAAAAGTCAAGGCTCGACGCAAAAGACGGGCGGCCCTAACGGCAACGCCTGGCTCCCCTCGTTCGATTAAGGTAACCCAAGGCCCGCGCCGGCCAGAATGCCGCCCAAACAACTCGCGCCCGCAACCGACCCGACGAACCGGCCGTAATCGCTTAGCCGTTTTTACGCCAAAAAGGTCCAGCCGCTTGGGGCGTTTGTATGGAGACGTGAACTAAGGATACCAATAACCCCAGCATACCGGCCCCATCTCCGTGATATCCTTTATGGGGTCGACCTCGAAAACCACGCCCATCATCGCCGGGTCGACTTCGTAATCCTTGATTTCGATCCTCTTATATTTCTGGCCTTTGAGGTACCCCAATAGAATACGGACCTGGTGGTTAAGGAACGCCGAGTGGCCGCCGCACTTCTCCCAGGCCTCTTCCGCGAGATAGTCGTAAATCTTTAACTTGGAGACTTTGAGGGCCTGGGCGGCGCCGTTGACCCGCTTCGCGACGACCGGGTCCCGCTTCTTGTCGAACTCGTTCCACGCCGCGATATCGTTCTCGTCCATCGTCTCCTCGAGCGTAATGTACGGGACGCTGAAGGTCACGTTGGGGGTTACGAACGATACGACCGTGATCACGTGGCCCTCGTCGTCGGCAACGCGGACGCCGGGCCAGCCGGTGGAGGGGTTGTACTCGCCCGCATACTTACGCCAGGCGAATCCGGGCGAAGCGGTCAAAGTCGTCATTAGCAAAATAACGGCCGAGACTCTCAAGACCATATCCTCGTTCCTCCTCGTATCCGTTTACTCGTAAAAATATAACACAAACGAAAGCGAGCGCAAACACATTTACCGCGCCGCGCGAATGCGAGAAGCGTTACCTCGAGCCGGGCCCCGCTTCCGGCCCGTTGTCCGGTCTTTTCTTGCGGACGCGGCGCCGATGTGTTATAAATCGGGCCAACGGAGGCGACTGGTCGGCGCACAAAGGCGAAACGGCCGCGCGGCCGAAAGCCGTCTCTCAAAAGAAGGTTAGCCCCGCTGAAAGGTAAAATCCATCCCGCGCTTTACGGCGTCCTCCTCGCCGGGGTCGCCCTCGGCGCGGGCGCGCTCCTCGTACTTCAAATAAACCAAACCCTCGTCGCCGACGAGACGCAGTTCGCGGACGTCGCTTTCTCGCTCTCCCGTACGGCCCGGCCCATGGCCTTCTCCGGCTCGGCGTGGAACGCCGTACTTAGCCACCCGCTGCTCTACCACTCTTTGGTCGCGGTCCCCGTCGGCCTGGCGGGCAAGGCGCCCTGGGCGGCGCGCCTCGTGGGCGTCGCGGCCTTCTACGCCGCGGGCGTAATGCTGTGGTTCGCGACGCGCAAAGCGACGGGCGAACGGTGGGGCCCTTTTCTCGCCGTCGCGCTCTACGGCCTTCACCCCCTCGCCGTCCAGTCGGCGCTGCTCGTCGAGATAGACACGGCGCTCCTGCCGCTGGTTACTATGGCCTTCGTCTGGTACCTCCTCCGCCGCGGCTTCGAGCTCGGGCGGGGCGGCTGGGTGGGGCTCGGCCTGCTGCTCGGCGTAGCGCTGATGGCGAAGCTCACGACGCCGCCGCTTCTCGTGGCTACGCTCGTCATCTACTATCTCGTCGCGGGACGTCCGGGACGCGCGGCCTACGTTTTGCCCGCGCTCGCCCTCGGCGCGGCCCTGTTCGCCGCGTATTTCGTCCCGTATTGCGCAATTAAAAACCTCCCCGCGCTCGAGCCGCTCAAGCACTCGTTCTCGCGCGCGGCGGCGCCGGGCGGCGCGTTCGCGGGCCTTCTCTTGAAGCGGGGCGTCAAGCTCGTCCTTTGGCTCGGGTTGCCTTTTATCCTAACCTTCGTCCTCGTCTTCATTCAAAAAAGCTCGCGACGGTTCAAGGGCGTCGACGCCGGCGTTGCGTACGCCGCGTTGGCCGCTTCGGTCATCCTGGTCTTCTACCTGTTTATCGGCGGCGACGGCTACGGCTTCGTCAAATACCACGCGCCGGTGGTGCCGCTCGTCGCGCTGGCCTTGGGCGCCGCTTTCGGCCCGGCGCTCGCAAAGGAGTCCAAGCTTACGCTCATCTTCCTGGGCGCCCTCGCTTTCGTCTATTACCTACTCGTCGTGCGGGACCCCCTCTATTGGCCGTACGTCGCGCGTGAAGTAAAGGAGGTCTTGCTCGCGCCCTACGGCGAAATCAACAAAGCTCTCGCGCTTACGGCCGCGTTCTTAGTCCTGCCCATAATCGCCTTTATCGTCATGACGCGGCGTGGCGGGAGGGCGATGTCCTTCGTTATACTGGCCGTCGTCGCCGGGCCGGCCCTCGACGTCTGGCAGGCCCGCGCCGACTACGAGCACCGCTACAACTACGGCGAACGCGGCCTGGCGGCGGCCGCGGCGGCGTTGAAAAAGGTACCGGACAACATGAACGTGGTCGTCCCCGCCGACGTCGCCTTCGCCGGCGGCTATGTCCACCCGCACGTAGCGACCGAGGACGTCCTTAAGGACGCCGAGGAGTTCCGCTCCCGGGTGCGCGACCGGCACACGGGCGCGGTCGTCCTCCGCGATTCCTATTACATACACGACCCCTACCGAGGGGCCCTGGAATACCAGAAGGCGATTACGATCCTCGAAAACATGTACGACATTAAACGGCGCGGCTCTTTCACCGTCGCCCTGCGAAAAAAGGAACTTTACCCCGTAACGGGCACGAGCGCGGCGGAAGAACCCGCCGGCGAAACGAGACCCTGAGCCTAACTCATTAAGTAAACTTTCAAACCGTAACCTTTTGGGGAAAGGAGTCATTATGCACGAGATATGCCACGTCGAGATCCCGTCGACCGACTTCGTCAAGTCGAAGGAATTTTACGAGACAGTCTTCGGCTGGAAGGTGGAGCTGATGCCGGAAATGAAATACGCGACCTGGGCGCCGGAAGCGGAACCGAGCGGCGGCTTCAACCTCGTGAAAGAGCCGTGCACGTGCGAGGAGGGTTGTTGCCTAGTATATATCCTCGTCGCCTCCGTCGACGACAAGGCGAAGGAAGTCGAGGCCGCGGGCGGCAAGGTGGTTAAGGGCAAAACGGCCGTCGGCGACATGGGCTGGTACGCCATATTCCAGGACTCGGCCGGCGGCGTCGCCGCGCTGTGGGAGTCGGCGAAGAAGGATTAAGAGGTAAATCCGTTAATATTTACCAAATACCCCGAGGCGCGCCGGTTAAGCGGGGGTTGTATAGGTTGCGCCATCGGCGCGATTGGCGCCCAAAGCCGTCCACGCCGATTTCGCGCGGACGCCGGTCGCGGCCGGCGACGAGCGGGCGATATACGAATTTAAATAAAAAAAGCGCCCCGGCGGGCGCCTCGAATTCATCGCCCCCTCGGGCCGCGCCCGGTGAAATACCTAAATCCCATCAATCTCTGCAACCGGGAATAGCGGGAAGCCAATTTGCGCAGAAGGTACGCCGGCTTCTTGTAGTACGCCGCCCAATAAAGGAACAGGAGCTCGAAAGCGCTCGACTCAATCCACCCCACGTCTTTAGTATACCCCGCGACGGCCGCGGCCCCGGTCTTCTTCAAAAAATCCTTTAGCTGCTCGTCAACCGCCCTCAGCGTCTTACAACTCCCGAAGTAAACGAGCTTGTTCTTAAACGCGCCGTGAGCGAGGTCCGCAATCTCGGGTAACGTTATCACTTCGTGCGGCGATATCTTGAGTTTGCCGCGCGCGCCGTGGAAGGACAGGTACACGATTTGGCAGTCGCGGTAATATTTCTTCTGCTGAAGGTAGTACGCGAACTCGCCCCTGGTCCCGCACCGGCGGTAAATATATTTAATCTCGCCGCGCCGCTGCAGTATTTCGAGGAGCGGCTTGACGGACTCCTCGCTGCGGATGTCCGCGGACCACTCGCCCTCCAGACATAAGATCTTGTCCAGGAGGCGCAGCTTCCGCGGCGATTTCTTCATTCGCTTCTTCATAGGAATCGTATCGCCAAAGAGGCCGAAGCGAACATCTCCCTAAGCCGTCTTTAAATCCCGCACCGAGAACACCGCCCTAAACTCCAGCCCTGCCTCCTCGAGCGCTTCCCGCGCGCCCTCCTCACGGTCGACGAGTAGCACGACGGCGACCGGTTCGACGCTGGCGGCTCGAGCCGCGGCCGCGGCCTTGAGCGCCGACGCCCCCGTCGTCGCCGTGTCCTCCACGATGACACACCGCTTGACCGGGTCGAAGAAACCCTCGAGCTGGCGGCCGGCGCCGTGGCCTTTCGGCTCCTTGCGGCAATAGAACGGGTAAAACTCGTACCCCTTGGCCGCGGCGACCATCGCCGTGGCCGTGATTATCGGGTCCGCGCCGAGCGTCATGCCGGTTATGCCGAGCGGGCCGCCCTCCTCGACGAGGTCCCGTATCGCTTCGAAAAAGAGCACCCCGGTCAGTACCGCGCCGCGCGGATGGATCGTTACGCGCCGGCCGTCGATGTAGTACCTGCTCTTCTTGCCCGACGCCAGCGTGAAGTCGCCTTCGGCATACGCCACTTCCCGGATGAGCGCGAGCATTTCGTCGCGCGCCTCGGCGAGAGGAATCTCTAATATACTACGCATATCTCAGGGGGCGTTATGGCCGCCACCCTCCTCGAAGGGAAGGGGCTCGATTTCCGGAAGGTCGCGCGGCGCTTTCTTGCCTTGGTGCTCGTACGCGCGGCGCGTCGCGACGCGGCCTCGTTGCGTCCGCCCCAGAAAGCCGATTTTGAGCAGGAACGGCTCGACGACGTCGGCGAGCGTGTCCTCCTCCTCGTTGAGCGTAGCCGCGAGCGCCTTCAGCCCCACCGGGCCGCCGTCGTAGGTATCGATTATCACGTTCAGCACGCGGCGGTCGAGGGCGTCCAACCCTTCCCGGTCAATGCCCAGCAACTTGAGCGCTTCGGCCGCGGCCTCCTCGTCCACCTCGTCCCGCCCTTTCACCTGGGCGTAGTCGCGGACGCGCCGCAGTAGGCGGTTGGCCACGCGGGGCGTGCCGCGCGCGCGGCGCGCCACGGCCTCCGCGCCGCCGCGCGTCAACGGCACGGCCAGGATCTTCGCCGAGCGAAGGAGGATGCGCTCGAGGTCCGCGGGCGGGTAGAACTCGAGGTGATGGAAGAGGCCGAAGCGGTCGCGGAGCGGCGCCGTGAGCAACCCCACGCGCGTCGTAGCGCCGACGAGGGTAAACGGCTTCAGGTTAAACTTCACGGTGCGCGCCTCCGGCCCCTTGTCTAGAATGAAGTCTATTTTAAACTCTTCGAGCGCGGGATACAAGAACTCCTCCACGACGCGCGGGAGGCGATGGACTTCGTCTATGAAGAGGATGTCGCCCTCGCCGAGGTTGGTTAACAGACCCATCAGGTCGCCGGGGCGCTCGAGGGCCGGGCCCGAGGTTGCGGTAATACTCACGGCGAGCTCGTTGGCGACTACGTGTGCGAGCGTCGTCTTTCCGAGGCCGGGCGGGCTGTAAAGGAGGAGGTGGTCGAGCGGCTCGCCCCTATCCCGCGCCGCGGCTACGGCGATCTTTAAATTATCCAACACCGCCTTTTGCCCCACGAACTCGTCGAAGCGGCGCGGCCGCAACGGCGCGGTGAAAGTCGCGTCCTCCGGTTTTTCCTCCCGCGAAATGAGCTCGCTGCGCGAAAGGTCCGTCATGACCCTCGCTTCTGGCGGGCGTAGATAAGCGAGAGCACTTCCTCCGCGCTGGAGCACCCCCGCGCGCCGTCGCCAAGGTTATCCACAATGGCCTTTATCTCCGGACGGCTGTAGCCGAGCTGCTCGAGCACCGCCTCCGCCTCCAAGAGCGCCTCCGCGGCGCTCGGCGGCGCGGCCTCCGCTCGCGTCCGGCTCAAGGCCGCCGCGGCAACTTTATCTTTGAGCTGGTGTACTATCTCCTCGGCTCGTTTGCGCCCGACGCCGGGCAGGAGCGTGAGCGCGCCGACGTCCCCCTCGATTATGGCCTGGGCGACGCGCGCGAAGGGGAGCGTGAGCGCCCGCGCCGCGGCCTTGGGGCCGATGCCCGAGACCGATATGAAGTGCTCGAAGAATTCCCGCTCGACGTCGTTCGTGAAGCCGACCAGAAGGGGCGTAATTCGCGAGGGCGTCGCGATGAGGTGGTACGAGATTACGAGCGAAATTTCGTCGCCCGCGCCGAGTTCTTCGAGCTGCGCCGCGACCGCGCCGGGCAACAAAACGTCGTAGCCGACGCCGCCCGCCTCCACGACCACGCCGTCGCGCTTCTTCTTCAATAAGACGCCTTTCAGGTGGGATATCACCGCGTGTCGTTTTGGCGCGCGGACACGAAATGCGCGCAGAGGGCGACGGCCAACGCGTCCGCCTCGTGCTGGTTCGCGGGCGCCTCTTTCAAGTTCAGGTGCCTCGCAACCATCCGCGCGACCTGGTCCTTCGAGGCACCGCCCGCGCCTACCACCGCCTGCTTGACGCGCCGCGGGGCGTACTCGACTACCGAAGCTCCCGCCGCGGCGCACGCCTCGAGTATGACCCCTCGCGCCTGGGCCATCTGGAGCGCCGTCTTAGGATGCCCCCCGTGGGAGAAGAGCATCTCCACCGCCACCGACTCCGGTTTGAGGGCCTCGAGGATCTCGAGCGTGAAATTCCTTATGACGGCGAGACGTTCGGGAAGCGGCAATCCCGCAGGCGGCACCGCGGTATCCGCGTATAATTTATAATAGGCCCTGCCGCGATTCTCCACGCAGCCAAAACCGGAACCGGTCAATCCGGGGTCAATACCCAAAACCCTCATTCGCGATCAAGCGCCGGCCTCGTTTTAATAAAACCCGCCGTACCGGCGGGCCGCCCTCGAAGCCGCTCCTATTCGCCCGCCAACTGGTTCAACGCCGCCTCCATTATGTCGGAGATGCGGCCGACGTAGCCGACGTTCTCGAGGGCGAACGAAAAGAAGGCCACCCGCCCCGGGCCGACCGGCCGCGCCATCCCGTAACAGAGGCCGTCGTCGGGGCCGGCGAAAAATATATCCGCGTCGGCCGGGGCGTCGAAGCCGTCACCCCAGTTTCCTATTACGGCCAACTCTTCCGATAGACCGTACGCGGAACGCGGCAAACAAGACGCCGCCGGCCCGACCGCGACCTCGGCCACTTGCGTATCGGCTTCGTACGACGTTATCCCCAAAACCTCCCGGCAGAACGCGGTCTTGCCGCGCGACGCGTCCGATAAGTAGTTCTGCGAGATCAACCACAACCGCCCGCCGCTCTCCAAGTACGAAGTCGCCGCGCGCTCGTCCGCGGCGGAGACAACCACCGGCCGCGCGTCCAAACCGTTAAACCATATAACGAAGGGGTACTCGGACAACTTCGTCGCGGGCGGGCCATCGCGTCCGGCGCGCACCACGTAAACGTCGTAGGGAACGCCCATACCCTCGAGCGCCGCGCGGTACTTCGCGTCGACGTCTACGCTGTATTTGTTGCCGTTGCCCGGGCCGTCGTCATCGTCCACGAGCAAAATTTTCCGATTAACCAAAACGCGCTTAAACCGCGGCTCGGGACGCGGCAACGTAAGCTCGAGCCGCCGGTAGACGTCCAATATCACCGCGGCGGGCTCCCGCTGGAGGTAAGCGCGGAACGTCCCCACGTCCGCGGCCGTTTCGAGCATGAACGTGGCCGCGCCCTTGGCCCGGGCCACGCGTATACCCTCGATGCGGCCTGCCGGTGCGGCGGAAATATCACCCCGCGCTTCCGCCGCAACTGAAAGCACGAGCGTACGCGGCTGTGCGCCGGCCTCGCACGTGAACGTCGTCGGCTCGTCCAACTCGACCGTAAGCTCGGTAAAAACCTCGTAGGCGTCGACCGATACGGAGCGGACGCGGGCGCCGCGCGCGGGCGAGGCGATCGAAACCAGCAACAGCGCCGCGAGCGGAACGGGCGCCTTCCTCACTTCACGACCGCGATCTTGCCCGTATGTTTCTCGCCCGAAGGAAATTCGACGACGAACATGTACGTGCCGCCGGCGACCATGTCGCCGCGCTCGTTGCGGCCGCGCCACTGAAGGAGAGGCCCCGAAAGCTTGACTACCTCGCGGCCCTCCATGTCGTAGATAACGGCGCTCGAGCCCTCGGGCGCGCCGACGAAAGTCAACAACGGCAAACCGACGGACAGGTCGAACGGGTTGGGCGAAGCGTAGACCTCCGGCAATACGGGCGCCTCGCCGATGACGGTCAAAGTCACGGACGAGCTGGAGCCCAGGCCGCCCGCCTCCTCGACGACGATGCGGTATTCGCCCGCCTCGTCCTCCGGGACGCGCCACATTATCATGCCGTCCGTCTCGGTGCCGTATTCGCCGATCTTCCTGCGGCGGCCGTCCCACTTCAGCCAGATGTCGATCGGGTTGGTCGTGAAATTGCGCCATTCGATGCGGACGACCTGGCCCGGTTTAAACGCGCCGCCGTCCGGCGGGCTGGTAATACTAAGCTCGCCTACGGCCCACGCCGCCGCGGCCGCGCAGAGCAAAGCGCCGGCGACAAAACCGTATTTCCCGAAAGATTTCATATCTATCTATCCCTCCCGCGCCGGTTCCGTTGCGAGCGGGCATCGCATACTCTTCTGTCCGGAGAAAATATAACATAGCGGCCCCGCGCGCGGCAAGCAAAACCGCCCCGGCGGGGCGGTTCCTTTATTTATATATTATTTAACTTTAATCATGTCGGCATCAGAACCGCATCCCGACGGAAATGCGGTGCGTGGCGCCGAAGACGCCCATGTCGGCGTAAGCGTAGTCCGCCAAGAGCCCCAGCGTTTCCGTGGGCGAATATCTGAAGCCGAGGCCGCCCGTAAGGCCGTCCTCGTCGTAGTTCGCCTTGTAACCGGCCCGGGCGGCGACCGTTTTCATAAACCAATATTCGAGGCCGGCGTTGACGGCGACGTCGCGGTCGCGGAACTTCACCGCGTCCGCCGCGACCGTAACCTCGTTCGTCTCGCCGCCGAAGGGCAACAGGTACGCCAGGCCGCCGCGCGCGACGAACGGCAACGGGTCGCCCTCCTCGATGAACTTCATCTCGCCGCCGAGGTTGGAGGCGGAGACGCCCGCGGACAGCCCGGGCAAAGGCAGCTCGGCCGCCGCGCCGAAGGACCCGGCGAAAGCCGACGCCCTCTCGTTCTCGATCTTGGAGGAGATATACTCGGCGCCCGCGCCCAACGAGACGAATTCCCAAAGCCGCCTGGCGTAGCCGAGCGAGAGCGCCATATCGCTCGCGCCGAAATCGCCCGTGGGATTGCCCTGCTCGTCGCGGCCTTCGAGCTTACCCATACTCACGCGGCCCGCGGAGAACCCCACCGTGCCCAGGCCGAAAAGCGGATAAGACAAGCCCAAGTACTCGTAGCGGATGTCCTCGAGCCACTCGCTGTGGGTGAACGATACCGCGCGGCGGTCGTCGGCCGCGAGGCCCGCGGGGTTCCAGTAGAGCGCCTCCGGCCCCGCGGCGAGCGCGGCTTGGGCCTCGCCCATCCCGACCGCACGGGCGCCGACCCCTATCTTCAGAAACGCCGCGGCGGAAGAGCCCGCGTCCGCGGCTCCCGCCACGCAAGCACCGACCGATGTCGCAACTAGTAACGGAATAACTCTCTTCATTTCGGTCCTCCGAGGCGCCCGAGCCGCGCCGGCCCTTAGCCCAGGCCGCGCCAAACCCGTCGCGCCACCAAGCTCACGAGCGATAAAATCAAAACCGCGCCGACGCCGTTTTCGAGGGCGAGGGCAAGTTGCGCCCAGAAATTATTCGCCAAAAAAACCGCCGTCCCGGGGAATAACCCCTCGAAGCCGACGACGAAGTAGCTCAAATACGAGACCTGCGCGTACGAAGCAAACGCTCGTTGGCCCAGGTACCGTACGGCGAGGACGTCCAATACGAAATACAGGACCGCGAACCACAACGCGACGTTGAACGTGACCCACGCCAGGCGCAGCGCGCTGGTCCCATATCGGCTCGAGAAACGCCACAAGCGGAACGCCCAGGCCCTCAAGAGCGCCGAGACGTCGCGGTAGTCCCGGAAACGAAATTTGTAGTCGCGGCGCGTAAGCTCGAGGCGGGCACGGTAAAACGCGTCGGCGGCAACGAATTGTCCCCCCCGCGCCAGCAGTTGCTCCAAATAGCCGAGGCCGTAGCGCAACGTGTACCGGTCGTCGTCGCCCATCTCGTCGTGGGCCCGCGACGCGGTTTCCAAATAAGCGGACAACGCCGCGGCCTCGACCCGCCGCCCCGCGCCGAGCTCGGCCGCGATTTTATCGTATTCGCCGGCTAGGCCCCGTAAATCGGCTTCGGCCCTCGTCCGAGTAGTCACTTAATATTACCTTTAATCGTAACACCCACCAAGGGCCTTGTCAAGCGGCGCGAAAAAAGGGGGGTTGACTTCGCGTTAGCAATATGCTATAAATAATATAGCACCCAGGAAAGGGGGGTCTAACCACTCGTCATGCTCAAGGAATTAGTACTTTATCTCGGCCGCCTGGCCCAGGAAAAGTTTTACGGGACGGTGGAACTAAAATTCGAAGCGGGCCGCGTCGTCTTCGTGCGGGTCAACCGGACGCTAAAGCTCGAGGACCTCGCCGCGGACGGTAAAACGTAAAACCGAGCAGGCCCGAGAGCCCGCTCGCACCCTTTCGCTCGGCGTCAAGCTATTGCGCGAGCTCGAGGCTCGTCCAGTCAACCCAGATTTCCGAATCCTGGAGGTATTGCGTGCGCAGCTCGAAGATAAAAGGCTCGTTGACGTCGAAAAATATTTTGAAGACGTTGTATTCTTCCGGGTCGGGGAAATCCTTAGCGTACAAGGTTTTCCCCATAAGCGTCTTGTAATCGTCCCGATCGGCTTTCGGCGTACCGGAAATGTCGAGCCAAATTACGGCCTTCCCGTCCTGTGGCAAGTCGGCCGCCCTCAAACGCCAACGCGCGATATAGGACCCCGGCGAGATCTCCTCGTAGGGGCCCCACGCCACGTACTCGCCGGGTTTGGCGTCGCCCGGCTTCACGAACAAAGCCATTTGATTCGAGGCCAAGGGGTCCGAAGTCAAATCGCCGCGCGTAACCTCGGGCCCGAGTTCCTCCGCTTCGTACGTCTTCCGTAAAGGGTTGGCGTCTACGGGTATGCGTTTTACTATCTTAGGGGGCGGGAGTATTTCCTTCTCTTTGGGCCCTTTTCGGCAAGCTACCAAAAGCGCCAAAACCGCTAACAAGGAGACTGCCGCCGTTAAGTATCTCATCTCATACCTCCGCGTGAAACCCACCACTCCTCAGCAAACTCAATTTAACACCTCTATCACGGGCGAAGGCGACGCGAAGACCTCCGCGACCGCCGCGGCCGGGCCGCCTACTTCCGCGGCATAGGCCGCCGCGCGCGCGGGCGGCAGAGCCACGAGCAAACCGCCCGACGTCTGCGGGTCCGCGAGCAGATTTACCATCGCGGAGGGCACGCCCTCCGCCACCTTTATATGCGGCTCGGCAAATTTCAAGTTCTTAGTCAAGCCGCCGGGTACGTACTTCTCTGCGAACGCGAGGGCTTGGGGCAGTTGGGGGACGCGCGAGGCAAAGACCCTGACGCCGACGCCCGAGGCCTTGGCCACTTCCAACGCGTGCCCGAGAAAGCCGAAGCCGGTGATATCGGTCGCACAAACCGTACCCGCGGCGACCATCGCCGCCGCCGCGGCCTTGTTGCTCTGCAGCATGCTCGCCTTCGCCGCCTCCTC
>JABAOH010010417.1_pt3 | contig 42038 bp, 48 predicted proteins | sample 7062181 | NCBI WGS metagenome assembly JABAOH01 (sample SAMN14538630, study PRJNA623070) | marine sediment metagenome | biome: marine biome [ENVO:00000428]; feature: marine pelagic biome [ENVO:01000023]; material: deep marine sediment [ENVO:00002113]; isolation source: pool of 5 deep marine... | reverse complement strand
CTCTCCCCCGCCATGCCCGTGGTGGGCTGGCAGACCTGTATCTCGGTCGCCCTGTCACTCGCATCGTCATGCCAGACAACAGCGTTGAGTGTTCCCGCGGGGACGTTGTTGCAGGTGTGGGTCCCTCCGGGGACATAGGAGCATATTATCCCTGAAGGGGCGGTCCCTGTCTGCGTGGCAAGGTTCTCGGAACACGTCCCTGTGGCTATCCCTATCTTGGCTCCTCCCGGATTGGGGTTGCTTCTCAGGGTCAGGGTCCCTCCCGGACTCTGGAACGCCATGTTGGCGCAGTAGGCCCTGGGCCTGGTGGGGTCGTCCCTGGTGTACGTCTCTGCCAGGACCTTGCCCAGGCCGTCGCAGTAACAGTAGTTCGGGTCGGCGCAGTTGGCCCCCGCTGTCTCGCAGCAGTTGTCCGGGAGGCAGCAACGACCGGATGGAGGGCATGAAACCTCCGGGGCTGTACAGACCCCGTTCGGGAGATCCGCGCATGCGCAGTACCCGCTTTCGGCCCACCCGCAGCAAGGCGCGTTCGCCTCGCACAGGGGCTCGCTGGTGTAGGAACAGGTTTCTATCCCGTTCAGTATGGGGCATTTTGTAATGTCCGCGATCCTGCAGAACTCCTCTCCTGTTCCGGGAACCCAGTTGCAGTCGTACTGGGCTTCTCCCTCGCAGGAAGACTGGGTCAGGTGGGCGCCGCACGTGACGTAACATTCACCATCACCGTTCCCGTTTGGAGGCTGGGCAGAACAGTAGGTCTTGCTCGTGTCGCAGAGTTTTCCTATTCCTATGCCTTCGTCCCTGAAGTCCCAGGGCCCTGAGCAGTATGTGTTAAGCAGGGCTGCCCCGGTTCCGGTTGAATCGGTTATGTGCCTCCCCTGCACCTTCCATTTCCTGTCCCCCTTATCTGTTGGGGGGACCCTTGTCTGCTGGATCGTGTAACTGAAAGGGACGCCAACGTAGGTCACGTTCTTTCCGGTCAGCCTTATGTCGTAGTCGAAGAACCTGGGTTTGTAGACGTATTTCCCGTCGTAGACCACACCGTATCTCTCGAGGAGGGGTCTAAGGGGGATGGTCTCCTCTGCGTAAATCCTCCCGTCAGGGTAGGTTATTTTCGAAGTAAGCATGGTTTCGTCCGGTCCCAGGGGGAAGGGAACGTCAAAGGTCAGGTTGAGATCCGCGGTCAGGGGCTCCTCGCTCAGAAACTTCCCCAGGTTTTTGTCTCCGGGGAAGTTTATGGATACGTAACTCCCGGCAAAACCTGAAAAGATAAAGATAAACACGATTATGAACAAAGAAACAATGACACCCCCTTTGACCCCTGTCCTCGCCATAATTAATTAATATTTAGAGTTAATGAATTTATATTAGTTTTAAGGTACGGTCAAGATAAGATTTCTAGTCCAGAAACTTTCTGAGCCTGTCCTCTATCGACCTCTTTGGAAGGACCCCTGTCAGGCGATCCACAAGTTTTCCTTCCTTGAAAACGAGAAGGGTGGGGATCGAGAGTATCCCGAACTTCCCGGGGGTTTCCCTGTTCTGATCCACATCCATCTTGGCGAACTTCACGTTTTCGAGCTCCTCCGAGAGTTTTTCGATCACAGGGGAAAGCATGTGGCAGGGTCCGCACCAGTCCGCGAAGAAGTCCACCATAACGAGATTGTTTTTTCCCAGGAAATCCCTGAATTCCGAATCGCTGAGATCGGTTATCTTTCCCATGATATCATCCGTTCTGGTAGCCTCTCAACTTCATGGCATTCGCTACCTTCTTAACCGCGAGGATGTAGGCGGACGTCCGCATGTCCACCCTGTGCCTGCCCATTGTTTCCAGGACGTTCCTGGACGCGTTTGTCATTATGCAATCGAGTTTCTCATTGACCTCCTCTGCCGACCAGTAGTAGTTGATCCGGTTCTGGACCCATTCGAAATAAGAGACCGTAACGCCGCCAGCATTCGCGAGTATGTCAGGAACCACGAGGATTTTCTTTTTGTTCAGGATTTCCTCCGCTTCGGGAGTGGTGGGCCCGTTCGCCCCTTCTATAACTATTCTTGCCTTTATCCTGTTCGCGTTTTCCTTGGTTATCACGTTCTCCAGCGCGCAGGGAACGAGAATGTCGCATTTCATTTCGAGAAGTTTCTCGTTCGTTATCTTCTTCGTCCCCTTCAGTCCGATCACGCTTCCCTTCTTCTTCTTGTGCGCAAAAACCTCGCGGGAATCCAGACCTTCAGGTTTGTAAACGCCTCCTTTCGAATCGGAAACCGCTATCACCTTTATCCCCATCTCGCAATACCTGTCCGCCACCACGTGTCCCAGTTTCCCGTATCCCTGAATTACAGCGGTCAGTTCCTTGGGATCGAGCTTCAGGTGACCCAGAACCTCTCTCGTAACAAAGGCGAGACCGTTCCCGGTCGCTTCGTTCCTTCCCTCCGACCCGAAGACCTCCGGGGGTTTCCCGGTTATCACTCCGGGGACGTTGTGTCCCTGGATTTCCGAGAATTCATCCATCATCCAGGCCATGATCTGGGGGTTGGTGTACACGTCCGGAGCCGGGATGTCCTTATCCGGACCGATAAAATCGCGCAAACCGCGTATGTAGCCCCTCGAGAGCCTTTCCAGTTCCACCTCGGACATCTCCTTCGGGTTGCACACCACCCCTCCCTTCGCTCCCCCGAAGGGAATCCCTACCAGCGAGCACTTCCACGTCATCCAGGAGGCCAGCGCCTTGACCTCATTCACGTGGACGTCCGGATGGAAGCGCACCCCTCCCTTGTAAGGACCGAGGGTGTTGTTGTGATGGACCCTATACCCCCTAAACACCTTGATCTTTCCGCTGTCCATTCTCACTGGAACGGAGACCTCGAAGTACTCATCCGGTTCCTTCAGAATCTCGTAAATATTCTCGCCCATCTTGAGAACGTCGATCGCCCTTTTAAGTTGTTGTTGCGCGCACACAAAGGGATCATCCGAAATGATCTTGCACACCTTTTTGTCAGCCATAAAACCACCCCATACTGAATGCTATGTTATTAATTGCTCCAAGGATTTTTATTGTTTTGTAGGTTTTAATTATTTCGTTCTCAAAATAAAGGCATGAGAGAGATAAAAGTTATTTACTTTGGAGAGGCTGAAGGGGATGATGTTCACTTTAGAAACATTTACTTTATATGCCCAGAACATTGTGAAATGGGTGTTTCTTGTGCAGATAAAGCAAGAGAAAGGGGGTATAAATTAAAACCAGGGAATGGTCAGCATATGTATGAACTGGGATTTAATAAAAATGATGAAAAAACTGGTTTGAAAAAATTAATTGTTAAAGAGATGGAGAGACAAACAAATGTGGCTGGTGAGGGTTATCCAGTAAAATGTCCAGCACTACTTAAAGTATTGAATCCGATCGGATTTGAGGAAGTAGACCAATCCGATTTTAAGGATGATCTGAACAGAGAAGTTGAAAGTTTATTTGATGGCGAATATGTAATTATCAGAGGGATATTTGAGATAAAATGACTTGTTTCTTGACGTAATTGAAGCTTAATAAGTTTTTCCCACATTTTAAGATTATGGGAACCGCCAGGATAGTCTCTCCTGTATTTGAGGTAAGAGATGATTTCAAATATGTGTATTACGGTAACATTTACATTTTCTGCGCGAATGAATGTGAATATGGTGGGTTCTGCGGTGAGCCAAGAAAAGGTTATAGAAGAATTAAAAATCCCTCAGGAATTGTATACGCACTGGAATATAGTTTAGACAGAGAAATGTACGTAAACAGAAGGACGAAAAGGTTGGACAAAAAGTTGAAAGAGGAAATCGAGAAAGCTGTGGAAAGGGAAATCGGAAAATTCATCCATGGAACATTAGGCAGCGAAATTGAATGCCCTTCAGGCTTCGGCATATTAAAAATTACCGAGAATTTTGCGTATGGTGGTAAACATGATTTCGGCGATCTTTTTAAAAAACACGATAAAGTCCACATTATGAGATGCGACATAAAGTTAAAGAGGGAAGAAGCAATCAGTTCAGCTACTTCTTGACGTGGTTGTAAGCGCTTTCGGCTGCTATCGCCCCTTCCGAACAGGAGGTTACGATTTGCTCCATGTTGTTCGATCCGCTGGTTATGTCCCCTGCCGCGAAAACGCCCTTCACGTTCGTTGACATGTCGTTTTGAACCTTTATCTTACCGTTCCTGTCCAGGGAGATCCCTAGCTTTAAAGCGAGCGGGGTTTCCGGGATCCATCCTATCTCCACGAACAGGCCGTCTGTTTCTAAACGGAGGTCTTCCCCGTCCTGCTCGAAAACCACTTCTTCCAGTTTATCGCTCCCCCTGATCTCTTTCGGTTTCGCCCGGAATATCATATCGATCTTTCTGTTCTTCTCTGCCTTTCCCAGCGAATCAGGCATCGCGCGCATGTCCTTCTTCTCCTTCCTGTAGACCAAATAAACCTTCTTTGCATGTTCTGTTAGAAGGAGAGCGGACTTCACGGCAGCGTTCCCTCCGCCGACCACAGCGACTGTCTTTCCCTTGTAGAATGCGGCATCGCAGGTGGCGCAGTAAGCGACTCCCTTTCCCCTGAACTTATCCTCTCCGGGTATCCCGAGCTTTCGCTTTCTCGATCCCGTTGCGATTATTAACGATCTCGAAAGATAGGACTTCCCGTCCGCTGTTTTTACCCTGAAGGTTTTACCGGATCTTTCCACATCACTCACCTCTCCAAAGGCGAGGATTTCCACCCCCAGGAATTCGGCCTGTTCCTTGAACTTCGTCATAAGCTCTAAACCGCTGATTGAGACAAAACCTGGATAGTTGTCGATCTCGTAGGCCTCGTTCGTCTGGCCTCCGGGTTCCTTCCCTATTAGGAGCGTTTTCAAACCGAACCTCGTGGCGTATATGCCCGCTGAATAACCAGCAGCTCCGGCCCCTATAATTATCACGTCGTACGTCTCCATTAACACCACCAACTCATTAGAATTATTATAACGACGTTTTAAATTTGTTACATTATGTAACCTGTGATTTTGGCTTCCTTCTCGTTAATTATACTTAAATTTATTGTGATTGTTTCACCCGCTCCTTTGTACTGCAGATCTCCGTGCTCTGGGGCGTCAACAGGTTTCAGTCCTAAATATAAATTATCAAAAAATTTTTTCATCCTCTCTATATCTAATTTTTCTTTTTCACCCTTCAATGAAATTTCAGCATCAAGAATCCTGTGGTTGTCTTGAAGAGAAGAAAATTCCACGTTATCTTCTCCATATTTATCTCCGAGAGCGACTTTTGCTCTGATTCTTTCCTGCTCGATTTCACTGGTACCTTTACTGGCATGCTCCATAATTACACCGTTGTTAATCACTTGTATGTAGTTATTTATAAAGTTAACCCTTCTGCAATACTTATAAAATTTCAATGAATAACTTTAATGTGTTCTCATGTTCGATCCCACGATAGAAATAATCTCTCACACGCCCGATTTAGAAAGGGTGTGCACCGCCGCTGTTAAGCATACCTACAGGAAGGAGAAGCCCTCGGAACTCATGAGGAGCGTGAAGGACAGGGACAGGGAAAATCTTCTCGGGAACATAATGAAGGCGGGACATCTCTCCGTGATAGAACACGGGTATTTCACCATGTTTTTTACGGATGTTTCGGTCTTTTTCGAGCAGTTTCTGATCGAGCACAGGCTCGCTTCCTACACGGTGAAGTCACGAAGGTACGTTGACTACAGTGAATCGGGATTCGTGGTTCCGAACTATCTGGAGGACAAGCCCATTATCCGGAAAAAATACGTGGATACCGTTAAGAAACTTTTCGGGATATACGGGTTCCTTGTTAAAAAAGGCGTTCCTGTTGAGGACGCAAGGTTCGTCCTTCCCTACTGTTTCAAGACGAGCATGATATGTACCATGAATTCCCGCGAACTCTACCACTTCCTTGAAAGGTGTTTAACGAACGAATATGAGGAGATCAGGAAGGTCGGGAGGGTCTTGCTCGCGAAGGTGAAGAGGATCGCCCCCAGGATATACGGGGATCTCGAACTTAAAACCCCTGAGAAGGAAGAGCAGGTGGTTAGTTTTGAGAAATCCAGGAGTCCGAAGAAAAAGGTCGAGCTGCTGTATTTCACCGAGAAGCCGGATGAGAAGGTCGTTCTTGCCAACCTGGTGAAGAACACCCAGATGGATATCGAAACCCTCAAGGAAAGGGCAGGGGAAGTCAGGGAAAGGGTGATGAACAATGTTCTCAAGAGCAGACGTCCTAGAGAACTTGAACAGGTGAACTTCACCTTCAGGATAAACAATTTGTCGTTGTCGATCCTCACCCACATAACCCGCCACCGAATACATTCACTCATCGTCCCGGATTTCGTGATAGCCGGCAAGAGCGATAACTACGTTGTTCCGGAAAGCGTCAGGAGGACAGGGATACTAGAGAAAAAATACAGGGAGGCGTTCGAGCTGTCCCAGGAACTCCACAACTTCCTCGTGAAGAAGGACGTTCCTAAGGAAGACCTCGTTTATAATTATCTCAGCGGGAACCTGATCGACGTAATCACTACCATGGATGCGCGCGAACTCTGCCACTTCCTTAGATTGAGAACGTGCGAACGCGCTCAATGGGAGGTCAGGGAGATCGCGAACCAGATTTTAAAGCTCGTGATGAGGGTCGCCCCCTTAACCTTCCGAAAGGCCGGACCTTCCTGCTACTTTTTGGGACACTGCCCGGAGGGGAAGCTCACCTGCGGGAAGTTCGACGAGGTGGTTTCAAGGTATAAGGATCTCCACGAAAAGTCCGAGGGGCATCTGCGTCGATATTTATAAAAAATTTACCATCAGCTTATTTCTATGGAAAGATTATTCCAAAGTTTTTGCGAGAAGAGGTTTAAAATTGATAGGGATCTTAATGGAGGGGAAATCAAAGCCAGGGGAGAGGAATTTTTTCAAATATTCGAGAGTTTCTATCAAGAACTTCAATCCCGAGGTCCTGAAAAATTTCCATTTATTTCCATTAAACTGAAAAGGAAGGTTGAAATGCCTGTATTGGATGGTAAAATAGACTTGTTCGAATTCTCTAAAAACCCTGAAAAGTATAACAATCTATTTATATCTAGGAGAGCGAGTCCGGTAGGGTATGTGTGTGACGGGCATTATGGAAAGGATATGGAGGGGGATGTTCCTGCTCTTGTTGACAGCTGTAGAGGATGTGAATATTTTATTGAAGTAAGGTAATAGGAAACTATTTTAAACTTGTTTTCAATTATCTAGCGCGGTGTTCTAATGAATCCAGATTTCAGGCCGATAGAGAAGAAGGAACTTTCCCCTTTCAGGAAGGACTGGAAAAGGCTGAACGAGCAGATTGGAATAGAGTTCAAGGATAATAAGTATTATTTCGGGATTTTCGTGGAAGGAAAAATCATAGGTTATGTTTATTTCAGGATCATGGGTGGCAGGTGTTACATGGATGAGTTCATGATAAAGGAAGAATTTCGAAGGGAAGGGATTGGAACGAAAACGTTCGAATGGTTAGAGGATTTCGCAGGGAAGAAGGACTGCCATAAAATGCTTTTAAAAACCACAAACAAACATCTAATACTGAATCTTGCGAAAAGGCTTGGATATAAAGAGGAAGCGATTCTGAAGGATGACGCGTTTCATCTTGATTGGATATATCTTTCGAAGGCGATTTGAATGTGGAGAGACGAATTGAAGGATACGGATCTGGAAGTTTTTAAGGCGGAGGAGAACGAAACCAGGAGGATCAATGAGGGTCTGGAACTGATCCCTTCGGAGAACTTTCCAAGCCGCGCGGTTCTCAAGATCCTGGGATCTGTGTTCAACAACAAGTACGCGGAGGGTTATCCCGGGAAGAGGTATTACGGGGGAAGCCAGTTCGTGGATGAAATCGAGGTTCTTGCGATAGAGAGAGCGAAAAAGTTGTTTGGATGCGAACACGTGAACGTCCAGCCTCTCTCAGGCTCTCCCGCGAACCAGGCCGTTTACTTCGCTTTTATGGAATATGGAGACAAGCTTATGGGAATGAGCCTGGCGCAGGGAGGCCATCTCACGCATGGTCACAAGATCAACTTCTCGGGGAAATCCTATCAGGCAATACAATACGGCGTTGACAGGAAAACGCACATGATAGATTATGATGAACTCCGGAAGCTTGCAAGGAAAGAGAAGCCCAAGATTATAGTTTCAGGTGCGACGGCATACCCGAGGGAATTCGATTTCAAGGCCTTCCACGAGATCTCTGAGGAAGTCGGAGCGATCTCCCTCGCTGACATCGCTCACATAGCAGGCCTGATAGTCGGTGGAGCACATCAATCCCCGTTCCCCTTCACTGACGTGGTTACGACAACCACGCACAAGACCTTAAGAGGACCGAGGGGCGGGATGATAATGTGTAAGGCGAAATACGCGGAGGCGATAGATCGGGCGGTATTCCCCGGCCTGCAGGGCGGTCCGCACGAGCACGTCATCGCTGCGAAAGCGGTCGCTTTTCGCGAAGCAATGAAACCCGAATTCAGGAATTACGCAAAGCAGATCGTTAAGAACGCGAAAACCCTCGCCGATGCCCTTCTCGATCACGGCTTTAACCTGGTAACGGGAGGGACGGACAACCACATGATCCTGGTTGACCTCAGAAACAAGAACATAACCGGGAAGGAAGCGGAATCCGCTCTCGATAGGGCAGGGATAACCGCCAACAGGAACATGATCCCTTACGATTCCAGGAAACCGTTTGATCCCAGCGGGATCCGGATCGGAACCCCCGCTGTCACGACACGCGGGATGAAGGAGGGCGAGATGAAAGAGATCGGGGGGTTGATCTCGAAGGCGATTGAGAATTCCAAAAATGAGGGTGAATTAAAGAAGATCAGGGAAGAGGTCCTTGAGCTTTGTAGGAATTTTCCTGTTTATTGAGGGGTTGAATATGAAAGAGAAGACTTTCGAGAAATATCCTGTATGGATGATGCTTGTCTACTATTTCTTTTCATTTTCGGTTTATTTGGCAGGGCTTTACCTGCTATACCTTATATTGCCTTTATTCGCGCTGCTGTTTTTCATCTACATCCTTTATCTCGAAGTCAAGCTCTTGAGGGAAGGATGCGTGCGCTGCTATTACTACGGAAAGAGGTGTGTCTGCGGGAAGGGGAAGGTGGCGAAGGTCTTTTTCAAGAAGGACGAGAAGAGAAAGTTCTACGAAAGGGAGGTCACGATGAAGGATATGATACCGAGCTTCCTCCCGATGATCATAACGCTTATAGCCGGGATGTATCTCGTGATCCAGGGTTTGCCTATTATTAACTTCCCTGTGATCGGAATCGCTGTGTGGCCTTTAATCGTCACGTTCTTCGGCAACCCGATCATTTACGGCAAGATGTCGTGTCCTCACTGCAAGCAGCGCGAACTCGGATGCCCTGCATGCGAGTTCTTCATGAGGGTGGAAAAGAAAGGTAAGAAGTGATGAGATACGAAAAAGTCATCAGTCTGCTTAAATCAATGGAAAACCCGAGAAACGTCGAGGGGATGAAAAGGTTCGGGATCCGCGGAAAGAAAATGCTCGGGATTTCCGTTTACGATATCAGGAGGATCGCCAAAGATATCGGGAAAGATCATTCACTCGCTCTGAAACTCTGGGATTCAGGAATCCATGAAGCGAGGATGCTTGCCTGTTTTGTTGGGGAACCTGAGAAAGTGACGGAAAGCCTGATGGAGAAATGGGTTAGGGATTTCGATTCCTGGGACATATGCGACCAGTGTTGCTCGAACCTTTTCGATCAAACGCCTTTCGTGGGGAAGAAGATCAGGGAGTGGACTTCCCGTAAAGAGGAGTTCGTGAAGAGATCGGGCTTCGTCCTGATATGCGCGAAGAGTGTGCACGACAAGAAGGCGAGCGACAAAGAATTCGAGAGATACTTTCCTATAATAAAAAGGGAAGCGAAGGACGAGAGGAACTTCGTGAAGAAGGCTGTGAACTGGGCGCTCAGGCAGATAGGAAAGCGGAATCTCTCCTTGAACAAGAAGGCAATAAAGGTCGCGAAAGAGCTCGAAAAATCCGATTCGAAATCAGAAAGGTGGATCGCAAAGGACGCGCTCAAGGAGCTAACGAGCGAGAAGATTCGGGAAAGGCTGAAAACCAAAAATTTATAACAAACCGATCATATCCAACATACTGTCATTGTATTCGGCAATGTTCGGATGTAAATCGAAAACATCTGCTCTATCGAAACCGGTTTGCGATATCAGGGAGCCTTTGAATTTTCTTCCCCCAATCCTTTCAAATTGCGTACCATATATGAATGCCTGATAAACCCCTTCTTTACCCAAACGCATATCAGTTTCTTTTATACCTGGTATCTTGCATGTTACTTCACTCAACGGTGACCTTTTTGAACAGACGCGCATTCTGTAAGCTCTGAATCTTCCGCTCATTTTTGTGTTTTTTACATAGTCACTTTCAAGTTCAAGTTTGGGGAGCGCTTTCTTTTGTTTAAAACCTATTGGTATGCAAACGTAATAGCTATCATGTTCACCAACAACCAAAACAGGACCTTGGTGGTAATCTTTCCCTACCTTAAATGGCTTATTTGTCCAGTAGCCATAAGAGCAGAAACAGTGATTTACATCTTCATTTTTAATTTTCAAATAAGGGTAAACCATACCCACGAGAGGGGTTTGGGGTCTTATATTGCTGTATTTTTTATCTTTCTCAAACAGATTGTCGTATTGCGAAGGGAATTTTGATAAGAATTTTTTAAAGGATTCCAGGGTTTCACCTTCTATTCTCTTTTTATCCTTTATCTCGCTAAAGATACGCTCTGCCAATCCCAGATTGCTGCGGTAATAATGATTGCCCCTTAAAATCCATTCAGAGACTTTGTAAGGATTTTCCATCTTCTTGAGAAAAGCTCTGAATCTGCTTAGAAAGTTTTCTGGATTACTGTTAATCATATCAATTCCATTTTGCGTAATTGTAACAGAATTTCTATCATCGTCACACTCAAGAAAACGGATCATCTTGCTGAAAATTTCTGATCTTTTAGTTCTCATGATGAAATTTTTTAGAATAAGTTTTTTAACTCTACCTTCTCGAAGAAGTTTCGACAACCCACGTAAAGGAAACGGAATATTTTATAAACCCTTCTTTCAATTTGAAGTAATGGGTTATCAGGCTTTCACATGGAAGGCGGTTCTTGTCGGGGTAATTCTTTCGATTGTTGTCTGCATGTACTCCGCTTACGCAGGTCTTAAAGTGGGCGGAGTCTATTGGCCGATAATAACCGCGACCATCATGTCTTTCGCTCTCTTGAAGATCTTCGGAGGGACGAACAAGAACGAGGTTAACGTCGCTGCCACAGCGGCTTCCACAGGAGGTCTCCTCGCGGCAGGGATCATTTTCACCGTCCCCGCGATATGGCTGATAGGTCTGGACATCTCGGTGTTTGACGTGACCTTCATAGCGATCGTGGGAGGGTTGCTGGGGGTTCTGTTCACTGTCCCTCTGAGAAAGGAGATGATCGAGCGGTTGAAGCTTCCCTATCCTGACGGAACAGCCACAGCGAAGGTTTTGGAGGCAGGTGATGAGGGAGGAGGGAAGGCGAAGCTCGTCTTTTCAATGTTCGGCCTCGCCGGACTGTTCACAATCGTAAGGGATTATTTCCAAGTTTTCCCTTCGTTTTTCAACCTCACCTCCCTCAAGATCGGGATTTCGAAATACCTCTCGTTCGGATCGGGCATCACTCTGGTCTCGTTCTCCGGCGGCTTCCTTATAGGCCTGAAATTCACGGGTGTTTGGTTCGCAGGAGCTGTTGTTTCTTACCTGGCCGTTGCTCCGGCACTTGTAGGTTACGGATTTTTCCCTGACAAATTCATTGCAATCATGACTGTCACAAAACCCTTTGGCATTGGTGTAATAATAGGGGCGAGCGTGATTTACTTCCTTGTGAAAGGGCTTCCCGCTTTCAGGCCAATGCTGAAGAACATCGGTTTCCGGAACACCAAGTGGTGGTTCGTTCTCCTGATAATTTTCGTTGCGCTGCTCAGTTTCGTTCTCAAGCTGAATTTAGCAATTGCTATAGTCTCGATATTCGGGGCGTTCCTGGTGAGCTACATCGCTGCCAGGATAACCGGGGAGATCAACATCGATCCCATGGAGGTTTTCGCGATGGCGATCCTCATCATCGTTCTGCTCTTCGTACAGCTCGACCCCATTGTGGCTGTAACTCTCGCTGCGATCCTCTGCATATCCGCGGGGATGGCAGGGGATTTCATGCAGGACCTGAAGGCAGGGCATTTGGTAAAGACCAGGCCGAGAGACCAGATCAAGTCCCAGATAATAAGCGTCTTCTCCTCGGGGATCGTGATAGGGATAATACTCCTCGCCCTGGACCAGATGTACAAAATAGGGAGTGTGGATCTTCCGGCTCCCCAGGCAGTTGCGCTCTCAGCGATCGTATCCGCCGGGGGGATTTCTCAATATCTCATCCTCGGAGCGATAGCGGGAGGGATACTCACACTGATCTCGATCTACTTCAAGCAGGGGATCGTCCCCATCGCTTTCGGGATCGGTCTTTACGCCCCGATTGAGCTCTCCTTCCCCTTATTCATCGGAGGTTTGCTCAGGTATTACGCAAACAGGAAAGGTCTCACAGAGAAGGGTCAACTGATCGCGGCAGGGTTCATCGGAGGGGAAGGGTTCATAGGAGTGATACTCGCATTGCTGGGGCTGTTCATGGTGATCTAAAGAATAAAAAACTTTCCCTTTTATTTTACATTATGTCTTATGGTAGTGACGATATCGTATTAAGCCGATTTTCTGTATTGTTCAATAAGGATCATTCTACAAAAGGACCGTATAAAGATAAGGGAAAAGTTATAATTCCGTTTGAGCTTTATAATCCTTCTGAGCTTACTATTGGTGATATAGAATCCTGGAAGTTAGTCAGGATAAGTGGAGATGATGGATTCATATACCGAAGAGGTCAGGGAAAATTTGAAATAAAAGAGTAGTGAAGTTAATTCTGTGCGTAATATTGATATTAATATGTTTAAACATATGTTTAAACATGGCTGAAGAAATTCAGAAGAAAAAGGAAGGAGCGATCGGGGAGACTCCTGATATAGAAAAACCTCCTGCTTTATCACCGGAAACGTCGGATGAAAAAATGGAAAAAACGCCTCCGACTCCTCCCTCACCGGCTTTAGAAAGCCCGCCCGATAATCCCACCAGGAAACCTCCATGCCAGTGGTTCATGGACGGGAGTGATTACTGTGAGAAGATCAAAAAGAGTGTGAGGTGCGGAGGGGACGTAAGCAGATGCCCTTTCTGATCAGGCAAAACAGAACTCCCCGATAATTTCAAGCCTTTCGCTCTTGACTATGTCCCTAGGAAGTATGAGCCTTGTATTGTCCAGTTCCAAGTCTTCAAGGATGTCAAAGCCGTTCCTTTTGTAAGCCTCTATCGCAAGATTGGAACAGTAGAATTTATTCTCCCTTCTCGACTGCCTCAGCTTGAGGAACGGCAATGCGTTTAAGAAATATTTCACGGTGTTCCAGGAATCGTAACGTCTGATGTCGCCTGCATGCCCCTCGGCGAAATTCATCGCCTTTTGCTTGATTTCCTCGGACGTTTTCGGCCTGTAAATCTCGATCTTCTTGCAGTGGCTGAAAGAGTGTTCGGAGGGATTTTTCTCGATCGCGCCCCATTTGTTCAGGGGGAGAAAATTGTAATATATTGCCTCGGCGAATTTCCCGTTTCCCAAGTACATGGACGTGTGCGTCTTCTCATCACCGGTGAATGTCCGTATGGCCCAGCTAGGGAAACCGGTTCCGTGGTATATCACGATGTCCCCCGCATGAAGCTTCCCGACTGCCTCTTCCACATTCATTTTGTATTCTCCCGTGACCTTACTTCTTCCGGGCATCCTCATCAGTATTTATTCGGTTTATTCCTTATAAAGTTTACCACTTATCAGTTAAAACTAAATTGTTCAAGATGTCTTTTATATAGCTGCCGCTTTATTTTATTACATATGATAATAGGGATCGATATCGGAGGTTCCACCACCCAGGGTATCCTCCTCAGGAACGGGAAGGTCTCAAGTTTTTGTTCCATCCAGGCAAGCGATGAACTGGCGAGCGCGGCCGGGTGCCTGGGAAAGATAATGAACACAAACAGGATCGAAATGGGCAGGGTAAAGCTTGTTGCCGCCACCGGGGGCGGCTCAAAAAAACGTATGAGCAAAAAAATACTGGGTATCCCTGTAAGGAAGATCGATGAGGTCAGGGCGATCGGTCTAGGAGGGCTGAACCTGACCAGGAAAAGCAAATGCTTCGTGGTGAGCATAGGTACAGGGACTGCGATGGTGGCGGTCAAGGATAACGGAAGGTTCATAAGGCACGTGGGGGGAACAGGGATCGGGGGAGGAACGCTGAAAGGATTGTTCCGCCTGATTCTCAACAAGCACGACATAGACAACCTCGAAGCCCTTGCCAAAAGAGGGGATCTGAGAAAGGTCGATCTCACGGTGAAGGACATCGTGGGTAAGGGGATCGGGAAGCTCCCCGCGAACGCGACAGCGGCGAACTTCGCCAAACTCTCGGACCATGCGGAAAAAAATGACATCGCCCTTGGCCTTCTCAACATGGTCGGGGAAGTGATCGGGACGCTCTCTGTGTTCGCCGCCAGGAATTACGGACTGGAGAGGGATATAGTTTTCGTGGGGAAGGTCACGAAGAATAGAACCTTGATGAAGAACATACAGCAGGCGGTCCGGACGTTCGGTGGTAAATCGATCGTCCCGAAAAACGCGGAGTTCGCAACAGCGATCGGGGCGGCAAAGGCATTGAACAGAAAATAATTACTTGTATTCTGATTCTGTTTTGTATTCACTCTTGACCTGGTATTCGCTCTTGAGATCGTATTCGTTTTCTATGGATTCCGCTTCGGCGAAGTTCACGTCTTTTCCATACTCTTTCTTTGTTTCCTCATCTTCTTTCACTTCCACCTCAAACTCGAACCACTCGGATTCCGGCGGAGACTCCCACTTGACGCCTGAGCTTGTCTTGAACCTCCACAATTCTTTTCCTTTGAGATCTATGCAGTAGAAGTGGCAATCGAACGAACCGAAATAAAGCTTGCCTTCGTGCAAGAGAGGACAACAAACCACAGGCCCGTCCGTCTTGAATCTCCACAGCTCCTTTCCCATGTTTGCGTCAAGGGCGTAAAAATTCCCGTTGGAGGAGCCGTAGTAAAGAACGCCGTTATGAATTAAAACATCCACAGAACCGTCCATATATGAATCTGTCATGAATTTCCAGACTTCTTTCCCTTCCCTGTCAATGCAATACATGTTTCCGTCGCTCGACACGGAATAGATGAAATCTCCGAGGGGTTTTGGAGAGGCAAGAATCCAGCCCCCTGTCCGGAACCGCCATCTCTCCGTTCTGTTTTCGAGATCGATTGCGTAAACATTCCCGTCTATACATCCTATGTACAGTGTGTTATCTTCTATCAGATAGGGAAGCGGGTTCGATATGTTACCTCCTGCCCGGAACCTCCAGATTTCGCTTCCTGTTTCCGGATTAAGGGCGTATAAATTCTCGTCATAGCTTCCCACGTACATAACCCCGTTGTGAATGGTGGGAGTAGAACCAACCTCCGCTCCTGTCTTGAAACGCCAAAGTTCCTTTCCGGTTTTTGAATCTAACGCGTAAACATGCGAATCCTGTGACCCGAAATAAACCTTCCCACCTTTTACGAGACACGATCCAAAAATCTTCCCTCCTGTCTTGAACCTCCAGACCTCTTCCCCTGTTTCTCCGTTAACTGCGTAAACGAATCCGTCGTAAGAGCCTACGTATATTATTCCGCTCTCTTCAGAAGGTCTTGAATCCAGAAATGCCTTGCCTGCCTTGAGCCTCCATACCAGCTCTCCGGTGTTGATATTCAGAGCGTAAAGGTAACTGTCTCCGCAACCAAATATCACGAGATCCCTGTATTTCAGGGGCGAGCCGCTTATCCCCCCGGTTTCCTCGTCACCCCGAATCTTCCAGATCAGCATGAACTTGTTGCTCTTCTTCTTTACAGAGCTCTGGCCGAGTTCAAGTTCAAAATCCTTCTCAAATTCGAACATAATTAAATTTTGTCAGAAATTATAAATAACCCAAAACCAAAAGATAGGCACATGAAAGAGAAAAGGAAATACAGATCAAAACTCATAGAGATAAAGACAAAAAAACAGGCTGTAAGAGAGATGGAGAGGATAGGGGCGAGCGGTATCTGGATTATGGCTCCGAAATCAGTTTTCAAGGTCGTTAAGCTCCACTCTGTCCGGAATGCGATCGCCAACATTATCAAGCAGGAAATGCTCTCCATAGGAGGGGAAGCGGCTGTGAACAGAGGAACGGTTAACTGCTCGGTCCCGGAAACGGATGTTCTTTTGATGGGGACGCTGAGACATTATGATCTCCTTATCAAAAAACTGAAGATACAGGTTGGCGAATCAAAGGAGATCGCAGAAGAATTAGAAAAGGCTTTAAAGGGATTTTTATGATCTTGGAACAAGAACAGAAAGTCCAGATCTTGCTGGGGGTTTTTATTGCAGCACTCATCGCGGGGAATCTGCTAGGCACGAAGATCGCGAACCTCTGGATCTTTATCGCCTCAGTGGGGATCTTCATGTATCCTATCACGTTCCTTGTTACGGACGTTGTGGAGGATGTTTTCGGGAAGGAGAAGGTGAAGGGTTTCGTGATCGCGGGTTTTATTTCCATCGTGATCGTCATGCTTTTCACGGTTTTGTCCGTTCTCCTCCCTCCCGCTGCCCGCTACCCTTCGAACGAAGCTTTCCTTGCGGTATTCAATCCTTCGATACGCATAATGATAGCGAGTCTCGTTGCTTTCCTGCTCGCTCAATATCACGATATCTGGGCATTCAACTTCTGGAAGAGGAAAACAAAAGGGAGATTCCTCTGGTTGAGAAACAATCTCTCCACGGTCGTTTCCCAGTTCATCGACACCACGCTCTTCATGTTCATAGCATTCTACATGGCAACCCCGGCGTATACGATAGATTTCATATTCGCACTGATAGTTCCCTACTATTTGCTCAAGGTTTTTGTTGCGATCTGCGATACGCCCTTCGTTTATCTGGGTGTGTGGTGGCTGAAGGGGAAGAGACCGGGGAAGAAATATTTATAAAACCTCTTTGACATTCCCGATCAGGTAAATAGATCCCGTAACCAGGATCGCATCGTCTCTTTTCGCGAGCCTCTGGGCTTCCTTCAATGCGTTCCTTATCTCGCCTCTGAGTATGAAATGGTTTTTAACTTCCTTCCCTATTGTTTCAGGCTCCAACGCTCTGTACATCCTCGGCTTGGTTATTATCGTCCGGGAAGCGAGTGGTTTCAGGTACCTTATCATCCTTTTGTAATCCTTGTCCTCAAGCATTCCCATAACGAGAATGAGTCTTTTGTAGCGAAGTTCGGAAACGAACTTTCTTAACGCTATCACTCCTGCCGGGTTGTGGGCAGAATCCAGAATGAAAAGTGGTTTTCTCTTAATGATCTCCGCTCTTCCAGGCCACTGGGTTTTCTCAAGACCCTTCTTTATTTTTTGCATTGGCAGGTCAAACCCGAACTTTCTGATATTTTCGATGGTCTCGAGAGCTGTGTTCAGGTTCTCAATCTGGAAGTCCCCGAGAAGGGGGAAATTTATCTTCATGTCCTTGTAAACCACTTTCTGTTTATCCAGACCGGAACTTATTTTTCTCGTGTTTCTCTTAACCCTGATGAGTTCTGACTTTTTCTCTCCGCATATCCTTTTGATTACCTCGAAAGCTTCGCCTTTCGCATTGGTAACGACCAGCGAATTCCTCTTTACTATCCCGGCCTTTTCAAAGGCGATCTGTTTGATCTCGCTTCCCAGGACTCCTGTATGCTCCTTCGAGATGTTGGTTATAACCGAAACGAGCGGGTTAACGACGTTGGTCGCGTCCAGCCTCCCTCCCATCCCGACCTCGAGAACGAGAACATCGATTTTTTTTTCTTTGAAATACTTGAAGGCGAGGGCGGTAACGAACTCGAAGTACGTGAGTTCTATACCTTTCGATCTCACCAGTTTGAACAAGCGAATGACATCCTTCCTCGGGATAATCCTTCCGTTCACCCGGATCCTTTCCCTGAAGTCCACGAGGTGAGGGCTCGTGTACATCCCTACCTTGTATCCCGCCTCGCGAAGGACGGAAGAAAGTATCGCACATACCGATCCCTTCCCGTTAGTCCCTGCCACGTGTATAACTTTCAATCCCCTCTCTGGATTGCCCAGTTTTCTGAGGATCTTCTTGATGGGTCCGAGCCCCGGCCTGCTGCCAAACCTGTACAGGCCGAACAAATACGTTAGCGTGTCCTCATATTCCCTCATTTGTACTCGCTCTCCGTCTTATACTCACTCTTGACCTGGTATTCGCTCTTGAGATCGTACTGGTCCATCCCGCTTTCCTGGGTTGAGAAATCGTATTTCTCCTCTTCCGCGGTCTCTTCCCATTCCTCCCTTTTAACGGTTATCTCTGCTGCTATTTCCTCAGGAGCGGTGTACCTCGCGATCGCTGTCGTGCTTGTCTGAAATGTCCATATCTTCTTTCCCGTGTCCAGATCAAGGCTGTAAACGTGACAGTCAAGGGAACCGAATATCACGCTGTTTTTGTAAAACCCTGGCGGGCACCACACCTCATGGAAGGTCTTGAACCTCCATATCTCCTTCCCTGTCTCTGCGTCAATGCAGTAGAAGTTGTGGTCCTTGGAGCCGAAGTAAATCCTGCCCTTGTGAAAACTGACGCAGGCGCCTACCCTGTCACCTGTTCTGAATCTCCATATCTCTTTTCCAGTATCAACGTCCAGGCAATATAAATGATGGTCATGGGAACCGAAATATATTCTCTTTCCTTCAATAAAAGAGGCGCTGGTTATCCCGTAGCCCACCTTGAACCTCCATATCTCCTTCCCTGTCTCAACATCAAGGGCGTAAAAATTGCTGTCAAAGCTTCCGAAGTAGATTATGCCCTTCCTCACTGGAAACCTTCTGACGTTCACTATGCTTCCCGCGGTCTTGAACCTCCAGATTTCCTGCCCGGTTTTCTTGTCAGCCGCGTAAAGGAAGCCGTCATAGCTGCCGAACAGGACCTTGTTTCCGTGGACGGTGGGCGTTGTTATGGCCATGTCTCCTGTCTTGAACCTCCAGATCTCCTGCCCGGTTTCCGCATCCACCGCGTAAACAAAGCTGTCCTTTGAGCCGAAGTAAACGATCCCATCATAACGGGCAGCGGCCGCCCAGCACTTGTCTCCTGACCTGAACCTCCAGATCAGCTTTCCCGTTTTTTTATCTATCGCGTAGAGGTAGCCGTCGTAAGAAAGTATGTAGACCTTTTTATCATCAACTTCCGGCAGCGGATTAACGACACAGTCCCCGGTCTTGAACCTCCACAGTTCCTTTCCTGTTTCCGCATCTATCGCATAAAGATAATAATCACATGCCCCGGAATAGACGATTCCGTCATCCACGCGGCAGCTCTCGGTTGATCCCCCGTATTCGAATATCCAATACCTGTAAGAAATTCCTCTTTTCTTAACGTTGAAATCCGATAGCTCGATATCGAAGTCCCTGTCGAAATCGAAAGTCATAATCTAGAATTTGTGTAAAGGTTTTTTAAGTTAGAATTTAAAGATACTACGTGGGGTGAATTTGTGCGAAAAATAATAAGCCGCCGTAAAAAGGCAGGTCTTCCTCCGGGAACTCTTGTACACGTGGGCGAGAAGAAGCAGGAAAAGTCAAAGATAACGATAATTGATTATGATGAAAAGAAGTTTCATGAGAAAGAGGCAAAGGACATAAAGGAATGTTTTCCTTTCAGTAAAACCAAAACTGTCACGTGGATAAATATTGACGGGGTTCATGACGTAAACCTAATAAAGGAACTTGGCGGGCATTTCGGGTTTCACCCGCTCCTTCAGGAGGATATCGTAAACACGGAACAGCGTCCGAAAATGGAGGAGTTTGACGATCATATTTTCATTGTCCTGAAGATGCTCTACTATGATGAGAAAATTAAAGAGATAGTGATAGAGCAGATAAGCCTGGTATTCGGGCCCAATTATGTAATCTCCTTCCAGGAAAGGGAAGGGGACGTATTCAATCCCGTAAGGGAAAGAATAAGGAACGGGAAGAAGATAATAAAATTAGGATCCGATTATCTTGCGTACGCGTTAATAGATGCTGTCGTGGACCATTACTTCGCTATTTTGGAAAGACTGGGAGAAATCATCGAGGGTTTGGAAGGGGTTTTAATTTCTGATCCAAAACCGGAGACTCTCCATAAGATACACAGATTGAAAAGGGAAATGATATTCCTCAGGAAATCGGTCTGGCCTCTGAGAGAGGTTATAAGTCTTCTCCAGAGAACAGAAACATCCTTGATCAAAAGGCCCACGAAGGTATACCTTCGCGATGTCTACGACCACACCATACAGGTCATAGATACTGTCGAAACGTTCAGGGACATGGTCTCGGGGATGCTGGACACGTATCTTTCTAGCGTGAGCAACCGGATGAACGAGGTGATGAAGGTTCTTACGATCATCGCCACTATTTTCATCCCCCTGACCTTCATAGCAGGGATCTACGGGATGAACTTCCAATACATGCCCGAGCTGGAATGGGCATGGGGATACTATTCAGTCTGGTTTGTGATGTTGATGATAGCTCTTTTGATGTTCGCTTACTTCAGGAGGAAAAAATGGCTTTAGAACAAACAATCGCTTGGTTAGAATCGGTGGGATGGACACCTGTTTACATTTTGCTAGTTCTCATTTTCACACCAATCGTGGCCAAGATAGTTGATGTGTTCATGGCAAGGTCTTTCAGGGAAATTTCAGCAAAAAGAAAAAAACCAGTTGACGAGACAAGGCACAGGATGGTCAGGAACATCGTACGTGCGGTCATATACGTATTGGGCCTTCTTGTGGTAATCTCCTTCATACCCGAACTTAAAAACCTTTCCCTCGCCTTGTTTGCCGGCGCGGGTTTTGCGGGTATCGTTATCGGATTGGCGGCGCAGAACGCTTTCTCTAACATACTCTCGGGGATTTTCCTGACTATATTCCAGCCTTTCAGATTGGGAGACAGGGTTAAGATAAATGAGGAGTATGGGTCTATCGAGGATATAACGCTCCGCCACACTGTCATGAAAACCTGGGATAACCGGAGGCTGGTAATACCCAATGCACAGGTAAATGAAAGTTCTATTGTTAATTACTCTCTCAATGATGAAAAAATTCTTATGCATTTTGAGATGGGAATAAGCTATGATTCTGACATAGACAGGGCGAAGAAGATAATGCTGGATGAAGCGATGAAACACCCCGATCTTCTCGATGTCAATGAAAATGCTGAATTCCTAGAAAAGAAGGACGTGGCGAAAGTGAGGGTTGTGGGGACAGGAGATTTCTCGGTTAATTTACGCCTTTATGCATGGGCAAGGGATCAGCCTACGGCAGTTAAGATGAAGTTCGATCTGATAGAGAGCATAAAGAAGAGGTTCGATAAGGAAGGGATAGAAATCCCGTTCCCGTACAGGACGATTGTTTACAAGAAAGATCTGGAAAGAAACCAAAAAAAGAAGAGGTAGTTATTTCTTCCTCTTCCCAGCAGGCCTTTTAGGACTTATCATTACCCTCTTTGGATAGGGAATTTCTATATCGTTCTTGTCAAAGGCGATCTTGATCTCCTTCGTGAGCCTGACCTTCTTGTCCAGGAAGCCCTTGTTCTTTATCCATCCTCTTGCCTCGAGGTCCACCGAGAAGTCTCCGAATCCCTTTACAATAACAGATGGCTTTGGTTCATCAAGAAAGTCCGGGTCCTTCTTTATTATATCAAGAATTAACTTCTCTGCCTTCTTGAGGTCTGCCTCGTAAGCAATCCCTACGGGAATGGAAAGCCTTCTGGTGGGCAATCTGGAGTAGTTTATAACCAAAGAGCTTGCTGTTTTTGAATTGGGTATAATCATGATTTTGTTATCAAAGCCCTTTATAACTGTATTCCTAAGGTGTATGTCCATCACTTTACCCACCTTTCCGTCAATTTCAACAGTGTCGCCTATATTGAACATTTTGTCTGAATAAAGGAAAATGCCTGAAATGAAGTTCGAGAGCGTGTCCTTCGCGGCGAAACCAACCGCTATTCCTGCAACGCCCATACCGGCAAGAGCCGTAAATATTGCTCCCTTTAACCCCAGAATTTCAAGAATAACCAAAATTGCGGCAATCCATATCCCGTATTTTATAACCCTTTCTACCATCTTGTGCTTCTGTTCGGACCATTCCACCCTATCAACCATATCGTCGAATTTTCTCACAATGGGGGAGAACAGCTTTATAGCGATCTTTGCAGCTACCAGTGTTATAATTACCCATATTATCTTGACAACCCATTCATTCTGGAGAAGCTGGTTGATAACCTCAACATTAATCATACCTATAAAATGGGCGAAGGATTTAAAAAACTTATTATCAAGATTTAAAATGTGGGTGATTTCAAAGGAAAAACCGTTTTCAAACGTCCAGCACCTACGGTGGAACTAAAATGACTTCCGGGAATTTCCCAGCTCCGCAGGGACTGCTTTTATCACAGAAGTGATCACAGGCGAGCCTTAGTTAGGTCTCCCTATAAAATTCGCTGTTTTTTTCATCAAATAGTAAAGAATTTAAAACAATACTCCAAGGTTTAAATGTGAGAGATGAGTGAAAAGCGTTACCTGGGTATAAAGAAGCTGTGGGATGATTTATACAAAGGGATCGATAAAGAATGGGATTACCACAAGGTTGGGTGGATTGATTCTAGAGACGAAATGTTTGACAAATATGAGATCGGAAAGGAATTCTACAAAGAAGGCTTCAAAAAATTCAAAGGGAAAACCGGAGAAAATATAGGAAAGATAATTGCCTTTCCTGCCGGAACTCTCACCGTTCTCACCGCTTACAGGGGCCTTTCGGATGTTTTCGATTACGAATGCATACTTCCCATTCTAAGTAAATTGCAGCCAGGGGAGTGTAAAAAATACGCCCTGTCCCTTTTTGCTCTTTTCATCGGAGCCATTTACCATGACAGCAAAATGAAAAGAGGTAGGGGGGAAAGAGCATCGTTAGAAAGGCTTGTGGAAGAACTCACGAAGGCTAATGAGCATCATGAGGAGGAGCATAGAGTGGAGATCAAGAAACGTGGTAAACAACATGCACAGAGAGAAAGGGAGTATCAAAAGAGCTTGAAAGAAACGAAAGAGAAAGTGGATGCATTGTGCCAGCAAATAGAATACCAAAATTTGGAGATGGAAAAAATCAGAGAGGAGAATGCCGCTATAAGAAAGAATAACAAAGCTCAGTTAAAACTGCTAGAGAAAATATCCAAACAACATGAGAAGAAAAACAAAAATTGATCGAACTGATTAGATATTGAAATAATTGCTTAAAGTTTCTGGAGTTATTTGGACAGGTTCAGTCGAATCTGCCGGATCCGATAATTTATACCTTTTGGGATCATCCGCTATTACCATTAAACCTGCATCTAATCTTAATTCTCCCTTTATTTTCCCCAGCTCTTGCAGCTTTAGGGCAAATGTTCTGTAAAGTTTCGGATCAATCGTTAAATTATGTCTATCCAGATATTCCTTGATGACACCGTTCATATAATTTAAATTTAGCATAGTTACGTATTTAAACCTTGATTTTCCTGATCTCCGAGCAGAACCCGGAGATTTCATACGTATTGTAATACTTCCTGAACTCCCCGTCGAAAACGATCTGATTACCTTCCTTCACTTCAGTTCTCCCGTACTTGACCGAGCAGAATATTAGGATTTCCTCCTCCCCGTCCGAGATCACGAACTGCTGGTAATGAAAGCCTTTATCGGATACGTGATCTTCCGAAACCTCTATGATCTCCCCCTTCACGTAAACGTAATCCCCGAGGAGGGAATGCTCGTAAACCTCGGAAACCGAGAAAGGACGAGAATCGCCCGAAACCATCCTCCCTGTCATGCCCGAAAGGGAGACCGCGGTAACATTGAGTATTAATATGACCAAAAAAACCAAGATCCACTGCCCTTTCGGATCCATGTTGAGATTTTTGCGCGAGGGGATAAGAAGTTATGTTTAAACGCGAACTCAGATCTCAAGCTCTCTCCCTTCCAGGATCTCCACTTTCGTCTCTCCCTTGGATTCCACCTTTTGTTTGAACTCGCCCGCGTTCGCGTTCAGCCCCTCGAGGAAGTTGTAATGCATGGGGATCGCGAACTTGGGCTTCATCGCCAGGATCGCTTCCTTAGCCTGTTCCGTGTCCATTGTATACGTCCCTCCGATCGGGATGAGAACGGCTGTTAAACCCTGGAATTCGTTCATCTCCGGGATGAAATCGCTGTCTCCCGTGTGGTATACGCTCTTCCCTTCGGACTCTATTATGAATCCCACACCGACCCCTTTCGGGTGGAACGGCTTGCTTACATTATATGCATCCACGGCCAGGATCTTTATCCCTTCCATCTCCAGGGAATCCCCCACGTTAACCGTTTTAACGTTCCCCCCGAGCTTTGCGGCCGCCTTCTCGGTCGCGACTACCTGGGTCCTCTCTGTCCGTATTTCGTTCACCTTGGAGGGATCGCAGTGGTCGTAGTGGTCGTGCGTTACCAGGATTATGTCAGCGAGAGGGGAGCCTTTCGGGAGTACGTATGGATCTATGTATAGAATTCTTTCAGAGGTCTCGATCTTGAAGGTTGCGTGCCCGAACCACGTGATTTTCATAAGAAAACCTACCTTTAAAATCGATTATATTTTGGTTTCTCTATTTAAATTAAGATACCAAAGATTTTTTGGAGAACATGCCCTACAAATACAAAAAGATCTGTTTCGGGGGGACGTTCGATATCCCCATCCATAAGGGTCACGAGGCCCTGATCGAGAAGGCGTTCGAGATCGGGAAGTTCTGCGTGATAGGTTTAACTACGGAGGAATACGCGGCCTTCCTCCGGAAACGTGATTCCGATCAGATAAAGCCCTTCAGGGAAAGGAAGGAGAATCTTGTCAGGTATCTTAAATCAGAGAATCTGTCCGGCAGGTTTGAGATCGTTGAATTGGGCAATTTCTGCGATCCCAGGCTCATGGAGGAGGAAACGGATGTGGAGGCTATAATAGTGAGCGAGGAAAGGGAGTGGGTTGCGGAAGAGATCAATAAAGAAAGGGAGGGGAACGGTTTTAAACCCTTTGACATAGTTCTCGTTCCCATTGTTCTGGCCGAGGACAGGGTAAAGATATCCTCCAGTAGGGTAAGATCAGGGGAGATAACCCCAGAGGGTAAGATCAAGAAGTAACTATTCGTTCAGCTTTCTTATCCTTTCTTCCCCTTTGATCGAGCGTATGAACCTCGCGACCGTTTCCGGGACGAGATTCCTCCATTCACGATTTTCCAGGATCCTCTTTCGTATCTCCTTTCCCGAGTACTTGTCCTTGACGTAAAGGTCATGCTTCCTCACTGGGATTCCAATCCTTTCGAAACATCTCTCCGTCCAGGGGTTCATGGTGTAGACCACGTCGAATTTCGCGAGCTTCCGGATCGCCTCCGCCCACTTCTTGTCATTGTTGAAGTCCCTGACCGAGATGATCTTGTATTTCTTTACGTTCGCCTCTTTCATCCCCTTCTCTATCATCCGCTTTCTTTCCTCGAGCGTGAACGGGTTCTCAGGGGTCCTCCCCTCCTGAGAGCTCCCTATCACTATCGTTATCTCTTTGTTCTTGCTCAGGATATCCTTTATCGCTCTCAGGTGTCCCCGGTGGAAGGGCTGGAACCTCCCGACAAAAAGAGCTCTCCCCTTAGCCTCCCTTTCCGGGGCTTTCGTGATTATCTTGTATATCCTGGAAGCGATCTTCCTCCCCTTCTCCTCTTCCACATCGAACAGGAGGATCCTTCCGGAGGGGTAGATGCTTATTCGAGCGCCTCCCATCTCGGTAACCAGGATGACGTTGGTCTTTACGTGCACGTTATCGAACCTGTCCGCAAGGCTCTCGAGATCAAGCTTCAGGTCTCTCTTCGGCTTCAGTTCCCAGCCGCCCGTGTCCTTACACAGCTTGAACACGTAGTAACTCATATCACAAACCTCTTCTTTCTGCCGATTATATTTTTTGCCAGGGTCTTAATATTTTTTATTTTTTCTTCCTCTTGGATAATGAAATCAAGTCTCGCCTTCGTTGCTGGTTTTTTGGGCGTTACTGCGCAGCAACCGTGTGTCCGGATCGAGATCCCATAGGTTCCTATCTCCTTCGAAATCCTCACGGTCTCCTCCTTGTCAAAACCTAACAAAGGCCTGAACACGGGAATCGATACGACCTCGTTCTCAACGAAGATATTGTCCAGCGTTTGGGAGGCTACCTGTGCGAGATTCTCACCTGTAGCGATTGCCTTGCAGTTCAACTTCCTTGCGAGCATTTCTGATATTCTGTACATCATCCTCCTGCATAGAACGCACGTCTGCCTCCTCTCGCAGTTTTTAATTATCTCTTTCTGGACCTTTCCGAAAGGGATTATGTAAAGATTCAATTTCTCCGGGGAATATTCCCTTAGCTTTTTCAGAATGTCCATAACCCTTTTCCTGTTTTTTTCACTCGTGAAAACCTCGGGATGGAAATAAACAAAATCTACCGAACACCCTCTCCTCATGAGCATCCAGGAAGCGACAGGGGAATCGATCCCTCCCGAGACCAGGGACAGAACCTTCCCGCTCACGCCGTAGGGCATGCCTCCGAGGCCCCTGATCTTATCGGAATAAACGTACGCCTTCTTCCTGACCTCCACGAATATGGTGAAATCCGGATTCGTAAGGTCGACTTTCCTCCTGATCTTCTTTCCTATCTCTTCCTCTATTTGCCTGCTCGTGAATTTCAGGAACTTGTCGCTCCTGCTCGCGCGGATCGCGAAGGTTTCCTTGGGTTTTATCTCTCTGGCCCTGTCAAGGATCGCCCTCTCTATTGATTTGAAATCCGAGCTGGTTTCCTTTGCCCTTGCGAACCAGGATATTCCGAAAACCCTCCCGAGGATTTCCTCCGCCCTTTTACTCCTTGCCTCCAGGATCAGCATGTCCCTTGTTTTCTCAAGTCTGAAGGCGATCCTCTCTTTCTTTAACATTCTCCTTATATTTTCAGCTAACTGGTTCAGGAATCTCCTGCGGACGGGCTCGGATTTGAGCCAGAGCTCCCCGTACTTTATGATTATCCTTTCCCGCATACTTCACAATCATTCCTTGTTTTTATATTTAAAAATTCGAATTCCGGTTTCCTCATGTGCACTACCAGCAGTTTCCCGTAATTGGGCTTTGAGAGTCTGGTCAGGACCTTTATCGTTTCCATCACTTCCCAGGAAGCGATCGTTCCTATCACGGGAGAGATCACCCCTTCAACACTGCATGATGGTATTGAACCTGGTTTGGGTTTTTTCGGGTACAAACACGAGAAACACGGCTTCCCTGAAGGAGGGAAAGTGGATGACATTCCGTCGTCCTTAAGTACGCTCCCGTAGATCCATGGGATTTCATTCTTAACGCAGAACTTGTTTATAACGTATCGGGTATCCATGTTGTCCGAGCAGTCCACAACAAGATCGAAGCCAGCGAGGAGTTTTTCCGAATTGGTTGGGTTGAGGTTCTCCGTGATCCCCTGGACCCTCCCCCCGGGGTTTATGTCCCTGAGTTTTTTCCCTACCACGAACGCTTTCGATTTACCTATATCGCTCCCATTAAAAATCATAACCCTGTGGAGGTTTGATTCCTCCACAAGATCCCTGTCTATCACCCTCACGAAACCGATCCCTGCCCTGACGAGCATGGAGCTCACGAAGGATCCGAGCCCCCCGGCTCCCACCACAACCACTCTCGATTTTGAGAGCTTTTCCTGCCTATTCATTCCCAGGAACGGGATCTGTCTCGAGAACAGATCGTAAGTCTCAGGGTTCATAGCTTCTTATTAGATTTGTTTTTAAAAAATTATATATGATCAGGCAGACCGAAAAGGGGGTTCTTCTGGAAGTCAGGGTGAAACCAAATTCCAAAAGGTTCGCCCTGATCAGGAAAGGTGACCAGCTGATTCTAGAGGTCACTTCTCCTCCACGAGAGGGGAGAGCGAATCTCGAGATCGTGAGGGAACTTAAAAGAAGATTAGGGAAGGATGTGGAGATCGTTAAAGGATTCAAATCGAGGGAGAAGGTTATCTTGGTGAAGAACGCGAAAAAAGAGGATCTTGAAACTATCAAACGATGGAAAGATACCACTGATTGAATTTGCTGTATATTTTGTCCCAGTAATTCACGGTCTCCCTGAAGAAAGGGATGCGGAATACCTTGAATTTCTTGCCCGTCCGGGGGTTTTCGATTTCGATCTCAACATTGTCAACACCGCAATTGAACGCACACATCCCGTGTAATACATTGCCTCCCAATCTCCTCGTGAGCTGCGCATTGTATTTCACCCCCATGTCCGTGTTGACTTCCGGTTTAAAACGCTGGTCCTCTTTAATTTTACCTGCGATCAGTTCCCCCCTGTATTTCCTGTAGTCCTTCTTCACATCCCCTTCCATTTCCTTGTACTGTTCCCTTTCGAGTGCAGATTCGAATGCAAGGTCCATAAAGTTCGATCCATATCTCGCCTTCTCCAACATCAGTTCATGGTACTCCTGAAAAACGGAAAAATCATCAAGGAGGTGTTCCATCCTTTCAGAGGCCTCCTCATATGCTTCCCTGATGCTTACGAAATCCATGTTGCTCACGATATCGACAAGACCTTCCTGCAGATCCGTGATACCCTTGTCAAACATCTCGTAAGCCTTGAAAATTATTTTCTCGCTGCTCTCTCTTGCGAGGTCGGGTATATCCTCCAAGCTTTTAAGGTTTGACCAGTGTTTGTAAAGTTCAAACTTCATCTCCCCAAGTTCTTTATCGTTCATTTCAGTCGCTCTTTTTTTCCTTTTCTTCATGTAATTGCGCATATCGCTCCTTATTTCGTTAAATAAGAGTTTCTCGCACAATTCCGCTCTCCTCTGGATCTTTTTGGCCTGCCCGTATTTTTCCGTGGCCTCCCTGTAGTAATCGGGATGGTAAACATCCTTCATGCCCATCCTTTCAGCGGTGGAGGGGATGAACTGCATCAGACCTCCGGCCCCAACCCAGGAAATCGCAGCAGGGTCGAATTTCGACTCCTGGAATATCTGGGACATCACGAGAAGCGGGTCCATGTGGTAAGTTTTGGCGTGTCTTTCGCAGGCCTCGAAAACCACGGGAACGAAATCCTCCGATCCCGGGTAATTTCTTTTGAAAAAACTCAAAACCTTGCCCATGTCGTATTTCGGGGGATCTAAGTTCACCAAGGCCTGCATGGGCGTGAATGCCTCCTTTGTGATTATTTCAGGTTCTTTCCGGATATCTATCCTTGGTTTTGGCGGGTCCTGGTCTATGCTGTCACTTACGATAGGCACACCCGCGGCTAAAAGAGGTAATATTCTTAAATTCTTCAAAAATTTCCTTCTGCTTTCGTTCATTTTATCTTTTAATGGTGACAAATTTTATAAGTTTTACAGGAATGTCCCCAGTATCCAGGGTCCTACCAGGTTCCCCACGTAGGCAGCGACAAAGAACTGGAAGGTCCTTCCTATCGCGCAAAAAATCATGTACTTCTTGAAGTTCAGTTCAAACATCCCCGAGCACCATGTAACGATCTTGAAGGGAATCGGGCCTGCTGCAGCGATTAACACGATCCACTCGCCCCATTTCTGATACCACCTGTCCACCTTGTCGAGGTTTTTCTTTTTGAAGAGCCTTATGAAAACGGGCTTCCCGAGATAATAACCGAATGCGTAGCCTATAACAGCTCCTATGAGCGATCCTATAGTCGCCACAACCGCGACCCAGAAGGGATCGGCCCCCAGGACAGTGGCAGGCGTAACGAAGAAAGCTGTGGGGACAGGGAAAATGAATGATTCGAATACAGAGATTATGAAGGTCCCGATCAGGCCGTATGTTTCCACGAATGCCTGGCTTGCGAGGATCAGGGGGGTGAAAATTGTCGGCATAACGTTAATTGGGGGGAAAGTCTAATAAAATTATATCAAAGACAGGGAAACAGGCAAATGAAAGTAATAAAAAGTTTTGTTTTAAATGTAAATTATGTTTAAAATAGATATAGGCGGGATAAGTGGTCATGAGGAAGTTGACGAAAGCGTACCGATTCGCAAGGATGGTAAACTGTTCGCCCGCATGAACTATTTAATAAAATCTAATTCACTTTCAGGGGAACCAGGACATGAGGAGACCCACATAAGGATTATTCCGGCATATCCAAATGAGATGGGGGAGATTGAGATAGAAAACGGGCAACTGGTTAAAGGGGATCCAGCTGATTACATGAAGCTTATGAGAAAGGCTGACGGGACTGAATTCTTCTCCAAAAGACCTACAATAGGAAGGATTCTTTCAGATCTGGTTAAAATGTATGGGGAACGGGTTTGAAATATTTAAATACTTCTTACCAAATAAACGTTAACTCGGAATTGCTTAAGCATGACTGAGGAGGTGAAGCTGCGAATGACGGCTTAAATTTATAAATCAGGCCGTCTATGACGTAACTATGTTTAAATTGGTGGTTTCTGACCCGAAGACGAGGAAAACGTATCAGAAAGAGGTTTCCCAGAAGGAATCCGGTCTGCTTAACAGGAAGATCGGGGACAAGGTGAAAGGCGACTTCTTGGGAATGTCAGGATACGAACTGCAGATTACAGGAGGCTCTGACAAGCAGGGATTTCCAATGAGACCGGACATGCAGGGAATCACCAGGAAGAAGGTTCTTCTGACAGGAGGTCCTGGTTTTCACCCGAAACAGAGAGGGGAGAGGAGAAGGAAATCCGTCCGGGGGAATACGATCTCCCAGGATACAGCCCAGGTGAACACCAAGATCGTGAAGCACGGGACGAAGAAACTTGAGCAGATCTTCGGCAAGAAGGAGGCGAAGGAAGAGAAGCCCAAGGAAGAGAAAAAGCCCGAACCCAAGCCCGAAGAGGAACCCAAGGAAGAGCCCAAGAAGGAAGAGAAGCCTGCGGAACCGGAGAAGAAGAAACCCCCGAAGGAAGAGAAGAAGTGAACCTGGAGCAGAGCCTGAATTTTTAAATTCTCCCGGTTAATTTCAATTATGAGATACTTGATGCTGGGTATAGCGATTGTTTTATTTCTAATCCCTTCGGTACAGCCGCTGGAGATCTCGGAGTACAACATAACCTTCGACATACTCCCGGACGGCAGGGTGAACGAGCAGGTTTCGATGGATTTCAGGGAAAGGCTGAACGCGAGCACGCTCAACTACGTCGTTCTGGGGGACATATCCGACCTGAGGATTTCCAGCGATATGGGGGAGATAGATTACGTACTGGAGAGGACAGGGAACGAGCACAACGTGAAGTTCGTCGTCCCGGAAGGGACAAAGATGATCGTTATAACGTTCACAGCGAAGGACCTGGTTTTCACAAGGGACAGCATATACAGCTTCTCCACGAACCTCCAGCCTCCTGATTCCGAGAGGGTGAAATTGACCGCCTTCCTCCCCAGGGGTTTCGCGATCTACAGCGACGTCGTTTACCCCGGGGACAACGAGGTCCTCACGGACGGGGAGAGGATATACCTTGAATGGATACTGGAAAATCCGGAGGAAATCGCGATATCCTTCAAATACTACAGCATGCACAGCGACTACTCCCTGGCCGTGTTTCTCGTGATGGCCCTGGCGATCGTCCTGACAGCATCCTACCTGGTCTTCCACTACAGGAAGAGGGTGAGGACAGAATTCCTCAGGGGTTTCACTGAGGACGAGAGAAGGGTTCTGAAAGCGCTTTCCGAACGAAACGTCTGCATGCAGAAGGCTCTCGAGAAACAATTCGGCTTCTCAAGGGCGAAAATGACAAGGATCGTGAAAAAGCTGGAAGGCAAAGGGCTGGTTGAAAGGGAAAGGGTCGGGAGGACGAACCGCTTGTTTTACAGGAAATAATTGTTTCAGATTGTTTCACAGAACGTTTTAGTAGTCGAAACGATAAAATATATACCAGGCAGATCAAAATATAAAAGGAGGTTGAATATGAAAAAATTGCTTACATTGGCAGTGGCTTTGATTGCCGTACTGGCAATAGGAGCTTCGGTAATGGCTCAGCAGGTAGGAGCGCAGAATCAGATAAGGTCAAAAATACACACACTTGGAGCTTTCGGGAACGGTCTGGCGATTTCAGAGGACGATCCCATGGACTTCGAACTGATCAGAATTGGGATGGCAGCGATAAAGGTAGAGCTGGCGGACCAGGAGAAGACGGTAAAGGCTGGCGTGCTTCACTTCGCGGACGAGAAATACAGGCTCAGGGACGTGGTCATAGGAAACGGGTCTGTCACGGCGAACATCTACCTGAACGACACCCAGGTGGGTTCCTTATCCCTTGATTCGTACCCCAAGGGCGAAAAGGAGCTGTGGGCAGGTACCATGACGCTTAACGGAAAGACCTACAACGTTTACCTGATACAGGGAAGGAGAGTCGTGAAGGCAGTGGAAAAGGCACAGAAGGCGTTCGAATACTGCAGGAACAACCCGGAGAGGTGCAGGGCAGCGATGCAGGCGATAGGCAGGAACGTGATATGCGACCCGGTGACGGACGAGAACTGCAGGGAGAGGATAAGGACCTTCTGCGAGAGCAACCCGGAAGATGCAAGGTGCAAAGCCCTAAGACTCGCGCAGTGCGGGCTTAACCTTGAGGACGCCGACTGCAGGGCTGAGATCAGGGGAGTATGCAGCAACAACGCGACTGAAACCGCCTGCCAGAGACTCGGGGAAGTCTACAACAACATGGTCCAGAAAAGGCCCGAAATCCTTGAAAACGCGCCCCAGTGGTTCCAGACAGTGAGGCAGAGGCTTCTACAGGCAGGAGGAGCAAGATAGGTAAGGTGATGCTATGAAATTCGCAGCAATCTTACTGGCATTATTGGTGGCAGCGGTTTTTGTCAGCGGCTGCGTCCAGGAACCCCCTGGCCCGACGGGACCAACCACAGGCCCGACAGATGGCGGACTAACACAAGAACAGGCGGAGCAGCAGGCTCTGCAGACGCTGGATCAGGAAATGGACGCGCTCGAGGAGATGAGCCTAGAAGAGCTAGAGAACGAACTCCTTCAGCAGGGGTAAAAACCCCCTTTTCTCTTTTTATTTTCTTATTTCTTTAGTGTAACCACCTAACAGTAACATTTATAAACCCTTAAATCAATAATATATCACAAAGTGAGGTGTTTTCAGATGAGTGGGGAAATTGGAACCAATCCTGTGAAGAGAGAGAAGGTTTTGCCTATAGATAGGTATATAAATGATCCAACGATACACAGTCCAGATACAAAATTATATGAGTTTATAAATAATGGCAAAGTTGCCGAGGTTTTTTATCAAATTGGAGATAACTGGATAAAGTCGGTTATTCCTGAAAAAGTTTAACTCTAATAAGAGTGTTATTAAGTTCTTAATGGGACGAAAGCGCATCCCCCGTGATTCTTTTTTTCCAGGCCCTTTTTGGTTTTCCTGATCTTCATCAGTTCCTGGTAGAATCCTCCCCCGACCGGGGCGAGCAGGATCCCGTTCATTTTCAGCTGCGAGATCCAGGAATCGAATATCTCGGGCGTAGCGCAAGTAACGAGAATCTTATCGTATGGCTTCGCTTTTTCGTAACCTTTTGATCCATCTCCCATTATGACCTCAACATTCTTTACACTCGCTTTACTCAGGTTAGATCTAGCAAAGGAAACGAGCTCGGGATCCACCTCTATTGAATAGATTTTTTTGACCAGCTTCGAGAGGATAGCAGCCTGGTAGCCAGATCCCGCTCCTATCTCGAGAACCTTATCCTTCGTTTCGGGTTCCAGGAGTTCGGTCATGATCGCGACCATGTGGGGAGCGGAAATGGTCTGGCCGGAAAGAATGGAAAGCGGATAATCCGCATAGGCGAAAGCACGATCGCTTTCCATAACGAATTCCTCCCTGGGGATCTTCCCGAAAACACTGATCACTTTCTTCGTCCTGAGATACCCTTGATCCATGAGGTTTTTTATAAGTCTCTCCTTTTCCGGGTTTCCAGAAGTCATAATTAAATTTGGGCATTTGAATTTATAATGTTGACATAAAATATAATTATGATGTTCTACGATTATCACGTGCATCCGGAAATCGATCTGGAAGGGATGTTAAGGAACCTGGAAACCCTGGGATGGAAGGGGGTCTGTTTCCTCTGCGGATCCCTTGAGGAGATGGAGAAACTCAGGAAGGGGCTGGGAAAAACAAAGCTTGACGTGTCCTTCGGTTACAAGATAGAGACTGGAAACCCTAATAACATCCCGAAAATCGCGGGAAAGGTCAGGAAGAAAGTTGAGATTATTTTGGTTTTCGGGGGCGACCCGGAAATCAACAGGAAGGCCTGCGAGACGAGGGAAGTGGATGTCCTCACGCACCCGGAGATGGGTGAGACAAACGGGATGGATTACGTTATGGTGAAGCTTGCGAAAAAGAATAACGTCTCGATCGAGTTCAACTTCCGTGAGCTCCTCCATACGTACAAGAAATCAAGGGCGAACCTCTTCTCCAAGATGATGGCGAACGCGAATCTCGTTAGGAAATTCCGAACGCCCTTTGTTCTCACTTCCGGGGCGCTCGATCCCTGGGATCTCAGGAGTCCTTCCGAACTGATATCCTTCGGGAACGTTCTTGGTTTTAACCCAAAGGACGTTAAGCTGAGCCTGACCGAAAGGATCATCAGGGAGAACAGGAAAAGACTGGGAAAGAAATGGGTAATGCCCGGGGTTGAACTGGAATAGTTTTAGGTAAACCTGCTCGCCACGAACACCAGGTCGAAGACATCGATTTCCCCGTTATTATCAGTGTCAGCGTTCGGGTCAAAACCTGTTTTCTTGCCGAAGTCTATCGAGACGGCGACCAGGTCGTCTATGTCCACGTCGCCGTCCCCGTCGACATCAGGGTCTGCAACCAAGTTAAAGTGGTCCCTGATCTCTTCCTGGGTTAAAGGCCTGCTGTAAACCCTCACATCATCAATTATGCCGGGCGTGTACCTTGGGGCATATGTTGTAGCGCCTATTTCAACAGGCGAGTTCGTGTCGATTGAATTACTGTTCATATCAGAGCAACTCCCCACAAGCTCACCGTCGACGTATACGTACACGTTAGGCTCATCCGCAACAAACGCCCCGTGGTACCAGACACCGGGTGAAATGGATCCTGTAGTCTGTGAACATAAGTAATCTTCCCCGTTTGATTCGGAATGGTATTTGAGCAGGCCGTTTTGCACTATCAAAACCCAGTCTTTGGTGTTGCCGTCCAATTGTTTCCCAACTATATCACGATTGCCTGTTACGTCATCCAGTTTGAACCAAGCTTCTACTGTTTTGACAAGCGGGGAACCCCCACTCAACTCCGGTGTGTCAGGTACCTCCACATAATCACCCACCCCGTCTAACCTAATTCCCTGACCTACTTTCCCTGTTTCAAAAATAGGATTTCCATGAATTATGCCGTGGTTGGCGTAAAGAGAATTGTCATTGGCAGAGGCTTCGAACTCGTAGTGTGCGATAAAATCACTGTCAATGCAGACAAGAGGCCAGTTTAGGGGGGAGATAGCATTGTTGATTGTTCCGTTTTCTTCTATTGCATTCCATGTGTTGGAGTTGTTCGTGTCCCAGGTCCATAAAAACCATCCCTGCAGATTATAAGAGCATGAACCGTTCATTGAATCCCGGAGAACATTAACTGCGTTATTGATGTCGGGGTAATGGGTTTCATGCACCCCGAATTCTCCCCAGATAAGCGGTTTTTCGCCGCTCAATTGATCATATTCCGCCAAATTCATGTAATTCTCAAGATATTCATTGGCGTTGCCCCGCGGGTAAAAGTGTATTGCCAAATGGTCAACATCTGATCTGTCAACTGCCAGCAGACTCGCATTAAAATGCATGTAAAGACTCGATGTGGTAAGTGCATTGGGATCAGCTGATTTCACAGCCGAGGAAACATCGTTCATCCAATACGTTAGGCTATTATCCTTCATCAGTTCTTTCTGGTTTGGATCTGACATGTCATAGGTTCCGCCTTCTGCAGGAGTTACAAATCCGGTTGTAAGAGAGAATGGTAAATAACCGTAAAAAAACCGCGGCTCGTTCCATAGGTCGTAAGAAAAAACAGTGCTGAGCAGTTTCGGATCATCTGATTTAATGAAATTTACAACATCAACAAGTTCAGCTTTGCATCTATTGATCTGTTCCTGCCATAAGAAATAACTGTTAAAATAATTCATATCTGGCGGCAAGGACCACGGATCATCGTCATAGTTCTGGGGTATTCCTTGATTAACCAGAATTACATATATTCCGTGGTTTCTCGCCCTTTTAAGGAAATCGATTACACTGTCCATATAGTCGGGATCCAGTCCGGGTTCTGTTAGAAATCCTCCTATCTTCTTGTAACTGAGCCAAACACGGACAGCGTTGTATCCGTTAAGTTGCATTTCTTCCAGGACAGATTCGATCTCATCCGGGTTATACAGGCCTTGATCAAATGTAGAATGCCACAAACTGCCACACTGATAGGTCAGTGGTATGTAGTTGTTTCCCCTCAGAACGAATTTCTCTCCGGTCAATGTATTGTAAAATTCAGGTACCCCTCCTGAAGATCGTATCTTGATCCTCGGGCTCTCGGTAATTTCAGATACGTACACCGTTGAGGATTTTTTTATAGAACCGCATGCGCACGTGCATTCAAGAGTATATATAGAAGTATCAGATGGTGAGACTATCTGGGAACCGGATAGGGGTTTTCCTCCGGACCACTCCCCTGAAGCCAGACATGTACAACTCTGATCAATTGTGCAAGATCCTGAATCTTCCAGAGACCATGAAAGTGTGGCCTGCTGACCCGGACCCGGGGCAATAGAAGAGGGGTTTGCATTGAAATCGAGCGAAGGTGCAGGGACAGTGAATGTGAACTCATCTGGTGTTAGATCTCCGAACCACTCTACCCATTCCACGATCATTCTCCACTGGAAGTTGTAGGTTCTAGGATATGTCGGGGCAGTTATCTTAAAGGCAAATGTTTTCTCTTCTCCCGGAGATACGCTTTCACCTTGATTCAATTCAACCCTGCACAATCCCCATGCAATGTTGTTATATGGTGTATGGGATCCCAGTTTGTATCCAGAAGTAGCATTCCATGTTGTTGTTCCCGTGTTTTTCATGGTTATGGATACGTCGTAGGTTTGTCCGGCAACCATTGAGGATGGAACGCTCTGTGACACGAACTCGGCATCATTAAAGCCATCAGCCGAAGCTGCGCATGCAAGTAAGACCATGGCCGAAAGAAAACCGACCAAAACCTCCCTCATACTTTAATTTTGGGGTTTTCCAGTTAAAAATCACGTGAACCTGCTCGCCACGAAGACCAGGTCGAAGATATCTATCCCTCCGTCGCTGTTTATGTCGCAGACCGGGTCGAAACCTGTTTTCTTGCCGAAGTCCAGGGAGATCTCGATAAGGTCGTCTATGTCAACGTCCCCGTCACTGTCCACGTCCGCCCTTGCGATTTCTTCCAGTTCGTTGTAGAAATTGAGTATCTCTTGAGGGGAGAGGGCGCGGTCGTATATTCTGACCTCGTCTATGGTGCCGTTGAAGTTGTACTCATCGGGATTTGTTGAATAGTCCCCGATAACAAAATCCTGGCCAGCGGGCAGTGTCCAGTTCATGCTTATGTCACCCTCAGGGTTCGGGGCGAAAGGGACTCCGTTCTTGTACCAATAAACCTTTGATTTGCCGAAAACGACCGCGACATGCTGCCATTCACCGAACGTGAAGAAAGAGGCAGCGAATTCATTCTCGTGCGAAGTAGCGTTGTTTACCCTTAGCTGCATGTCTCCATTGCTGTTGTGCCAGAGATACCATCCGCTCCTGTGGTATGCTCCCTTGGACAGGAAGATGTTGTTACCCTCCTGTATCCCCGGTTTAATCCAGAGGGAGACAGAGATTATTCCAGCGTTCAAATCCGAGGCATCCCCGCAATCGATATAATCGTTAATCCCGTCAAAACTGAGAGCTGATCCTGACATGCCTGAAGTCCAGTTCGCCCCGTTGACGGTTCCGTCGTTCCCGTTGCCCGAGCCGTCGCTGGCGAGATCTCCCGATCCCTCGTCGAAATGCCAGAAGGCGACAGGGCCTCCCGGAGGGAGGCAGTCGTTGTCATTCGTTTGGTCGCAGCCAGGGGGGCAGCAGCCGTCATCGTTCAGGCAGGAGGTCTTGTCCTGGGAAGAGCAAGCGGAAGAGCAGGTCCCGGGATTGGAGCAGGTGTAGGTCTTGCAGGGATCGGAACCGCAGTCGGAGTTCTGGGTGCAGGTCGGGGTCGAGCATACCCCGGAACAGCAGATCTGCGGGGAGGAACAGGAGCAGTCCTGGGGACAGGAAGAGCAATCCTCGCCTGAGTCGCAGTTCCCGTCACCGCATTCCGGCGTGGGTGGTTCTTCTGATAAGAATTCGTAAACTCCTATGTCAGGGGCGGATCCTGAATAGGAGAGGGAAACGCCCTGACCGGAAGTCCAGGTCAGGGACCTGTCAACGGTAAGCGTGTTGGTGTCGTAGTTCACGTTGGTTATCCGGGCCGTTATGCTCTGTCCCTCGAGCTGGATCAGGTCGCCTTCCACAATCCCGAAGCCGTCTGTGAAGTATCCGGCGTCCTGGACGGGAATGTTAGTCCCTGATCCGGCGGATCTCGTGGCGGTGAGCCATCCGCCGGCGTCTATGCATGGGCTGCCTGATCCAAGGCTGAAGTCAGAGTTTGACTCATCCTGGAATACAGGGTTTCCGTTTGCATCCCACCAGTTATTTGTGAAGGTATTATCGCCAGTGGATGCGTCACCATATGTATCAATCCCATCACCGTCATTATTGTAATTGATATTGTTCTTGAAGACATTGCCGTCCTGCGTGTCTGAGCCTGTGTTTTCATTCATAAAAATACCTGTATCCCCGACGCCGCCAATTGCATCGTATCCATTGCCGTGAAAGACATTATTGTATACCTTGTTGTCCTGGTTGTAGTACGTTTGGCCACTGCTTGTTACACCATTCATGTATAAACCAGGCCCGAGATTCCCATCAAATACGTTGTTCCGAATGATATTGCCGCTGCCTGAACACCTCAGACCTGGATTGTGCCAGGCTGAATTATGATTTACATGCCCGCAATTATGCATGTAATTGCCCTCAAACAAGTTACGCCCTTTGGCCGGGTCGTTCGGCTGGCCTATTAACGTTCCGCCCCGGTGCCAATAATTGTAAACAATGTTATTACGGTAAACATTCTCAAACCCCCACATGGAGAGCGGGGTATGAGAAATGTAACTTAACTCGTTTCCTTCTATTAAGTTGTATTTGCAACCATCACCCTGAGTTTGAATGCCATCACCATTGCCCCTATCAACACCATCTGGCGGGCCTATATGAGAAATTGTGTTATTTAGAATTTGGCAATATTCCGAACCTTCGCGCAGCCTGATTCCCATAATGGCGCTTCCGTCAGTATTCTTAGAAAGGTTCCTAATAATACAATTTTTCACAATGATATGATCTTTTCCTATAATATCAATACCAAAGTGCGGACCATCGATTTCTTGGGTTGCTTCCTCAAAGCGCAATCCATCTAATGTTATATAATTCTGGTTAATAATTGCCAAAGTATTCTGGCCCCTTATATAGACAGCATCATTACCATAGTTGGTATAAGTTATGGGGTTACCTGCGCTGCCAGGGTTCCTTGGATTTATGATAGTGTTTTGGTCGTTTTCTGAGTATATTCCTTGCCTTATGTATACCGTGTCCCCTGCCTGGAGAACCGAATTGGCCCTCGTTATCGTGCACCAGGGGGAACTTACGCTCATGCCGTTATTGCTGTCCGAGCAGCTCCCTCCTATCGAGTTCACGTCCACGTAGTAATCCACCGCGCTCACGGAAACGGGTAAAAGAACGAACATCAGGACAAAGCCGGCCAAAATCTTCTTCATGATTAAATTTATGTGTAAGGCTGTTAAATATTCGGATTACTTCTTTTTCCTTCTCTTTGTAGCCAAAAACAGCAGGAGTAAAATTATTATCAGACCTAAAAGGGCAGCCATTCCCGTGACCTGTCCTGCGGTGAACATACCGAGCAGCCCGAATCCACCTGTTGGGGGCTCTTCAGTCTCGGTCTCGCCGCCAGGAGGACAAACCCCGCAATCGTTCTCGCAGGTTTCGCACGTTTCGCCTGTTTCGCAGATCCCGTTGCCGCATACAATCGAAGGCGCGTACGTGCAGGTACGAATCTCGGAGGGTATGTTATCCCTTGTTCCGCATTCATTCTCATCCGTGCACTCCCTGGTCTGGCTGTTCGACGGGAAGCACTCTCCCCAGTCCGAGCATGTCCAGGAAGGCTCGCAGCATTCTCCGCAATCCTCCTCGCAGGTCTCGCAGGTTTCAGTTCCGTAACACAGTCCGTCTCCACAGTAATACGTGCGGCCGCCTCCGCCGCCGCCTCCGCCGCCTCCGCATCCGTTGTCCACACCGTCGCAGTTGTTGTCTATTCCGTCACAGGTGTCGGTCGCTCCGGGGTGTATACTTGGATTGTTGTCGTTACAGTCGTTGTTCACGCTCTTGTATCCTTCCGGAGGGAAGCAGGCCTGTATGGAATTCCCTGCGATCCCGTAGCCGTCGTTGTCATTATCAAAATAATACGTGTTCTTCACTCCCTCGTCCGTCTCTCCGTCACAATCGTTGTCCAAGAAGTCGCACGATACCTCGGGATCTTCGTAGCCCTCTATTCCGCTGTAATCACACCCTTCCCAGAATCCTCCAGAAGGGCAGGTTTCTTGCGATCCTTCACAAACACCTTCCTGGTTCGGGCACAATCTCGTCTCCCCAGGGGCGCATTCAGTCGTCTGGTTCAGACAGCCCGTTATCATGAGGTTGTCCAGGGTCACGGCTCCTGTAGAGGATGAGCCGACCTTCATGCTTATAAGGCAGTCGTCTCCGGAAACCTCGCAGCCGTCGCATTCGCAGGAAAGCAGATCGATAAGCTCCGAGGTGAAATCAACCGTTTCCGTCCCCAGGAATTCGCCTGAATGCGAGAATTCGCTGCTCCCGTCGCTTCCTATGTCAAGAACGACATAACTTGGTGAACCAGAGAAGTTAGCCTCTATTTCTGAGTAAATAACATTCATGGAAGTTCCNNCGTCGCTTCCTATGTCCAGCAAAACATCCGAGGGCGAGCCCGTGGAATTGCTTTCTATCTCGCTGTAAATAACGTCCATGGCAGTCCCGAAATCATAGAACTTGCCATGAGAAACATTGGCAATCTTCTCCAGGGTTGTGGTGTCCGTGGAATCGGTGTAGGGGATCGTGTAGATCCTTATTCCGTAATACCACGCCTCTTCCGCCTTGCTGACGGCCTGCTTCTTGGCCATCTCAGGCGTGCAGGCACCGTACGTGCACCAGTTCGTGTTGGCATTGGTCATTATGATCATGGCCTTGAAGGGCGTTCCCCTTTCCTTCAGCAGTTCCGTTCCTTTCACTATACCGCAGGCCGTGCACGTCCTGTCCCCTATAACATAGGTATCAATAATGTCGAGAAGATTCTGCTCGTTTTTGCTCATACCGCTGCGGATCTGGGCGGTTGTCTCGTAGGTAACGAGACCTTCGCTGTTGTAGGGGTGGGAAAGCAGTATCTCCGTGAACTCCTTTGCGTCCTCCTGCGCGTCCCCCAGGCTTAATTCCATGCTGCCTGATATGTCGTTGACCATTACGATGTCCATTGCTGGCTCGTTTTCTATGTGCTCCCCTGTTATGTCAACGTAGGCGCCTTCAAGTTCCAGTTCCATGGG